>Ga0209726_10000229_pt1 | contig 115899 bp, 130 predicted proteins | sample Subgrocontami54m_FD_187453 | JGI IMG/M metagenome (GOLD analysis project Ga0209726, IMG submission 187453) | Subsurface groundwater microbial communities from S. Glens Falls, New York, USA - GMW46 contaminated, 5.4 m (SPAdes) (version 3) | ecosystem: Environmental > Aquatic > Deep subsurface...
CCGCCCGGGCCATTTCCTGTAAAATTCGTACCATAATACCCTGCCCCATCCGCAAAAATACCGCTGCCTGCCTCAATAGTTAGATTCACCACATCAAGGACAATCGTAGCATTACTGTTCGCGCTAGAATTAATAAATAAGAAAGAATTATTATGAATGTTGACATTATTATATATCTGGCTAGTGTTAATAGTAGTATTAGTACTTATATTAATATTCTCGCCTACAGCATCAATGCCCACGTCTCCAATCGCTAAACCAGTTAGTAAGTTGTTAAGAGTAATAGACGTATCAAAAACTTCAGTAGTAAAATAAAAATAAGAGCTAAACAGAAGGAGAGTTATTAAAATTACTATAACATTAAAAGAAGTTAATTTATTTTTTTTACCCCTCACCTCATTTCACCAAAGAATAAACAGATGAGTTTGGTATTTAAATATTACTATCTCTTCCCAAAACGATTGTGTGGCCCAGGCGTTAATATTTTAGGTCCTTGTTTATTAAACATTAACGCTCTAAACATATAATACTCAAGAATTCCAATCGTCAAAATACCTAGCAGTACAATGGCTAAACTGTCTAAGTTACTAGAATCTTTTAAAAGGTCAAGAGAAGTATTGTCATTGTTTTTAGAAACCCCTCCCGTAATACTATCTAAACTATTTAATCGTTTGATTCTTAAATCAATACTAGCAAATCCTACAATAGAGTCTAATCCAAAATGTATATCTCCTACAGAATCTCCATCTAGATCTATATCCTTTTCACTACCCTCTTGGATTAGTAACTCTAAATCTCCAATGGTAAGAATTGCATAGTTCCCCCCAATTTCTTTAATTTTTAATTCATATTTTTTTGTATCCACGCTAAACGTAATGGTTCCACTACGAGTTAGAGTTCTTTCTACTTCAGAATCTCCCAGTTCACCTAAATCTACATCTTTCTCTATAGGGTTAGAGTTATCCTCATCACTATTAGAATTACTGTCACTATCTTCTCCTCCGCCTCCTCCTCCGCCACCCCCGCCTCCAGAAGTAGTAGAAACGCTAAAGGTTCGAGAATTACTAGTCTGGAAATGGTTAAGCGGGTCGTAACATCGTACAGACCAACTATAGTCCCCCTTAGAAAAACTGATATTAGAAAAACTTTGATCTATGTCTTTAGTAATACTAGGGTCCGTTGTATTAATGGCACCTTCTAACAATAAACTGCAGTTAGCAATCGAACTGACGTCAGATACTGTGTACGTTAACGTAACCGAACTACTAGTAAAACTAGCTCCATCTGCCGGATTATTTAAAGTGACGGTAGGATTAGTAGTATCAATAAAAAAAGTCCTATTTATATCTCCAAAATTTTTATTTCCTTCTGTGTCCGTAGCAAGACAATTCCATAGGTAGCCCCCATCGTTAAGAGAAGTATAAGTAACATTTCTAGAACCATTAGTCCCACTTATATTAAATTTTTCTGCAGAGCCAAAACTTTGAGAGATATTATGATAGAAAGTAAGGTTGTTCAAATTAGTGTCGTCCGTATAAGAACAGTTTAACGTAACACTATTAGTTCCAATTACACTTCCTTCGGTTGGATTATTTAAAATCACTTCAGGAGAGGAACCATCAATAACATTTAAACTATAGTTAGTGATGTTTTGGTTTCCTGCTTCATCCCTAGCAAATAGAGTAATAGTATAAACGTCTTTAACGCTTAAATTAGTAGGAGTTAACGTAGCATTTGTAGTTAGTTGGGTTAATAAAGAACCATTGCTAAAAGTAATATTAATATAAGATGTTCTTAAGGTAGTATCCTTAACGTTAAAATTAATAGACACATTATCGCGCCCATGCACAACCGTTAAATTGCTAATAAAGACAGTAAAATCAGGGTATCGACTATCAATGCTTATTAAGGCATTCCACACATTTAGTCTAGAAATATTAGTACCATTACTTAGAGTTACATTAAACCCCGTATCCTTAAACGCAGATCTAAGTTCAGATGTGGTCAAAATGTGATTACTCTCCTGTCGTTTATATTGTAGTAATAATGTAGCAGCTCCCGCTACATGAGGGGCAGCTTGAGACGTACCTGAACAACTAGAGTACAAACCGCTATTACTACATCCCGTCAAAGCACCATCCATAGCCTTTAAAGAAGTAATATCTTCGCCCGGTGCAAATAAATTAAGAATAGATGCAGCATTAGAAAAACTAGACTTAGCGTCATTAATAGTCGTAGAACCAACGGACGTAACATTACTTGCGCACGCAGGGTTAGCAATTTTATCACTATAACCGTTATTTCCTGCAGAAGCAACAACAAAGAGTCCAGCGTTAGCTGCTTGGTTAGCGGAAAAAACCGCTCCTCCCTCACTGTCACAATACGTAGAGTTTTCCGCTCCACTAATAGAAACACTCATACTAATAATAGAAATGTTATATTTAGTAGCATTACTCCTACACCAATCAATGCCGCTAATTAAATTACTTACACTTCCTGATCCATCACTTCCTAGTATTTTAATCGCTACAATTGCCGCGCCAGGTGCAACTCCCGTATAATTCTGGTCAGTAGAAGCAGCAATACCTGCTACATGAGTCCCATGCCCATTATCGTCATAACCATCTAGATCATTATTATGAAAGTCGTACATGGCCTTAATTTTATGGCAAGTACCATCTTGCACACTACTATTGGTGCAATTTCCAAAACCAGAATGAGTGTAATCAATGCCCGTGTCTAAAATACAAATGGTTTCTCCCGAACCATTAAGAAAGGTATTATTAATCGTCCGATTATACAATAAAGGTGCATCGATTTTAGGAACGGAAATGTCTAACGTAAGGTGGATAGGTGCATCAAAGTAGATGGATTTGACTCTTCGGTCTTTCTTTAGTTCTTCTACCCCTTTAAGGCTAATATCTCCAATAAGGGTAGATTGTGAAGTAAGACGATGTCTAAAGTTAAACTCTTCCAAAGATAAACGATTTAATACTGCTTCTTGGGTTGAAGTAATATCTAGAGTTTCCTTTAGTTCTATAATTACGGGAACATAAGACTGATCTTCTAAAGCAGTATATACATCGTGATCAATAATAGTTATCTCCTTCCCATAACTCAACCCAATACTAATAAGAAGAAATACACTGATTAAAACACCCCACCTCATTACTCAACAGAAATATAAATGATATTTAAGCTTTTTGTTGATTTAGTGGGATAGTCGTTTATGTGCTTTTAAACTTGGTCTTATTTTTTCTCTGCCTTTTCCTTTTTGTAAAAGCCCTCTAGATTTTCTGGCACTAGACGTTAGTCCCCTAAATACCCGTCTTGTATGAGCTCTTGTGCAAATCCAATTAATCTTTGGGTCTTGTTTAATAACGGGGCTATACGGATTAACTAAAATAATTTCATACCAAGAATATCTTCCGTCTTTGGCAAGAAGGTAAGAATTTAATACTTCTAAATTAACATAATGCTTAGCGGCTCTTTCTTCAGCAATAGTTTGATAAGACTTAGATACAATCTTGTTTCTTCGTCGATTAGCACTTTTTCTTGCTTTTTTGATCAAGGGTCGTTGTCTACCCCCTCGTAAGAGCTTGACACGAACAAGGACATATCCATCCTTTGCTTGGTATCCTAACGAACGAGCTCTTTCAAGTCTAGTAGGATGTTCTAGGCGTAGGGTACTAGGTTCTTTTCTCCATACAGGAAGATACTCTTTATAGAGACGTTCTTTCTGAATTTTTTTGCTTAAGACCTGCAAATGGTGATAAAGACCCATGACGTTTTGGAACAAATTAGCCTTTATAAGCTTTACTGCCCCTAACCGTGGTGTGTAGCCTGGCGGCATAGGTCACCCGTACATATTTCTATTAAAATCAGAAAGGTTTATAGGTTTTAAATTTTCTAACCCGTAGGGGAGTAAAATGAAAGCTGAAAAAGACTGGAAAAAGAAACTTACACAAGAACAATATCACATCTTAAGAGAAAAAGGAACGGAAGCAGCATTTAGTGGAGAATACGTAAAGTTTAACAAAAAAGGAAAGTATGTGTGCGCGGCATGTGGTAATGAATTATTTAATTCAGATACAAAATTTGATTCATCATGCGGATGGCCAAGCTTTTATGATGCAAAAAAAGATGCAGTGGAATTTAATGAGGATTTAAGTCATGCAATGAAACGAATAGAAGTTAACTGTAAGAAATGTGGTGGCCACTTAGGTCATATTTTCGATGATGGCCCTAACCCGACCGGCAAGAGATTTTGTATAAACTCAATAGCGCTAGAGTTTAAGGAGAAGAAGTGATAGAAAAAGCAACCTTTGGTGCAGGATGTTTTTGGCGCGTAGAAGAAGAGTTTAGAAAAATAAAAGGAGTAATAAAGACTGCAGTGGGTTATATGGGTGGTAAAATAGAAAATCCCTCTTATGAAGAGGTCTGTACCAATGAGACAGATCATATTGAGGTTTGTCAAGTAGAGTTTAATCCAGACATAGTGTCGTATGAGCAGTTGCTTAAAGTTTTTTGGAAAGTGCATAACCCAACACAGTATAATCAACAAGGCCCGGATGTGGGAAGTCAATACAATTCAGTAATTTTCTTTTATACCTTAAGTCAAAAGACATTAGCACTCAAGTCAAAAGAAAGAGAGCAAAAAAACTATAGTGGTCAGATTGTCACCGAAATACTCCCCGCTAAAATGTTTTATGAAGCAGAAGCATATCATCAAAAATATTTAATGAAACGCGGGAAAAACACGTGTTAATATTAGAACTTGAAAGAAAAACCTTATTAAAGAGTAGTTGGCAATTAGTTTCACCTACATGCTAGTTAAGGTGTTCCAAGCTACAAAAAAGTAGGGCACATCGAGTGCTACTAAAATAAGGAGAAAAACACCATGAAAAGTGAGATAAAAAATAGAACGGCTTTGCTAGGAGTATTACTCATAGTAGGTATTGTGTTAGCACAAACGGGAACTACCTTAGCAAATGAACTAGAAAATACCTTTTTAAGTAGTATCCGAACCGAGGCAACATTCTTAGTTCCAGAAAGCGGAGAAATTTTAAAAGTAGCAGATAACGACGCAGAAGAATTAGACTTTAAGTTCGAAACAGAAGCACAAAGGGCACTAGAAATAGCTAAAAAAGATAGTGCCGTCCAAGAGTTGTTGGAAGGAAAAAACTACCAAATAGCAGCCTTAGGACTTGTAGCAGCGAGTAAAGAAGACACCGTAGAGGCAATCCCTAATAGAGAACTTACGCCAGACGTAAGTGGTCCTCCAAATAGCAACGATATAGAACGTCTTGAGGAAGACGATGAACAGATTACTTCCCTAGTGCATGGAATAGCACTAAAAGGAGTGGTTGAACTCATCATAGACGTAGAAGGAAATTTATATCGGATAACCTTAGACACAGATAGCCAAGAAGTGTTAGACATACAAGAAGAAACAGACGTTGAGGTAACGGTGCAATAAGCACCACTTTTATTTTTTAATAAAAAAATGGAAACAAGAAAAGTATCGGGGAAAACGGTATTCTTTGCAATGATTTTCTTAGCTTCAGTATTTGTTATCGGTCTAAAACTTCTTAATCCACCAACCTTACAGATAATCCTCGGGGGTGAAGAAACAATTATACGACAAATTCCCGGATTGTTTAGGCTAATTGATGTGATAGTGCTCATGATTGCTTCTATCGCGTTAGCCATTAGTGCCACCCTAGTCTTATTAGGAGATTTGCGCGAAAAACCAGGTGCAGGTATGGCAGTGTTAGAAGAAAGGAAAAGAAAATGGGAACACACTATCAAGACGCTCAAAGAAGACGAACAAAAAATATACAAAGTAATCATCGATTCTGACGGAATTATTAATCAGAGTGAAATTCTTGAAAAGACACATATTTCTAAATCCAACATAAGTCGATCTTTAGATTTATTAGAGAGTAAGGGACTAGTAGAGAAACGAAGAAGGGGCATGGGAAACGTTATTTTATTAAAATAAATATTTTAGAAGAGAAGCCCTTCATTATCGAGAGGCTCATATAAAAAATCATCTAAACTTTAGGGGGTAGTGGAATAACTTCTCTTCGAGAGTTAGCGGGCGGGGAAGTTAGTGATAATATTAAGGCTAGAGAAATTGCAGAAATAACTCTTAGAACAGGCCTCAAGGAAATTGCTTAGTAGCTGGAACATAAATATGTATACTACCACTTCTAGTCTAGCTGAGACATAGGTCTCCTTACTACACAGCGGTGCCAAATAGGAATCTTTATATACCTACACTTATTATAATTAATTACACATAACTTATGAAGTACCAAAAATGACAACACTAACATTAGCGGTCCCAGATGAAATAAAAAAGAAAATGGATTCTTTTCCAGAGATGAATTGGTCTGAAGTAGCGAGGCAGGCATTTCTGCAAAAGATAGAGGATATGGAGTTTCTGAGAAAATTTAAAGAGAAGAGTAAGCTTACTGAAGCTGATGCCTTAAGACTTGGTAAAGAAGTAAGCAGAGAAGTGAGCAACAAGCTGCGGAAAATGGCGAAGTAATATGGATCTCGTAGTTGATGCCAATGTTCTATTTGCAGCTTTGATTAAAGACAGTTTTAGTTATAACATCTTATTCAGTGGGAAATTCCACTTGTTTACACCAGAATATATTTTTACAGAACTTGAAAAACATAAAGAAGAAATCATGAATAAAGCAGAACGGACAACAGAGGAATTCTTTAGGCTTGTTGAAACATTAAAAAGAAGAATTGTTATTGTTCCTCTTGAAGAGTTAGTACTGTATGTTAAAGAAGCAGAAAAACTTACTCCTGACCATAATGATCTGGCTTATTTTGCACTCGCATTGAAATTGAACTGTGCAATCTGGAGCAATGACAAGAAGTTGAAAGATCAGAATAAAATTAAAATCTATAACACTCATGAATTAAGTAAAATGAGCGGATACCCTTAAAATATTGTATGATTCGCAGATTATTGATAAAAAGTTCGGGTTCTAAAACTTTGAATTTTTGTCTTTAGTATCGTTGTTTTTCCCAACCCTCAATTCTGAGTCGATAACAGAGATAAGTGACATTAGTAAAACATCCAAGCTATCGGTGCAATAGCCGCTACAAGTACTCCCCCCAAAATAGCATAATGGGTAGCAAGACTCTCAGTGAAATAAGGAGTTAACAAATAAAACGTTGTTAATACAAATAATAGGAGTAACAATCGTCCAATAGTAATCCAGATCTCTTTAAATATGATATACTCTACCAGTCGTGGTTTACTTTTAGCAGCTCGTGTTTCCGACTTAGCATATAAAGGTATTTCTACCATCATAAAAGAAAACATACCTATTGCAGTAAAAATCGTTAATCCTAAAAATGAGCGAACGAACAGTCGCATAAACCAAGAGAAGGAGTTGAGTAATGCTCCAATCTTAATAATTCGTTCTTTAGGAATTTGATCACTTAGTCTCCCTATAATCAACGCAAAACTAACCGAAATTAATCCTACCAGCGTACCAAACTCTCCTAACGATAAATAGGTTCCTAACAATAAAAAAACAAAGATTGGCCAAAATACCAATAAAGTACAGTTTCGTATACCATAGCTAATAAACGCAAAGAGGTCTCTAAAATGATCTTGAGAGATCATGTAAGATAAAGAGAACGGCGCAGGCATGGTACTATCTTTAGTAAATAATAAGGGAAGAGAAGATAACGCAAAAATAATCGAAGCTACAATAAAAAGAACTAAGAACCCTCCAAAGTAAGTTAGTAAGCTAGCACCAATTAATGGCCCAATAATTGAGGCAATACTATTTAACGCAAACCAAATCCCCGTCTCCTTCCCTCTACTTTTTTTATCGCTCGCTTTAGCAAAGGCAACATTAAAAGGAATCCAAAAGAGAGCAAACCCAAAAGAATAAAGTATTGCCGGAATAATATAAGGTAGATTAGTTGAGTTTAATGCATATAATAAAAATAAAGAGAGGATATAAAATGGGGTGGATAACACAAGGGTACGTTTTATTCCCATCACCGAAATTAAAATTCCAACAAACGGCATAATAATAATAGCAGAAATCATCATAGCAATATAAAAGTAAATAACTTGATCAAATCCATAGCTTAACTCCTTATACAAGTAAAGGGGAATAAATAATAAAACCATAGATAGAGCCAAAGCTCTTACAGAGACGGTGTAATAAATCTCCTTCAGATCTTTTTTTCTTTCTTCTAAAGAACGAGTAAAATGACCGTAATCGGTATGCATACTCTTTTTTAGAGAAATCCATTTAAATAGATTATGTTATTCATTCCTATGGATGGGTTAAAAAGAGTAGTGGTAGGTTTATTATGTATTACGGGAGGATTCTATCTCTATACCCTAGAATATTTTAGAACTGCGTTAATGGTTTTGATTAAGGTGGTGTTAGGTTCTTTTGGCCTAATACTTATTCTAATCGGGTTAATATTACTGGTTATGGGGATAAGTAAGTTGAAATAACCATTACAAAATATTTTTTATATCATAGAATAAGAAATTCATAAACTATTTATAACTCTAAACCTAAATTTAAAAAATGACACAATCCACGCTGGAAGAAAGCATCATTATATTAGATACAGGTGATGAACGAGTAGGTAATCCCAACGTTAGAGTAAGACCGGGTTATAAAACAATAGAAGAAGTTACCCGGCCGATTGTAGCTAAAGTATTAGAAATACACACTGAAATGGTACCCCTATATTTGGATAGTTCGGAGAGAATGGTGGGTAGTTCACCAATAACCGGATATGTTCCGCAGACTCAGTTAAGAGTTTTAAGTAATGCGGATCCAGTAAGAGATATTACATTTTATGGATTAGTCCAAGTAGCACTAGGGGATCAAATTAGAGCTTATCTAGTAAAAGGAGATAAATTTAACCACGATGGAGATCCGAGGGGTTACATTCTAAGAGACGAATTTAGACGTCAGGAGACAGCAGTTAGGGTAGATCGTTTATTTAAAGAAAGGGAAGAAATCTACCAAGGGATATATTTTTCACCAAATGACTCAAAAATAACTAAATAGTTTCTTTTGTTTATTAACTGTCGTTAACAATTTACTCTTCTTTAGAATAGGCGTAATATCTAGGTTAAATCGCTTCTTAATATTTTCCGTAACTGCTTTAAGCATGAGGTCAGTGTCATTAAACACAATAGATTTTGCATTAATCGCTTTTCTGCTTGCCTCTCGGCAGACAAACACACCTAAATGGGCGTAATACTCTTGACTAATAAATCGTAATACTAACGCAGCAGCCTGTCTATGGATAGAATGTAAATGCTCTAAGGTAGGGAGTCTCGCAGCATAATATCCGCCGGCAGTTTCACTCACATAGGTGTGTCTTCCAAAGTGAGATTCAGAATCCGTAGTTACCTCTAGATTTCCGCTACTCCAAGAACTATCGGGTAAATAAGATTCAAATAATTCATAGGCAAATAGGTCAGGAAACAACAAAATAAAATAATAGTTTCCTAAATATCCCCCTATGTGTAGTTCTGGTTGAGAAATAAACTTAAAGTCTTTTATACTATTAATAAGATATTTTCCCAAAGCATCATCCGTTGCCGTAATAGAATAACGAGTAGGAACAAGTTTCCGATTCTTCTTTAATCCTAACGTACCTATCGAAAGTAGCTGGGAAATTTTCTGCTCATCAAAATCATGTTGATACAGATAGTGTATTCCTTCAATAGCTTTTAAGTCCACGTCAGAATAAACTTTTTCTATTCTTTGAGGAATTTTAATAGTAGAGGTTTGAAGGGATTTTATGGGCGCAGAAGGCCCTTGGGGCAGAGCAATATTCTCAAAGGAGATAGTTCCTTTAATTCTCCCCTCTAAAACTATTTCTACGTCAACGGGCTTAATGGCCATTCCTATTTCTTGAAACTTCTGAATCATGCTACTGTTTATGGATTTAACTTCGACACTAGTGTTAGCATTAATTAAAGAAGAACGTAGGGCTAAAATGGAAGAAAGGGCAAAAGCGTTAGATGCCCAATAACGAGGAGCATCAAACAACCATTCGTCTTCAGTCCTAGCAGGAGGGGAAAGAATACCAATACTTACTTTTGGATACTTTAATTTAGAACCAATAAATATGCTGGGTGGAGAAGCAGAATTAAATGCATCCTTTTCCACAATCTTACTTGTAAGAAAAAGCTTTTCTTTCTGATGCATAGGACACACTCTTCCCCGCTTGCAAAAGATACAGCTAATCATTATGCACTTAAGGCGTGAAACCTTATATAATTACTGGGTATTAAGAAGAATAATTCCTCTTCCTTGGTGATCTTTCGTTTTTTTCGGTAAGGTCACCGTAGTTACTTCAGAACCATCATTAAATAAATTTCCCCTATTATCCGGGTCTACTCCTTTAATCTTTTTATACGGTTTTTCTAACGTAAGGGTAACTTCCTTAGGGTCAAGACTAAACAAAACGATTCCGCGTTCAAAGTCTCGTCGATATACTTTTTCATAACCCGAGCTAGATAGATTATAACCGTTTCCTAAAGCTCTGCCTAACCATCCAATGTACTGAACTCGGTTTTTTTGGCAAATACCTTGTTCACACACAACGTCTCCCATATAATTGGGATGTTTAGAAGATACGCCCTTAGGATCTACACTAAACTCATCAAACCAATCATCTTTCTTTCGTTGTGTGCACGCAGGAATACTCGTAGCATGTTCACTATCGTGGCCGTACATTCCTTCCCCCATAGCAAGAGTCATCGCTAATATATTCCGGTGTTCCTCATAATTAACTTCTCCGCGAGAAATAAACTCCCGATCCCGTTCAGAAATTAAAGAGTATACGGGTTCTCCTAAAAAGTCTGGATTGTAATGACTATGGACATATTGTTGTAATGATTCTAGGTAAGTTCCTTCAAAATTCTCATTAAAATCTTCATAACGCCTACCATTTACATAGGGGTGCGGCAAGGGGTCTTCTGCATTAGTACCGGGGTTTAAGTATCCATTTACAATAACTGAAAAATCCGGTCTATCTCTAGCCTTAGCCTTTTCTTTAATTAAACGATAGTACTCTTGGTGGGTAAAGTAAAGTCGTTCATTAATATATTCTAAATCATCAACCATCCCATCGAAATCTTGATCTAAATAATATTTATTTTGAGTCTCTCCACCAAGTTTAAAACCATATTCTCTCCAAAATTCTTGATCTGCATCTAAAATAATGCCGTCATTTAAATAAATTCCATCTAGTTGAGCAGGAATATAAAATAAATCAACAAATTCGGCATTAGCTTCAATCCAGTTAAGCTCTCGATTATTAGAGGTTTTAACCCTAGTTTCTTTACATCCAGTAATCTTATCTTCAATATCCTTTATGCACACCCGGTTCATTAAAAAAACTAAAGATCCAAAAGTAGGTGAAGAAGAAGAAAGGATGCCTGCCCGATCTCCTGTAGAGTAAGTCTGACTAGAACCAAAAATGGCCCTATCTCCCTTTTTATTTTTAGCTACGGTAATGACTCCATAGTTTCCGTTAATCGTAACATCTTTAATTGCCATAATCTCAAAACTTCCTCTACCTCCATCTGCATCGTTATCAAAAAAACTTAAGTAATACCAATCAAACTTATTGTCTTCGGCCCAGGTGGCAGGATTTTGACCTTTTAATCCCCAGTCTTGTAACGGTTTAACATTCTTAGCAGAAAATTTAAATTCTAGGGTATTAGGATCGCTAACGCTTTCTTGTAATTCCATTAAAGGAGTATAAGCAAACCAACGTGGACTTAATGCGTCAACAAACCAACGTTGTGGTTGATTAGTACTATCATCAAAGTGCTGGGATTCTTCTTTATTAATAGACCGATGAGAAAATATTTTTAAATTAGGATTAAGTTCTTTAGCCTCTTTGTAAATCTTTTGTCGTTGGTCCGTATGTTTTCCTACAACGTAAAGGGTGTTTTTCCATGATCCAAAGCCGGATAACGATCCATAGTCGTAGCCACCACCGAGGCTAGTTGAATAAACTGCCCCCGTAGTAATCGCATCATAGCTACTTAAGGCTAAAGAACAACTAGGAGTATTGCTTAAAGAGCTAAAAATATTGGCTTGTAGTCTTGGATAAAAAAATTCTCCTACACTGATATTCTTAGGCTGTGGCCATTTCGTTGGTTTATCTTTGGTTACCGCGCATCCAGAAACAATAAAGAGTAATATCAGTCCAAAGAGGAGATACTTGTTCATAAGGTCTTTTTAAATTTAATCCTCCCACCAAATAAAAAGAATAGTAGCCCTATAATCACAGCCAAGAGAATCAAAATAAGAATCACAATTCCAAAAATAAATAAAAAAACTGCCAAGATAGGAAAAACTAAAGCAATCATAATCCGGCTAGTTAAGCTAAGTTTGCGTTTAAACAGCCGAATTTCACTAGCCTTAATAAAAATAACAAAAGAGAGCAATAAAAATAAGTAAATAACAATTTCAAGAATCATACCACAAATAATATAAAAGGGTCATTATAAACCTTTCTATGCTAACAGAGAAACAATTGCAAGAAATTAGGGATTTGTTAAATAAGGCAGAAAATCCTTTATTTTATTTTAATGAAGATCCCGATGGACTATGCGCTTATCTTCTTCTTTCTAAATATATTAATAAGGGAAAATATGTTTCGGTAAAGTCGGCTAACTTAAGCGCCGAGCAAGTGTTTGTTAGAAAATTAGAAGAGTTAAATCCAGACCTAGTTATTATCCTAGATGAAGCCAAAGTAGAGGAAGAGTTCTTAAGTCAAGCTCGTTGCCCAGTGCTATGGATAGATCACCACCCCGTACAGACTACCACCGTGCATTATTACAATCCAAGATCTAAAAACAAAGAAGATAATCGATCGACTACCTTTTGGGCGTATCAAGTAACCAAGCAGAATTTGTGGATTGCGGCAGTAGGTTCTCTTTCAGATTGGGAACTTACAGAGATAACCGACGAGTTTTCAAAAGAGTTTCCTGACTTGTTTCAAAAAGGAATAAAAACGCCGGAACAAGGTTTATATGAAACTAAGCTAGGGGAGTTGGTAAAAATTTTTTGTTTATTACTAAAAGGCACTACTACCGATATCCGAAAATCGGTAACCGTTCTATCCAAGATAAAATCTCCAGAGGAAATTCTAGATCAATTGACTCCTAAAGGGAAGTTTATTTATAAACGAGTAGAAAATATAAAAAAAGAATACAACCAGGTGTTAGAAAAAGCTCTTAAAGTAACACCAAAAGATAATGTTTTCTCGTTTTTGTATCGGCCAAAGAAGAATTCTTTTAATGCCATGTTAGCGAACGAACTTATATATTTTAAACCAGGCCAGGTGGTTATAGTGGGAAGAGAGAAAGAAGAGGCAGTTACCTTTAGTATACGTTCTCCGAATTCCTCTCCAATAATCTTACCCCCTATACTAGAAGAAATAACCAAAGATCTAGAAAAAGCTACCTGTGGGGGCCACGATCATTCGTGTGGGGCAGTAATAAAAAGAGAAGATGCCCAAACATTCTTAACGCGATTCAAAGAAGCAATAGAAAGAAATATAAAAACAAAGATAAATTAAACGGGATGAAAGCATTACTCTTATTTTTGTTGTTGTTTTTTCTTCCCTTCGCAAGCGCGCAATCATTAGACAATTATCACCAGTATGGCTCTTTAGAGATGGAGCAGATTTTAACAGCAAATATTGATACAAAGACCAGTGGAAGTTCTCCTAGTTTAGAATATTTAACGGCAGAAATTAAAATAACTCCTAAAGATTCAGATCGTCAATCTAGCTTGTCTCAAAAAGAAACGGCAGACCCGTCTGCATCCATAACTCAAGGAGAACCAACGATCTTTACGTGGAAAACCTTAAGTTCTCAGTATACGTATACCATTAAGACTAAAGTAAAAACGCAAAACATTCTTTATAAAATTCCCCCCATTCCTTTTCCGTTAGAGGATAAACTTCCCGAGGAAATAGAAGAGTATACGAAAGCAGCAGAGTTAATTGATATAACCCAAGATATAAGGGATCAAGCAAATGAAATTGTAGGCGGTCAAACGGATATGTACACCGCAGTTTTTCTTCTGGCAGACTGGACTAAAACAAATATAAATTATGATCTAAACACGTTAACCGCAGAAGCAGCACTTCCCGCATCATGGGTGCTAAGAAATAGGGAGGGAGTATGTGATGAAATGACCTCTTTATTTATTGCTATGACAAGGTCAGTTGGAATTCCTGCCAGATTTGTATCTGGTAGGGTATATACTAATCTTAATTATACTTTTGGTAATCATGGATGGGCTGAAGTGTATTTCCCTAACATAGGGTGGGTTCCCTATGACCCCACGTTTGGTCATTATGGATGGATTGACCCCACCCATATTGCGTTATCAACTACCGTAGACGCAGGAGAACCTGCCGTAAGTTTTACCTGGAAGGCAAGTAAAATAGAAGTGACTCCGCAAGAATTAGTTCTTGATACGGTAATAACTTCAACTAGTGATCCGTTAAGTCCTATTTATGAGTTAAGTATTGAATCTTTAGAGTCTACCGTTGGCCCCGGTAGTTATGTTCCAATTAAGGTAATTACCAAAACACCCTATAACAAATTCACATCCACCACGTTAACCTTAACCAAAGCACCTGAAGTAATGGGGAGCAATGTAAAGTCCGTATTATTAGAGCCGAATGCCGAAAAAGAAACCTATTGGTTAGTAAAAATTCCCGACGAAGCAGAAGAAGGGTTTATTTATACAACAAAAGTAACCGTTAAAGATCTTTTTGGCTCGGAAGCAGAAACAGAAATAACCTATGCCTTGGGAGAAAAAATAGTAACCAAAGAAGAGGCAGAAGTAACGATACGAAGTTTAGAAAAACCTACAAAATCTTACTCCGAAGAGTTAAGCCTTTCATGCAAATCCTCTAAAAAATATTATTTTAAAGATGAATCTGGAGAAGTTAGTTGTTCCCTAAAGAATACAGGCAATAAACCCTTATCAAATATCCAAGTATGTTTTTCTAATTGTGAAAGCGTTTCGTTAGGGATTAGCGAAAGTAAGGAAGTAAAATTTACTTTAGATCCAGAGAGCCTACCCCTGCAAAGAAAAGTAACGGCCTCGGTAAATGAAATAGATGTAGAAGATAGCTTGTCGTTTAGTATTTTTGACTCGGCGAGTGTAAAAGTGCTTTCTATAGAGTCCCCTAAACAAGCACCGTATAGTTCAATCATAAAAATAAATCTAACTCTAGATTCTCCTACTAAAGTGAAAGATGTAGTTTTAACCATAGGGGACAAAAGAGTAGCAACTCTCACCGAGTTGGAAGGTTCTCATTTCTTGGCCTTCGAGATATCTGCTTCAGAAGTACCCTATTCAAAGAAATTATATATTAACTATAAAGATGAACGGGGAAATTCTCTAAGTACAGAACAGGAAATAACGACTACCGTTACCGGTCTTCCGTTTTACGCAAAAATCTATAGTTTCTTTAGAGGATTGATAAACTAAGGGGCACGGTTAGTTCATAGCTAAAATCCAAAGGATCTTTCAAACTGTCTCATTTCTCTTAATCTTTGTACGAACTTACTACCCTGCTCAGTGATTATAACGTATTGGTTATCCTCTTTCGATTTAACTTCATCAACCAGTTCTTTTTCTAATAGTTCCTCAAGATAAGATTTAAGCTGTTCATGAGATAGATTTGATTTATACATAAGGTGGGTAGGTTTTATTTTCCCACCTTTTTCCTGAATTGCGGTGAGCATATCGCCGACAATCTCCATTCTACTTCTTTTTTTTACCATAGTAAAGTACCATAATGAATGAGGTTAGTAATAAGCTATAACCAAATAGCTGGATAATTTCAGCAAGAACATAAAGTACGTTTGTAAAATTAATAAATAGGAATACAAACTGACTCAACATAATAATACCGAAGCTTATAAAGATCAGTTTAGCCGGTCTATCTCTAGTTTTAATATAATTTTGATAGTATTTTCTAACGATAAATATTAAAAATAATAATACTGCAAGATGAAAAATATAGTAGTTTGTAGAGGTAAAACAGGTTGCTACAAAAATAAAGAAGATCATCAGAGTATATACTGGTTTTGGTTGTTGGTTATAATATATTGAAAAAAGCAAATAGAAACCAAGTAGGGTTAACAAACGATACAATAAAGTTCCTGCTAACAATAGGGTGTCAGAGTTTTGAATAATCAGGGAGGTAGATGTAAAAGAACCAATCTGTTGAGTTTTTAATACATAGTGGTAAAGTGTAAAATTTGTAATAATTTTAAAGATGAAAGAAAGAGACAATAGTGCAGAAGCAAGGGAGAAGAACATATGTTGTCTTTTTCTAGTTAGTTGATAATAACGAAGGGTTACATAGGAAATCAATCCTAATACAATTACACTAACTATATCGATTAAGATATCTTTGTCATAAAACCACTGTGGGCTAAATAAGATATTTAACATGATAGGTTCAACGTTAAGTTTCAATTTAAAAACCTTATGCAGATCCACTCTAGAGACTGTCTGCAAGAGCTATTTAAGCAAATCTACATAAGGTGATAATCATGCTAAAAAACAAAGAATATATATTCCGTGAGAAGAGATATACCACGTTTTTATCCAAAATGGAGGATTCGGATTTTCACTATCTCTTGTTCATAAAAGAAAAAAGAAGAAGAAGGCTGCACTGGTTAAAATTGCGCCACTCATAAGTGTTGAGTAATAGTTTCCACCGTCTTTTTCCAGCTAAACTCTTTAGCCGTTTCTATTCCAGCTCTGTTTAAATTTAACTTTTTCGCAAAATCCCTCATTTCCCGACCAATCACTCAGCCAATATTCTTATTGTTTCTCTCTGTATCGTGACAATCAGTTCTTTGAGATTCTTCAGCTGTTGCAGATCAATACTTGTCTCTACACCATAAGTTGAGATTTCTCTTTTCATCCTTACGGTTGGGTGCATCATGTCTTTTTCAATTTCAAGAGTATCGAATTTTAGCACTAAACTTTTGTCAAGGTTCAATTTTTTCTGATCAATCAAACTTAAAAGTATCGTTATTGTGCAGGACTGATTCTTTGATTGATAGCCGTATTTTGAGAGTATCGCTAAAAAGCAATGATAGACTGAATAGAATCCAATGTTCAAGGCCCAGTCATATATTTTAAGTTTTTCAAGAGTTTGTGCAACGTCATAATGATATTCTGATTTTTTAAAATGCTTCTGAGCTAAACTAAAATCAGGATTTGTTTTAACAAGCCTTCTTTCATCCTTCAAACACCATTTCAAATGAGTATCTACTTGCGACATTTTCTAATCACCTCAACATATTTTTCTGGATTATGAAAAATTAAATTATCTGATAAAATAGTATAGAATATCTTATCATTTTTGTTCAAAAAAATGTCTTTTTCTGCAACATCCACATAGCGAACGGGTTGTTCAATCAATTGCGAGTTTCTTATTTCTTCTTTTATCTTTGATATTTCTTTTGTTTTATTTTTCTCGTAAACAAGCAATACATCTATATCATTAAATTTGCTATTTTTTACAGATGAACCAAAAACAAGACCTAAAATTATATGTTCGTTGAATCTTTTTAAGCTGTGCAAGACAACAGAGAGCCATCTAGGAAATTCTTTTTCTTCTAAACTAAACAAATACTCTATGAATTTGATTGCTAGCTTATCGTCATAATTAAATGAGAAATAAACTGCATTTCCGATTTCTTCTCTTTTCAGAAGTAGCTTTTTTATCAGTGAATTACATAGTTTGTTTGCATGAGCGTGATTTATGCTCAACTCTTTCGCCAATTGCCTAGAATTGAATCTATCTTTGAAATGTTTAAATAAGTACTTCGCTATCTGTAATTCTATTTTTGTAAATTGTATTTTATTAACATCCATATGTATGTTTTAAACATACACTACTATATAAAGTTTTCGATGTCTATTGGGGGTATGTAGAAAATGTCTGTTAATTCATTTTAAGTGTTGAGTAATAATTTCCACCGTTTTCTTCCAGCTAAACTCTTTAGCCGTTTCTATTCCAGATTTATTTAGAGTTAATTTCCCATTTTCTTTAAGTTCGTGTACTTTTTTCATATGCTCACTGATCTCATTAATCGTTTCCTGGGTTAATTTCGCCCATTCTCCTTGTCCATTAAACCATATTGAGTCATACGCCGCCTCTAGCTCTTTAATCTTAACCCCATAGCTATTCTCTAGGGTCATAAACTCAGTCGGTCCAGAGTAGTGAGTAGAAATAACTGCCTTTCCACACGACATCATTTCAAGTAGTTCTAAGTTCCAGCCTTCTGCCCGCGAAGGAAAAACTCCGCAATCCGCTTGTTTCATAAGGTTAGCTACGTCTAGTTGAGTACTAACTCTGTCAATAAATTTAATCTTCTCACCTAGTTTAGATTTTTTATAGAGGTTTTCCCAATACTTACTTTGCTCTAAAGAAAGAAAATGGTTAGTTGGCATCATCCATAACTCTACAGGGTCATTCACGTCAAATGCTTGATTAAACGCTTTAATTAAAATATCATGTCCTTTTCTTACTTCCCACTTTCCAACATTTAAGAAAATGGTTTTATTCAAAGCCTTATTTCCTAGCTCGTTAAAAATAGTTCTATCTACCCCAAAAGGACTGATTATCGTCTCCGTACGTATTTCACTTTCTTCAATTACTTTTTTAGCCCATTTAGAACTTACAAAAAGTTTATCTAAACTAGCAAGATGGTGTTTTTCTCGCGAAGTAAATTTATTTAACTCAAAAATAGGTAATCCGCAATGTAGTCTTTTGCCTACATGTTGAGCCATATCAAATTGGTGCCATAGCCTTAAACTGCTCGCTTCTCGGTCAAAAGAACTAGTGCGTTCTAGGGCAGGGTTAATGAGTGTTTTATCCTCTTCAGAGACGTCCATTCTACCTAAAGGAAAACAAGCAACGTCGTGTCCTTGTCGAACCAGTTCTTTTAAAATATTTAAGCCAACAATACCATAGCCCAATTGATTAAGCGGAGTTAATAAGTTTAGATTCATTTAAAAAAGAAAAATTCTAAGTATAAAAAGATGTCTTATTGAAGAGTAAACTCTAGGGTGGTTACAGATAGAAAGGTTTATATAACTAATATATTTACCCTTAAAATGGGCATAAAACAAATCCGAAGATCAATAGTTAACTATTTTGATTTAAGCTCTTCAATAAACGGAAGGGTAACTGAGACTTCTCCAGAAGAAGCATTAGTTAAAGTTTGTGAGTTAGAAGATGAAATCAAAGTCCTAACAGAAAAGCGTGCAGAATATTCATTGCTAGGAAAAATTGTCGCATATTTTGATTTGAACGAACCTAGTGTTTCGTCTCTTCAGAGAAAAAGAGATTTCTATCAAAAGTTATATAACTTAAGGAAATGATATTCTTGTCCTTCTTTGTTTATTGAATTTTTTTCTTGAGAGAAAGTTTAATGGGACATCATACAAGTTAATAAAATATCTAAGCTATTGGTGCAAGGACGGTTATTGGCTGAGTCGGTGGTTATATTTAGAATAAGAGAAATGGTTTAAAATATGCTACAACCTTAGTAACAACTAATTTTATAAATTTTCTTAAACCAATAATCCTAACCCATATCCTATAAATACCCCTGCACTAATAAACGGCATAGCAGGGTAAAAGGTATTTTTCTTACTATATAAAAAGAGTCCGAATAAAGCTAAAGCGGAAAATAAAACCACAAGGGTTGCGTCTAACCATCCACTGGTTTTTAAAATAACACCAGCAAAGAGTAAGGGAAAACCAATATCTCCTCCCCCCAAAATCGCCACTTTCTTACCTCTATGGTAGGGGACCATAAGGCCGGCAAAAACACGTGCTTTAGTTTGAAATTTTGCTAATGAAACCATGTGTTTTGACTTCCATACTGCAAACATATCATAAATAGAGATTACAATTAAAAGAATCGTAATAGAAAATACACTTAGAATAGGAACGAAGAGTCCTGCTAAACCACCATACACCAATACTTCAGTAGAATTATGAATATACACATTAGGGAAAAAGAGTTTCCATATAGTGAGTCCTAAAGCTAATACTAAAGCAATATATTGTGGTAAAAAGGCATTGATAGCAATAAGTAACGTAAATAATAGCCCAATGAAAAACCACGCTTTCCATAAGGAGAGTGCATTAAACTTTATAATAAGTAAAGCAAGACCGGTAGCAATGGCAATAGCAATTAAAATGGGTATGTAAGCAGTATTTTCTTCTACGTCTGGTCGCTCAATTCCATACGGTAAAGTTCCTTCTTCTAAATAACGAGCAGTAATGCCTAAACCAATTAACTGGGCTAAGACAAATAAGAGAACAAGAAGTAAAGTTACTTGTAACGTATGTTTCATAGTTCTTTTTACTCGCATGCCTTTAAAAGGTTTATTGTTCTAAAACTCTTTTTAGAGACTCATCAAGACCCGGCACAAAATCATACTTAGATAATTCATGAGGATTAATCCAAGCAAACTGGGTATGTTCCCAATCTAGTTGTATCTTAGGTTCGTCGTTTAGAGTAACGAGTACAGGATGTAAGATCCACGTTTTTCCTATTTCTTTATCAACGTACTCATAAGACTTACCTAACGTAACATCTTTAACCGTGCCAGGGTTAATGTTTAATTCTTCATTAATTTCCTCTAATGCTTTGTCCTTAACTTCTTTCATTTCATCTAAATAGCCGCCAACCCCACTCCATTTTCCTTTATACGTTCCCACTTTATCACTTCGTTTCAAAAGAAGAATTTTACCCTTTAAGTATATAAAACAAATTAAAACCGGAGCTTTTGGAGAATGAGTATAATCGATGCGTCCATCGGTAAATCGAGGTAAGGTTAAAAAAGGCCGTAAAATAATATTAATATTCATCACATTTAATAAAACAACGGCTTTTAAAAAGTTTATTATTGCACATAATGTCTAAGGAGGTTCTCAGCAGCCGATTGTAGAATTTTATTTTTAATTCTTTTAGTATCTCCGGGTATAACATTACCGTTTAATTGGGGCAAATTGCCAGCAGTCTTAGCATAGGCTTGTGTTGCGTCTATAACTTTAGTTATATACAGAGGAACCTTGCTTGGATGAGAAAGTCTTTGCATAACAGCTTGAGTGCCTCCAACATGATTTGCATCTAGATTAGTATCAACGGGGAATGCTGCACAGGCGTAATGCATACCTAATTGTAGTGCCATAGACGCTTCAGGACATATAGTCATGCCAACAATGTCAGCATACTCTGCTCTCCTTTTGCCTTCAGCACGAGTACCAAACCTATCTCCGGATATAACCACATAGGTGCCTTTATTATGAACCTCATTAAACATCCCCCCACCAACACAACTTAATAAAATCGTTCTTAATCCTTCTGAAAAAGCAGGTATAGGGTTAGCATGAACTACAACCTCTTCTCCAAATAGGTTATCATCTCTTCCGGTTTCATCAATATAGTCATCCGGTACAACTAAGCTTTCTACGTGAATTTTCGGCCTTAGACTTCCTACAGCGCTCGTTGCAACAACAACTCGTATGTCTAAACTTGATGCCGTAAGAAGATTTGCCGCATATTGAGTTTTAGAAGGACCATACCTTATTGAATGTCCGTGTCGAGGAATAAAGATAATTTCATTATTTTGTTGATACTCAACAATGCCCATCCCCGTATCAATACTTTGCCAGGGAGCCTTTTTAAACTGTGGGCACTCTTCTACACCAGAACCACCAATGATCGCGACAAGACTTTTCTGAGCCATTAATTAAGGGGAATAAGGGCTAATTATTAAAGGTTATTGTATTTATAATTCCAACGTTTAAAGCCAAAAATAAATTCTATTCCACTAAATACTCTTCTTTCTTTAAAAATAAGCTTCTAACAAACCAATACATAGCATATAATTCAAATGCAAACGGAAAGTAGCCTAAATAACCTAAGAGGGGCATCTCAAAGATTTTAAAGAATCCAACAAAAGGAACAGTATACGTCCACTTAGGGATTGCCCAATAATTCCAAAACTCCCAGAAAAATCCCATAACTATTCCAGCGAGTAATAAAGACAAAGGAATCACTAATTTCCGGTCTTTTAGATGCCCTATAATACTTGGTTGTCGATGTAGATAATTAATCGGATCTAAAATAAAGAAAAAACTAAGCCACACTAAGGGAAATGTAACACTAGGCATCAAGAAAGGCAGCAAAAAACAAAGAACTCCTAAGATTATCATAGTATGTAAAAAGGTTTTACTAATACGATAGCTTTTCTTTAATTTCTTTTTATCAAACAGATGAATCGTTTTTATAAGTTCCACTGTCTCAAAAAAGGCAGGTAAAACCGTAGAAAAGCTTAGCAGTCCAAATAAATCTACTAAATTAGCTCCTTGCATTTCTAATCCCCCCAGCCCGTGATAAGACCAGTTAGTTATGATTAGATTAGTTAGTTCGAAGATAAACCAAAATAAAGAAGAAATTAACGCCATACCTAAAATAGTATACGGTTTATTAGAGATTAAAGAATGTTTCCTCAACGTATATACCAAAGCGTCTAAAACTAAGATATAACCCGACCACACAAGGGGGAAATACCAACTAGCGAAGGGTTCTAATTTAAAAAAGAAGTTTAGCTCTACTAAAAAAATTAATGTTATCCCAACGACCCCGTACCATTTAAACATAAACCATATTAGAAAGTACTCTATATAAATTTTATTAATAGGATTTTAATCTATCCTGTAGCAATTTTAGATCAGGAGATATAGGAAAGGAATCGAGTTTAGCTAAAGGTAACCAGTCTAGTTTACTAAATATCTTCGGTTCGGCAACTAAGGGTTCACCTTTAACGATCTTAGTAATAAACTTGTGAGCTACAGCCTTTCTTCCGTCAGGAATAGTAAACTCAACCGTTCTAAAATAAGTAAGCGGGGCAAGTTCAATAGAATCTCCTAGTTCTTCAAAGGTTTCTCGTTCTGCCGTTTTTCTTAAATCCTCAAGAGTAAGATCAGGATAGTCTTCGCAATCGGAGGGATCAACTTTACCGCCAGGTGTTTCATAATGCTGATGATTTTTCTTAAAAAGTAATAAAATTTCCTTCTTTTCATTAATAATTAAACATCCTGAAAGAATTAATTTCTTTGAGTCGTGCATCTATTTAACAATTATCAAGAACTTATAAAATTATTCTATTTTAAAAAAAGAAAAAAAAGAGTGGGCTATATTTAAGGGGGTTATAGCTCAAAACCAGACCCACTCTAGCGAAGCATGTCAATGCCTAATTCGTTGGTTAACCTTACCGAATCTCGGCTAGGTTTTCTATGATCAACCTTTCCTAAGATATAAGGTGATTTTACTCCCGTTACAATAGTCATCACACGTAACTTTCCGCTAAAGTTAGGATCAATTCTAGCTCCCCAAATAACATTTGCTTCAGGATCAAGAGCTTCCGTTACAATTTCACCAACTTTAGAGACTTCATCTAATAATAAGTCTTCTCCTCCAGTTACATGGATTAAAGCACCCGTAGCTCCATCATAGCTTACTTCAAGTAGTGGATTAGTCAAGGCTCGTCTAACGGCTTCTTCAACCCTATTTTGAGTATCAGACTCTCCGATGCCAATTACTGAAACATCTCCTTGTGCCATAATAGCCTTTACATCCGCATAGTCTAGGTTAACTAAGGACGGTACAGCAATAATCTCAACAATTCCCTTGATCATTGTAGCAATCAATTCATTAGCAACCGCAAAGGCTTGTCGGATAGGTAAGTTACCTGCTATGCTAACTAATCGGTTATTATCAATAACAATGACCGTATCACAGACTTGTCTTAACTGTTGTAATCCAAACTCTGCTTTGTCTACTCTAGCCCTCTCAATATCAAAAGGCATGGTAACCGTTCCAATAACAATAGCACCGGTTTCTTTAGCAATTTGAGCCACCACAGGTGCAGCACCCGTTCCCGTACCTCCACCCATACCTGCGCAAACAAAGACCATATCCGATTCTTTCATAATCTCTTTAATACCATGAATGCTCTCTTTAGCAGCTTCTCTTCCTTTCTCCATAAATCCACCACAGCCTAGACCTCGAGTTAATTCTCTTCCAATCAAGAGTTTTCGGTCTGCTGCAACAATATCTAAGTGTTGTTTATCTGTGTTTAAGGCAGCAATTTCGGCCCCCATAACACCCTTGTTGTAAAGCCAGTTTACCATATTACAACCGCCACCACCAACACCAATAACTTCAATCTTTGCTAATCCAATATTTGCATCTCCGCCTGACATATCGTGCGTCTTTTCTAACGCGTTCTGTATAATAAACTCCATTTTTTTAACCCCCTTTGTGTTATATAGTTTCGAGCATAGCAAACTTTATATTCTGACATAGCCCTCGCTATACCGGAAATAAAGGATAGCATGCCCATGTTAGAATTTGTTCCACCTAGCTAATATCCATTAGCTCAATGACTTAAGGTGTACTGCCCAACAGATTTCAGTTGCCCGACTGAAATCAAAGTTTACTTATTTACAGTCTGATTTTGTATATTTCTCAAGTTCTATATAAATACTATTAAAATTTAAAACCTATATTAGAACAGTCAAATCATCAAGATTTCATAGAGACAAGCCCTGTAGTAAAAGAATTCTACCATCTATTCCTTTAAGAAAGCTACCTAAGCATTCATTAAAAGTAGTGACACAACACAGGCCAAAACGATAAAAAAACGAAAGAAACAGGCATAAACACACCTTAGGTAGAGATGGTGCCTAAACGGTACATTTTTAAAAAGAAACGATTAGTCTTCCTCATGCCAGAACCAGGAGACAAAGTAGAGATAAAAACAAACCAAGATATTTTTCTAGGTACCCTCATGCCGTCTATAAAAGAAGAAGTCTTAGTTATAAAGCTAGAAAGTGGTTATAACTTAGGGATTAATAAACACAAAATTAAGCAAGTAAATCTTCTTTCTAAAAAAGAAATTAAAGAAGTCAAAAAAGCAAAGATAATTCCAAAAAAAGGACTTAAAAAAGTAACTATCTTACACACCGGAGGAACGATTGCCTCAAAGGTGTCCTATGAAACCGGAGGTACAATTTCTAGGTTTACTCCAGAAGAGTTATTAGAGCTCTATCCAACTATTAAAGAGTTGGTTAACATAGACTCTAAGCTTATCTCAAATATATTTTCAGAAGATATGAGGTTTGGGCATTATAATTTAATGGCAAAAGCCATTGCGTTGGAACTAGAAAAAGGGGCAGAAGGTATAATTATCACTCATGGTACGGATACGCTTCATTACACAGCAGCAGCTCTCTCGTTTATCTTAGAAAACCTCTCGATTCCTGTTTTGTTAGTGGGGTCGCAAAGAAGTTCGGATCGAGGGAGTTCAGACGCAAGACTAAATCTAGAAGCAGCGTGCCAATTTATTGCACAAACTGATTTTATAGGGGTAGCAATCTGTATGCACGAAACAACAAGCGATAGTTCTTGTGTGATCCTTCCAGGCTTAAAAACAAGAAAGATGCATTCTTCTAAACGAGATGCATTCAAATCCATTAATATGGGACCGATAGCCAGAATTCAAGATTCTAAAATACACGTGATTGCTCCATTTAAAAGACCGTCGTCAAAGAAATTAATAGTTAAGCCTATAAAGGAAGGCCTTAAAATAGGAATTTTAAAGGTTCATCCAAACTTATTGGTAGAAGAGCTGAGAGCATACAATAAATTTGATGGACTTATCCTAGAGGGTACAGGTCTAGGTCATCTCCCCATAAACTCTTTTGATAAAATAACCGAGTATAATAAAAAAATCTTAAATGAGTTAAAACGGTTAACCGCTAAAATCCCAGTGATAGTAACGACGCAAACCATTTATGGCAGAATCAATATGAATGTATATTCGACGGGAAGAATCCTCCAAGAGGTAGGCGTAATGGGTAATCTTTTGGATATGACGTCCGAGACTGCTTTTATTAAATTAGCGTGGGTATTGAGTAATTATCCTAAAGAAGTAAGAGAGAAATTCCATGAAAACTTAAGAGGAGAGATTAATACTCGGCTATTGGAATAAAATGAAGTGTTTATTTTGTCAAAAACTAAAGATATAAAGGTATAGTTCGCAGTACATTATTTCTTAGGGGTACAGTTCAACCATATTTTCTTAAAGAAAGAAAGCGTCAAAGTAGACAAAATAAAACCAGCGGTCGGAACAATAGCATTCAACCACGGGTGAGAAACATTAATGGACCAAAGAAAAATAGCCACAACAACATAAGTCATTATGGCAATAAGGGCCTTCGTGTTTTACTGGTTTCCCACGCCTTATTAGTTTCTACTTGCCTATTTCTTTCTTTTATTTGTTCTATCTCTTCCTTCATAATCTAATTAAGAATACTAATACTATTTAATCATTGTCTAACCAGAATTAATTAAGTCTTTCATAACTTTCATAGCATTTAACGAATCTTTTTCATACACCACAAAAGTAAGTTCAGTATAGGTAGAAAATATTTCCACAATAGGTACAGATGCCCAGTTTAATGCTCGACTAATTAAATAAAATAAGCCTAGTAGATTATATGCATTGTGACTTAATTTTAAAGTAACTGCAGCTAATCCGTCTGTTTTAGCAAGAGGAGTAATCATGTGTTTTTCCAGTAACCCTTCAATTAGTTCAGAGTGTTTCTTTTCAATAATTAAACTTATCTCTTGGGGGCCAAGGGTCATTAAGAATAGGTCTTTATGGTACATTTGATCACAGATAGCTTGAACTAAATGTTTACTCGTGCTGGGTAAGGTTATTTCAAAGAGATTACTCGTGAGTTTAACTTCACTTCCCTTCTCAAAAAATACCGGTTTAAACCCTCGTTCTAACTCCAAGGAATAAGACTCTAGTGCTTTGACTATCTCTTTTTTATCTATATCATGAGAGTGAGAAATAATATCTGCAAGCTCATGATAACTCATAGTTCCCTTCAAAATATTTTGAGATAAGAAGGGTTTTTCCTCAAATATCTTCTTGATTAAAGATAGAGTATCCGATACCATGATTTAATAAAGGTCTTTTTCATTAATAAGAGTGTCGGTAAGGCTTATAAATAAACGTTATTTAACCAAGGGATGAATTATCACGAGTTACAGTTTAAGTGCGGGTTAGAAATCCATAGGCAGATTGAGACTCATAAACTTTTTTGTCATTGCCCTTCCCAGTTAAAAGAAGGTTCAGCTGATGCGTTAATCACAAGAAGGCTTCACCGCTCTAAAGGAGAAACCCAAGAAATAGACACAGCGGTAGACTATGAAAGTAAACAGAATAAGACTTTTGTATATCATAGTTATAATGAATGTTGTTGTCTAGTGGAACAAGATGAAGATCCTCCGCAGGAAGTAAATCAAGAAGCCTTAAGGGTCGTTCTGCAAGTAGCCTCACTATTACAGTGTAAACCGGTGGATGAACTTCAAGTAATGAGAAAAATGATTATTGATGGAAGTAACACCTCGGGGTTTCAAAGAACTATGTTAGTGGCCTATGATGGAAAACTAGAGACGTCTAAAGGGATAGTTAATATTAACAGTATTTGTTTAGAAGAAGATTCAGCAAGAAAAATAAAGGAAGATAATCAACAGGTCCATTATAACTTAGACCGGTTGGGTATTCCTTTAATAGAAATAGCAACGGACGCTTCTATTCAAAATCCAGAACATGCAAAAGAAGTAGCAGAAACCTTAGGTATGATTTTAAAATCCACGGGGAAAGTGAGATCAGGAATTGGAACTATTCGTCAAGATGTAAACATCTCGATTAAAATGGGGAACCGGGTGGAGTTAAAAGGGTTTCAAGAGTTAAGAGTAATGCCTAAAGTAATTGAAGAAGAAGTAAAACGTCAATTAAAACAACCGGCAAAAAAAGAAGTGAGACAAGTTAATCCAGATGGATCATCTACCTTTTTAAGGCCGATGTCGGGGCAAGCACGGATGTACCCAGAAACAGATGTTAAACCCATCCCCATAACTAAATTTCTCTTAGAATCTTTAGAAATTATAGAATTAATTAGTGAAAAGGTCTTAGCATTAGAAAAAGAATATCAACTAAGTTCGGTTCTTGCTAAAGAGGTTCTAAAGAGAAAGTTAGATCTTAAACAGTATGTAAGACAGTTTCCACAATTAGAACCGACCTTTATTGCTAGAGTATTTATAGAAATCCCAAAAGATGTAGAATCGCGGTTAAAACTAGATAGCACTAAGCTAAGGGTTGAAGATTTTGTAGAAATTCTTACTCACTTAAATCAAGAAGAAATTAATAAATCTGCAGTAACAGAGATGATTAGGGAAAAGCTCCAGACCGGAAAAATAAATTATGGGGCCTATAAAACAGTTAACACTCAAGATCTAGAAAAGGAAATTAGGGAGATTATGCAAAAAAACAAAGGTGCCACTATAAATGCCATTATGGGCATAGTCATGCAAAAATATAGGGGAAAGATTGAAGGAAAAGAAGTTATAGAATTAATAAAAAAGTTACAGTAACCATGCAAGAAACGAAGTATATTCACAGTTTTGATAATTCTAAGATACGTTACCGTTATTCTGAAGGGAATAAGATAACGTTAGTCTTTGTGCATGGGGGCATGGTTAATAACCTTTGTTGGAAGTATCAATATGATTATTTCAAAAGTAAAGGATACGGAGTGTTAGCTCTAGACTTAAGAGGACAGGGAAAATCCACGGGAAAAATAAGGGGAAATGATTTACATAATTTCGCTAAGGATATAAAAATAGTCTTAGAAAACGAGAAGATATCTAAAGTTATACTTATAGGGCATAGCTTTGGCACCCTAGTGTCTCTAGCTTACTATAAAGCGTACCCCAAAAGGGTCCATGCATTAATTTTGCTAGCCGGATCTCTTCCCACTAATTATTCTGTATATTCTCAACTTAAACGCTTATTTCAATTATACCTTCGAGTAAAACAAGCAAAAAAGAAACATTCTTATTATGAAAGTTTGGGCAAAAAAGCTTATCCTTCAAAAATGTTTCACCCTTCCCTATTTTCTTTAATTCAAAATGCGCGAGCTATTAAAAAAGCTACCCTTAGTTTGTACAAAGATATTAACGTTCCAGTTTTGGTTATTGCTGCCCAAGAAGATGAGTTCTTTTCTCCCCAGGAAGTCAAAAAAACAACAGAATTGCTTTCCCAAAGGACATTTAAAATACTGCCTGGCCCACATTTATTTATTCTTAAAGAACACGAAAAAGTCAATAACACTATAGAAAATTTCCTTAAAAGAAATGCTTATTAATAGTAAACTACTAACCCCTAGATGGTTTATACTTTAATTAGGCTCCTTGGAACACCATTCGTTAAGACATTATTTCGGCTTAAAGTTGAGGGGAGAGAAAATCTTCCTAAGCCCCCGTATATCCTTGCTTCTAACCATAATGATGGGTCAGATCCTCTATTTATTGTAGCGGCAGTAAGAAAAAATGTTTATTTCTTAGCTAAAAAGAGGTTGTTTCATCCGCCCATTAAAGCAAGACATATCATCAAAATTACTAAACATATTCCTATTGAAGTAGGTAAAGGACAATCTACCCAAGTATTAACTCGAGTAAAAGAAGAGTATCTTGCAAAAAAAAAGATTTTTGGAATATTCCCCGAAGGTACTACCCTAGGCGGAAAAATGATCTTAGAGCCAAAAACCGGAGTAGCCAGAATTGCGTTAATGAGTAAATGCCCCGTTATTCCCGTCGCGATTAATGGCAGTCATGGCATTCTTCCCATACAGTCTAGAATCATTAGGAAACTATCTAAAGTTAAAGTCACTATAGGTAAACCGATGACCTTTGAGAAGTATTACAAACAAGAAGAAAATAAGCCAGCATTAAATGAAATAGCTAAAGAAATTATGGCCGAAATAAAGAAAATGTATGATGTTAATTTTGAAGAGTATGATAATAGTAAGAAGGAGAAGAGAAAATTCTTTGTAATAGAACGGGAACCAGAACATAGCATAGAAAAAAATGGAGATATTATTATTCGAGGCAGAGTCTAACACAAGCAGCATAAAGGTTAAAAATATGGATTTAGATAAAACAAGGTTAAAGAATGGAGATAAACTTAAAATAAATAAGATCCTATACGAAGTCCTTTACGTACAAGGAGAAACAGATCCTTTCCCGCATCACGATCCACCCATCAGAAGTTATTTTGCAGTTTATCTTCACGATCATAAAACAAAGACACTCTTTCCAACGCATATGATCAAATATTACTATGAAGACACCAAAGAAATTTTCTTAATAGAACTCCGAGGTAAACGCATAGAACAAAAAGATATCGTTATAAACGGTAGAGTCTAACCCCATGTTAATTCAAAAAAATAACATCTCTCACTCCGATCCGAGGCAAACGCTAAGAAATCAAATTTTTTGGGTCGGAGAAAATAAAGAAAAGTTAGGCGAGTGGTACTCGTATGTTTGTCGAACACCTCAGCTCGTGGGTCATATAATTTTAGCCAACAAAAAAGAGTATAGTAAAAAATCTCCAGAAGGATTCCAAGAAGCACTTAATCTAAATATAAATTTTATCTTGGAATGGGCAAAAAAGAACAAGTCTAAAGATTGCCATCCTATTTTTTTTAGAATGAATATCCAAAAAGAACAGTTTAGGGTTCATATCCTACCGGTTTCGCAAAAGGAAATCCAAGAAGCGTCACACTCCCTTCACCAAAGAGTTCCAGGACTAAACGGTAACGGTGGGTTTATTTATTATTTAGGACAAAAAGAAGAGGTAGCCGATCAACGTCAAGTAAAATTTAATGAACTTACTGACGGTCCACTAGTTACAGAGAATTTAATGAAGGAACTCGGGATAACTAAAATAGTGGAAGAATTACGAGAAATTGTACGCAGACGGGGTTATAGTTATGAAATGAATTTCAATCAATAATTGAATTTCTTTTCGTAGTCTTTGTGATCGAACCATTCTAAAATTATACTTACTATTTTTACTTCATCACTTTCAATAGTGTAGACTAACCGCCAAGCACTAGGTAAATCATACTTCCATAAGTTGGTGATGTTATAATTTTTGGTATATTCTTTTGGCCAAAGTTTCTTTGGTATTTTTATACCGCACATAGGATTCTGTTTTAAATCATCAAGGGCCCTGTTAATGAATTTATAAAGTTGCTGATCTTCAAACTTCCCACTTTTAAGATATTGAAATTGTTCTTTTAGTTTCGGTGTGATAAAAGCTACGTGGGCCTGTTTGTTCATCGTACGATTAAGTCTTCTTGGGTTAATCTTTTTATTCTTGTAGGATTAAAAGTCCAAATAACACATCCTTCTTTATCAATAAGTATTTTCTCCGACTGTTCCAGATAATCTAAAATAACTTGGAATGTTTGATACATCATTTTTTTAGGAAGCTTCTTCCAAAGCTGATATTTACCACATTCTTGGCTATATTTTTGGACAGTTTCCTCTACCATAAATACAGATTCCAACGTCGGGCTGTGTAAAATTTTTGTTTCTGCCATATTATATAAGTATATATAATACAGGTATTTAAAGCTTTCGTTTAATTGGGTTCAGTAGAAAGTTAGAATAAATAAAATTACACACGCAGTTATTTACGATCCGAAACACAAAGTAAATAACCCATTTGTCTAGGCGCCCTAGTAATTAAAAATCTTGAAATAACCAATTTATCCAAAACATTAATATCTAAACTATTAAAGAGGGACTCCCACTGAGAATCCGTACAAAAATTAAGGGGAATAGGGGTACTAAAGGATTCTAAACGATTATAACACCAGTCTTTTAGGAAAGTAATAGCTTTTTCAAGATAGTTGGTATATACATCTTCTATAATAATGACTTTTTTTGAAACTCGAAACATTTCTTTGATCATGGCGTTATGATCCTCAAGATGATGCAAAACTAAAACACAATAAGCAACATCAAAAGTTTTATAATAAATTTTCCAGACTTTTTGGCCATTCGGCGCAAAACCAAAGAATAAGTAAATTTTTGAAATCTCTTTTTTAACATAAACAATTCAAAAAATTAGTAGATTATATAATTTTCTAGGCATGAGGTTTAGTAACCTTCACATTTTTAACTAATACTTCGGGTAGAACACAAGGAATATCTACTTCCCAGCTTTTAATCTGTACGGGTTTCTTACCAAATAAAGAAATATTTTTCATAATGTCGAGCATATTGTCAGAAATACGAATATTTTTAACAGGTCGAGTAATTTCCCCATTTTCAATTAAGAATATGCCATCTCGAGGAATGGTAGAAAAATCTCCTTTAGCATAATTTTGAAATCGAGTATACCAGACATTCGTAACATATAATCCTCGTTCTATATCAAATACTTTTCCCTTTTTTCCCTCTAACACTAAAGTATTTGGTTTAGGTGCAATAATGCCCGCATTACTAGTAGGAGTAACCTTATATCGTAAAGCAGTGGAGGTATTATGAAGGTACGTGTTTAAAATCCCCTTTTCAATGATTTTAGTAGTTTGTGTCGGTCTTCCTTCATCATCAAACTTTCCAGAGGCTAAACCATTTGGATAGATTCCGTTATCAAGTAAAGAAAAATTTCCTAAAGAATTTCCTAGTTTTCCCTGCAAAAACGACATTCCAGACTCTACAGAAAAGATTGACGCAGCGTCTCCAATGTGTGTTAGTAGGCATCCAAATGCCATAGGGTCAAATACAATGTCATACACTCCTTCTTTCCCATCAATGGGATTAGCTGCCATAGAAGCAATTTTTCCAGCTTTTTGTGAAGCCCCTTTAACATCAAGTTTAGTTGCCATGCATGAAGAAGCAGTCATGTGCCCTGAAGCGTCATCATTAACTAAGGCGCGAATAGAATAATACGCTTCCGACTTTTTGTCCATAACGTCTACCCCATTAGAATTAGTGAGGGCCATTTCTTCCATAGAGGTATCAATAACTCCAGAACATCGTAGTGCTCCTTCTTCTTGCGCAGCCATAATTCCTTTTTGAACCATATCCACAATATCTAGATCTTCTATCTTTTTATCATACCCTTCTTCAATAGTTGGATAAGTAAAGGGACCTTTAGCAATACCATTATACCCCTCGTTTTGTTCTAGTTTTTGAATAAATCCCATAACATTGTCCACAATCTTTTTAATCTTATCCTCAGAAGGATCTTTAATAGTAGTAAACGCAAGCCTTTTATCTTTAGCAACAAAAATATCAATGGTGCTTAACGTTTCAGAAGCAGTTTTAACAATCTTATTATTAACAAACTTAAGATGATTCATGCTAGATTCAACGTGACTTACAATAACATCATCGGCCCCTTGCTCTAATAGCAGTCTCTGTACTTTTTCAATCATGATATACTCACTTTCCTTAATCGGATAGTTGGCCCACCCATTAAAACAGGAATACCCTGCATAGGTTCACCTTTCCCGCAATTACCTGCAAATAATTCTATTTTATTAGACACCGCATCAATCGAAGAATATAGGGCAGGGGTAGTAATCTCTAAGGCAGGTGCCTTAACGGGTCGAGTAATTTCCCCATTTTCAATTAAGTATGCTTCGCATCCAACATATTTTTGGTTGTATCGTTTATCATCAATATTCCATTCCATGAAACTTTTCAAATAAATTCCTTTCTTAACGCCCCGAATCAGTTCTTCTTCATGGTGTTCTCCGGGTAGCATAAAGGTATTAGACATTCTTACCAAGGGTTCAACGTCGTAGATACAAGCTCTGGCTGCCCCATTACTCTCCGTTTTCATTTGTGAAGACGTAGATCGATCATGCATAAACTCTTTGATCATTCCTTTTTCAATCATAGTCTTCCGTCGTGCCTTAATTCCTTCATCATCATATAAATAAAATCCATAGGAACCCTCTAAGGTAGGATCATCTACCACTGTAACAACATCAGAACCAATTCTCTCTCCGATCATACTAGGTTTAATAAAAGATTCTCCGGCCTGAGCAGCTTCTCTACCGGCTATTCGGTCCGCTTCATACGGATGCCCTGCAGATTCATGTACCGCTATGCCCGTCACTTCGGAGCTACAAATAACATCCGTAATTCCCTTTGGAGCACTAATGCCTTCATTCATATTTTTTTCTAATGCCTTCAACTCTTGTGGTAACTCTTCTTCTAAATTCCAAGTTTTCAAACATTCATAACCAGATACGGCCCCCTTTTGAAGCCAGCGCTGAATAGAGTTAGTTCCTTGGGTTAAACTTAAAAAATAAAATAGTTTTACTCTCGGTATTTCGGAATATAATTTTATACCATCTGAATTGATATAATACTTTTTTAGGAGGGTGTCGGAAATAGAGAAATATCGGGTGTCTGCGCTCTTAACGTGTTTATCTAGATCTTGAAGAATTTTTAATTTTTCGCTAGGGTCTAGATTTAATAAATTAATTTTTTGTTTGACTTTTAAAGTATCATTAACTGCCTTTGCATCAGAAAAACTAATAGTTTCACTTAAAGGAACGGCTTTGTTAGCTAGGATTAATGATCGATCAATAACATCTCGTATCTTATCTTTTGCAAGTTCATTAGTTGTAGCAAACCCCATCGTATGATTAAGAATGAAACGGATACCTAAGCCCGTTGTTTCGTCAAAACCAGCAATCTCAGGGTTAGAATTTTTTAAAATAAATCCTTGCTCTTCCCTTGACTCCATTCTAGCTTCAGCATACGTTGCACCTTTCTTTTGTAGATAATATACTGCAAAATTAGCTAGATCAGTGTCCATTAGGCAGTAAAAGAAGGGTTACTTATAAATATTATGTCTTTAGTAGTGCCAGCACAAAAGTGTGCACTTTAACTAAGGGAGGGGTTTTAAAGGATCCAACGGGGTTCTTATCAATAAATATGAGAAAATCCTGATAGACATACGAGATAACTTTTCAGAGATCATTAAACATTATGAAGGTGTCATTGTAATAAACTAGAATAATTTAGATTATTATCCCGAAGACTATTCGCAATTTAAATAAAAATTTATATACACCCGGCAAAGAAAACTGATTGATTTTAATCATCCGATGAATTTGCCTTAGTCTGTGTTTAAAGGTATTAAGAATAAATAAATGTATAAACCTGCGTATTATAGTATTTCTATGCAAAGAACGGTTAAAATCAAACTCATCAAAGACAATGACTTGATAGAAACCATTAGAATTTTCTCTAAGGCAAGGCAGTATGTGAACGATATAGGATATAAAAAGAAGATTTACAATAAAAACAAATTAAACAAACTAACGTACAAGAAGATAAAAAAACTATATCCTGACTTACCAACCGGATTAATCCAGACGGCAAGAGATGTTGCTTCTGAAAGCATAAAGAGGGAAAAAGGTAAAAGACCTATTCAAGTAAAAGAATTTTCTTCTATGAGATTAGACAAAAGAAATCTAAGAGTTAATTTAGAACATAAATTAATTTCTATATCTTCCATTAATGGAAGAAAGAAAATTACCTTCCAACCCCATCCACTTGTTGAGAAATACACGGGGTGGAAACCGGTTGCCGGGATGTTATGCTATAAACAAAAACAATTATATCTTAATTTAGTGGTTGAAAAAGAAAATCCTCATTTAAATCTTGGAGGCATACAAATAGAGAAAGACCTCTTAGGAATAGATAGAGGGGTAAACAATATTCTTGTTTGTTCCAATAACCTTTTTTACAATTCAAAACATCTTAAAAAGATTAAAGGCAAGTATCAATACTTAAAACGAGTATTGCAGAAGAAAGGCACTAAGTCTGCTAAACATCATTTAACGTTGTTAAGCAGAAGAGAAACACGGTTTGTTTCTGATACAAATCACCGATTAAGCAAAGGGATTGCTAATAGTGATTTTAAAGTATTTGTCCTTGAAAATTTAAGAGATATGAAATATAAGTATAAGGGAAGAAGATTTAATAAGAAATTAGGAAGTTGGAGTTTCAGGCAGTTTGAGACGTATCTGCACTATAACGTTGAGTCTTTAGGAAAACTGTTGATAAAAGTCAATCCTAAATACACAAGTCAAACGTGCAGTAAATGTGGATTTAAAGATAGACTAAATAGAAAAGGAAGTAACTTCAAATGTTTACACTGCGGATATGAACTTCATGCAGATTTAAATGCTTCCAGAAACATCGTTAAGCTCGGTATATCTGAGTTTAACAGGTTGCAAGTCAATCAACCAATCGTAGCACCGATGGTAGCTACAAGCCAACTAATTAATTAGTCGGTAATTGACGGACGTAATAATGTTCTAAAACACTGATTGTGGCAGCATGACTTTTTGATTTGAATCCCAGCTTTGCCAAAGCGGCAAGTGAAGAAACATACATTGCATAATACGAAACAACTATGACCCATTCATACATTTCAAAAGCATCAGAAAGTGCAAGTGTTTTTTTAAACTCATCTTGTTCAGAAATCTTAAACATGAGGTTGGCAACAGTAAAATTCTTTCGTGCCTTTTTCAAAAATGGTTTTTCTAATTTAGCATATTCATCATTTTTGAACAATTGCTCTTTTTGTAAATATCTTCCAATTTTCTTTATCAAAAAATCTATTCTTGCCATGAGATTAATCTCCAGAATTGTTCTGAGCCATAGAGTGCAATACCATAGTCCTTCGCTTCTTTTCCAACATTCATCTCTTTAGAGTTTAACATTTTATTAAACTCTTCCATGTCTGTGATGAGAGGGCTAATTTTAACATTATGGGAATGTCGGTAACTTGCGCATTCTCTATCTATTTTTTCTCTTACTGATTTATCTTTGATATTACATACAATAAAGAGTAAATCAATATCTGACGATTTTGTAACAGTTCCTTTAGCATAGCTTCCGAATAAGATTATTGAATGGAGTGAGGAAGTTATTTGATTGGTGATTTTATAGATAATTTCTCCAAGAATTGTTTTCAGTTTTTGATTACTCTTGTATAATTCTTCTATTCTCACTAAATCAACTTCCTGAAGAAAATGACGGGCTTGTGCATTTTCAAGATCGAGGAAACACTGTTTTGAACTACCAACTTTTTTTACAATAGTCACTTTTTTCTCCTCTAATTCAGAAATATGGTTATATGCTGGTCGATAACCTATTTTAAGCAATTTTGATATCTCCAGAATAGTAAATCCTTTACCTAAATTTTTTCTCAATAATCCGACAATCTTTAATACAGTTTCGCTTCTCATGTTATTCACTTAATGAATAGTGTTATTCACTTTAGTATATAAATGTTTCCATTTTCTGTGGCAACCCCTTCTAAAAAAGCCATTAAGGCTCCTCAGTTTTAGAACTTAAAATTTACTGAGTTTAACAACTATTAAACGGTTTCGTTCGTTGCACTAGCACTTTTCAAAATTCATTTTTTGAGGAAATTCTACCGTTTAAGAAAGTCTTAAAATACTTCCTTTTTACTATAACCTATGAAGATAATCATCCATTATGCGGAAATTGCGTTAAAGGGAAAGAATAGGCCATTCTTTGAAAATAAGCTAATAAACAATATTAAAAGTGCTTTAGAAGGTATACCCGTAACTTCCATTAAAAAAGAGGATACGCGAATTATTCTTTCTTTAAGCGAAATGGACGTTTTGAATGCTAAAACGAGGCTTACAAAAGTGTTGGGTATTTCTCATTTTGTTATAGCGAAGGAAACAACGCAAGAAGTAGATAAAATTATTGAGCAAGTTGAAGAGCTAATAAAATATAAACAAGAAATCGCTTTAGTTACAAAAAGATCTAATAAACAGTTTCCTCTAACGTCGGTAGAATTAAATACGAAGATCGGGGAACGAGCGCATGAGTTAGGAATTAAAATTAACTATAAAAGTGAAGACAAAGTATACATAGAAATCACATCAAAAAATGCATATATTTATACACAAAAAATTCCTGGGTTAAAAGGTTTACCCGTTGCCTCTAGCGGAAAAGTATTGTGTCTATTCTCAGGAGGAATAGATTCTAGTGTAGCAGCTTATTTAATGATGAAACGAGGATGTTCCGTCGACTTTCTTCACTTCCATCCGTTTAAAGAAAATAAAGAAGTAGCTAGTAGTAAAATATTCACCTTAATAAAAATACTCAATCAATATCAATATCAATCCAAACTATATCTAGTCCCTTACCATACCTATCAATTAGCAACGTTAAATAAAATTCCAGAATCTTTAGAAGTAGTAGTCTTCAAAAAAGTAATGGTTCGTCTAGCCGAAGAGTTAGCAAAAAAAAACCACTATAAAGCATTAATCTTAGGAGACAGTGTTGCTCAAGTGGCCAGTCAAACTTTAGACAACATTAAATCAATTTACGCTAATACTAAAATCCCTATTCTAAGTCCCTTAATAGCGTATGACAAACAAGAAATTGTTGATCTAGCAAAAATAATCGGCACCTATGAAACTAGCATTCTAAACTATAAAGACTGCTGTAGTATTCTTGCCAGAAAACCTATAACTTCTTCAAAAATTGAGCAAATCCAAGCTTATGTTAGAAACTTAGAAGAGAATAATCTCCTCCAAGAACTACTAAAGGCAACAGAGGTAGTGAAGATCATAGAGAGAAACATTTAAATAATAACTCATGACAACACTTTTATGGATTTTAGTAAGCGAATTTTGGCACTAGACGCGCAAAACCAAAAAGAGGGCTCAAATATTCTCGTTGCTGGGTGGGTGAGTAATCTTAAGGTTTTAGGATCTTTAGCATTTCTTACTTTAAGAGACAGAAGTGGAGAATTACAACTAATTTTCTTAAAAGAGTCGTTTAAAGAATTTCCTAGTTTAAGTAATTTAACTAAAGAGAGTTGTATTGCCGCTAAAGGGGCTATTAAAAAAGGAAAACTAAAAAGCGGAGCAAAAGAGTTGACCGTGGAAGAATTAGAAATTCTAAACTTAAGCGAAGCAGTGCTACCCATAGAGATTGGAACCGGAACTACGGGTTTAGATAAACGGCTCGACCATCGTTTTTTAGATATTCGGGATCCAAAAGTAAATGCTATTTTTAAAGTAAGAAGCCAAATATTTTTAGCGACAACACAATATCTAGATCAACAAGGATTCATAAATATCAACACTCCCAAGTTAACGGTATCAGGAGTAGAGTCGGGAGCAAGTATGTTTGAAGTAAAGTATTTCTCTAAAAAAGCCTACTTAGCACAAAGTCCTCAAATCTATAAACAAATGGGAGTCGCCTCGGGTTTAGAAAGAGTGTACGAAATTGGTTCGATTTTTAGGGCAGAAAATAGTCATACTACTAGACATCTGACAGAATTTATAGGAATAGATCTAGAATTAGGGTTTATTAATTCAGAACAAGAAATTATGGATACAGTTGAAGAGTTATTTAAATTTATTACTAAACATATAAACGAACACTGTAAAAAAGAGTTATTGCTCCATAATTTAAATTTAGAGATTCCTAAAAAAATTCCCCGAATAACCATGAAAGAAGCTAAAGAAATATTAAAGAACTTAGGTAAATCCCTTAACGAAAATGATGACTTAGATGCAGAAGCAGAAAAAAAGTTGGGAGAATTTGTAAAGAAAGAGTATAAATCTGAATTTGTGTTTATTTGTAATTATCCTTGGTCGGTTAGACCTTTCTATCATATGAAACCAGTTAATGAACCCAAAGGAACTAAGAGTTTTGATTTACTTTGGAATGGTGTAGAAATAGCAACAGGCGCGCAAAGAGAACATCGCTATGATATATTAAAAAAACAAGCTAAAGAGAAAGGGTTAGATTTAGATGAAATGAAAGAGTATGCAGAGATTTTTAGGTTTGGAATGCCTCCACATGGGGGGGTAGGTCTAGGGCTAGATCGAATTACACAAAGACTATTACAATTAGAAAATACTCGAGAAGCTGTATTTCTTCCTCGTGATCCAGAACGTTTAACACCTTAATTTAGTTAATGGTTAATCTCTCGTTTATTTTTTTTATCTGTCAGTATTCCTATTGCCACTTCAATTGGCTCAGTTTTATTTGGAGAATTTTCCAACATATCTCGCATTTGGCCTAGAGCAAAGTCCCATTTTAATGAGTAGTCCACATAATATTTGAGTAATGCTATTTGTGCGATTTTATCCCCTTCTAAACGGCTATAGGCACCACTTTCAGGCCCTATGGTTTCTAACATGCCATCCCACCATGGAAGATTTGAGGTCGCAACATATTCTGCTATTCTTTGGGGGGTTCCTGTAAGAATATGTTCATAAAAAGGATCAATACAGTTGGTAACTATATTTTCTGTATCAATAATGGCCGCACCATACTGAAACATTCTTGCCCGGGTTTCTTCATGTGAGGGATCTATTTTTTCAAGAGTTTCTGCTTCTTGTTCAACTTGTCTGTAAATTTCTAATGCTCTTTTTGAATTTCCTTGCGTGTAGTAGTCAACTGCTTGAGTTAGTAAGGTGTCTAAATCATGATGCGTTTCAACAATTGCCTCTTGGGCCTTGGAAGGAAGCTCACTAAAGGTTGGATTTTGATTTAGGCCTACAACGTACGAAACAGTAACCAAACCTGTTGCTAAAGCACTTTTTCCGATTGTTTCAAAATAATTTTTCATTTTTGTGTACCTCGTTTCATTTCTCTTATCCATTTCTCTCTCAGTTTGTCATACTCTGTATAGTAACTTATATGATAGTCTGGAAAAGGATTAAATAAGTCAGCTTCTTGGTAAGGGAGGGGGCATGTTTCCAATAGGGGAATAGTTCTGGTTACAATCTGTTCTGGGCTTAACCAATATCTTATATCTGCAGAGGGTCTAGTTTTTTGTTCGTTTTTGGTTTTAACACTGCTTAGATTTACAAAAAGAGATTTAATCCGTGGTTCGATTCTACTTATTGTTCTCATTTCTTCTCTTAGTATTAATTTTGATCTTGTGTATGAACCCCACCATGGAACAGTGTATGGGTCGCTTAGAGATCCGAATGCAACCAGGGTTAATGGTATAAAGTTATGTTTTTTTCTTTGTTCTAATAAAGGTCGAACTACGTGATGGAATGTGTCTACATTTGACCGATAAACCTCATCATCTATTCCATCTTGTTCTTTGTCTATTTCCGGAATTCCGTTGGCCTCAAATTTAAATTTTCCAACTGGATGAATTAACAAAACATCAGTGGTTCCATCTAAAGATATTTTTTGTATTTGTTCTTTAGTTGCCACCGCATCTTCTAAATTACTGCTTAAATAGGTAACTCCACTTACTGGATGTTTTTCCTCTCTTCTAGTTAGTCCATAGCAAACCGTATCACTTTGTTTAGAGTAATACTCAAGATAGGCTCTTCCTAGATCACCGGTTGAACCAGATACAATCACTAAATGTTTATTATTTGTTACCATAATAAAGTAGTAGTTATTACTATTATTAATATTCGGTTCAACAAAAATTAAACCAAAAAGTTTAAATACACAGTTAATCTTATTAGTTAAATGTCTCTTAGAATCACCCTACCCTTGGGCAAGGCAGATAATGTTAAGAATTTAGTATTCTGACAAAAGAACATCCATTAAAAATCAATTAAGTTTTTTCGCTAAAGTAAACGATCCACCTAAAGTAAATTCCGTAGCATAAGGATCTCCTAAAATTGTAGAAAGACTTAATCCTCCTTTTAGGGGTAGGCTATAACTTAAATAGCCATTTGTCCAATCCGTAGTACTAACAATCTTTCCGCTAAATAGTCCTAGGCCATTCCTAGGCTGATAAACAAACATCTCAGTATATTGTCTTCGAGGATGATCCTCTAACGTAACATACTCTGCACCTGTCACAAGGTGTAAGGCAGTAAAGGGTGCAACTTCATGCAGTAAAGAAAGAGAACGGTACGTTTGTCCGTACACCTCCCCCGTAGCCATAGTTATAGTATCTTTTCCAAAATTAGTATTACCCATCACAGAAGAATTCCACAAGTGATCATTATACTCTTCAGTTTCTCCTTGAGAATAGGATAGGTTTATCTCCGGTAATCCTTCTAGATTTACACTGCTACCTATGCGCCCATTATCCCGAAGAAAAGTTCCGTCGAGGTGGTCAAGGGTTTCACCGGTCACAGAGATGCACAATTTCTCAAGATTTGCAGTTTTAGGAACAGTATACTCCAAACCAAAACTAAATCCCCTTACATCAGTTTCCGGAACATATCCGGCTAAGGGATGGTATTGATCCGTTATGCTCTTGTAATTAACATAGGCTCGTGGTTGAGCGCCTTGAGGTATATACTGTAATCCGCCTTCCATAAAACTTCCTTCTTTTTCATCTAGGACACTATGAGTTACCGCACCTTGGGAAACAATGGTTCCTCTTTTGAGTCGTTTCTTAAATTCTATACCTGCCTGAGTCACGGTATTTTCTAAATCCCCTTCTCTACGTCGGCTAACCCCACTATTAACACTAAGTAGCTCACCCAAAGAGTGACCCATCGTAGCACTAAGGTCATTTCTTCCCCCTAAAATTAAATCGTTAGCTACAGTAAAATAAGCCCCCCCCATCGTTCCTCGTGCTCTTGTTTCAAGAGATAAGTTTCCGGAACGAGGATAAGCCCTAGAAAACGGTAAGAATTGTTCTCCGTATATTAAAAAAGGACTATCCGGATTATCTTGTTCAGCATAAGAGTATTCCATATCAAAACTAAGATTGGGGGCGTCAGGGGATTCCGTTTCTTCTAAGGCTTTTCTTAAAATAAGACCATACTTTTGGAAAGTATCCTCAGCATTAGCAATAATAAGGGGAGTTAAATCAGGCTTACTCGTAAGATATAACTGAGTTACTCTTGCCGCTCCAGAGAAATCTAAGGAATCCATTTTAGGCCATACAAAAGTTTCTGTTCCAACTTCTCTAACAAAAACAACACTAAAATTAGAATTATTTTGATAGTCTAAGTTTTTGACAGGAATAGAAATTTCTGTGCTCCATCCTTCTTTGGTAACGTCGCGTGCACTCATAAAAGAACTGGTGCAAGCTAAGCGAGTAACGGGTTCGCCAATTTTATCTTTATCGTCAGTACTTACAGAAAAACGATAAATTTTATCTTCAGAAGTTCCCAAGTAAACCGTAAATGACTCTTCATCATGTTTCGACCCTTCCTCTAAAGAATTAAACGCCGCAACATACAGGTGATCCTGGTCGTAGGAAATCCAAACGTCAGAATCATTTTGTAGCGGTTGATCCTGTAGATCTTTAAACCCAGATATTGCTTCACGATTATGCCACTCGTTTAGTTTACCATCGATGATCGGAGGAGAATTACTTTTTGCTGCCCTAATCTCATGAACTCCCTGGCCAAAAGCAGAGCTATACAATCCAAGAACCAACAATCCAGTTTTAGTAATCCAGTGCGTCACAGTAAAGAGTATGCTTAGTCACACTAAGCGTGTTCTATCAGTCACCACTAATCATCTCCTGGCAAGTTATCTAAATCTTAATCATAATGATAAAAAGAAATTAATTTATATATATTTGCTATATATCTTGGTAGATTCATATCTAAACGGCCAAGAAAATTATTTATATGTACCATACTTATGTTTTGTATATCTCTTATAGCAATAGTAATATCCTCGCTCTTAACTACCGTTCATTATGAGTTAAGAAAAACCGTAGACCTAGAATACTGTCATGATCTTATGCCCTCTACCTATGTAGAGGTAATCTCAGGTACTACATCTATCGAGGGAGCAACCTATAGCATTAAAGGGTATAACGTTTCTCCAAGTTCTTCTCGTGAAGATTCAAGTTTCTGTGTTCTGCTAAAATCTAAAAATAAGACTCAACATACCCTAGTATATGGGGATAAAGACCACGATGGAGAGTACGAGATTCATACTTGTCCAGAAGGAAAATTAATCCCAGAAAATTCTCATGAATTTGAAATGATTCAGTTTATTCTAAAAGAAATAGCTTCTCTCCCCGTAATACCCGACTCAACTCAAAACAAAAGGTATAAATAATCCAACTTTAGTACAACGTCATGGAGTTTAGTTCAATTAAAGAAGCAACGTTAAAGAAAAAAGGAGTCGTTTCCATTCGCGGCTGGGTATATCGAGAAAGAAGTGGTAAAGATCACCGTTTTCTAGTTCTTAGAGATTCTTCTGGGTATGTTCAGTGCGTCGTAAAAAAAGAGGAAGTATTGTCAAAGGTCTGGGAACAAGCAGATAAACTCTTAATAGAGTCCTCTGTAGCCATAACCGGCACACTTTATCCAGAAAAAAGAAGTCCTACAGGATACGAAATTAACGTAGCTAATCTAGAAATCTATCAAATAGCAGAAAAATTTCCAATTACTAAAGATCAAAGTCCTGAATTTTTATTAGATAATCGTCATTTATGGGTCCGGAGTAAAAAAATGACGTCCATTCTTAAGATTAGAAGTACTATATTTGGTGCGATTCATGAATATTTTAGGAAGAATGGATACTATGAACATCATAGCCCTATGTTTACACCTAATGCATGTGAGGGAGGTTCAACCTTATTCAAAGTAGATTACTTCGGAAAAGAAATGTACTTAACCCAAACATGGCAATTGTACGCCGAAGCTACAATATTTTCCTTAGAGAAGATCTACACGATTGCTCCGTCATTTAGGGCAGAAAAATCAAAAACATCTAGGCATTTAACAGAATATTGGCATGCAGAAATGGAAGCCGCTTGGTATAATTTAGATGATTTAATGAATACTGCCGAAGGATTACTTAAGCATATTGTTAAAACCGTTCTAGAGAAAAACAAAGAAGAGCTACTTAGTTTAGAGCGAGATATGACTAAATTACAAAAAATACTGGAAAAACCATTTCCTAAAATGACCTATACCGAGTCCTTAGACCTCTTAGATAAAAAATGTAAGATTAAAGTAAAATGGGGGAAAGACTTAAGGACGGTCGAGGAAGATAAATTAAGTCAGTTATACGACACACCTATTTTTATCACTCGTTACCCTAAAGAGATTAAGGCATTTTATATGAAAGAAGACCCAGAGAACTCAAAAGTCGTCTTATGTTTTGACTGTATTGGCCCCGAAGGTTACGGAGAGTTAATTGGGGCTAGTGAACGAGAAGTAAGCGTAGAAGAATTAATAAGAAAACTAAAAGTAGAAGGGGAAGATCCTAAAAAATATGACTGGTATTTAGATACCCGTCGATACGGATCAGTTCCGCACGCTGGGTTTGGGATGGGGGTAGAACGAGTAATTGCCTGGATTTGTGGGTTAGATAATATTAAAGACGCTATCGCGTTCCCTAGGACGATGGTTAGATATACTCCGTAATATCGTAGAATCATCAAGAATTAAGGAAATTATTAAAAGGTTATTTACCGGGTTGTCCTAAATGTAAGTCTCCTCATTGAGATAAATCCAAGAAGAAATAACTAATAATTATAATTCTTTAGCTTTTTTCCGTTGGCGTCTATTAGTACAACCTTCTTTTTCATTCGGCAGAATCATACAATGTTTACTTCGAAATTCTTTGGAAACAGTCTGAAAGGTAGTATTTTAGATTGTAAATCTTTATAAATAATACCTCTAAAATCAAAGTATACATCTGGTGGGTGTGGGAGAAAAAAATGAATAAACTATATGGAACAACTATATTCGGAGCGATATTGGCTTCAGTATTAGTACTGGCATCTGCCTATAATGGAGATGTGGGTGTAGGCGTACAGGGATTTAACCATAGTAATACAAGTGTATGTGGGGTAAAATTTATTTTTGGTGCAGAGAACTTTAATAACGGCACCGTAAATGTAAGTACAGATTGGAAAATATTTGAAAGAAATGGCACAAATATAACAAACGGGACCTATGAAATAGTATCAAACGGTACGAAATCAGGAATACTAGGACCATTTGAACAATTTACGCAAGCCAAAGAAGAGGTCTATCAATGGACGGGCGACTTTAAAGCAACGATTGATTTAGTAGAACCCTCTAACGATACAAATAGGACTAACAACCATGCCGTATCGTTCTTTGACGCTAGATGTGATTAATTCACATCGTTTTTTTCTTTTTTTAAAACAAATATTCAAAGACAGAAAAAGTTATTAAAGATAGATCACTACCCTATAGATGGAAGAAAAGTATTCTGTTATATACACCCTCGACCGCTCTAGGGCAGCATATCCTCAACATATTGAAATCCGGGCAGATATTCAGATCCATAGAGAGAATGGTTGCTGGTATGCAAGGGCATCATTTGTCCCTTCTACGTCAAGTTCAAACGATTCAATAAACTTAGAGGTAATTCTTAATGGCCCGGGTAGAAGTAAAGCCACAAAAAAAATACAGAGAGAGATTGCTGCCAAATTTTTAGAAGAACCAAACTAAGCATAAATAGATATTTTTAAAAACAAAAGCGCTTTTTAGATTTTATGGGCCTGTAGCATAACCTGGATAGTGTGGTCGGCTTCATGATGAAAATCAGGCCAGGGACCGACTGATCAGGGTTCAAATCCCTGCAGGCTCACCTTATATTCAAAATGAAACTAGTAAAGATAGTAGTATTTGTACCGTTAACTCACGCAGATATAATAAGAAAAGCAATGGGTGAAACCGGGGCCGGCGTAATAGGAAATTATTCTTTCTGTAGTTTTTCTACTAAAGGGACCGGAAGATTTAAGCCTAATGATAAAGCGAATCCTTACATTGGAAAATTACACTGTCTAGAAGAAGTGGAAGAAGAAAGAATTGAAGTGGTATGCCCAAGAGAAAAAGCCAAACAAATTATTAAAGCAATCAGAGAAGTTCATCCGTATGAAGAGGTTGCTTTGGATATTTATCCCTTAATCACAGAAAAACTTTAATTATTCTAAAGCTAGTAATCCTACCATAACCACTAGTCCTAACACGAAACCACATAATTGTAATGCCGATCGAGATATCTTCGTTTCTTTATGAATTTCTGGAATTAAGTCTGCTGTAGCAATATAAATAAAACTACCCGCAGTAAAGGGAATAAGAAAAGCAATGTACCCTCCAATGTACCCTTCAAGTGAGAGAGAAATGATTACACCAACTATAGCTACAAGTCCTGACAAAAAATTGAATAATAACGCTTTACTCCGAGAAAACCCGCCGTGAATGAGTATTCCAAAGTCTCCAATTTCTTGTGGAATTTCGTGAAGAATAACCGCTAAAGTCGTAGCAATGCCTACAGGGATACTGATGAAGTAACTTCCTGCAATAATAACTCCATCTAAAAAGTTATGGAAAGCATCTCCAACTAAATTAACAATCGCGAAGGAATGTACATGCGTTTTCGAGTGCGGTTGATGACAGTGGTTCCAATGGATAAATTTCTCTAAAATAAAAAAGAATAAAATACCTGTTAAGAGAGGAATCGCTATAGCTAAAGAAAAACCAGACTCTTCCGTTGCTTCAGGTAAAAGGTGAAAAAAAGCGTCTCCTAAAAGGGCTCCGGCGGAAAAACTAACTAAAAAAAGTAGTAATATGTGCATCTTGGGTGCAGCTATTGCCAGACCGATAACGCCTACTAACGCGATTATACTTACAATAAAAACACTAAGCAAGGAATAAGTCCATACTTCTGCACTGGCCGCTAACGCATTAGGGATAAAAAAGATAATTCCAAAAAGTAACAGCCAGAGTTTATTCATTTCTTTATTTACCTTTAACCACTATTTAATGTTTTTGTTAGTAATTTTGAATGAGATTACGCCATAGGATATTAAAAAAGGTCAACCAAATTTTCGTTAGCAAAAAGAATTTAAAGAGCAACATTCCGTAGGGAATATTATGTTTAATAAAAATTCAAAACAAATAGTTCAAGACATTTTTGATCCGCTCGATATAAACATTAATGGTTCAAGGCCATGGGATATTCAAGTACACAATCCAGGGTTTTATCAAAGAATACTTTCAGGTGGACCTTTAGCACTAGGAGAGTCCTATATGGATAAATGGTGGGACGTAGAGCAACTCGATGAATTCATCCACCAGTTACTTTCTGCAAGACTGGAAACAAGAATAGTTACTCCTCAACAAGTTCTAACCGTTATTAAATCAAGAATCTTTAATATGCAGACCCTATCAAGATCAAAAAAAGTTGCCAAAGAACATTATGACTTAGGAAATGAGTTTTATAAAAAAATGCTCGATAAACGGATGCAGTACACCTGCGGATATTGGAAAAAGGCAAAAAACTTGGATGAGGCCCAAGAACATAAATTAGATCTTATCTGTAGAAAATTACAATTAGAGAAAGGAGATAGAGTATTGGAGCTAGGTTGCGGGTGGGGTGGACTTGCTAAATATATGGCAGAACAATATGGATGTCACGTAACTGCCTACAATATCTCTAAAGAACAAGTTAATTACGCAAAAGAATTATGTAAATCCTTACCCGTGAAAATCATTTGTCAAGACTATCGATTGGCTAAAGGTACCTTTGATAAAGTGGTGTCCATTGGTTTATGCGAGCATATTGGATATAAAAATCATAGAACGTTAATGAAAGTAGCAGACCGATGTTTAAAAAGCGAGGGGTTATTTTTACTCCATACCATTGGTAAAGACATTTCAGTGAGTAATACGGATCCATGGATAAATAAATACATTTTCCCTAACAGTATGCTTCCTTCAGTAAAACAAATAAGCACCGCAGCAGAGGGATATTTCATTCTAGAAGATTGGCATAATTTTGGTAAGGACTATGAGAAAACTTTACTCGCTTGGTATAAAAACTTTAATAAGAACTGGCCCTTATTTGAGAGTAGATATGGAGAACGTTTTTACCGAATGTGGAGATTTTACTTATTATCCTGTGTAGGACTATTTAGAGCAAGACGAGCTCAGCTTTGGCAAATCGTGTTTTCTAAACAAGGTAATACACAAGAATATGCCTCAATAAGATGACGTATGAACAACGATTAAGAGACTATGAATATAAAAAACGTAAGCTCATAAGGGAGTTTAGTATACAAGTAAAGGGTAATAAAAGAATAAGTTTAGGAAAATCTACCTCTAACTTATTTAGACATCGTAAAAATAGCAAGTCTACCTTAAATGTCCGTAACTTTAACAAAGTTATTTTGGTGGATAGAAAAAACAAGATAGTAGAAGCAGAAGGCATGACTACCTATGAAGAATTAGTAAAACAAACGTTAAAGTATGGTTATACACCCACCGTGGTTCCGGAGCTAAAATCCATTACCTTAGGGGGAGCAGTTACCGGGGTAGGAATTGAGTCTTCTTCATTTAAATATGGTTTAGTTCACGAAACCGTTACCGAAATAGAGGTCCTACTTGGGAACGGCAGTACGGTACTATGCACACCCACAAACGAACATAAAGACTTATTCTTCGGTTTTCCTAATTCTTATGGTACCTTAGGGTATGCACTTAAATTAAAAGTAAAAATAATTTCGGTTAAAAAATATGTAAAGCTTACTCACCTTAAGTTTGACAATGTTAAAAAATACGTTAAAAAACTACAAGAAGTATGCCAAAAAAAAGAGTTGTTTGATTTTATAGACGGAACGATTTTTAGTAAACATGAATTATATATTACTCTAGGACAATACACAGATAAAGCGCTGAAGGTAAGTAATTATAAATATATGAATATCTATTATCTCTCTATTAAAGAAAAACACACCGATTACTTAACGATTTCAGACTATATCTGGAGATGGGACGCGGATTGGTTTTGGTGTTCAAAACATTTTGGGGCCCAGAATAAGGTTTTAAGATTATTACTGGGAAAATGGATGTTAACATCTAAAGTCTATTGGAAGATAAGGGCCTGGAATAATCGGTATAGGTTAGCAGAAAAATTAAGAGGAGTACAGAACGTTGAATCGGTAATCCAGGATGTAGAAATCCCTATTGAGCATTCTGAAGAGTTCATAACATTTTTCCATAAAGAGATTGGAATAACCCCTATCTGGGTTTGCCCCGTTCAAAACTATAATAAAAAGGTGGAGTTTGAGTTATACAAGATGGACTCTTCTAAACTATATCTTAATTTTGGATTTTGGGAGGTAATAAAGACAACGCATGAAGACGGATATTATAATAAAAGAATAGAAACTAAGGTAAAGGAGTTGAAAGGAAAGAAATCTTTATATTCAACTTCGTTTTATACAAAAAAAGAGTTTTGGAGTTTATATAATCAAAAAAAGTATGATCTACTGAAGACAAAATATGATCGTAACCACGTTTTTAGAGACTTATACGAAAAGTGTGTTACAAGAAAGTAAATTATTTAAGGTCTATTCCGCCCGCCTTAAGGTTAGCATGTCTTCCTTTAGTTTGTTCAAGAGGAAATCGTTTCTCGTATTCTTCTAAAACATCCTTAATCGCTTTTTTAGAGTCTACCTCACATAAGTAAGAGATTTTTAAAATAAGATACAACATATCTCCAACAAAATTTTCAACTTCTTCTTTATTTTCTTTAATTAATCGTTGTTGTGTTTCTACGTCCACCCATTTAATGACGTGCCACATCTCCCCAATCTCTTCATTCATATTTAACATTAAATCTTTAATTTGAGTCGGGTTACTCCAATCTCGTTTATCATTAAATTGTTTTATTTCCTCTTGAGTGTCTTTCATAAAGGAGTTAAAGAAATCAGATATTAAATGCTTTGCTTTTTACTTCTGAAAAATTTCTCTAAAGCTTTGTTTAGTTGTAAGGCAAACTTTAATCGTTTAGTTCCTTCTCTAGAAAAAAACACCGCTTTTTCTCCTTCTTGTACGCTAAAATTTGTAGACTTAAAAGGAGCATAAAAAATATGTTGGGGAAAAACTCCATAAGAATAGAACTTAAATAAATAGTTTGGATTTTTTATTTCAATGCCAAGCTCTTCTCTTAATTCTCTCTTTAACGCTTCTTCTTTACTCTCATTAAACTGAATTCGTCCCCCAAATAAGGACCATTTTCCACCTTGAATAGAATATTTTTTTCTTAGTTGCAACAATATTTTCTCTTCTTTATTTTCTAAAATAACGCGTGAATAAGAGAACATAGTAAAACAACACGCTCGTCCTTAAAATAACTTATGACTATAATCTCTAAACCCCTAAAGAGTTAAAGTCTAATATCTGTAAGGGGGAAGAGTTTTTTCCTCGAATAATTCAAGGTCTGGCTTTTTAACTTGTTCGTGAGTGCAGAATTTTCCCGCTTTAATGCCAGCTCTAGCCCGGTCTATCTCCCCTTTGGTTTCTTTGTTAACTTCTTGACTATCTTCAACTAAGTCCCAAATGACCTCCTCATAGCTTTGTTTTTCATAAAACTTTCTCTGCTTCAAGGTACCCAAGAGTTTCTCACTTACTTGTATAGTTGTTACCATAGTAATAATATAGGACACTATAGTCTATAAATTTTTTGATTATCTAAAACTTAGTAGAATATAGGACTAATCTTGAACTGGGTCGTTTAAAGTAACTATAGCATAATCCTTTTATATCTAAACTAAAATCTTAAAAAACATGACCGAACTCCTTTATTTACACGACTCTTATTTAAAAGAAAGAGAAGCAACAGTCGTTAAGGTAACAGAGAATAAAATCGTTCTAAATCAAACCATTTTCTATTACACATCGGGCGGCCAGCCCCACGACACAGGCATTATTACCAAAAATAAAGAAACCTCCACCGTTCTTAACGTCTATAGAGATAAAGAAACGAACGAAATCATCCACGAAGTAGACAAGCCAGGTCTAAAAGAACAAGACAAGGTCCACTTAAAAATAGATTGGTCCAGGCGGTATCAACATATGAGGGGGCATACTGCCATGCACATCCTCTCGAGAGTTATCTCAGAGGATATTAAAGATTTTTCAACCGGTAACCAAATTGGTCAAGATCAATCAAGAATAGACTTTGCCTTAAAAGACTTTAATGTTGAAAAAGCCAAAGAATACATAGAAAAAACTAATCAAACCCTTGATCAAGATCATAAAGTAGCCGTTTCATTCCTCAAAAGAGAGGAAATGCTTAAAGATCCAGAGCTTTTCAGGTTAAAAAACATCTTACCTAAAGACATAGAAACATTTAGAATTGTGGCCATAGGTGCCGTAGATAGGCAAGCAGACGGGGGTACGCACGTGCATTCAACTAAAGAAGTAGGGAAGTTAGAACTAGTGAAAATAGAGAATAAGGGCAAGGAAAATCGACGACTCTACTTTAGGGTAGTCTAAACCATCTATTCTATTATCTATATTCTTCTCTCGAAAAAAGTTTATAAGGCAACTGTCTTCCCTACCTAAATGGAGACGGAGAAAAAAATGCAAACTACCAAAAGTGTACCAAGAACAGACTTAAACGCGATGGTTCCTGATGTTATGCGTCATGATACCTGGAAAGAGGATAAAGTAGCCGGATTTAAGAAGATTATGCCGGCATTAATGGATAAAGGGATCGATAATATTGATTTTTCTATGTTTAGTGAAGAATTAAGGCAACAACTATTAAATGAAATGGGAGAAGAATATATTAAGAAAGGTAAGCTTCCCGAAGCCGTTAAAGCCTTCTTATTAACAAGGAACAATGAGAAGCTAACCGTTGTAGCGGAAGATTATGTAAAAGTAGGAATGTTTGATAAAGCCATTGATATTTTCAATTTAGCAGGGAATAAAAAGAGATTATACCAACTAGGAGATCAATGTCTCATAGAAGGGCATTTAGCCGAATCCATTAAGGCGTTTAGATTACTAGGAGATAGAGATAAACTCTTAAAAGTAGGAGATGTCTGTGTTGAAAAGGAGAAGTTCGAGTTTGCTATTGAAGTGTTTAAAGCATTAGGGAGTAAAGAAAAACTAATTGCAACCGGTAACCTATGTTTAGAACAAGGAAAGTATCCGTATGCCAGTCAAGCCTTCGAACTAGTAGGAGATAAAGACCTACTAAACAAATTAGGAGATACGCTCTTACGAGAAGGGTTGTTTACCATTGCAGAGATAGCCTACAAGGCTGCCCATAACGAAATGATGGTAGAGTTCATTAAATCTAATTTTGAAGGAAGACGATCCCTACTAGAGTAGGATCCTTTCTATTTTTTATATAATCATAAGGCTTAAATAAAATAGTTTATTCTTTTTAGAATGGTAGAATATGGAAGAGCATATGCGTTCTTTAACGCCCCTTTAGATATAAGTGGGTTGGAAAGGGAATTACCCTCACTGAGAGAAGTATCTAACACCCCAGATAATTTAGTTCTTGCGTTAAGAACGGTAAGATCATGGCGTGTTCTACCCGATATTTCAGAGGGCCTCTCTAGATTTGTAGACGGAGTTAATATTTATCCCATTCTTCCAAGTAGTTTAGCGGATCAAAAACAAACGGCATCTCCAATACAGATGGGTGATCTAGATTATGTGATTAGCGGCATCGCAGAAAATAGGGGGAATGAACAAGTAGCAGGAGAGTTAGGAGATTTATTAAATGGAATTTATTACCTCTTACATCCTCAATCATCTTTTACTGCAGCAGTGATTTACGAAGAAAATGGCAAGTATTTGTTTAGAGAATAAACTAATTCAATTCAATAATACTTAACGAGTGTTTTGGTAACGTTAAAGAAAACGTTCGCCCAGAAACCTCAAGAGGATAGGTTTTAAGCTCTACATTTAATGCACCTTCGTTATTCTCCCATAACTCTTCATTATATAACTGATGCAATACCCCAGAACCGACCATAAAGTTATCTAAGTTAATATCTAGGTTAACACTTTTTTCTAAATCTCGGTTAAGTACCGCCAAATACAAAATATCATTACTTTTAGAAGCTAACACCGAAACTAACGGTACTTCTTCCTTGCCAGGATAAACAGTGAACGGATCAACGTCGTACGTAGGACTCGTAACTAGGGAATTTAAAATCACGTCTCCCGTATACTGTCCAAAGGCCTTCAAAGTGTAATAAGCCGGATAAGGGGTAGAGGAAGTAACTTCGTCCTGATTAATTAAGATATGACCATAAATAACTCCTACCGGGTCATGGGGAGTCATTTCATGTAGGTTAAAGGAAGGAGCTAAGAAGATATCAGTTCGTTTAAACGTTTCAATTAAATAAGACCCCATTATCAGCCCACTTAAGTAATCGCTAGAAAAAGGAGATCCGTGTTCGGTAATAGCAAGGGGTTGATTTCCTATTTCTTCTTGAAGTAAATTTAATCGGTCTAATTGATAAAAGGCATAGGCTAATCCAAATTCAGCAATCTCTTCAATGTTTTCTTCGGTATATGCTCCTTCTTCTACCATTATATCCTTTGCTTCTCCATACGCATAACTATGTTCAATAAAGAAATCGATATTACTTCCCGCAATCTCCATAATCTTTTGATTCCAAATATAGGTATTTCCTCTTTGTTCGTCTTGAGGAGAAACTTCATAAGGGCCATAGCCTACCGCCCCCGTAAGAATAGTGAGGTCTACCTCTTTCATGGCAGTAACGAATTCATTAAATCCATTAGCGTATTCCTCTACCCCGGTGTGTCCAAAAAAAGTATTTGGTTTCATGCCTGCATAAATTTCATTCCCGATTTCAAAATAGTTAACTCCATACGGTTCAACATGTCCATTCTTAGCGCGCTCAAGTGCCCAGTCCGTTCCTCCGTGAGGGTTAGTTCCGTCATTAGGACTATTCAAATACTCTACCCAATCTGCTGCTTCCTCCGGCGTCCCAGTTCCAAAATTAATCACAAAGATAGACTCTGCTCCAGCAAGGTCTGCAAACTGCATAAACTCATCCGTTCCGATTAAACCTTTAGGGATATAGCCCTTAGGGTTTCCTTGCGGGTTTCCCGATAACCTTTCTTTGACCGGACCAATATGGTTTTTCCAATGATACGCGTCCGCAATCGACCCACCGGGGAAACGTAATAATTTCAAATCTGCTTCCTTAGCATAGACAGAAAGATCATAAAACTCCTCAATGGTATTTTTGTTTTCATCTAGTCCTTCATAAGAAAATACCCAATGAATATTATCCCCTATAAGCAAAGGGTTTTGGTCATGTAGTACCTCTAAAGCATCCACATAAACCATAGCATTAAATCCAACATTTTCATTCTTTTTTATCTTTATATAATTCGTAGAACTTACTTCTTCCTCTAACTTAACGTTAAAACGTAGTTCTGGGTCTTCGTCTAGAATTATAGTATCCTCAAACCACTGAGTAGTCCATACATCAGAAGCGTGATTGTCAAAAACCGTAACCATGGAAGGAAAACTCTCCCGAATAGATTCTGGGACTTCCTCTAGGTTACAGTCAATAATGTCATCTTCACATAACTCTAAGGTTAACGTTTCTCCATCCGGACAATTTTGAGTTATAATGGTGGGATACACTAAAGTATTATCGTTAACCGTAAAATCTCCGATATTATTTCCGCCAAGCGTATCACTCCAGTATACCTCTTGAAGTTCACACATAGGTTCAGGAATTCCACACCCTTGGTATTTATAGATACATCCATCTAAATCGTTGTCTTCTCCATCGATTAAGGTACACGCATTGTTTCTACACTCTAAATGTAGTCCATCATCAGAATTTTCATTCTCTTCTCCTTTATTCCCTAGGTCCTCATCTACCTGACTTGACAATAATAATGCAGTGATAACCCCACGTATAGTCATTAAAGGAATAATCTCTGCTTTTACAGGAATACTTGGAACAGTATAAATATATGTAAAGGTCTTAGTATAATATGCAGGAATTATATCCTCATACGTTTTCGTGTCTAACTCCCCAGAAGAAAAATATATTCGTAAGGTAAACCCCTCTAAAGTACGAGGATTATTATTAGTAAGGGAAAAGAAAATCTGATTATCCTCTATGACAAAGGCATCAAAATCCACATCAAAAATAATCGACCGATCCTGTTGAAACTCTACCTCATTTAGCTCTTGAGTAGTTAGTTCACTCCCAAATCTAATAATGAGTGCAGCTAGAACAATGACAAATCCTATCAATAACACCGTTGCTATTAAAGGACTAACCCCTCTTTTCATTAAATTAATTTTAGTGATGATTGTTTATAAACCTAATGTGGAAAAAACAAAAACTATTAAAAGAATATACCCTCATTCACATTATGAAATTCATAATAGTATTCCCCCTTCTCTTATTATTAACGAGTTGTTCACAAGTATCCCAAGTGTGTTTTAAGGAAGAATGTATAGAAGTAGAAATTGCGGATTCGCATGAAGAACAAATTAAAGGGCTAATGTTTAGAAATAGTTTGGATCAAGATAGGGGAATGTTATTTGTGTATTCCGATGAAGACTTAAGATTATTTTGGATGAAAAATACTTCTATTCCTTTAGATATAATTTGGATTAATAACCAAAGTCAGATAACTACTTCCCATAAAGCAAATCCTTGCCAAGAAGAGTGTGAAGTGTACGGCGGGGTAGGCCAATATGTGTTAGAAGTAAATCAAGGAACCATAGAAAGATTGGGTTTAGAAATAGGGTCAGAAATAAACATTAGATAGGTTTCTTTACAAATTTATTAAATTCTTTTCCGTAGTTACTTCTATATCCAGTCCTTCTAGGTTTACCAGAGATTAATCGTACAGCGGTTTCCGCTTCAAGATTTGCTCTCGTTAAAGCTCCACCTGTCAACCCCGCACCATTTTCACCAATGACTCCCACATATAGAAATATATCTTCCAAAGTTAAAATATCTTCGTGTTGCCGTGGGATAATTCGTTTTTTAGTTCTTTCATAGGCTATAGCTAGTTCTTCTATAGTAATCAACCCTATACTCCTAAGGGGGTTAGGTAATTGATGCGCCTCAGCAAACGACGAAAGAAGGCCATATTCAACGCATGGATTTTCTCCAACCAAAAAAGAATGGGTTCTATTTGAATCATTAAGCCATCTACAGAATTTTTCATATATACTCTGTGGGGGGTCATACTTCCCTCCCAGGTAATAGGCTTCATCCCTACTATTATTCTTACGGTCAAGATAGATTGCTCCAAGGTCTAAAACGGAATCAAATTGTTTGGGCCTTCCTTTTACTAGCCGAATATCCACAGCTAATCCCACAGATAAATCTAAATGGTCCATTAAAAGGGGGAGAAGGAGGTTATTTAAAATAGTTATGAAATATTAAAAAGCCAAAAGAACAGAAATCTTTATAATAAGTTAATTTTATTAGTTGAAGATGTCAGAAGTAGAGTTTAAAGGGTTAACCGTAAAAAAAGAAGAAGATTTCTCAGAATGGTACACCCAACTTATCCAAAAAGCAGATCTAGCAGACTATTCTGTAGTCTCAGGTTGCATTGTTTTTAAACCTTATTCCTATGCGATTTGGGAGAAAATAGTGCAAATCGTTGATAAACAATTAAAAGCACGGGGAATTAAAAATGCCTACTTCCCTTTATTCATCCCGGAGCGATTATTAACTAAAGAAAAAACGCACATTGAAGGATTCTCTCCGGAAGTAGCGTGGGTAACTCATGCAGGGAACACTAAATTAGAGGAGAGGTTAGCCGTCAGGCCTACATCAGAAACAATTATGTATGATAGTTATGCAAAGTGGATCCGCTCCTGGAGAGACTTGCCCTTAAAATTAAATCAATGGAATTCTGTAGTTCGGTGGGAATTTAAACATCCCGTTCCCTTCTTAAGAACCAGAGAATTTTTATGGAATGAAGGACATACGGCATTTGCAACCAAAGAAGAAGCAGAAGTAGAATGTAACGACATTCTAAATATGTATTGCACTATCTTAAAAGAGTATTTCGCTTTACATAGCAGTTTAGGTAAAAAAACAGAAAAAGAGAAATTTGCGGGTGCAGAGTATACGCTAAGTTGCGAAATGTTTATGCCCAACGGTAAGTCTATCCAAGGCCCAGATTCTCATCACGATGGTCAGAATTTTGCCAAGGCGTTTGATATAACTTTTTTAGATAAAGAAGGAAAAAAACAATATGTATGGCAAAACACGTGGGCTATAACTACCCGAATGATTGGCGTCCTAATTGCAGTCCATGGAGATAATAAAGGTTTAGTACTTCCTCCAGAGTTAGCACCAACGCAAGTCGTAATCGTTCCAATCTTATTTAAAAATAAGGAAGAGTTAGTGATGACCGCAGCGAAAGAGATAGAAAAACAGCTTAAGGGGATGTCTGTATATTTAGATGATCGAGAGTATAGCCCAGGTTGGAAGTTTAATGAATGGGAACTAAAAGGAGTTCCCGTAAGGATTGAAATTGGTCCAAAAGACATAGAAAATAATCAAGTAATAGTGTTAAGAAGAGATAATAATAAAAAAATTGCCGTAAAACAAAAAGATCTCTCTAAATATATCGCGTTATTACTTAAAGATATTCAAGCATCGATGCTAGAAAACTCTAAAGAAGTATTTACTAAAAACACCGTCAAAGCTAAAGATTTTCCTTCCCTAGTCAAGGCGATTAAAAACAAAAAGCTAGTAAAAGCCTTCTGGTGCGAAAAAAGGGACTGTGAAGATTTAATTAAATATAAGACTGACGGGGCTAAAATTTTACATATTCCCCTAGATCAACCTAAAACAAAAGGGCCATGTGTATACTGCCGTCATGATGGAAAAGTAGAGGTATTGATTGGCAAAAGCTACTAATTACTATAGAAATCTTTAAAAACTAGCATAGCTGGCTAAATCAAAAGAGGTTAGGTATGATTAAGAAGATAAGTATCTATGTTAATAAAATTCTTGAAGGCTTATTTAAAAAAAGAGGGAATGTTAAATTAGGCATATACGGCCCGCCCAACGCAGGGAAGAGTACCATTTGTAACCGAATCTGTAAAGACTGGTTAGGGGAAGAAATGAGTTCTGTATCTGCAATTCCTCACGAAACAAGAGAGATTCAGATAAAAGAATCCATAAAAATAAAGTCTGGATCAAAAGAAATTTCTTTTAAATTAATAGACACCCCCGGTATTGCAACTAAAATAGACTATGAAGATTTTCTAAAATATCAATTACCTAAAAAAGAAGCCAAAGAACGAGCAAAAGAAGCAACCAAAGGAGTCATCGATGCCATTAAGTGGCTTGACAATGTAGACTGTGTAGTCGTCGTTCTAGATGCCACTAAAAATCCGTATTCGCAAGTTAACATTACCATCGTAGGTAATTTAGTAGCCAGAAATATTCCAATCCTAATTGCCGCAAATAAAATAGATCTAAAGAAAGCCGATGTTAGAAAAGTAGAGTCTACGTTTCCTCAATACAAAGTGATAGGCATATCGGCAGAAACCGGAGAAAACATAGACTTATTTTATAAAGAACTCTTTAAATTGGTAAAATAAAATGTTAACCTTACAATATGTGCCACATGTAGAAATAAAAGACTTGAACTCTAAAGATAAAATTAACAAGCTTTTAAGAATTGTTAAAACCGACAGAATTGTGCTAATGGAAGGAAGATTAAAACCGCGAGAAGAGACAGAGTTAATTGAACAAACCATGGAACAAATATCAAAAACGTTTCAAGGTATAGAAATCTGCACCATTAATTCAGATAAAAAAGAAAACGAGCAGTTTTTTACTCGGTTAAAACTATTATTTGCGAATATCCTCTTAGGGAATCGTCAAGGATTAACCATTATCGGTCCTGCGTCCATTGTAAAAGAAATAAAACGAAACCCTAATAAGATAGAGCTCTTAACCCGATCCCATAAGAAAGGATCTAAAGACTAAAAATCATGCCCCACCAATGCATTCGTTGTGGAATCTTGTACCCAGATGGTTCTCAGAGAATAGTAAAAGGATGTTCTTGTGGGGGGAAGTTCTTCTTCTTCATTCGAAAACAAAAGATTGAAGAGGCTAAAAAGCTTACAGAAGAGTTAACTCTAAGAGATAGAGAACAAATAGAAAAGGATGTTCTAGACTTAGTGGGATCAAAAGTAGATAAAGAGGAAACCGTATTTTTGGATCTAGAATCAATTAATATTTCTAAACCGGGAAAATATGAACTCGACTTAGTAGACTTGTTTAAAAAAAGACCGTTAATCTATAAATTAGAAGAGGGAAAATATTTTATCGATATTATTTCTACCTTTCAAGCAAAAGACTTGCAAGAAAAAAACAAAGAGGCTAAAGATTAATCATGGATGAGTTAAAACTAGGAAAATATCAACATTACAAAGGTAACTTCTATGAAATTATTGGTGTAGGAAGACATAGCGAAACCTTGGAAGAATTAGCTATTTATCGTGCTCTTTATGATTCGAAAGAATTTGGCAAGAATGCTTTATGGGCTAGACCCAAAGCAATGTTTCTTGAAAATATAATTGTTGATGGAAAAGACGTTCCTCGTTTTAAATATGTTGGGCAATGAGGTTTTTTTCAACTTTCTCATTTCCGGTTTGAACCATTTGCATTTTCTGGGTTTAGTCTTCGGGGAATATAAAAACCTTTATATACTATCTAATCAAAAAAAGACTAATGGTAGCTAAAGAACTAGCCTTAGCGTTTATTATTGTTGCATGGGTTTCTATAGCAATATTTCTTATTTTAAAAGTTAGTGCGTGGGTAGATCGGCGTAAAAACAAAAAAACAGAATCCGTAGGTAACCATTTTGCCATTTTTGCCCTTCTTTTCTTCGTAGGGTTTATGGTATTAAGAAAGTTGGAATATACTGGACTTGCAGCAAATAATGCGATTACGGGATTAGCTCCCGCTTCAACACTGGGCACCACTATCTCTCCCTTAGCAGGAGTAGGACTAATAATAGTAGTAGTGGGCGTAATACTCCTAGTGATCTCTAAAAAATCTCTAAAATAAGCTACCACAATTCTTATAAATCTACATAAGGGTTCTATACCCTATTGGGCCCATAGCATAACCTGGCAGTGTGACCGGCTCCAGACCGGTCGATGGGGGTTCGAATCCCTCTGGGCTCACTCTTCTATATCTCTTCTAGTCCCTAAATCTAGTGGATTTAGACGTTACCATAAAGTTTATAAACAATTCAACACTTCGTAATAGCAACACATTTCAGGGGGTTATAACATGAAAGGTGCATTAAAAGCATTTAGCGTATTATTAGTTATGCTAGCCTTAGTTACAATGGTTCGTGCAGAAACACAACCCTATGACATAACCGAAGTTGACGTAGAAGGCCTTAGCATATATGAAGGAATGGAAACAAGAACCATTTATGTTGAAAGAGGAGAAATGGTTACCGTTGATGTATTCCTTAGAGGAACAGAAGACAGTGATCCAAAAACAACATGGACAATTGATAACGTACGAGTAGAAGTAGAATTAGGGGGTTATGATCGAGATGTAGTTCGAGATGTAACCGATTCTTTTATCGTTGAAGAGGGCGTATATTACCCTGCAAAACGACTTACTCTAGAGATTCCACAAGATTTGGACGCAAGAGACACATATACCTTACGAGTTAGGGTTTATGATAGATATAACAGCGTAGAATGGGGAGACGACCCAACGCCTAAGGAAGAAGACATTGAATTAAGAGTAACGGAATCAGAACACTATTTAAGAGTTCTAGACGTTTCGTTTGATCCAAACTTAAATCAAGTGCAACCGGGAGATAGGTTAACCGCAGACGTAAGAGTAGAGAACTACGGATACCAAACCGAAGAAGATGTTAGAGTGGAAATGTCAATCCCAACTTTGTCTATAATGGACTCATCCTACATTGATGTATTAAACGCAGACAGAGAATGTGAAGATGATGATGATGATGGGGATAGAGAAGATAGATACCACGATGGAAGATGTGAAAATTCCGAAAGCCAAATTGTTTCGTTGACTATTCCATCTACTGCCCAAGGGCAACATCAAGTATTTGTCAAAGTCTACTATGATGAAGGAGACGAAGTAATCGAGCAGGTATACCAGTTAACCTTAACAGCTCAACCAGATGAAACAGAACCTAGCATAGTAACCAAGATAGACGTAGATGCAAAAACTCAAACCTTAGAATCAGGAGAAGGAGTAGTATACACAGTGAGTATTGCTAATTTAGGCAGCGAAAGCACTACATACACCTTGAGTCTAAAAGGACTAGAGAGTTGGGCAACTTATAGAGTTGATCCGTCTACCGTAGAAGTAGGTTCTAAAGGATCTGAGGATGTCTTTGTTTTTGTAACTGCTAACGAAGATGCAACCGATGGTTCAAAATCGTTTGTATTAGAAGTTACCTCTAGTAAAGGTACTGAAGAAATTACCCTAATGGCAACCGTATCCGAAAGTGATACCAAAACACCATGGGATAGTATCAAGCTAGGCTTAGAGATAGGATTCATTGTATTATTAGTGATTCTTATTGTTCTAGGATTAGTACTTGCCTTTAGAAAAAAAGACAAAGATAAACCCGAAGGCGCAGAAGGGGAAGATACTTATTATTAAGTTTCTCCCGTTTTTTTCTTTTATTTTTTTTATCAATCTATATAATTTATGACAACAAACTATTTATACCGTCATGAGTTCCCCGTAAGTAATAAATCGGGGATATATCTATGAGTGATAAATTAATACCACTAGCCACTATAATCTTGTTACTATTGCCCTTAGCGTCAGCTTTTGAGTTATTTAAGGGTTCAGAACCAAGTTCACTTTGTCCTTCTTCAACGGGTATTTTTATAGATGTAGTTGAGGATGCTCAAGAAGAGTTAACCTTAACTAAGTCTGGTTCTGCTTCTCTGTTTACCACACTTTTTTTATATAAAAACCAAATCTATGCCTATGTCACCCCTAAATCTACAACCCAAGCAGGACTCTATGGGTTAACCATTACAGCGTCTTCTTCTTCAGAGTCAAAATCAATAACCCATAATCCTAAGGTAATAGAGTGTCAGTTATTTGATATGACCATAGATAAATCCTCCGTTTCTTTGTGTCCTTGTGAAAGCGGTACGTTAGAGCTAACCCTAGAAAATATAGGTAAATATGCAGATACCTACCAATTGTCCGTATCAGGACCTGCTTCAGAGTTAATCTTATTAAGTCAAGATAGTATTTCGCTACTGCCTTCAGAAAAAAAGAAGATAATTGTTTATGTACAAGATACCTGTAACGAACAAGGAGAAAAGGAATTTACGATAACGGCAACACCTAAAAAAGCTAGAACACAAAAATCCATTACGTCATCTATGCACGTAGAGGCATGTTATGATTTCTCTACAACTCTAGAAAAAACGTCTACTCAGATATGTGCAGGAACAAAAGAAGCTATAGCTCTAAACATTAAAAATGAAGGAACGACACAAAATACCTATAATCTAAATATAGCTGGACCCGCATGGGCACATCTCCAAAATACCCAGTTAACCATTAAGCCTAACCAAGAAGCAACAACCCAACTAGTTCTTAATCCGCCGTATAAGGCAAAGGACCTACATGACATAGATTTAGAAATTACCTCAGACAAAGGCAACTTTAGGGTAAATTCTTCTATTAAAACAGAGATAATTCAGTGCGTTGGAGTGGGTATAGAGGTAGATCAATCCGAAATACCCGTGTGTATGTCCGAAGAATATTTCCTACCCTTAACCATTAAGAATACGGGTTCTCTAGATCAAGAGTTTATTGTGGCGGTAGAAGGGCCAACATGGGTATCGTTAGATAAAGGTAGCCTTCAACTAAAAAACAAAGAGAGTCAAGAAGTAATTTTAAGCATAACCCCTCTCCCCAATATTTCTTCTAAGGGCTATGAGGTAACGATAAAAGTGAACCCAAAAGGTGTTTCTAGTATTTCCGAGGAAAAATCTATAATCCTTAACACTCTAACTCCGTCAGAATGTTACAAAGTGTCCTTAAAAGCAGAAAAGTCTTCCATTCAAGTAGCGCAGGACACCACCGTAACGATTCCAATAACCATAGAAAATAACGGGGCATATGAATCAAGCTATGAAGTATTTCTTTCGGGTAGTGCACTAGACTTTAGCGAGTTAGTTCCTCTTTCAACAGGGATTGCTCTTTCTCCAGGATCAGTAGAACAAATTTATCTTTATCTTACCCCTTCTCCCGACATAGAACCAGGTAGTTACACTGCCGTGATTTCTATAAAGTTAGAAGACTCAGAAATCTTAGCAGAAGAGTCTATGCAGATTGAGGTAACTCAAGAGCCAGAATTACTCTTAGAAGACTTACCAGAAATTAACCTCACCTTAATAAATGAAACTAAACAAGAAGATCCTTCCATCTTTCAAAAAATTGGATTATTCTTTAGAGGTCTATTCTCTAGTGATAATTCCAAGCAAGAAAGTAATTTAACAGAAAACCAGATATGGTTAGAAGGAGCTTCTTCACCAAAAAAGATCACCCTCGAAGATGAACGAGTGGTAACTCAGTTGGATTTTTATGAACAACCTTCTTACACCTATAGCACAAAAGTAGGAGAGTTAGTATCCCTTAAAGTAGATGGAACATTGTATGCTTCTTCACTAGATAGTGTTACAGAAAGTCAAATAAAATTAGTTATTACGCCCGGTCCGATCTCTGTATATCTTGAGCCGTATGAATCTAAACACGTAGATCTCGATCAAGATTCTTTAAGTGATTTACTCATAAGTATAGAGGATACAGAATCGGTCTTAATCACTTATAAACAATTAGAAGGGGAAGAAAAGATAGAAGTAGTTCAAGAAAAAGAAGATTTGGGGTTAGGAGAAGATACGGTTTTCTTAGATTCAGAAGGAAAGCCACTGGAGACTGCCCCTAATCCAGAAGGAAGAAGTGATTTAGAAGAGAAAGGGCCGTTAGGTAAACTAGCGGATTATGTTATTCAAAATAAGACGGGGGTACTTATTGTGTTAGGTGCACTATTGGCAGTAGCGTTACTCATAAAGTTAAAAATGCCCAAGAAAGTAGTAGAGCCTAGGATAAAACAAGAGCCAGCTCAAAAACAAGAAGTCGTTAAAGAAACATCTCATGAGGAGAAAAAAGAGTCTAAACCTATTAAAGATGAGGTTAAACAAGAAAAAAAAGAACCCGTACCCACTAAAAAAGAAGAGAAAAAAGGAGACGATGACGACGAAGAGTTCGAAATTATTCACTAGATTTTTTTTCTTATTTTACTATTAAGAACGAATGGTTCTCATAAAGTTCAAGTGATTTTAATTAGAACTATAAGGTAATAGAAAAGCTTATAAAGTTCTAAAAAAGTTTATTGGTATGAAACAATCAAAAAACCTATTAAAAAACGTAAAGGTGGGCCAACTAGAGCGGACGCTCGATAAATGCTTGGTTTGGTTTTATGCTTATCCTAGAACAAAAATAGGGCTTAACGACCTAGCCAAGTCGATTAATTCGTCTAAAACAGCTACAAAACAAATCGTTGAATCCTTAATCCAAGTGCAATTCATCCACAGAGATATTATTGGGAAAGCATGGTTGTTATCTGCCAATCAAAAACATACCTATTTTATCACGAAGAAAATTCCCCATAATCTTGGTCTTGTCTATGAATCAGGAATTCTAGACACCATCTACAAATTGTTTCCCTCACCAAGAGCAGTTATTTTATTTGGAAGTTATCGTTGGGGAACAGATGTAGAAGAAAGTGATATTGACATAGCTGTTGAAATTATTGATAACAAAGAATTACACATAATCCATTTAGGAACAATAGGGCAGTTAGGTTACAGAAAAAATGTGCCGGTCAATCTTCACGTATTTTCACGTAACAAAATAAATTTAAATCTTTTTACTAATATTGCTAATGGAATAGTGTTAGATGGGTTATTAGAGGTGAGAACTTGAATTCTAGAATAAAACATCGTGACCCAAAGAATGCACTTAGTATTCTCAATGCAGCAGAACAAGAGATGCAATTCACGTTTAAGCAAGTAGTCACTGAAGAATCTGCATTTAACATTATACGAAATATCTATGAGTGTTTTAGAATGTTGGGTGATGCTCAACTTATATCAAAAGGAATTGTTTCTCAAGACCACGTTGAACAGATCAAAGAACTAGAGGCTATGCAGGTAAAGACGGAACGCCCTATTAAACTTATTGACAGTTTGCGAAAACTACGGCACAATATTAATTATTACGGTTATATTCCTAGTAGGGCGGAAGCTGAAGATGCTATTTCTATTGCACATGCCTGTTTTTATCCTTTGTTGCGTGAAATAAAAATTAGACTAGAGCAAAATAAATAATTGGCTTTGTCCAGTTCGAGGTTATACGGTATTTCTCTTTTTGATAAAACTCTAACACTATATTTTTAGACTAATGACTTTACTTACTCCTTCTTGCATAGACACACCATAAACCTGTTGTGCTTCAGTAATCACATAATCATTATGGCTTATCACAATGTATTGTGCTCCACCGGCATACTTAGCAATAAGTTTACTTAGTTTGTCCGAATTATGTTTGTCTAATGCAGCATCTACCTCGTCTAACAAGTAAAAGGGAGCAGGATTAAACTCCTGAACCGCAAAAATAAAAGCTAAAGCAGTCATAGTTTTCTCTCCACCACTTAATCCTCGAATATCTAAAAATTTGTTTCCCGTAATCCTTACCCGGATATCTAATCCCCCCTCCAGAGGGCTTTCCGGGGTTTCTAAAACTAATTGAGCCTCTCCTTTATCACTTAACGTGCTAAATATTTCTTTAAAGTTCTTCTCAAGATCCTTAAACGTTTTCATAAATACTATGAGTTTCTGTTGTTCAATTTCATGCATAGTCGATAACACGACCTCTTTTTCTTCTTTTAATTTACTAGTTTTTTCCACTAATTGTTCATATTCTTTCTTTACATCGTCATAAATTTCTAAGGCGCGCATATTAACGCTCCCCATTTTTCTTAGGATAGCATCACAGTCATCAATTTCTTTTTTTAGTTCTTCAAACGTAATATTTCGTCTTATCTTTCCCTCTTTGTAGTCTTCAAACTCTCTCTGTAATCCTTCCATCTCTGCCACAAATTTCGCCCGGATTAAAGATAGTTCATGTTTCTTGCTTTCAATAACTTTATATTTCTCTTCTTCCTCTCCAATATCACCTTCCTTCTTTACACTTTCTTCTTCGAGCTTATTCCGTTTTAGCGCCAGACTCTTAAACTTGCCATAAAACGCTTGTTCTAGTTTTTGCTTCTCTTTTAGCTCACGAGTATGCGTAACCATAGTATCGTTTAACGTATGTTTTTCTTCTAAAAATGCTAACTTTTCTTTATCATGCTCTTTTATAATGTGGGTGATTTTCTCCGTTTCTTCTCCAAGTAAAGAAGTTTGATGATCAATTTGTTTAATCTCTGATTTTATTCGAATACTTTCTTCTCTAAATTGACTTTTCTTTTCTTCTAAGACAGTTAATCCTTCTACTACTCCAGGATTACTAGTTAATTTGTCTCGTAACACGTCTCGATCTCTTTTTACTCTTACTAATTCTTTTTCTATCAGTATTTTTTCCGTGCCTATTCTTCTTATTTCCTGGCTAATCTGTTTTTGTTTTTCTACTAATATTCTCTTTTCCTCTCTTATCTCTCCAACATCTCCTTCTACACCAAAGCTTTTCTCTACACGTATAATTTCCCCCTCTAACCCTGCCTTTTGCTCTCTTAACATAACTAAGGAACTTTCATTTTCATTCCGTTTAGCTTCTAGGGTAGTTATAATTTTTCTTAAGCGCTCTACTTCTTCTTCTAGTTCGTTAATTTTTCCACTTACCTCTTTTTGATGGAATTTTCCGCTCATAGCCCGTCGATAACCTCCAACCATAGCTCCAGAAGGCTCCATTAAATCTCCGTCTAAGGTCACCATTCTCGCTCGTCCAATCCCAATACGGCGAGCAACCGTGATATCCTCTACTACTAAGGTGCTTCCTAAAACATATTTAAAAATAGAATCAAACTTTTTATCATAACTAATTAAGTCTAAAGCTAATCCAAAAACCCCTTTCTCGCCTTTAAGGCGCATAGCCTCTGCTTCTACAGTTCGTGGTTTTATAGTCGTTAAAGGTAAAAAGGTAGCCACTCCAAGCTTATGTTCTTTTAGTAGGGCAATACATTTAGCTCCTACTGCCTCGTCATTAACCACAATACTATTAACTCTATTTCCCGCCGCTACTTCTAACGCTAAGGAATACGTTTTACTTACTTCCCCTAACTCCGCAATCGTTCCGTACACCCCTTTTCCTTTTAGTTCCATAACTTTTCTAATCGCCAAATCCCCCCCTGCAGCTTCTTTAATACCTGCCTGAGTGATACTTAAACGGGCTAATTCTTCTTGCATACTATAAAGCTTACTTCTTGCTTTTCCCAATTGGGCGGCATACGCACTATCTTCATTAACTACTTTACCGAGTTCTTTAGTCACCTCTTTAAACTGGTTTCTTAGATGTTTTAGTTTCTCCCCCCCTTCTTTATCCGTAAACTTACTAATTTTGTCGTCAATGGCTTCTAAATTAAACGTTACTTTATCTAGTTCCCTAACAAACGACTGTTCTTCTTCTTGCAAATGTAAAAAGCTAGAATTTTTCTCTTCTAAAGAAGATTCCATTTGGTTAAGCTGATTTCCTACATCGCCGAATTTTTCAATTCCGTTAGCCTCTTTATATCGTCTTATTTCTCTTAACTGTTTTTCTTCTTGTAAATACGTTTCTTGTAAAGTATTATTTAACTGTTTCTTTTGTTCGCTTAATCCTTTAATTTTTTCTAGTGTTTCCTGGGTAGAATGAGCCAACTGTTGTTTTCTCTCTACAATCTTTTTTAGTTCATTTTCAATAACATCCAGTCGACTAGTTTGAGTGATAACTTTTTCCTTTAGGAAAGAGATTTCTTCTCGTAACGCCAGTTGTTCTTTTTCTCCTTTCTCCTCAATTTCCTGGTTTATTGACTTTATTTCCTCTCTTTTCTTAGTAATAATCTCTTTAATTTCTTTAACTAAATCCTCAATAACCTTTAGTCGTCTTTCATGTTCATTAATCTTACTTTCTATCTCATTTTTCTTCTCTTCCTTCTTTTTAATCTGCATATGTACATAAGTTGCCTTATTATCCTTAATTTTCTCTTGTAATTCTTTATAATGTTGAGCATCGTCGCGTTCTTTTTTCAACTCTCTAAGGTGAGCCTCTCGTTCGGTAAGTATAATGTCTACCTCAGTAAGTCTTTCCTGCACTTTTTCTAATTCATGCAAGGCCTTATCCTTCTTGTCGTCATAAATCGAGATACCGGCAATCTCTTCAACTAATTCTCGTCTTAGTTCCGGTTTCATTTCCATGAGATGAACAATATCCCCTTGTAAGATTATATTATGTCCATCCGGATCTACTCTACCATTAGCTAACACATCTACAATCTCTTGTTTAGTCTTAGTTTTTCCATTTAATTTGTAAATAGAAGTTCCATTCTGTTTGACGATTCTTGTGACCACAACCTCTTTATCTTCAAGAGGAAATTCTTGATTATCATTAGAAAAAACAATGCTTACTTCTGCTTCTTTAGAGGGGCTTCCTTTCTTTCCCCCGTTATAGATTAAGTTAGCAGACTTTTCAGCTCGCATACCCTTTGCAGAACTCTTTCCCAATACAAAGGTAAGAGCATCCATGACGTTGGAATTATGGACAAATAGCCCATTACCAATAAAATTATGGTGTTCAGGAATACATAAGTCATAGACAAACTCTTCCCCCTTTACTTTCTCAATAGATTCAATTTCATCCCAATAGATATCCGAATGAGCTAAAGTATCTAGTATCTGAATATTCTCCTTAACCCATAGAATTCTTTGTTCAAGTTCAGATCGTAAAAATTCGTGTAGTTTTCTTAAATTTCTTTCTCTAGCTTTGAACTTACCTGGCTTCCACTGACTAGAAATAATCTGGCCTTGTAAACCAATAGCAAGGCTTACGCTCCGTTCAGACATACCTATTTCCTGAACACAGGAGACTAAATGACTTTGTTCGAGTTTTAGGTTTTCTAATAAGCACTCAAATTTCTCTAGTTTAGATACAAAAAGAGGTAAAATCTCTTCTAATCCATGTCTAGTGGGGCAGCATCGGTTTTCTATATAGGCCGCTAGTCGTGGATACTCTTTTCTAAGCGGTTTATAAGACATACAAAGTAGTTCTTTAGTTTGTTTTACAATAGAATTAATTTTTTTTGGTAATAAATCTTTATTAGGATTAATGTTTAATGGTTTTTCTATTAGTTTACTAAGTCTTTCTCGTTTATGATTACATCTAAAAGGAATGGTCTCTTTTAATCTTTGTAAATTTTCTCTACCTCGGATATAAATATAATAATAATCTTTTCTAGTTTTGTTTATAGTATTACTAGCATACTTTGATTTAGTCTTCTTAGTGCTTAAAATACCATATTGTAAAAGACCTAAATGAACTTGATTAGCTAAGGTCTCACTCATAGTCGCATATTCAAACGTTGGGTTATCTTTTCTTACAGATCCATCACAGTCAAATAATGAGCCTAAAAAGTCGCAAAGATAGGGAGAGAATAATATCTCTTCGGGAATGTGTTTTTTCTCTTTTTTGTAATAGTGATTTAAAAATAAAGCAAGCTTTTTAGCAAACTCTTTTGAATAACTATAAATGGTTATTACTTTTGAGTTATTTCGTTGGCTTATTCCGCATTTTAATCCGAGTTTTTTGATTAAGTGAGTGTAATCTTCAATTAACTCTGGATCCATATTAACAAAATCTATCCTATTAGAAGTTTCCATTAAACATCCGTCTCCAGTGAAATATCCCAAGAATCTAGAGAATTCAGCATTAATAGTAAACAGAGGATTACCCCCTTCTTTATTTATGTGAGGTAATACGCGAGGAGAAGCGATAAAATCTCCAACTTTTAATTTTTCTACAATTTCGGAAACAACTTGTTTATCTTTAAAAGTTATCACAGGATGACAACCGGTAGTTACTACTTTTCTTCCTAGTTTAGTTTTAATTTCATATAAGTAAGGTTCCCCTTCCCGTTTAATAAACGAAGCAATTGGTTTTTCTACAATCTTCATAGATTTAGGGTCTAAAGAAAGAACTTTCAATTGGTGTTTATTATCCGGGGTATAAACCCCATCATCAAGCTTAAGAATAAGGTTAGTCTGTTGTAAAGCTTCGTCTACAATTTCTCCTATATTTCTTATCTGACCGTTAGCTAAAAGGATCTTCGTGTCCCATCTTGAGCTTTTACCAGATCCGTTTGGACCTATAATCACGTTAAAACCATCACCAAAAATTAAGTCAGTTTTATTAGCAAATGATTTAAAGCTCTTAGCGGTTAATTGCTTAATTTGAGTCATAGTGTATGCTTTCTAAATAAGTTCTATTTTTAAAGGTTGCGTTAAAATCTGTTTTGGCATTCTAAAATGGGTTCTTATTGTTTCCAACCACTCTTGAGGTTACGCCGGTCCTTTCGCGTTAGGTTTTAGCAATCCAAATACAACCCAGTTTACTTATTGGATGATAGCTTGGCTTTAGATTAACACCATTAAATAAATTTTTTAGTTCATCTTTTAGAAAATAATGGCTTGTTACTCCATTTTCAATTTCAAAATCCATTCCATGTATTTTTACCACCTTATGTCCTATCTTAGTAAAACAAGCAATACGTTCCTTTAAAACATACTCCGTATCCATGCTATAGGTAGATACTATTATTTTACCCCCCTTTCTAGTAATTCTTTTACATTCTTTTAGAACATCAAGTGGATCATGCATCAGTCCTAAAGTATTATACATAATTAAGCAAACATCAAATAGGTTTTCTTTAAAAAGGAGTTTGTGAGCGTCCATTTTTAAAATTTGAACATTTTTATCACTTTTGTATCTCTTTTTTAGAAAAGGAAGGTTTGCAATTTCAATGCCGATTACTTCCCTCTTACCGTTATTTATAACATCTATAATCCTACCGTTTCCCGCACCGATTTCTAAGATTCTTGCTTTTTCTGGAATTATTTTCCTAAGAAATTTTTCTTCAGATTTAAGCCATTCCTTGTAAGAGGAGGTTAAATTGGAAAAATCAATGATTTTTGCAGAATGATTATAATATTTAATAATCTTAGGACTTTGAATTTTTGTTAAGGTCACATAGCAAGTTTAATTTAATTTTATTTAAGCTTTATCTTTTTCAATTCCTCTCGATATAAAGAGGGGTACTTAGATGCGTTAAAATTCACCTAAATTTTTCTGCTCTTTTTCCTTAACAAGGTTTTTATAGGTCGCCCAACTCTTTCTAAATATTTCCGGGTGTTTCTCCCAATTTTCTCTAATAAATCGCTGAGTCTTCTCATTACTTTGGTATCCTGGCCCACAATCACCATATTTTTCTTTAATCTTCTCAATGGCCCTATCGCGCTCAACTTTGGCCAAAATTGAGGCAGCACTAGCAACAACGTAATTAACGTCCACCTTGTGTTCTACCACTAACTCTATATTTTTTTTGAGTTGTTTTTTTAAGAATTGTTCATATTTCCATGTGTTAGGACTAGGACAATCAATATAGGCTTTATCCGGTTGTAATTCGTTTAAGATTTCAGCGGTTTTATTTGCTTCTAGCCAATTTAAGTTCATTCCGTTCCCCCCATCAATCGCGTCATCAATCTCTTTAGGGGGTACAAATATAATCTTAAACGTTTCAACGATTGCTATAATTTTATTATATAGCTCTTCTCTTTGCCGTCCACTTAAAAGCTTAGAATCCTTAACTCCAAGAGTCTTCAACCTATCTAGATTCTCTTCTTTTACTAAAACGCCTGCGATTACTAGCGGCCCTATAACGGGCCCACGACCGGCCTCATCGATACCACAGACTAATACCATATACTCTAAAAAGTCCATACATTTTTAATGGTTTCTCTAAATCACAAAATTTAAATATAACACACACATACACACATAGATGGGAACAAAAACTATTTCAATTAGCGATGAAGCCTATGGGCGTCTTAAGTTCAGAAAAAGGAAAAACGAAAGTTTTAGCGATGTAGTGACCAGAATAACTAACAAAACAACTTTATTAGATTTTGCTGGTATCTTGAAAGAGAAAGAAGCAAGGAGTATAGAAGAAAAGATAAAAAAATCAAGATCCTTAAGTAGAGAAAGATCTCGAAAGTTAGAACTATGATCCTAGATACCACAGTCATTATTGATATCCTTCGAGGAAATAAGTTAGTGTTGGAAAAGGTAAAAGACTTAGAGGACAAATCCGTAGTTTTATCCACCACAAGTATATCTGTTTTTGAGATCTGGCAGGGCATAAAAGAAACTGAAAATGAAGAAAAAATTCAAAATTTTTTCGAGTCAATAAACGTTTTTATGTTTGATATACAAGATGCACAAGAAGCAGGGAGAATACAAGCAAGGCTAAAGAAACAGGGGCTTATAATCGATCCAGAGGATAGTATGATTGCAGGTATAGCTAAAATCCACAAAGAGTCAGTTTTAACAAAGAATATTCACCATTTTGAAAGAATTAATAATCTAAAAGTAGAAAGTTATTAAAATAAACAAGGGTCTGAAATTTCATTAAACAGTTCCTTAATCCCCTCAATCGTTTTAGCTTTCTGTAACCTATCTCTTAGTGTTGCACCATCTCTTAATCCCTTTGTCCAGTCCACAGCCCGAAGTTTTAGTAATTTAACCTCATGCTCTAGTTTACTATAATCTTTAAATATCTGTACTCGGTCTTCTCTAGAAAATTCTAGTTCTTCCAAGGTATTAAAATAATGTAGAATTTGCTTAAATATCATGGGGTTATCGCGTGCCGCTCTTCCGATCATCACATAATCAGTAATATCTAGCATTCTTAACGCATCCTTCCCGCTTCTTACATCTCCATTTCCAATAACTGGAACAGAAACCGTTTCCTTTACACGTTTAATAATTTCCCAGTCTGCTTTCCCAGAATAGCCTTGTTCTTGGGTGCGTGCATGAAGGGTAATCGCAGAAACCCCAGAATTTTCCATCACTTTAACTAGTTCTACTGCCTCTACTTTCTTAAACCCAGACCGCATTTTAACCGTAACGGGTTTATCTAAACATTCAACCATATACGTAATAATCTCCCGTATCTTTTCTTTTTCTTTTAATAACGCGGATCCATATCCTTGGTTTACAATGTTTTTACTAGGGCAGCCAAAATTTAAGTCAATAACATCAAAATTCTTTCCATACTTTTCTGCCACGTCAACAAGTAGTTTTTCGTTTCTTCCAAATAATTGTAGGCCAACGGGTCTATCCTCTTTATTTGTATTAATTCTACTTTCTGATGTTTCATTTCCTCGCGAGAGAGCAATAGAACTAGTTTGTTCCGTGTACGCCATCGATGCCCCATATCGTCTACAAAGCAGTCTAAACGCTAAGCTCGTAACGTCTTCCATCGGCGCCAAAATTAGAGGATTTTTGAGTTTAGGAAATGGTTTCATGTCTTCATTTTTTTAATAAGAACTTGTTTAATGACTCTGTTCCCTTTAGTAGTATAGTCAAAAGAAATAGCTTCCTTATTGTTAATGGAAACTGAGATAAAAAACGAGTCGCAGGGTGAAGGATTATAATCTATTTCTATCCACATATCCATTATGCCCCTCTCCGAGTTTATATAATTATTGTCTAATTCCTGAAGAAAACACAAGTTTTATAAATAAGGTTATATTGGTATAATCATGATAAACGTTGAATCAAAAGTCAGAGAATGGGGGAGATCTTTAGGAGTTGTCATTCCAAAAGACTTAGTAAGTAAAGAAAAAATCAGAGCCGGAGATAAAATAAAGCTTATGATTATTAAAGATCACAATTCTATTAAGAAGACATTTGGCACATTTAAATTTAAAAAAACTACAGAAGAGATGTTAAAGGAAGCAGATAAGGAAGCCTGGAATGAATGAAGTATTCTTTTTTGACACGTACGCATTTATAGAAATCATAGCAGGGAATCCTAAGTATAAGCGATTCGAAGATTCTCAGATAATAACCACCATATTTAACTTAGCCGAATTAAACTATATTCTTAAAAAGGAGATGTCTAAAGAAAAAGCCGATAAATATGTACAAGAGTATGAAAAATATATAGCAGAGGTAACCATAGAAGATATAAAAAATGCAATGGACTTAAAGATAAGGGATAAACAACTTTCTATTCCAGATGTAGTCGGATATACGGTTGCCAAAAGATATAATATTAAGTTTTTAACGGGAGACCAAGGGTTTAAAGATAAAATGAATGTTGAATTTATAAAAAAATGATTATCTAGCTTTCTTAAAATCATTACACATGTCATTAAACATAAAGACAAATTTCTCCGTAGCTAGTTTTATTTCTTTTATTCCTTTTTCCGTTATTCTATATTTTTTTTCACGCCTACCTTCTTTAATTTCTTCAATCCATCCGTTCTCATTAAGGGATTTTAATACAGGGTAAATCGTTCCAGGACTAGGCCTACTTCCTTTTCGTCTTTCGAGTTCGTCTGTAATTTCTTGTCCCGACATATTCTTCTTACTAATTAACCGTAAAACGGTAAAACTTAGAAATCCTTTCATATCACAACACTCTTTCATAGTGCACTTTAGTAAGTCATCTTTATTTAAATATCTATCGTACAACCGATATATTTATATAGAAGTATCGTATATCCAATATAAAAACAAGGAGGTATATCCACATGCACGGATGTTGTGGCCAAAGAGGCTTTTTAACCAAAGACGAGAGAGTAGAGCTTTTAAGTGAGTATCAAGACTCGTTAGAAAAAGAAGTGAAGGGAGTGAAAGAGAGAATAGAGGAATTAAAAAGGAATAAATAGTTCCTTTTCTTTTATTTTTATAGTTTTTTAGGAGGACTTAATCATGAAAACCAATAGACAATCAGACCACCCTATTAATTCGTTAATATTGCATCGATGGTCGCCACGAGCGATGTCTGGGGAAGAAATAGGAGAGGAAGAATTAAGGTCTCTGTTTGAGGCAGCACGCTGGGCTCCGTCATCGTATAATAATCAGCCATGGAGATTTATTTATGCAAAGAGAGATACTCCCGCATGGAATACGTTATTTAAGTTACTCTGGGAGTTTAATCAAGGCTGGGCAAAAAACGCAGCCGTCTTAATGGTAATTATTTCCAAAAAAACGTTTGACCATAATAATGAGGCCTCTAAAACCCATAGTTTTGATGCAGGATCTGCCTGGGAAAATATGGCGTTAGAAGCGTCCTCGAGAGGATTAGTAATCCACGGAATGGAAGGATTTCATTATGACCAAGCAAGAAAAGAATTAGATATCCCAGATGACTTTGACGTAGAGGCGATGGTTGCTGTAGGCAAGCCGGGAGAAAAAGAAGATCTTCCTGAAATGCTACAAGAACGAGAAGCACCAAGTACGCGACGGCCTTTGAAAGAGATTATGATGGAAGGGAAGTTTAGGGCATAAGGGGGATAAACCTTAATTTTTTCTTTTTTTATTATTAGTATATATTACAAAATAGTGGAATTGAAAGTCTAGATAGTAAATGGATAGAGTTAGTAGGGATTTAAAATCAGAAACATTTAGAAAAAATAAAAAAAGTAGCGGGGGAAGGATTTGAATTCGGCAATAAGATCCGTTAAGATACCTATTTCCTCCGACCTTTGGGTCTCTCTCCAACCAGGATATGAGCCTTTCGCAACCTTAGCCTAAACTAGAGGCTTCAACGAACACTCCTAGCTGTTCTACCCCGCTAGATTCCAGAAAATTAAGCGATTTATAAAGGTTCCGTTAAAAAACGTCGTTTTAGGCTTAAACCTGAGTTAGTAAAATACACATAATGAATGTAGTTCCCTCTAAATCGGCTCATACAGCGGTTTAAAACAAAAAAGAAAAGCTTATATACTCGTCTTATTGGCTAAAAATTATGACTATACATAAACCTACATTATACCTTTTTGAACGTAAGATCCCTAGGAATCCAGTAGATGGCTCAAGGGAGGGAATAGAATATCATCTAATTCTAGGTGTACCGGGCCCATATTTTTTACTAGAAAATCATGAAGAGCATCAATTGATTGAAATTTATCATAGTGTGAGGGATTACTTCAAGAACAGCTTGGGTTGGGAATTAAATGTAGAGGAGAGTGCTCCGCAAAGGGATGGACATTTCAGTGAGACTAGACCTATTTCTTGTCAGGATCTTAGATCAAAATTAGGTCTTCAGTAGTCATTAAGTTTATTTAGTACTATTTTTTAATAAGTAGATGGAAGAGTTAATCGCCAAAATCAAAGAAAAACCTAGTTTACATAATCTCTCTAATGAGTTTATAAAAAAACATATAGACTCTTATCTTACCTCGTATCATCCAGACTTAACTAAAAAAGCGGAAAAAACGAAATTAATTAAATACGTAAGAAGAAAAATAAATATAGCCTTTGGTATGTTTCAAACTAAAAAGATCAACAAGCTCCCAGTACTACTAGAGCAACTAAAACATAACCCAAATTCTTTAGAACTACATAATCAAATCCTTGCGACGAATAAATCAACACTAGAGCGACTCCCCTTCTATTCAGAAATTTATAAAAAAATACTAAATAAAGAAAAATCTATTCTTGATATAGGTTGCGGCCTAAACCCATTTTCCTACCCCTACATGAATAAAAAAATAACGTACTACGCTTACGATCTCTACACCCAACCCATTCAAGAGTATTTTAATATTAAGAAAATTAAAGGGGAAGCTAAAGATATAGACTTAGGGGATCAAAAGAATTATACCTTTCCTAAAACCGATATATGTTTCTTGTTTAAAGTGTTAGATTCTTTAGAAAAAAAAGTCCATAAAAAGGCAGAACGGTTAATTAAGTCCATCCCCGCTAAAAAAATTGTCGTCTCATTTCCTCTAAAGACCTTAAAGAATAAAGTAATGACTACACAAGAAAGAAACTGGTTAAAACGAATGACAGAAAGGTTAAATTATTCCTTAGACCATTTTAAAACAGAGAACGAAATATTTTATATAATAAGAAAAAAATAGAAAGAGATTTATAATAGCCATGAAACCTCCTTTTATGGAAAGTCATATACATATTGCCGAGAAATTAGGCTTAATTGGAAAGGTTCTTCTTTACGCAATTCCTAATACTTATTACCCCGATTCTATCTCACAGTTTATAGATGAAAGGCAGGAAATAAGGTATAGTCAACATTCACTACCCCCCTTTAGCTGGTTATTTAACGGAAAGACCTTGGTGGTAATTAATAGTTGTTTTTATACTCCCCAAAGAGAAGGATATTGTCTCTTAAGTGACTTATGTTCTGATCTAGAAGTTGATATTGTTAATTTTAATGGAGTCTTACCTATAGGGAGAACGCATATAACTAATGTACTCTTAGAACTTAAAGAACTAAAAGAATTCCCCCGTTTGGTTAAGTATGGGGCTAGGTAGATTTTAAAAAATAACAAAGAGTAGACTAATATTTGAGCTTAGAAATTGAAAAAGAAGAACCTTAACCAATTAGTTGGATTATGTTATTCTAAGAAGTCCACCATTAAAGTAAATGGGTGAAAGCTAACCAAAACGCTTAAATAATTTTCTTCTATCTTTAATTAGATGGGTTCTTTAAACAGAAGTTGGACATTAGTAAAAGAAAGTTTCACCGTATTAAAAAAAGATAAAGAACTATTGTTTTTCCCCATTTTATCAGGAGTCTTTACCATACTATTGTTTATCTCCTTTATTATCCCTATTTTTTTTACCGGTAGTTTTCCGTTTAATTCCTATTTGGGATTATTTGTCTTTTATTTGTTAAGCTATTTTATTGTGATCTTCTTTAATGCGGGTTTAATTATTTGTGCCAATATACGCTTGTCGGGGGGAGATCCTACAGTTAAAGACGGTTTAGTAGGAGCGGTTAAACATGTTGGAAATATTTTTATCTGGGCCATTATCGCAGCTACCGTAGGATTACTTTTACGCGCATTATCCGAGAAAGCAGAGAATAACTTACTCGCTCAACTGGTTATTTCTTTCTTAGGGATGGCATGGTCTTTACTAACCTTTTTTGTGGTGCCGATCATGGTGTTAGAGAAGGTGTCTCCGTTTAGAGCAATTAAAGAGTCTACGTTATTGTTTAAGAAGGTTTGGGGGGAGACGGTTGTAGGAAACTTTTCAATTAACGGGGTATTTTTATTAGCCTACATTCTTTTAATTGCACTGGGGATTGGGTCATTCTTTTTATTTGGATCGGCAAGTTTACCGTTTATTGGATTATTAATTTTATTAGGGCTAGGGTTGGCTATTCTCGCAGGCACGTTAAACGGTATTTTTGTTACGGCATTGTATCGATATGCTTCTAACGGTGAACTTTCTGATTCATTTTCTTCAGAGCACATTAAAAGTGCGTTTGTACGTAAATAAAGAAATTTCTTCTTCATAAATAGTTTTTATTTAAATAAATTTAGGGCCGATGTACTTGTTTAAGATAATCTATAACTAGTTTCGACCAGTTTTCAAAAGGGTTACTGGGTTCAACCAATTGCCGATAGGTAACTAACTCATCTAGAGTCATAAATCCTCTAGAAACCAGTTTATCTTTCTCTCGGATAGAAACATTTGAATGTTCTCCATCTACTAAGTAAACAACACCAAAATGAACTTGACCTACTTCATCACGATCATCATTTAGGTAGCCTAAAATTTTTCCACCATAGTTTCCTTTATAGTCTAATTCTTCATTAAATTCTCGGTTTAATGCCTCGTCTAATAAATGAAGGTTTCCATCTTGATCGCAAGGATTTATATGTCCACCAACACCAATAGAATGTTTATCAAACAACCTATGTTCTCCTTGTTCATTTCCTTGACCTTTAGTTCGTTGATAGACAAAAAACTGGTTAGAGTACCTAAATAAAACATAGGGAATAATCTGTTTAAAACTAGGATCATGTTCTGCATCTATGAGCTGTTCTGGACTGGTTTCTCTTCTTAGTAAAAAAGTAGAAAATCGATCAACGTAAGGAGAAAAATTAATTTCTTCTGCGGCTTTAAAACCTTCAAAATATCGTTGGTTATCGTGACCAAATAGTTCTCTTCTTGGAACTACTAATACTTTTTCTGGGGTCATCAAAAGAGAAATTAAAGGTATAATTTAAGTAAAGTGGTGATATAAAATAGAGAATAATCAAGATAGAGTGGCTATAGATTTAAACTCCGCAACCACCACTCGAGTTTCCGCAATTATGGCACTCATAACAGTTTGCCTTTACTTGGATCAAAATATTTCCACAATCCGTACATAAATTTCCCCTATGATTAGTTCCTTCCTTTTGTTCTTTTTTAGGTTTTTTGACACCATCCTTCTCTTCTACAAATCCTCCCCACTTAGGGTCATTAATCACATCGTCAAAGTTCCAGTCGTCTAAACCTGCTCGTTCATAATGCTCGATTGCTCCATTTTGATATCCTCGTAAATCTTCTGTTTTTACTTCTTTCACATCTGCCACGTCAGTATTCCCCATATATTCTAACAGTAAGAATTTATAAGCAAAGTCTAAGGGGGATAAAGCAGTCTTAATAAAAGGATGTCCTTGCACTAAACCATTCGGTCTAAATTCTTCTCCCCTCCATGCAGAAACTACGTCATCTAAACGAACCCCTCGTTGAAGGGCTTTTGAGGCAGAAATTCCATGTGACCTTAATAGTGCTCCTAACGTCGAACCAGCCGTGTACGATAAAAGAGCTACTTGCCCAGGTCTTCCGTCCGGATATTCACTGACCATAACATGTAGGGGTGTACTATCAATTTTTACTTCCACTTCATAAGCGCCTCTTCTAGTAGGAAGATCTTCTTTTTCTCCCCGTCTTAAATCTACAAAAGATTCGTTTTGATCTAACACTAACACACTAGTAGGTTTGCTCTTATCCCTAAACACAGACACTGCCTTGGCACCTACCCGATATCCCAATAGATAAGCATCGAAAATATCTTTTACTGTCGCAGTATTAGGAAGATTATTGGTTTTTGATGCAGCTCCAGATAAAAAAGGAGTAACCGCTCCAAGCATTCGTATGTGCCCTTCCGGAGAGATAGTTCTCCCAATCGTGGCTGTTTTGTTGTGCGCCGCGTCAAATGCAGTATCAAAAATAGCATAATGCCCCGAAGACAAGTGGGGTGCACCCACAACTACTTCGTTAGTAGCAATAAATTCTTCAATGTCCCTTATTTGTTCTGGTGTGTATCCTAGATTGTTTAATGCATTAGGGATTTCATCAATAACTAACTTTAGGTTACCACCACCAGCAAGGTTTTTATAGGTCACTAAGGCAGTTGCCGGCTCCATTCCAGTTGTATCACAACCCATTAAATAGCTAATAGTTCCAGTAGGTGCTAAAACAGTAACTTGAGCATTTCTAAATCCGGTTCGCTCACCTTGTCCTATCACATCATCCCATAACTCGCGAGCCCTGCTCTCAAGTTCTTTTTGTTCAACTAAGTTCCAATTAACGTCATCTAAAGCGGCTTGATGTTTTTTAATTACTTCGAGCATAGGTTCGCGATTAAGTTCATAATGAGTAAACGATTCTAATCCCTTTGCGAGTTCCGCCGAGGTCTTATAGGCTGCACCGTGCATAATAGCAGTAACTGCGGCAGCAAACGCTCGTGCCTCTTCCGAATCATAGGGTAATCCTTTTCTCATAAGTAACGCACCTAAATTAGCATACCCCAGTCCCGTAGTTCTAAACTCAGGGCTTACCTGCGCAATATCTTGATGGGGATAAGATCCGGCGTCGTTAGCAATATCTTGAGCAATCAAGAAAATTCTGCAGGCTCGTTCGTAGGCTTCCACATCTAGATTCCCCCTACTATCGGTAAATTTAACAAGATTTAGAGAGGCAAGGTTGCATGCAGTGTCATCTATCCACATATACTCTGAGCAAGGGTTAGACGAGTTTTGTCTTCCCGAGTTAGGACAAGTATGGAACTCATCGATGCGAGATTCAAATTGAATGGCAGGATCTCCAATACGCCAACTACCAAAGCTTATCTCCTGCAGCATTCTTCGAGCCCCCATTTTACCTACTAGTTCACCCGTCGTAACAGAATACCATTTAACTTCATCATCATTTTCTACGGCTTCAAAAAAATCATCGTTTAATCGTACAGATAAATTAGTGTTTTGTAAAGCTACGGTGTTATAAGCTTCTCCGTCCATGCCCGAGCTATATCCAGCCTTCATCAACATCAGTGCTTTATGATCTTCTCTTACCTTTTGACGAATAAAATCCATTATGTCTGGATGCGTCCCTCGCATCGTTGTCATTCGTGCAGCTCTTCTAGATTTTCCTCCTGACTTAATCGTGCCTGCACCCTTATCATACACAACTAAGAAAGACATGGGGCCAGAAGCTTTTCCTCCACCTGAGAGACTAGCTCCCTGTTCTCGCAGTGCACCAATATCTTGTCCTACTCCTGAGCCGTTCGCAAAAACAGCACCCTCTACGACAGTGTGTTCTAAAATACTTTCTAAATTATCACGTGGGCCCTTAATAAAACAAGCATGGGTTTGAGGATAAACATAACATCCAGCTTCCACTTTAGTTACTTCTCCGGTTTCTGGATCGCGAATAAAATTTGCCCCTTTATTTCCAGCAATGCCGTAAGAATTATAAATTCCTGCATTAAAATAGGTGGGTGAATTAAATGCACCCATGCCCTTAATTTGTAAGACTCTTAGTTCATCAGCAAATGCCTGTTTATCTTCTTCCGTTGGAAAATATCCTAGTTCTGCCCCCCTCTCTGCATAAAATTGTGAAACTCTTTCTACTAGTTGTCTTACGTCGGTTTCTCGTCCACCAGGAATTCTTTCTGCCCACTCTCCACCATGGGGCTTAAAAAAATATTTTTGAGCTACTATCTGTCTAGATACATCTTTCCAACCTTCGGGAAACGTTGCATCTAAAGAAAACACAACTTTTCCAGTTTTAAAATCCTTTATTTCTACTCTTTTAGTTACATAATTTCCTACAGAATCATAAGGATTTTCTCCTTCTCTCGAGAAATATCGTCCTATTTTAACTCCTTTTCTGTTATCTTTAGGCATAGGTACATGCATTATTCTTCCAAGATCTAGTCTATCCACATAAAGGCCTTCTCCATTTTGATAGATCGGATATTGTCGACCAGAAAGTTGAGCTAGAATTTGTTCAGAGCCAAGTCCATTAATTCTTGAAGCCTCTTCAATAGTAATATGTTCATGGGGGTTATACTTTACTTCTTTCATAATTATACCACCTTCATTTTTCTTTTAAACTTTTTAGCATTTGTTCAAATCCGCTGATATCCGTAAAGCTTCTATACACCGATGCAAAACGGATGTAAGCCACATGATCCAAAGCTTTTAATTTTTCCATTACCACTTCTCCAATAACCCGCGAGCTAACTTCATTGGTATCGTTACTTCTTAGGTTTCCTTCAATCTCATTTAACAAGGAATCAACGTCTTCGTCCTTAAATCCTCGTTTCTCTAAAGCTCGTAATATTCCTTTCTTTAACTTTTCTCGCTGGTATTGTTCTTTCCTACCATTTTTCTTAACAATAATTAAATTGCTTAGCTCGATCCGTTCATAGGTAGTAAATCGATGCTTACATTTCTCGCATTCTCGTCGTCGTCGTGTTGTTAAGTAGTCATCCGTTTCTCGTTTATCCGTTACTTTCGTTTCTTTTGAGCCACAGTACGGACATTTCATTGTTTTACCATATATTGTAGGTTAATAATTATTTGCACTACAATCAGTTGATTTTCAATTAAACAAGTATTTAAAGATTTAGTCAATAAAATGGGTATATTTAAGATAGGTTGTTACAGTTCATACAAGTCCTTAGTAATGTGTACATTCAAAGCGAACAAAAGAATTAAGAGGTTACTCTCTTGTTTTTGGAAGATTTAGGAGAGTGGTTTAAAAGCAGGTTAGGCACACTTATTCTTTTTTCTTATACAAAACAACCGTATGAGGGTACGCAAACTCTACATCTTTACATTTTTTAATCGCGTGATAGATTTCTTGGGTAATAAGGCTAGACACTTCTTGCAGTCGTTTTGCCGGCACAAAATATCGGACTACTAGATCTACCCCGCTAGCTTGAAAAGTATTTCGCATATAAGGCTCTACTTTTGTCTTATCAAAAAACGCTTTAGTGTGCTTCTTGGCCGCGTCTAAAACCAAAACAATCGCTTTATCCAAGTTACTTTCATAAGTAACGGCAACGGTTACTTGATGTAAAACAAATTCATCTTGTGAGGTATAATTAATAATATTTTGCTCAAACAAAATAGAATTAGGAATCATGACTATTCTTCCAGAGTTTTCTTCTCCCCCCACAATACCCCCTACTTCTTTTACATAAATATGCGTCAACGTAATATCATCTACATCTCCTTTTACCGTTCCGATGATAATTCGGTCTCCAATATCAAAAGGTCTACGAGTAACTACCATAATCCATGCAGCAATACCGGTGATGGGTTTTTGTAAGGCCCATCCTAGCGCAGCAGAGAATAAACCTAAACCAAGGCCTAAACCAGTCCACGAGCCACCATAAGAAAGTAAGGCCATGGTAATTAAAATAATCACAAAGGCATAGTTTAAGATCCGAGAAAAAATCTCTACATTAGACACTTGTCGTTTAGTTTTTGCCCGTTGTAATAATCTTTTTTTAGCCGTTCCAACTATAATTTTAAAGATAATAAAGGCTACAAGGACCAAGAGTACGGTTCTTGCAAGAGGAACAAGAAAATCAATATCTAAAAAAATCCCTTTAATGTCAATCATAGTTACTATTTTCTATCTATTCTTTAAATAATTTGTGTTGATAGAGTAATCAAAAATAATATAAAGTGTTTAATCTAAAAAATGGTATGGAGAATATTCTTAAAAGTATTGTTCCTAATAAAATAGAACAAAAAGAAGTACACACTAAAGTTAAAGAATTCTTAACTAAGTTAAACCTATTGTCTGCCATTCCAGGCGGTTCCTTTGCTAAAGGAACCTGGTTAAAAGGAAATCATGATATTGATATTTATGTGAAATACAAAACAGACAAAGCTATTTCAGATAAACTAGAGAAATCTTTAAAGAAGTTTAAACCTACCCGAGTTCATGGTTCTAGAGACTACTTTCAATTAACCTATAAAGGATTACAGTTTGAAATTATCCCAGTAGTAGAAATTAAACACGCTAAAGAAGCCAAAAATATAACCGATCTTTCTCAACTTCATGTAAAATATGTTAAGAAACATACTACTAAAACTATTCAAGATCAGATTAGATTAGCTAAGTATTTTTTTAAAGTACACAATCTCTATGGGGCAGAAACTCATATTCGAGGATTTTCTGGATATTGTATTGAGCTTTTAGTAATCTATTATGGTTCTTTTAAAGGGTTAATTAAAGCAGTTAGACGTTGGAGAGAGAAGGTAATCCTCGATCCCGCTCATCACTATAAAAATAAACAGCAAATTACTCTAATGATAAATAAAGCGCGTCAGTTAGCACCATTAATTCTTATTGATCCCGTACATTTAGAAAGAAATGCCGCTGCAGCCTTGACCATAAAAAAATTTAATGACCTAATTGAGTTAGCTAATTCACGACACGTATCCTTTATTTCTAAACCCTTTTCATTAGACGCTTTAAAAGGTTTTCATGTGTTAAGAATAGAGCCTGTAGACGGTAAACGAGATGTAGTCGGAGCAAAATTAGTGAAAGTAATGGAGTATATTAAACAAAGAAGTGACAGTGAAGGGTTTTTAACTAAAGAAAGTGGGTGGTATTGGGGAGAGATAGCCTACCTTTATTTTAAGACTACTGCACATCTCACCCCTACTAAAGATCAAGTGGGTCCTTTTGTTCATCAAAAAGAGCACATAGTTGCGTTTAAACGGAAACATATCCATACCTTTGTTAAGGGTGATAGAGTATATGCCAAAGTATCCCGCGCCCACCTACATGCAGAAGACTTTTTTAACCATATAATAAAAGATCCCTACATTACAGAAAGGGTTAAAACCATTCACTATACTCGAGCGTGAACTCTAGTCGATTAGTCTTCTTTCTAAGTATAGTCTTGACGTAGGGAGTCTACGTTTTCGATGGATAATTTTTAAATAAGCGGCTTCTTCGGGTTTTAGATGCAGTAACATCGTTTCACCTCCACGAGTTACTTATAAAGGCTATTTAAATATAGGTTACGCATAAGTAATAAAGATATAAAAACACGAGCTCTATTCCGTAACCTTTTTATAGGATTAATTTATGACTATTATTTAATGGCAGCAATTGTTTTTGGTCCTGAATGGTTTTCAGGACTTACTGTTTTATTTGAATTAGTCACTGTACTAGTCACTTTTCTAATCGCCGTGTACAGTTATCGTTTATATTTATTTAGTAAAGAAAAAAAATTCGTGTATTTTAGTATCTCTTTTCTAGCGATAATGGTCTCGTTTCTAGCTAAGATTATTACTACCATTGCCTCCCATTATTCTGGATTAGATCCTCTCGTTCAGTCTATAACTAACGTTAGCATGGGAATTAGTTCAGGTACCCCTTATATTACCTCCTTAGGCTTTTTAGTGCATCAAGAATTTATGTTACTCGGTCTTGCAGGAATTTATTTAATCAATCAACGTAATCGTAGTATATTGCAAGCAGGGTTATTGGCCTATTTAGTCTCCGTAATTACGGTATTAAGTAATGCATTTTATTTTGTCTTCTATGCGACTGCCGCCATCTTTGTAGCCTTGATTGCACATTATTACGTTAAAAACTACGTAGGAAAACGGACTACCTCTTCGTTTTTGATTATGGTTTCTTTTCTATTTATTTTATTAAGTCATTTCGTATTTATTCTCGTTATTTTAAACCCCACTCTATTTTTTATTATCGCTGAAATCGTTCAGTTATTGGGGTACAGTTTACTATTATATGCGTATACATTTGTGACAATAAAATGAACCAAAGAAGAACAAGAATGGAGATTATTTATGATATCTTAATAGCCATTCAAGTAAAAGGGGGGAAAATAAAGCCGACTCATTTAATGTATAAGTCTAATTTATCCCATGAATTAATGAAATCTTATATCGGAGAGCTAAGTGAAAAAGAGTTAATCGAGAAAGAAGAGAAAGAAAACGGACTAGTGTTGATTACCCATAAAGGACTTCAATTCTTAGAACAATATAGAAAGATGAAGGAGTTCACGGATTCTTTTGGTCTGTAAAATAAGTATAACTTAGCAGTGATAATAAAATAGGAAGATTTATAAATCCCGTATATCTCCCTAATTGTGGAGGAAATAAAATGTCACTAGATGATGCAATCCAAACAAGTTCGATTATAGATAAATTAAATAATCTTAAGAAGTATATGCCAAATGAGGACGAAACAGTGTATCATTTTGGAGCGTTTTTGGCTAATAGGTTACCTCCAAGAAGAATCTATCCACACGGATTTAATAACGCCGTAGAATTAGCTTTATTAGAACTAGAAAGCGGTGTTGATCGGAGAACAGGGGAATCTCTTGTTGGAAGTGCCATAGTATGTGCGGGGTCTCAATTTTATGAAATTATGAGAATGTGTACTCCCGACATTGCCCAAGCAGTATGCCCTGAAGAATTTGCAAGAGAGGTTATAGATTTTTATCATAAGGTAAATGCTTCTCTTAGGGAAGGTCAGAATGGATGAGTCTACTCAATATCCGCTTCGAGTAAGTAAAGAAACTCTAGAAAGCTTTATGCATGACGTCTTAGGAAATTTAGATAAATATAGAAGAACTATGGAACAAGAACAACCTGCGTTATGTGCTTATATGGAAAGGCTTACGCGAGGGGACGCAAGAGAAATGACAGCTTGTTTTATGACCTATTATTTCTTAAAAAGACAAGCGGAAGCAGATCAGCTTAAACAAAATTTTCCTATCTAAAAAATTCCTGAAAACGTCTAGATTTTAGCATCTGTTCAATCTGCCTATGAAATTCTTCCCTAGATCCGTTATTCTCTAAAGTAATATCTGCTAACGACATACACGCGTCTACCGCTTGACCTTTTCCACCTTCTTCTCTATCTCGCGTTTCAACCGTTAAAAATTCTTCCCAGTTCTTAGGGTCACTATCTTTTATTCGTTCTTTAACGCGTTCAAATCGTACCTTCGTGTTAGCATCGACGCCCACCAATAAAAAATCTTTTCTTTTCTTTAACACGTCTATTTCTCCCGGGTTTCTTATACCATCAATCACACAATTGCCGTTATCGATCCGTTTCAAAGCCAATTCCGCTAAAATCCCCACCCCATACGTTTCTCGTAAATCATTACCTATGTCTTGAAGAATTCCTCGTTCAATAGGCATTCCTCGTTTTTTTGCTTCTTCTCTTACTAGGTCAGATAGGGATAGTCGTGAAAATCCGTGTTCACCTAGAATTTTACCAAATTCATTCTTTCCAGATGCCATAGGCCCAGTCACTCCGATAATCATCTAACTTTTTCTAATAAGAAATTTAAATAAGTTATTATAATTAAAGTGAACTACCCTCTGACCTAACCGTATTATATTGAGGTTAGGGCTTCTTGCTTCATAGAAAGACATTGGTCTGTCTCAGCAGAGCCTTGTCCCAGTTTTCTAGAAAGTCAAAATCTATGAAGAACTCCCCACGGGTAATGAGCTCTTCATGATAGATTTTCCAGTTTCTTGTGTCTTTGTATTTCTTGCCCCACGTTTTTCTTTGTACCATCAAAAAGCAAAGGTTTATATATGTATAAACCTTTCGGTTGTGTATGAAGAAAATAACGATCGAAAAAGGAACCTTTCATCTTGAAGAAGATATACAGGAAGTCATCGAAGGGGTAGTCAAACCGATTGGGAACGGAGCAATGATTATGTCTGAAAAAAAGTATGTCGGAAAGAAAGTCTATGTTCTAGTCAGAAAAACTGACTAATTATTCGACAGAGTATCAAAAACAAAAGTTTTATAAATAAGTGTATTACTATACGACTAAGTTGATTCTAATCAATCTTTAAAAGAGGATTTATAATGGAAGAACACTTTAACTTTAAAAAAGGCACAACCACTATAGGAATACTATGCAGAGATGGAGTAGTCTTAGCGGCAGATAAACGAGCGTCTGCAGGGTATTTAATTGCTAATAAAAATGTAGACAAGGTTCACAAAATAACCGATAATATTGTAGTGACGATGGCAGGACTAGTATCGGATGCTCAACTGATTACTAAATTATTAAAAGCAGAATTAAAGCTTAGAAATATCCGTTCAGAAAGAGAAACCAGTGTAAAAGAAGCAGGTAATTTATTAGCGAACATTCTATACGGAAACATTAGAAAATTTAGTGCTGTTCCGGGTATTGTAGCATTTTTACTTGGTGGGAAAGATGAAACAGGATTTCATCTCTATGAACTAGGCGTCGATGGTTCTATTTTAGAAGCAGAAAACTTTGTATCAACGGGTTCAGGATCTATATTGGCCATAGGAGTTTTAGAAACTCTTTATGAAAAAGATTTGTCAGTCCAAGATGGAGTTAAACTAGTGATAAAAGCATTAAATGCAGCAATTCAGCGAGATATGCCCACCGGTGATGGGATGGATGTATATACGATTACGGAGAAAGGGGCTGAAAAAGTATTGAGTAAAAAGATTATTAAGGTAACTCAATAAGAATAATTATTTTTCTTTTACCATGACAATAAAAATTTTGGAAGAAATAAGTAGTTTATTGCCTAGCAATGCAGAAATTACTACAATGGCCTTTGAAGGAGCTAATATTATTTTATACACCAAAAACAAAGAATTCTTTTTAAATAATACTAATATTATTAGAGAAATTGTATCCACAATTAAAAAGAGAGTAGAATTAAGACCGGATCCATCCTTACCTTTAAACTTAGAAAAGGCAGAAATAGAGATAAGAAAAATACTTCCGGAAGAAGCAGGAAAACAAAACCTTATTTTTGATCCTCAGCGTTCGCAAGTGATTATAGAAGTAGAAAAGCCAGGTATGGCTATTGGCAAGGCAGGAGAAGTCTTAAAACAGATTAAAGAAAAAACCCTATGGGTACCGGTAATTAGACGTATTCCTTCTATTCGTTCTCAGATTATCGAAAATATACGTCAAGTGTTATATGAAAATAATGATTATCGAAAAAAATTCTTAAATCAAGTTGGAGAGCGTATCTATGGGCCTAAACGAAGAAATAAAAAAACAGAATGGGTGAGAATTACGTGTTTAGGGGCAGGTAGACAAGTAGGAAGGTCGTGTTTTTTATTGCAGACTCCGGAGTCTAATATTTTACTAGATTGTGGGCAGAATGTAGCGGCTCCAGAAGAGCATGCGTATCCTTATTTTGATGCGCCAGAATTAAAAATAGAAGAATTGGATGCCGTGATTATCTCGCACGCCCACGTGGACCACTGTTTGGCCCCAGAATCTCAAGTACTTCTAAAAGAGGGCGCATATAAGTCCATTGAAGAAGTAAAAGAAGGAGATCAATTAATGACGGTTAATTGGGAAAAAGGAAAGTTAGAACCAGGAATATGTGTAGCAAAAACAAAAACAAATGGCCATAAAAAAATTAATATAATAAAAACACCTTACTCCGAAATAGAAGCTTCACCCAACCATAGGTTCTTCACCATTGAAAATCTCCAATTAAAAGAAATAGAGTCTCAAGACCTAAAAATAAATGATTTAATTCCTTTAAGTAATCTAAAGGGGGGGGATAAAGAAAAAGGAGGATTCTCTAGTTTAGCTAAACAAGAAAGGCTCGTGGCTATAGCGAGAAAGTCAGTCTTTAAAGAAGATCTTATTCCTATGTCTTCTAAAGATATAAAAAAGCTCCTAAAAGATACGCGAATAGTGGGCACAGCACATAACGGTCTAAGATTTAACGATTTACCTTCATCCATAATAGACTGGTATGGACGCGATCTAAACTCTTACGCTACAAGGGATACCGTTAAAACTCTTTTAAACGTATTAGAACATAGGGCAATTCAGTTATACCATTTAAAGTCTTCTTCTAAGGTAACTATAAGAGAGATTAGGCAAAATTTAAATTTATCCCAAGCTAAACTATCACAAGACTTAGGAATATCATTAATGCAAGTGCAGTATAGGGAAGAAGGGTATATCGATGCGATCACAGAGTTATTAGAAAGCTACATTTTGAAAGAATTAGAGCTAACTATAGTAAAGACCGAGGAGTATATCACTAAGATTAAACAAATTCTTGCTATACCCGTAACATGGTCAAGAATAGTATCTATAGAAAATAAAGATAATCCTCACGATCATTTAGTAGACATAGAAGTATTACCTAATAGAAATTTTATTGCAAACGGAAACGTCGTTCATAATTCTTCGCTTGTACCGCTGCTTTTTAAATATGGATATAAAGGTCCAGTCTATTGTACTCCCCCTACACGAGATATTTCTGCCTTACTTGCGTTGGATATAATTGCTATTGCGCAAAAAGATGCAAGAAAGGCGTTGTATAGTAGTACGGAAATAAAAGATATGGTTAAACATACAATAACTTTAGATTACGAAGAAGTAACGGATATTACACCCGACGTTAGATTAACCTTCTATGATGCAGGTCACATTTTAGGGTCAGCCTTAGTGCATTTGCATATTGGCGAGGGCGTTCACAACCTATGCTATACGGGAGATTTTAACTATGAGCTGTCTAATCTCTTAGCACCTGCATCCACACAATTCCCACGACTAGAAACGTTAATGCTAGAATGTACGTACGGAACTAAAGACGAAACCTCTATGAGTAGGCAAGAAGCCGAAGATTATGTGATTGAAGTAGTACAAAGAACTTTGCAACGTGGAGGAAAAATATTATTCCCCGTCTTAGGGGTAGGACGCTCTCAGGAGTTAATGGTTATTTTTGAAAGATTAATGAGGGAAGGAATAATCAACAAAGTGCCCATGTATGTACAAGGTCTTGTGTGGGATATCAATGCGATTCATACTGCCTACCCGGATTTTTATAATAACAAAATGAAAAAACAAATCTTCCACCAAGGGATTAATCCGTTTACTTCTGACGTATTTAAGCAAATTGGATCTAGAAAAGAGATGCAAGAGATTATGGACTCGGGAGACCCCTGTATTATTTTAGCTACTTCCGGAATGTTAACCGGTGGCGCGTCCGTAGAATATTTTAAAATGCTCTGCGAAAATCCAAAGCATTCTTTAATCCTAACTTCTTATCAAGGAGAAGGATCTTTAGGAAGGCGACTAGAAAATGGAGAAAAAGAAATGGGATTCATGGTAGGAGAAAATAAACAAGAAATATTAAAAGTAAACATGGAAATTCATTCGGTCCATGGGTTTACGGGTCATTCTAATTATAAGCAATTAATCGGGTACATTAAGAATGTTCAGCCTAGACCAAAAAAGGTTATCTTTATTCATGGAGAGTCTTCTCGATGTCTAGAGATGTCGTCTACCGTTCATAAAATGTTTAAGATCGAAACCTTAGCACCTAAAAATTTAGAGACGATACGATTGAGGTAAGATATAGTTGCAATTCTTAGGGGTTTATTTTTAATTTAGTTTCTATCTCTTTTTTTAACGTCTGTAAGTGTAACTCAAATTTCAACTTTAGGGACATCCAATCATCTATAACTAAAAAAAGGCCGGCTTTAGTCATTGCGACGCTTAGGGGGCAAAATATCATTTTAGCACAGATAACAACGGTTAAAAGGGAAGATGAAGATTTGATTTCTTTGACTAAAGGCGATTTTGAAACGGGTTTATTAAACCAAGATAGTTTTATTATACTTTCAATTATTTCTACTACTGAAATATCAACCGTTTCTTATAAAGTTGGAAAACTAAAAAAAGAAAAAATTAAAGAAATTCAAAACAAGTTATGTGAAATATTTTCCAGATAGATACAGACTCTTATTTTTCAATATGTAACTACTTATAAATAACTAATAGACAGAAAAGTATATAAAGACCAATAACCTCTAACGATATACCTAAAATGGCACAATTACTATGTGAACAGTGTGGAGCGATTTATCTATTAAAGCAAGGCAGTCCACAGTTTCAGTGTTTTTGTAAGGGAAGAAAGTTTAAAGTAATGTCCTAAGGCATTAATTGTACTCGTACCCCTTCAGGTCCACTTACCATATTATTCTTAAGAACCTTATATCCCGTTCGAGTTAAACGCTCTTTTATTCCCTCTAAATTATCCACTTTTATTGCAATATGGGTAGGGTTAGGATTTTTAGTATCTCCTTGGCTAAATCCCAACGTTTGTTCGCCCACTTCTACAAAAAATTCCTTGCCATAATCTGCGTGTAGGGGGAATCCTAATCCTTTTAAGAAAAATTTTTTCATCTCTTCAAGGTTATAAACATGAATAACAATGTGATCAATACCTACCGTTTGTACCATGTAAGTTTGGTGTGTAGAAGAGATTAATAAAGACTGTGGTGCTCGACTCTTCGTTTTAGAGTAACATAATTAGTTTCTCTCTGTCGAACAATCCGCATCGATGTTCTTATTAACACACTGTTGATCCACACACGCGCAGTTTTCAGGGGTATAGGCGGCATTACAATCAAACATCGCAGTGCATAGTTCAGGGCTTTCGAAGTCACTACTATATGCTTGATTAATACATTCGCGAGGATGGCATTCCGGTTTAGGTACACAGTCCGTATCCGTTTCACACGAATAGAGTTGTGCTTCATAGCGACTATTGTCCGTATCTGAAGTGCAACCCATCAAAAGAAAAATACCGACGACTAAAAAAATTAAGTTCTTGTTCATTAATAATTCCTCTTCTTAAATAAATTTCTTATAAAATACATAAAGAGAAATATTTATAAAACTTATGTCGTTAAAAATTACATGACTCCAAAAATCGAAGTGAAAACGTCTACTATCCACTGTACAGGGGTGTTTGCGGTTGAACCTATTCCTAAAGAACAAAAGATTATCGAGTATGTGGGAGAGAAAGTTACTAAAAAAGAAGCAGAGTTAAGAGCAGCCAATCCTAAAAAAGAAAGTAGGGGTAAAGTCTATTTATTTGAGTTAAATAAACGATACGATATTGATGGAGACGTTTCGTATAACTTAGCTAAATATATTAATCATTCGTGTAACCCTAATTGCGAAGTAGTTATTGAAGATAATCACATCTGGATTATATCATTAAAAGATATTAAAGAAGAAGAAGAATTAACCTTTAACTATGGGTATGATTTTGATGAAGATTTTAGACAACACCCCTGTCTATGTAGCTCCACTAAATGTAAAGGGTATATCTTAGCAGAAAAACACTGGGATAAGATTCCTTCTGCTAACTAGCCTTTTTAGTATCGCTAAGCTTATAAATAAGATTATTTTTTTTATTAGATGATTCGCCTAGAAGATTTTCATAAACTAGATGTTAAGATAGGGACCGTTATCTTTGCAGAAAAGGTAGAAGATAGTGATAAACTAATAAATTTAAAAATTGATTTTGGTCATGAAAAAAAACAAGTGATTACGGCGTTAGCAGAATATTTAGACCCTAAACATTTTCTAGGAAAACAAATTCCCGTACTACTTAACCTTCCACCAAGAAAATTTCGCGGCGTAGAAAGTCAAGGTATGATCATCGCAGCAAATGTAAATGGTAAGCCAGTCTTACTTCATCCAGAAAGTAAAGTTCCTAATGGCTCAAACGTAATCTAACTCGGTGCGTTTATAAATAAGATCTAAATAATAATTTTTATAAGCAGCTTCAAAAAGCAGAAGTTGAGATAAACCAAGTCTTAAATCGAAAGGGAGCAGAAAAAGCTATTTTAAAAGGGATTAAACAATATAAAAATGCAGAAAAATTAAAATCAAAACCTTTATAAATTCCCCAATAATCAAAAAATCATAGGGTAAGTCGGTGAAAGCTCACTTATACCATTTAAGAGTATACTTCTTATCCCTAACTAACTATGGCAAGAATGTATTCACGAAAAAAAGGAAAGTCAGGAAGTACTAATCCTTTAGAACTTAAGAAAAAATTCTGGGTGGGATATAAAGAAAACGAAATAGAGGGATTAGTAGTTAAATTAGCTAAACAAGGAATGACTGCCAGCCTAATTGGGTTGGTATTAAGAGATAGCTATGGAATTCCAAACGTTCACGTAATGATAAAAAAGTCTATTACCCAAATTCTTAAGGAAAAAGAATTATCACAAGAAATACCCGAGGATTTACTTAGTTTGTTAAAAAAAGAAGCAAAAGTTATTAAACACTTTGAAAAGAACAAACAAGATAAGGATGCCTTAAGGGGATTGCAGCTTACAGAAAGTAAGGTTAAACGATTATCCAAGTATTACAAAAGAGTCGGGCGTATACCTAAGAATTGGACCTATGACCCTGCCAAAGTTGGTTTATTAATTAGTTAAGATGATGGAGCTTCTTAAAGAAGCAGTCCAGAAATTCCATAAAACTCAGGGAGTAATTCGTATTGTTGCCCATATGGGTACAGATGGGATCTGTGCTACTGCTATTTTACTTAAGGCATTACAAAGGTTAGATCGGCCGTTTGTGGTTAGTGTAGTAAAACAACTAACTCCCGATTATTTACAAGAATTAAATAGAGAGGAATATTCTTGTATTTTCTTTTTAGACTTAGGAAGTGAGTCCATTATGTTTATTCAGCATACGTTTCGTGATAAGACTATATTTATTTTTGATCATCATGAAATAGGAGTAGGAGATAAAAAAGGATTAGTACATATCAATCCCTTAGAGCATGGAATTGATGGAACTAAAGAAATTGCGACGGGAGGATTAGTCTATTTTTTCTGTAAACTCTTAGACGAAAAAAATAAGGAGTCTAGTTATCTAGCCTTGGTGGGGGCAGTAGGAGATTTACAAGAGAATAATGGATTTTTAGGACTTAATCAAGAGATTCTTAACGAATGTAACACTCTTAAAGTTAAAGAAGGGATAAAAGCATACGGGGCGTCTACACGAAGTCTTGTGTCGTTTTTAGAATACAGTGTAGATCCGTTTATTCCAGGTATTACCGGAGACCGACAAAAAGTAGTGCAATTATTAAGAGAATTAGAATTAGTATCGTTAAGAGAAACAAAATTAATCGATTTAGATGAAGTCTCCTTAAAAAAATTAACTAGTGCTATCGTTTCTCGTTGTAAGGTGGATAAAGCGCGGGTCAATGCGCGAGGAAAAAATTATTTGATCCCCTTAAAGAAAGGGGAAGTTATGGACATAAGAGAATTTTCTACCCTGTTAAATGCAGCGAGCAGATTGCATCATCCCAGTAAAGGTATTGCCTTATGCTTGCATGAAGACCTCCATAAAGACAAGATTTTGGATATCCTCTTTAATTATGAGTTAGAAATTATTAATTGTTTAAACTGGTTCTATGCTCATTATAAGGATAAAGAAGTAGTAACGCACGGAGAAGGGTTTTTGATTGTTAAGGCAGAAGAACATATTAGAGATACGTTAATTGGTACGATTAATACGGTTATTGCCATGTCTGGAATATGTATGCCAGGAACCTTGTTATTTTTTATGGCCCACACGATTGAAGGAAACTCTAAAGTTAGTCTACGAATGAGCCAGTATAAAGAAGAGGTCAATTTAAAGGAGCTCTTGGGAAGTCTAGTAGAAGGTCTTAACGCAACGTTAGGAGGGCATTCCTTTGCCGCAGGAGCACTTATTTCACAAGATCAAGAAGAAGCCTTTATTATTCGGGTTCAAGAAGTATTATCTAAGACTATCATCGAGGAAAAAATCAAATAGAAAGATTTATTAATCATAGGTAATGGGTCACTAGAATGGCTAAACAAGAAACAATTAAGAAAGAACTGATTAAAAAGAAGAAAAAAGTGTGGATTCCACTAATGGCCCCTAGTTTGTTTAACCATACCGAAGTAGGAGAGACTTTGGCGGAAAATGCTAAAGAAACCATCGGAAGAAAAGTCTCGATAGGACTGGGCGTAATCACTAAACAGCCTAGAAGAAATGTAGTAAGTGTGGGGTTCATAGTAGATTCTGCTAAAGAAGGAGTAGGATATTGTTCAGTAATCTCTTTTAGTTTATCTAGTGCGCAAATAAAGAGGGTAGTGAGAAAAGGGAAGACAAGAATTGATGAATCCTTTATGCTTACCACTAAAGACGGGGTTAGTGTGAGGGTCAAACCTTTAATGATTACTTCTAATATTGTCAGTGGCGGTATTGAGAGTAAGATGAGAAAAGAAGTTAAGGCATTTTTAGGCGAATATATTTCAGGGTTAACTTATGAAGGAGTTCTAGAAGCCTATCTTGCTCAAGACATTCAAAGTAAAAGTAAGGAAAAACTAAGAAAAGTATACCCCTTGTCTTTTTTTGAAATAAGAGAGCTAAAAAAAGTAGAGAAAGTTAGTCACCCATAGACTTCTTCATTAATACAGTTATTTAGTTTATCGTGTTCATTCTAGGAAAGAGAATATACTATTAAAAGGGGTACCGAAAACTTTATGAATATTCGATAGTTTTACTCCCTACAGTAATCGTCGTAGAGCAAGAAATTTTCTACCCTCCCGAAGATAACACCGTTATTTTCAGCTCTTAGGGGGAGTGGAAGTCGTGCCTCTGTAGCTCAGTGGTAGAGCAGCTGCCTTGTAAGCAGCAGGTCGGGAGTTCAAATCTCTCCAGAGGCTCTAAGTGTATAAGTCCAAGTTTTAGTGCACTAAATGATATAAATGGGGTGTACCTAATATGGACGTGAATCTAACCTATGATAAAGTCGTAGAAGCCCAGCTTGAGCTTATCAAAACCAGCTTATCAGGAAGAAATTATGAAATTTTAAAGCAATGGACAGATCACTCTATCGCTAACCATCTGTCTACCAAAAGAACGGCAAAGCTACTCCAAATGACGAGACAAATGGCGTTATTTCTTAATAAGGATCTAGACACTACTACTAAAGACGATATTCAACGATTAGTTACCCAGATCAATCAAGGAGTTCTGCCTAATCGTATGGAAGGAAAAGTATACAATTACGCCGGAATTAAAAAGGAAAGATATATGGAATCCACACGACAAACTTACAAAATCGTCTTAAAGTCTTTTTATAAATGGTTAGAGGGAGAGAACGATTTCTATCCTGAAAAGGTTCGATGGCTTAAGAAAGGAGCTATAGCGGTTTCTCATAAGGCTAAAACGGAATATCATCATCTTGCCGTAAAAGTAGATGGATATCATACGGTTAAAATTGATGTAAGAGATGGAAATAATGCTGAAGTAATTGCGACGGATTCCTATGATTTTCTTATGTAAATAATACAGTTTCCATAATATATCCATTTAATAACTCTTGGCTATTTTTCAATTTTAAAAACTCTATGTCCCTGGCCAGTTTCATCTAACAATAGATCCACCCTTTTAGACCGAATATCATAACTTTCTTGAAAGATAAAAGCCCATGCAGTGATAATATGGAAAACAAGAACAAGGCCAGCTAGGAGAAAAAATGAAGAGATTCCCAAGTTTAGGACTAAGTAGGAGTAGATTGAAATTATAAAAAATAGAACACAAAAATAAAGTATCTTATCTACTTGGATTAGTACCTTAAGAAACTTAATTAGGCCTATTTCAAAGTTTGCATCTTTTATCGCGTCCATAAGTATTGTTCTATCTTGAGTCTGATTTTTTTTATATTTAAAATTTTCTTCACTTTCCTTTAATACTTTATTGATTTTATCTTTTAGTTCATTTAACTCCGTTTTTGATTTTTTAGAGAAAAAAAGAGTGTAAAATATAGCAATAAATGTCAACATTCCTAGTGATGAATTAAGAATTATATCTGGATTACGTATCGTTTCCCAAAACCTTGGACTAAATAAAAAAATTAATGCATAAAAAATTGTATCAACTATAAGAAGTATTCCTAATTTTTTCAATAGATTCTCTTTAGTCCCTTTGATGTTCATACCCCAAAAAAATAGCCTACTCATCTTATTATATATTAAATCCAAATAATTCTTTTATCTCTTTTGCCATTTCGTTTTCTTTATTATTCTCAAAAATAAACTTGATAACCTCTTCTATTGGCGCCCCAAAAAGTGCTAAAGCCTCTTTCTTGTTTGTTTTTTCAAAATTTGTCCTGTCGATTATCTTATATGAATAGCTTAAGAAAGAGATTGATTCTTCTATGCTGTAACTGGATCTATTATATTTGTCTCCTTTAAGACTCACACGAGTTATATTAATTGTACTATCGAAGTTTTTATAGGCTTCTTCATGATCTCCTTTATAAACAATATCTCTAAGAATAGAAAAGACTAATCCTTGTATTTTTTCTTTAGTATTAAGAAACTCTATAGGACTTATACTTCCTTCTTCAGGTAATAAAGTAATGTTAACTTTTTTAATTTTACCGCTCTTAGTATTGTCGGTTACTTCTGTTCTATCTCCAGACTTAAGTTTCCAGCCTAATTCTTCAGCGTAAGGATTTAATGCAGATTTAAGCCTAATAAGTTCAGAATAAGGAGTCATTAACGTAATTTCTATATTAATCCATCTTTCTTTATATTCTGGTGGGTTCTCTAAATTTGAGAATACCCAATCGTCTTCAGAATCTTGTTCATAGCCTTTCGAAAATAAATCTTTTAGCCAACCCATATAGATCATAGCTGAAGATATATTTATAAATCTTTACTTACTTCTTACTATGGTAGAAGTTATGTTCATATTTTAGAAGAACCAGAGGGATTGGATTATTCTTTAAAGTTTAGATAGATTTATGAGTTTAGATGTGATGATTGTAGTGAATCAACTTATAAATCAAGGCTTTAGAGTGATTTATGAAACTAAAACTTCCGTCGATACTATGCGTTGATTAGACAATTAGCCGCTAGAGTTAATGTAGTTATTGACAATTCTAATCAAAGAGAAATACTAGATGTGCCTAGTTTAGATAGCCTTCTTAAAAATTTTGAAGGCTATGTGCAATCTATAGAATAAACCTTATAAATCTCTCTATCATTTCAAAAAAATGTCAAGAGAGACCGTTGGATATAAAGTAAGGTTTAATATTGGAAACCATCATTTTGATGAAACGGGGATTAATTCTTTTAGGGCTCTAGATCTCACGGATAAGCTAGATAAACAAGGAATAACCTATTCCATATCAACAGGGCAGTATGTTTATGGCTCTGGGGTGTTGGTTTCATCAAACTATATTGACAAAAGCGAGTTAAGAGATTTATGTACTGAGTCCAAATCTGAAAGAGATAAATTAAGGTAGTTCTGCGTAATTCACGACCATAGCGATTTCTAAATCTCTAGGAACCTCTCGTTTCTCTACCTTAGGTAATTTATACCTTGCACCTTTCCAGTGCTTAATTAAGAGTTCCGGGGTAAACGGAACGTGCTCTGCGGCTAAATAAGGATCTCCACGATAGCGGAAGAAGGTGCATAACATCAATTGATGTTCATCCGCAGTAATAGAAGTATTATCACTAAGATCTCTTCGGGAAGGATAAATCCAAAGTTGAAGGGGCACATATCTTTCTTCTTGTGCAGGTGTTTCCTCATGACTCGATTTATGGGAAATTTCAGTAAGGGGGATAGAACTTAATCCTTCCTTTAACGTATCTTCTAAACAACCATGAACTCTTACGTCTCCTTCGTCAACTACAACCCCTTGCGAATGCGTACTAGAAAAACCATTCCTACTCTCCAGTCTACCCTCAATAACTCTAGCAGGTTTTCCATTCTCTCTAGCCCAAGACATATAGTCCCATCTATACCTTCTTACTACTCCACTAGGATAGCCAACTTCTTCTGCGGTACGTGTAATATCTCCTTCATTTCTTTTTAAACAATCTAAAATCTTTGTCTTTTCATCTTCTGAAACCCCCAGTAAAGCATTTCCTCTTTCAGAGATTTCACCAATGCCCTCTCTATTTCTTGTTTTTCTAGTAGCCGAAATAGCCTCATCCAGTTGATCATGGTTAAGCAAGGATCGATATAATCCAGAATCTACTTTTTGCAATTGAGCTCGTGACAGTCCACCATACACAGCCTCATGATCTCTAAAGAATGCCAAAGGATTTCCATGGTAGTGTCTATTGCCAAATCGGATCCTTAACGGATTAAACTTCAATGATTTAATCGGTCGAGTTTGTAATACTTTATAGCGTCCATCTTTCTCAGTAAAAGCTACCAATTCCTCTAAATTTCGATTAATACTAAGTTCATCCCCAAGAAAATCATCCGGTAAAAAACTAAACGATAAAATACCTACATTATGAGCAAGTTGATTAAGTACATTTTTATACCTAAGGTCTATACTTCCATTTACCCTAGCTAACAATTCTTCAGGAGTTAATAGGTATTCAGGTTCCTCTTCATAATAGGGGTGATTTCTATCTTCCTTCCCAATAAATTTCTCTATGGTTCCATCCTCTCCTTCCTCTATCGGTGCATCTAATCTAATTCCTTTTCTTTCTTGATAAGGAATTAAGAACATTTCAATTAACTCCGCAATATACTGGTATTGTGCATCAAAAGACACGAGGATCTTTTCTGGAATTCGTTCATTAGCAATGGTTCTAACTCGCTCCCTAATCTTTGGACTTAACTCATCATAGGTAGCTAAAATATCATCTACATGGAGCTCCAACTCTAATCCATTTTCTTTTTGTAATCTCCACGACTTACGTTGTCTCGAAGAGAACTTTCCGGTTAATCCATCATTTCTCCAGTACTTTAAAATAGTTTCAGGAGTCCTTGAGAATTTTCTTGCTACTTTTATAGCATCTCCGTTATACTCATAGAATGCTTTTCTTACTTCTTCGGAATCTAAGCCTTTCCTACCTGATCTTCCTACCTCAAGTCCTTTAGCTCTCCAAACTGCCTTTATTGCATGCTCAAAATAGGGTAGATGGTGAGAAACTCTTTTTGCCACCCCATCAAAAACTCCATAGGCAGCTACGATTTGGTCTATAGACTCTCGGGGTAGATTGGGTACCCAATCATTAGATTTACTGGGACAATTTTTTGCAGCATCTCTTAAAATACTTAATGCCTCCTCTTCAGTATGATCCTGTTGAATCAGTTCCGCATGGTGTATGACCCTCTGAACTGCCTCATGGCTTTGGGGAACTAAAGTGGATACCCTATGGGCATTACCATGTAGATGATATAGTTCTAGAATTTTAGTTTTTTCCTCTTCAGTTAGAGGGTGACCTTTTCCAGTTCTCTGAAGGGTAGCCAGGTATTTCTTACCATACTTTCTAACCGTTTTCCTAGAATGACCTACCTCTTGTGCGGTTCTCGCCACATTTCCATCATATTTATTCAGCGTATCAATAATGAGCCTTTCTCGTTCTTTTGAAATAGCATATCCCGAAGGAGCAATTTCATCGATATTTATAATTTCTTTAATCTCTAAGGGCACAACCATTTTAGATCCTTTTATCTATGAAAAACAACAAAAGCGAATTTATAAAGGTTTCTATATGTAATTACTTTATAATAAGAACAAAAGAAAGTTTTATAGAGCCTTACTAGTCATTTTGTCAAGTATATGGTCATGAACTCCTGTAATAAATGTTTGGTGTTTCCTTCTACATTGATATTAATGAGGTTTACAAATATTTAGAAAATTCTTCTTCACTTACCCTAGCTAGCCTAAGAACGGATTTTAACGTTCCTATCTTAATTTCATTATGCATAGGTACAACAGTTCCAACCTTGCCTTCAGGAGTTTCTTTTGATAATCTAACGTGACTTCCAGATCTTCCGCTTATTTGAAATCCAACTTATTACAAAGAATTTTCACCGCTTCATGCCCGGATACTTTTCGTAGTTTTGGCATGAATATCCACCTCAAATACAGTCATTATCGGTCTTTCTGATCCTTTTAAAGGAAACTCCTCTAAATATAGCTCAGTAGCTTCTTTTAAGTTATGTATAGTTTCCTCTATGGTTTTGCCCTGACTAGCAGTTCCAACTTCGGGGCATTCCGCTACATACATATCTTCTTCTTTATGCAGAACTGCCGTAAAGGTTTTCATATTATTGATTAAAAAACGAGTACAAAAAGATACACCTAAATAGCAGTCACAATTATTTTTCAAGTATAGACTTAATCGGAGTTCTAAGGAGGTACTCATCAATTCTTTTTCTTGCATCGGGTAACTTTCTCTGGTGATCAGCAAGATAGTCTAAAACTTGTTCAATACCTTCTCTTTTGCAGTCACCACAAAGTATTTCTCCAGACGAACATCGTTCTGCAACTCGGTTATCCTCTTCGAAGTGATAAGTTCGTAAGGTATAAATAGGGCATATTTCAGGAACCCCCCCATGTTCCCTTTGATAACTAGCGACAACGCTTCCCCCAGTATAAGCAGTTCTAAGTTTCTTTTGCACAACGTTTGGATCATCCGTTAAAAATACAGATGACTCTGACCTACTAGACGTCATCTTTCCCTTCCCATCTAGTCCATGTGAAAATTTAGTAAACATGGCCGCAGGAGGAATAAAGTTTTTCCTTCTTGCTACATCTCGTGCTAATAAAATATAGGGATGTTGATCAATGCCTACAGGAATAACTGAAGGTTTTGGCCCACCGAATTCTTCATATTGTGGTAAAAGTATCTGTGCTAATTGTACACCTCCCCGGTAAAATAGAGTTCCAGCATTCTCTCCATCTTCATCCTTTCCAAAACCAAAAACTCCAAATAGCCTATTAATACTTAAGAATTTAGAAACATCCATAGCTACATTATAAATATCAGGATAATCAGAATCAACAAAGATATGAGTTTTTTCAGGCTGGAATCCCATAGCAATTATACTAGGAATCACCTGCTCGTAGGCTATTCGTCTTGAATCTGCTAAACTTCTCGTTTTTCCAACAACATAACTTTCGTCATTCGTAATAGGAATGTAAATCTCAGCACCTTGCTCCTGCATCCATAATAATTCATCAAATACTTGCTTATGCCCAAAATGTAAGGGTCCTGATGGATTTAATCCGGATACAACTGCCCAAGGAGTATGGTTAGCCATTGCATCTACAACACTTTCGAGGCCTTTATGAGAAAAAGTTACTCCTAAGCTCATTAACCTACTTGGATGGGGATGATACTGCACAAAGCGTCCGATAGACTTGGATCCAAATTCTTCCATTTTTTGAGGATAATAAGTAAGTTCTTCATCCCGTTTAGTCATTTTTTCTTCATGACTCTTCCTAGCTATTTCTTCAAAATTTCCTTCGTTCATAGTTCAACACCAAATCTTCTTAATTCAGACTCTAAATTAATTCCATCAAAATAATGTACTGTAGTAAACCCAAGTTTAGAGGCTACTTCTAAAAACTTTATTTTGTCATCGACAAAAATACAATCTCTTGGGTCGACACCAGCTCTTCTAGCAGCCAACAAATAAATCTCTTCTTCAGGCTTTATCATTCCAACTTCACATGAAGCTACAACTGGCTCAAAATCATCAAGTAGCCCTCTCGTTCGATTATAGTCAAGAAAACTTTGAATGGTATTTGTAATAATACCTGTACTATAACCCGCGTTTCTTAACTTTCTACCAAGATCGATATTTCTAGTTATAGGTCTAGTATGTTGTCGATAAATATCAACCAATTTTAGATCTAACGAAGTACCTTGTACTGCATTAACCGATTCTAAAATAGCCTCTAAAAAATAAGATTCTTCAATACACCCCCTCTGCAAGTCTTCGGATAATCTATCAAATTCATTTTCAAATGAACTTTTGCTCACTCCCAAAGCTTTTTCAATTTCAATAAGTATAGGTTGTTTTGTGTCTGTACTTAGAACTCCACCAACATCAAAAAAAACATAATGTATCATGCCGCACTCCCCATAGTGTTTGAAGTTATAAAATTATATACAAAATTAATAGTTTCGTCAACATGAACAACATTAACATTGGTTAAATCATCATCCTTAGTTTGCATTCTATGCCAAGCCCCTTCATGATACCTAGAAAGTACTATAGCTTCCAATCCAAGTTTAAGAAATGAAAGATTGTCTGCAGAAGGGCTTCTATCTCTAATATCAACAGACCTGCCCATTGAGTCACCATAAGTAACTAATTGTTTATTCAACCCATCAGCATTTTCTGTCTTTTTTCCAGTTTTCTCGAATACGCACAAGTTCCCTTTACCGGCCGCTTGGATAACAACAGCTCCTACATAACGATCGATAAATTCTATTTCTTCATTAATCATGTGTTGTAAAAATATTTCAGATCCGGGTACAAACGTAGGGTTTCTCTTCTTCCTTGTTATCAAATCCGTGTCAAGACCAGCATCAAAATAAACCAGTCTCACATTAACAGGAGCACTAGTATTCCTAAGACACTCCACTAAGCCCATTAAAGTAACAACACCACTTCCATTGTTATTAGCAGAAGGAAGCATTTCAAAAGTATCATAATTTGCAGTAAGCCAGAATTCTCTTTCAGCACCATAATCAAAATATACGGTTAAATGCCTATCTTTCCCTCTTGGAGAGTCTAGTTCATAAATCCTAGGTATCAAGCCCAGTTTTTCTATCTCCTCACCAATAAATGAAAATCTCCCAACAGTATCCTGCCCTACAAGTCTTTTTAATCTATTATATGTTTGCACCATTTTAAAATCTTGACAAAAGATATTCCCCCACATTCCTTCCTACACTTACTTTAAGTTGTTCTGGTGTAATTTTCCCGCTATAGAATTCATCAGCTAAAAGTATAGGTTTCGTATCTCCTTCCAATCTTTTCCTAGCTAATTCACAAATAATTCCTAGATCTAACACCGGATTAGGTAATAAGGGATTGATTGAAATAAAAGATTCATTAATCTGATGTTGGATATAATCCGGATTAGATTTTCCGGGAATAACTCTTTGTCGCTGTAATTGTTTACTTCCTGCCTTATACGCAGTAATACCATGATCCTCAATCCCATCATTTTTAAAAAAATAGGCCCAATTCATGCCAAGAGGAAAAGTAGGAGTTAAAAATAAAGATATAACTCCCTTTGTTCCTCGTTGTTGTGCAAGATGTCGTGCAAGATTATCATATAAATCCTCCCTAGGGGGTCCTACTTTGACGTCTAAATCAATAATAGTAGTAATTTCATCAAAAGAATACAAAAATCCCTTCTTCCTCTCAATATCAATTTTTGATTCAGGAACGGTCTTTTCTATGGACTCTATTAATTCGGGGCTTGTTTTACACGTCTCCATAATTTCTTCTCTCTCTTTAACAAATTGAGAAGAATCAATATAGTCACTCATTCGTACAATTCGTAAGCCCGTTCCATAGATTGCATTCACTTTTTCTATAAACCTAGCCCGCTCGGTTCCAAGGGCCCTATATTGTCGCTGTAAATCTTCTTTAACATTACGACAAGCAGCAGTATCCGCAACCAAGATCATCGGATCAACGGTATATCCCTCGTCACGAAGTATGTCCGCAAGTTCTGCTACAAAAAAATAGTATTTCATGCTATCAACAGTATTTCCCTTATCGTCATAGGTTTCACCATAAAACACTTTGATTGGATAAGGAGTGACTAGTTTAGCACGTTCTCTAATCTCTTCTGCACTCGGTGTTTGTTGCACCAGTCCTCTTATTGATAATATTTGTTCTAATCTCATTTTGAATCTCGTATAAACTCAACTAATCTTTGAGTATAAGTTTCTAGATCCCCAATTTCAACATATTCTGTTTCTGAATGGGACATTGAATTATTTCCAACTCCAAATTGAACAGTAGGTATACCAGCGTTATTTAAAAAATTTGCTTCTGAAAATCCTATCGCAACCAATCGTCTACTAGAAAGTCTTTGTAACCTATGATAAAAAGGATTAGATTCTTCCAACTCAGCAACAACAGGGTTCTCTGCAAACACTATATTTAACCGATCTATACGATCATTATAGGGAGCTAAAGCTACAGCGATTAGTTGATGATACTCTTCTGCCGGTCTAACTAACCTCATTTCAAATTCTATCTTCATACAATCGGGGATCATGTTCACTTTTGTTCCAGCAGTTATGGTACCAAAGTTCATAGAAGATCGTTGAGAATATTCATCTTCAGAAGCAAATACGGGGTTCACAATACTAGGAATGAACTCATACAACTTAGTAAGGGCTTCAAAAATCGGAAATCCCTTTACAATTGCATTTTCTCCTTCATGTTGGCGTGAGCCATGACCAGACTTCCCTTTGATAGTAACTATATAATATAAAGCCCCCTTAAATCTATCTTTAATAGCCATCGAGGTTGGTTCCCCACAAATTGCCAAGTCTAATTTAGGGTCATCTTTTAAAAATCGTTTTATTCCCTCAAACGTATAGGCTTCCTCGTCTGAAGTTATTATAAGCTGAATATTAGCAGTAGGACGTTCTATTGCTCTTGATTGGAGTGCCGCTATAATCATTCCAGATAAAGACCCACCCATATCAACAACCCCTCTACCATAGATTCGCCCATCTTTTACTTCTCCAAGTGGATTCCCTTTATAGTCACCAAACGGTACAGTGTCAATATGTCCCTCAAATCCCACAATAGGAAGATCATCTCGTTCGTAAACTCTAGCAATAAGATTCTTTCGGGGGATAATCACCCTATCTCCCTTAGAGTCAAAACCTTCTCTGAAATATTCCTGAAACTCAACTTTTATTCCTTGTTGGTCCAACACGTCAGCAATGTACTCTAGCGCAGGAAGAGTATCGGAAATTCTAGTAATATCATCATAATTTTGTGTATCAAATGCAACAAGTTTCTTTAAAAGATCTTTTTGGGTTATCATACTCTTCCTCCATGTAAAAATTCTCTTAGTTTTCTCCGATCACTGGGTAGTTTGTTTATCTCAGTTACGTTCGGATTATCGAGTGGGGAATCGCACACGGTAGAGGTTAACGTAATCAAAGCATCAATATTTGGAGTAGTAACTCCTACCTTTTTAGCAAGGGCATTCCAATAACACAATCCAAAAGGAACATCTTCGGTTAAATATCTAGCCGAATCAAACATTTTTCCATATTTCCCACAATCGAGAAAAGAGTGTTCACTTCCATCAGACAAACTACCTCTAAACTCAGCTATATCTATTAAGTCATAACCCAATTCTCTCCCTATCTTGAGTCTCTCATCATTAACCGCCCTAACAACTCTAAGAACGGAGTCGGTCATTCCTTCAGCATACATAAAAAACTCACCAGGCAAGTGTTTAGTTCTTCCTAAATTAAGTAAAACTCCAGGAGGATGCATTAAAGGATTAGGATTGTTAAGCAAAACTTCTAAAATATCGGCATTCTCCGTATATCCTGGATATAGTTGTTCAATTTCATCAACTACTTTAACCGTATCTCTCGCCGGAAAAGCAGCATAGGTCAAAAAGCGTGCTTTTATTGCCAGGTTCACAACCCCTTCATCATTGATTCTACAACCATAAGGCAAACTATTAAACTCAACAAGAGTTATTCCCCTCTTAATTAATTCTGTTGTTTCCAAAGCCATCAAAGTAGATAAATTTCCGGGTAAGAAGTAAATACTAGAACCTTCCTGCAAATGATCTTTAAAAGTAGCAAAAAAGGTTGGATGCGCAAAAGCAGGCATAGTAACTAAAACAACTCTTGAGTATTCACTTGCTTCTCGTTCATCCGTTGTAATAGAATCTATAATAGTATCTCCATTTATAAATCCCGTTGACGAAATAACTTTAGAATTGAGTTTATTTCCTAGATTAGGAGAAAAAGCCGGAAATTCATATAAACACACATTAAATCCCCTAGTAGTCAAATCTATTGCAGTTGCTTGACCACCATTTCCCGCACCAACGACCAATATTCTTTCTAAGTCCATGTTTAATTATCTCACAAATATTAAACTCAAATTGAGTTTAAGGGGTTATATATAAACCTTTCATAAGACCTAAATACTAAGTCTCGGGCTTGCGGAGTATGTAAATCTAGTCTATACTTTTCTTGTTCATCCCCTGCAAAGAAAGAAGCGTTTTTGGATCGTTCTAACCTTAATTTTGCTTGTTCTACAATTACCAATAAATCAAGGATAGCCCTCGTATCCCGTGTAGAATCTATAAGTTTGCGAGTTTTTTCTAAATCATCGTCTATCGGATCAATCCTATATTCTCCTAAACCCTTACTTCCCTTTTTGTAAGGAAGTATACCAAAGGATTCAATTTCTTCCGCAGTTTTTAGGGAGATTTCTGGATTTCCAAAGGGAAATCCCCTTGTTAAATGAATTGCAACATAACGATTAAAGCCAACCATTGGTGCAAATTCTCTCGCGGGTTGATCGTAGAAAACCTCATAAGGAGGACCAACTTTTATATTAGTATCCAAAGTTTGTACCGTTGCCAATTCTTCAAAAGGATAGTGTAGTGCATCAGGATTGTCTCTTCTATCTTCAGGAACAGCCCTAAGAACCACGTCCCTAAAAGTCTTATTTCTCTCGGCTTCTAGCATTAATACTGCTAAATTTTTCTTATACTCACTTCTTTGACTTAACTCGGAGGATAACACAACTCCAATATTGCTCCCATAAACATCGTTGATATATTGAAGATAGGCGATTCTTTTCTTTACTTGCTCCCTCACTTGAGTTGCTTCTCCCTCATGATTAATATCTGTAATGAAATGGTCCGCTATCAACCAGTTAATGGATGTTTCGATTCCATCTTTAGCAAGTAAATCTCCTAGGTTCATCATAAACAAAGCATATTTCATCATATCAACTGGTTGTCCATCATCAAAGGTTTGCCCCATCAAAATATTAAGGGGTTTACCAGATTTTACTCTCTCTTCAAGTTCTTCTACCGTAGAAACACTTTGTACTAATGTTTTTTGAGATAAGTATTCCTGTATCATATTTATTCACTAAGGAATTATTTTATCTGCAACAGCATCAACTATGTTGAACCATTGCGTTGAATTTCTTTTACTTTCATCAACCACAGATCGTTCTGGAACTTTCCAAAATTCAGGTTGAGTCGGCTTGTCATCATCGAGACTCCATCCACCTTGTGGGCTATAAGAAGTTCTCGCTTTAGCATATTCCAAAATAGCTTCCCTTTTTTGTTGATGCTCTCGTAAAGCTGTTGGCAATGTGTCTCTAACAATTTCAGTGTTCTTCTGCCCAGCATCTTCACAAAGTTGTATTAAGTATTCATCTAATCTATGTTGAGACAAAAATTGATTTCTTGTTCTTATTTCTTCTCCCTGAATTTTCGCCCCCAATTCCCTACCTTCTTCATCGGTGTTTGCTTTACTTAGTTCACTCACCCTGTACTGTCCAAATAGCCAATTAATAATTTTAGATTCTTCCGTATCCATTTCTAATAATATATCGTTCCCTCTCTTAGCATCCCTAATTCTTACTAAATCTTTGTATTTAGTTTCTTCAACAATTGCTCTGAAATCAACACTATTTTCTCTATTAAAGATATCGATGAATCTAACCATGTCCAGTGCACATCTTTTTACATGATATGAATCAGCATTATCAAACTTACGAAGTGTTGATTTGATTCTCTCGTCTAAATCCTCCTGTTGTGGACCAGATCCTAAAAACAGAGTACCTTCTATTTTACTTGAACTTGCTTTATCACCATTAATTCCTCTTATATGGGGGATATAAAACCCAGAAGGAACGGTTTTTACTCCAAGCAGAGCAATTCCATTCTCACATGAGGTTTCTGTTAACGCCACAGTCATTTTCATATGCCCATCTTGATCTTGTCCACTAACCATAAATGAATGATGGTTCCCAAAGTCACTATGTTGTGGCAAGATGATATCTCCAACTTGAGTAATGCCTGCAAAAAGAAATGGAAAATTTTTAACCATCTTTTCCATCCCGTAAATGTCTGTAGCAAAATCAAATTTCAAGCTTCTGGCAACAAAATAAGCAAGAAGGTTTACTCGAGTTTCTTCTGATTGTAAATAAACATGTGTTGCGTCAAGATTTACACCATTAGCTCCCCAATCCAAAAGATTATCCGCAGCCCAAAAACGATACTGTTCTTTTGATAGTCTTGTATCCATGTCACATTCAACATCTGCTACGGGCATAAATACTTGAACACCATTTTTCTGAAAAAATGCCACTGCCGAAGAGGTTAATCTATGTCCAAAATGATAGGCCCCACTTGGCTTAAACCCTGAAGCAATTCCTATAGGCGCATTATTCCTCAATGCTTCAACAAGCGCACCCCCATTTCGTTGTCTTATATTCCTATTAGAAACAGGCAGTAATTTACCTTGGAAAGTACCCAAAACATCATATAATTCCGGTGTTGCACTATCTCCCTCTCGAGTCAAATAGTCGGACTCATAACCACCTGGGCCCCCATCCAAAATTTCTTCAACAGTAATTTTATACCTTTCGGTTTTGAATTCCATTTTTCTCACCCATTAGTCTATAAATTATTGAACGATATTTGAGGGTAGTTTTGTTTGTTTATAAACTTTTCCGAACAGTACTCTGTCGGATAATTCTTTATTAAATTCATAGAAATTCTTTGAATATTTTAAACCTTAGCTCTTGGCAATCTTAGGAGTAACCACTAAAAAGAAAAGACAATAGAAAAGTTTAAAAGATGGATGCCTCTGCCAAAAAGGCATGGTAATAGAAGACCTTAGTAAAACTTTTTTGGATGCTAGTGTTTATATTAAATTAGAAGAGTTGGTGACAACTGAAACCGCCTTAGAAAGTATTTGTAAACATAGAAATAATGTGCCTCTTCTTAAAATCAAGAATAATTACCCACAATTAGTAAGTGCTGCACAGGAAGTAGCAGATTTCTACAATTCCTTTATGCAGTTAAAAGTAATTCTAACGCCTGGTGTCTGTGAGCAACTTAAGTATAAACCTAATTTATTTTTAGAGCTAGAAGAAGGTCTTAGAAGACGGCTACACGAATATTTATTCATCCAAATAGATGGTATGTTTAGTACAGATTTCCGTAAACAGGCAACCGAAGTATTCGGCGATTGTCTCAAACCTTATCAAGATATGATTCGTTGGATGGACGACGTTAGAGAGAACTCTCCATATAAACCCAGTCCGTATTTTGAAGCTATTAATGATTATGTTGGGGGGATAAACTACTGGTTAAATCTTCTCGGTAATGGGCAGAAATATGATACAGGAATTGATCAAAAACTAGCCGCAGCTATTCTAGATAACATTATTGTGGGCGAAGAAAAAATCAAGCTTCTCTCCAATGATAGTGGTTTAATAAAACTTACTGAAATGAGTTATCTCCTTCTAAAATCTGCCTCTGTTTTAATGCATAATAATAGTAGGTTTGACCATCAGGGGGAAGCACAGTTAGAGTTATACTGTTTAAACAATCAAGGAATAATTGAACAAAAAGAATTATCGGAAAATTTAGATGATAGTGCCCAAATTAAATTATTTGGTGAGAAAAACTTCATTCATACTAGAAATCCTAACAACCCTAAGCTATCCGGATACCTTGCTGATTTTACTCTTAAGCTATTAAGAAAACTAAAGATATAATCTACCATTATATAGGTTGTTTTTGAAAAACTAATAAATACCTATTTCGCACCAACCTCAGTACAATAGAAAGTTTTAAATATCCTTCTATAATTCTAATCACCTATGAGCATAAATAAATTAAAAAAGTCAGTCGAATTTTCTAGATTAAGTTCTAACGTTATTTCTAAATGGCTTTGGTGGTAAGTTCCTTACTTCATACTTCGCTCTAAAAATTTAATGGAGATAATATAATGTTACAAATTACAAATCAAATTCGAGAAGAAATCAAAACAATTCCAACAGAAGAATATGCACCAGATAGTAAACCCTCTAATCTTAAGGCAGATTTAAGTCTTAATATCAACCCCTTCGGGGTTTCACCAAAAGTTATAGATAGAATCAAAAACCTTTCTGCAAAAACAATTTCTCAATATTATCCTGAAAATAAAACGTTAATAAAAATTATAGCAGATTATGTCAAAGTAAAGCCGGAAAATATTCTCATGGGTGATGGATGCGATGGTTGTCTTGAAATGATAGCAAAGACATTTATTGCTAAAAACGATAGTGTAATCATTCCTATTCCAACATTTCATCGTTACGAATTCCACACTAAACTAATGGGAGGAATTCCCGAATTTGTTAATATGCAAGACTTTAACCTCTCTGGTGACGAGATTATTAATAGAACTTCAAAAAAACCTACTAAATTAGTTTTTCTCTGTAATCCCAACAATCCAACGGGAAAAGAAATCAAGAAAGAAGATAAAGTAAAGATTCTAGAAAATTTCAAAGGCATTGTAGTTGTCGACGAAGCTTTAGCAGATATTACGACCGTCAACGGCTCAGAATTAATTAAAAGATACAAAAATTTAATCATAGTAAGATCGTTCTCGAAATCATTTGGATTAGCGTCTTTACGAATCGGCTATATAGTTGCAGATCCCCAAGTAATAAGTCAAATTAGAAAAGTATCGTCACCATTTAAAGTTAATGGAATGGCCCAAGAACTAGCAATAGAAGCACTAAAAGACAAAGAACATATCGAAAGATCTGTCGAATTTCTTAACCAACAAAGGAAATATCTAATTCAGGAATTAACAGGTATAGGATTAGAGTGCACAGATTCAAAGACAACAAATATTCTCGTAAATGTAGAAAAAATAAACCCAGACGCTAAACAAGTAGTTTCAAGACTAAAAGAACAAGGAGTACTAGTAACAGACGCTTCTTATTTTAGAGTTCCGAAAAATAAATATGTTAGGATTGCAGTAAGCTCTGAAAAAGAGAATAGACTTTTTATTCAAACAATCAAAGATATTCTAAATAGTACTAAGTAAACTTGTCTCCACGTTTTAATAAATTAAAAGAATGCTTGATAGCAGAAAGCGATAGAGCCAGAAAGTATTGGTCAAGATTAAAAGTTAGGCTTACTGAAAATTGGTTTCTGTTGGTGGCAAAGCCTATCTATGATTAGTTTTCCTGACGCAAAGGTTTATTAGAAAGTATAACTCACACTATTCATGAGTTTACGATAGCATAGCATCAATGATTGCTTTACCTTTAGTCAGATTTTCTTCGTATTCATATTCAGCATTTGAATCTACCACAATTCCCCCTCCCACTTGAACATACCCTCTTCTTTTTGTTTTATCTATTACTAATGTTCTTATTATGATATTAAACTGACACTCATCTGAGGGAGATATAAAACCAATGGAGCCAGTATAAGGTCCACGAGCAACGGGCTCTAATTCATCTATTATTTCCATGGTTCTAATCTTTGGACATCCTGTTACAGTTCCACCAGGAAACATGCTCCTAACAAGATCAAAGGAATCTTTATCGGCAGGAAGGTTACCCCGAATTGTAGTGACTATATGCATTAAATTTGTATATTTTTCTAAAGCCATTTTTTCTGTAACTTTAACACTTCCAACTTCGCAAATCCTTCCCAAATCATTGCGTTCTAAGTCAATTAACATGGTATGTTCCACAACTTCTTTTTCGTCATCAAAAAAAGATTTTGCGATTTTTTTATCTTCATTTTCAGTACTACCCCTCCTGTAAGTTCCACCAATAGGTCTTGTCTCAGCAACTCTTCCCTCTAGTCTGACTAACTCTTCAGGAGAACAGCTAACTAAAGTCATGTCTTCAAGATCTAAAAATGCTGCGTAAGGACTTGGATTTGTAGTTCTTAATTTTTGATAAACTTTCCAAGAGTCGAAAACGGTATCAAATTCGTGCCGTATAGAAATTTTTACTTGATAGGTATCCCCAGAAAAAATATATTTTTTAGCTCTATCAAAGAGTTTTTTGTATTCTTCAAAAGATAAATTTGTTTTTACTTGTAAACTGTGAATTGATTCTATTATTTTATTTTTACCTCCTAATTCGACGGTTGTTAAAATTTCTTCTAATCTATTTATATCTACGCGAGAGTCTTCACTTGCCGAAAGAAAGATCTTTTCTTCAACGTTATCAAAACCAATAACAATTTTAGGGAAAATCACATAACAATCCCAGAAATTAGTATCCATTTTAGCTTTTGTTTTTAATTTTGGTTCTATCCAATTTTTTAGATCATATCCGAAATAACCAATTGCACCACTATAAAATAAAGGAAATCCTTCTGGCTTACTTTGCTTATTCTTTCCAAGTTCTTGTTTTATCGCATCTAAGGGATTTATTTTTTGATAAATTCCATTTACTAACGTGTATTCTTCCTTAAACTTAATAACGGTTCTAGGGTCTAATGCTATATAAGAAAATCTTCCATTTTTACCAGTTCTTGTACTTTCCAATAAGATATCATCCTCTCCAATTCTTACTGCTTCAAAATAATCGGCAGGGCTTATTTTTGGATTTTTCCAATTGAACACTTTAGTATACATTTTGAGCTCCTAAATCCTCGTCGAAGCAAACCCTTAATATTTTTAACTAGTTTTACCTCTTTCATGTGGAAACACCACCTATGTGTTTCCTCTGTAAGTTTTTGGACCCGCGGCGTATTTATACTTTTTTAACAGAACCTGAAGATAGCAAAGATTTAAGAACAAGAATCTCTTCTTTTAAACTATTATAATAAATGAGCATCTCTAATAAATCGGTTTTAAAATAAGAGTTCACCTCGCCAAAACCCCTAATATCTGACTACTATGAACAATGATCTAGAAGAAAGGATCCATAGTGAAGAACATCCGACTATAAGAAAACCCTCTCCACAAAAAGCAGCAGTAGTTGACATTATGAGTAATATTACGTATTCTACTCTTATGGGAGGGGTAATCGATGCTC
>Ga0209726_10000230_pt1 | contig 114903 bp, 140 predicted proteins | sample Subgrocontami54m_FD_187453 | JGI IMG/M metagenome (GOLD analysis project Ga0209726, IMG submission 187453) | Subsurface groundwater microbial communities from S. Glens Falls, New York, USA - GMW46 contaminated, 5.4 m (SPAdes) (version 3) | ecosystem: Environmental > Aquatic > Deep subsurface...
TCCATAGTCACAGAGACTACCAGCACAGCAATCATTGCTGTTATGATTTGTTTTGAATGTTTCATAAATATGCAATATTAATTTTTGTAGATAAGGTTTGATTAAATTTCATTTTAACAACAAGTCTTAATAAGACACTTCAAATTTTATTGGTTCAATGAAAGATGATATGGAAGGGGATTCAGTAGGAATTTCAGACAGAGTAGAAATTCTCTCAACCGAAGATCAAAAGATGAAATCAATAGGAGAAATACTAAGCTCTGATTCAAGTAGAGCAATTTTAAAAATTTTATTTAATGATTCATTGACGGCAAATCAAATATCACAAAAGACAGAAATTTCACTACCATTAGTAATTTATCATTTAAAAAAAATGCAAGAATCAGGAGTAGTAAAAATTACAAGCGTTGGAAAAAATACAAAATCCCACGACATGAAGTTTTACACTGTAGACAAGCTTGCAATAATAATACTGCCATCACAAATGTCTGAGCCTGCAAAAAAGAGCAAATCTCTTTTCAATTCATTTACAAGAATTCACAGATTGGCTACACTTGGAGGAGTGTCTATAGCTACATGGTTTTCATCACAGATTATCCAAAAAGGAACAGAGTCAAGTGTAAACATGGAAGAACAAACTCCAATGATGAGTACTGGACCTGCAGAAGCACCAGAGATGGCCCTCAAATCAATACCTATAGAGGATACCATGATGACAGTTGCAGCAATACAAACCACAGAACCATTAGTTCAATTCTTATGGTCTGCAATAGCAGTGTTGGCAGTAATAGTTACAGGTCTTGTTATCGAAGTAATAATTTCTAAAAAACACAGTTCCAAATCTGTCAATAATATCTCTTAAAAGTATATCAAGTCAAAATTGAAGGCATTGTTTTGTTGATAGAACATTGAAATTTATATCAGATTACTTGAGAATATAACATATTGTCAAGATCAAGATATTGGAAGATTACTGCAGATGAAATGCAGAAATTTGTCTATAATGAAGAAAAATTACTAAATTGGGAAATTAAATGCATCAGAGAACCAGACGTAGAAGCAATTTTCATTGGTATCTTCATGTATAGAAATGGTACACCATATGACTATGAATCAGTCAAGGGAATTACATATTATTACAACAACATACCAAGAAATGAATTACCATCCATCACAAGTTTCCTTCAAGAAAGATTTGGCGGAAAAGAGATGGAAAAAGGCGAAAGGATATTTCTCAAAGGTTCAAAAGAAATCTATTCCAGCAAAGACATTGCAGCATTAGCAAAAAGTATGGAACAGAAATTCAAGACAAAAGCCATCATCTCATTAGAATTTCATGATTTGAGTACGGAAGAACTCAAAAATGCGGGATTGCCAGAAGCAAAACTACTTCCAATTCCAGGCAAATAGATAAAACAGTTTAAGATAGATGAATTTAGATGTCATCAATTGAAGGTATCAATCAACATCTAGAAGAACTAAGAAAAAGAATTATGCGAGTTATTATAGTAATAGGAGTAATTTTTGCATTTATAATTTCATTTCATTTATACCCAATTGATATAGCAGGGGTTCAGCTATACTATCCTGCACTAGATCCAATAAACAACATTGCTGCACAGATTACAAATTATATGAAAAATAATCTAGTTCCAGAAGGAGTTCAATTAATACAAACACAGCCAGGACAAGCCCTCTTTGCCCAAATTTATGTTGGAGCACTTGTAGCAATAGTAGTTGGAATGCCCGTAATAATCAAAGAATCAGTGGGATTCATAAAACCGGCATTAAAAGAACGTGAAATCAAAGTTACCCGCAGCATTGCACTTCCTGCATTAGCATTATTCATAACAGGTTGTGTTTTTTCATATTTTTTAGTAATTCCATACATGTTAGAATTTCTTTACATGTATGGAGATGCATCTGGATTGATCACATTTCTTAACATAATGGATTTCATTACATTTGTTTTACAATATTTACTTGCATTTGGTGTATCATTTCAAATTCCATTGATAATGTATGCATTATCAATGTCAGGAATAGTAGGCGATAATTTTTGGAGAAAAAACATAAGATATGCAATACTGGCAATCATAGTTTTTGGTGCAATAGTTACTCCAGATGGAAGCGGAATTACCATGTGGTTTATTGCAGTACCTATGATGGCACTTTATTTCGGAGGCATGATAATAATTGGGCATAAAAAACGTAAAAAAGATTTAAATCTTAAATCATAGACTAGAGCTCAGATGGTACTAGAGAGTATTTTTCTTGTAGGAGGATTAGGAATACAGGAGATTTTGATCATTTTAGTGATAGCTGCAGTTTTTATTTTCGGGGCAAAGAAGATACCAGAAATAGCCAAAACTTTTGGCAAAGCAAAATCAGAGTTTGAGAAAGGCAAGATTGAAGGCGAAAAAGAGCTTAATGAGTTTAAAAACAAAGAAAAAAAATCAGATTAACGCTCCACAATTGCAATAAATTCATCAATGATCCTAGAATAATCAGTTAGAATCTTATTTTTGCCAAAAAAATTAGCCAGTTTCATAATACCTTTTAGTTTCCAATCAATTTCAAGAGTCAATTTTGTGCCATGTGGGATAGACTCGTATCGCTTAATGATATGAGTGCCTTTTGCATCCCCTCCAATAATAAAAATTTCATGCAAGATTGGTTCATCAATTACATGTTTTGCCATCATAACTAATTCTTGTCCAGCAATCCGTAAGTGTTCTTCTACAACAGATACATTTCCACGAACAGAGATTACTCTGATAGAGGGATAGTATTGTGGAAGAATTTTTTGAAAATTTTCATAATTTGTTGTAAGTTCAAAGACTTTTTTCCTGTCAGCCTTTATGATTTTTTCAAAAATAATTTTTGGCAATTATAATTTAAAAGTGCCCCAACGAGGGTATAAATCGTGCTCTAGATCAAATTGGTCTAAACACTTTCCAACACCATGATTTACAATATCATCAATGGTTTTTGGTTTTGTGTAAAATTCTGTAACAGGCGGTAAAATTACAACACCCAATCTAGACAGTTTGAGCATATTTTCAAGATGTATTGCAGAAAGAGGAGTTTCTCTGACCATTAAAATTAGTTTTCTAGATTCTTTAATTGTAACATCCGCTGCTCTTGCTACAAGAGTGTCATCATATCCATTTGCAATTGCAGATAGTGTTTTCATGCTACATGGTGCAACTATCATACCGTCAACTTTATGAGTTCCACTAGAAACACTAGATGCCATATTTTTTTCATCAGAAGTAGTCGTTGCAAGAGACTTTACATAATCAAGTTGAAATTCAGTCTCCATAGAAATACACTTGATAGCCCACTCTGACATTATCAAATGAGTCTCAACTCCTAACTTCTTGAGAACCTCTAACAAACGAATTCCATAGATAACGCCAGTGCTACCAGTAATGCCGACTATTAATTTCATTATGAGTTATCTAAAACATATCTGTATTTTATCTATTAGATAGTAAGTTGTACATGTAGATTAGATATTGTGTGTCCCACCATCATATGCGTCTAATTTTTGTTGTTCCTTTCTTCTTTTGAGCCATAAAGAAATTCCACCTACAGCCATTGCAGATAGCAAAATTACTCCAGCCATCTGTAATTCAAGAGAATACATCATACAATTACCTACAAATCTTTTTAGAAAAATCTTGTGATCATAGAATCGAGCCAAATAATTGAAAATTAGCTATATTAGTTCCTGTATTGTAGCCAATATATGATTAGTAATTCTGAAATTAAAAAAATTGTGAGTGGTTATTCTGATGTAAGAATAGGAGTCATGGGAAGCCATTCCGCATTAGAAGTTATGGATGGAGCAAAAGATGAAAATTTTCAGACTGTAGTTTATTGTCAAAAAGGCAGAGAAGAACCTTATCAGAGATTTAGCAGAATAGCTGATGAAATCATAGTTTTAAATAAATTCAAAGACATGGCATCACCTAAGATTCAAAAAACCTTGAGAGATACAAACACCATAGTAATTCCACATAGATCACTGACTGTATATCTTGGATACAAAACTCTGGAAAATTCATTTAAGGTACCAATATTTGGAAATAGAAAGTTATTCCAAGCAGAAGAAAGAACAGCAAAAAGAAACCAGTATTATTTATTAGAAAAAGCAAAGATAAAATTCCCAAAATTATTCAAAGACCCAAAAAGCATCAATAAACCATGTATTGTTAAAGTTCAAGAAATGAAAAGACCGTTAGAACGTGCTTTCTTTACTGTATCATCATACAAAGACTATAAAGAAAAATCAGAATCAAAGATAAAACAAGGATTAATCTCTAGAAAAGATTTAGAAAAATCAAGCATAGAAGAACTAGCAATTGGAACATACATGAATTTTAATTTCTTTCACACACCAATATCAAAACAAGTTGATTTCATAGGAATAGAGAGAAGACTACAAACTAATGTGCATGACTTTAATGCGCTTCCTGCAAAACAGCAATTGGACATAGATATTGATTTACAAAATATCGAAGTTGGTCACACCCCAGCAAGCATTAGGGAATCGCTACTTGAAAAAGTAATCAAAATGGGAGACAAATTTGTGGCTGCTGTCAAAAAAGAATATGCCCCAGGAATCATAGGACCATTTTCACTACAAAGCGTAATTACAAAAGATTTGGAATTGGTAGTATATGATGTATCACTTCGCGTTCCAGGTAATCCAATTGTAGCAACTACTAGTCCGTACACAAAATATCAATATGGTAAAACATTTGGGGTAGGCAGAAGAATAGCAATGGAAATAAGACGTGCCCAAGAAGAAGACCGTCTAGATGAAATAGTAACGTAGAATTTTATTTAATAAATGCCAAAGACATATTTCATGGATAATACAAATGATATTTGTTAATTGGCTAGATTAGGAAATATACAGAATACCTAACGTTTTGGTTCAAATAATTAAAAGAACGGTTTTTGTTTGAAACAAAATGCTGGATGCCAGTTAACACTAAAATACAAACTCTTTTTTGTCAGACTTTGATGAAATACACAAATGCCAAGAACAATTTACATCCGAGAAATAATCACAATACTAAACGAACCAAAATTATGCCCCACATGCCAAAAAGATGACAGATTAGAAAAAAACGTTGTTTTTGAAAGAAGATCTGACGGTCAGACAATACTTTGTACACGCTGTGAAGCATTAACCGTAGTTACAAACCACAATCTTAGAGAAGTGGAATTGTCAGCTGCAAAAGACTATCAGGTTATGTTAAAAGAGCCGCATCTCATACGAAAAGTAACATACTAGATTAAGATACGAAAAGGGTCACAATCAAGAGAGCAACTCTTTAATGATATAATTTCGGACATATGCAAATTCCCATTCCTTCAAATCGGCGTTCTTACATTCTTCTTTAATTATTAATCCAGCAAGTCCTTTACTCCAAATGTGTCTGTGTACATCATATACCTCTAAAATTTTGCCATGTTTTGTGATTTTGATGCTACCATGACATCTTTGGATAACTTTGACTGCGATATTTCGATACAAAACATCAAGATTAGCCACGAAGAATTATCAGTTTTCTGGATATGAAAAATGTTATGATTTGTTAAGCAAATATCGATTATACCCATATATCTTAGAATGTAGAATAATCAATTGCTGATGATTAATAGAAAAGCTATATCTGATTGCTGATGAGTTTGCCGAATTATGAAGCATTTATCATGTATATTTTAGAATTCCAAACAGAGAGTTAGGGAATAAACCTCTACATATTGGAAAAGAAACGATACTGTAATGGAAGATACCACAGATATTGTATTAGCTGCAAAAAAATTTGCCCATGAAAAACACAAAAATCAAAAAAGAAAAGACGGAGTCACTCCATACTCTGATCATTTAGAGGGGGTTGTAAACAGACTCAAAAATCTAGGAGTTACAGATAAAGAGGTATTGTGTGCAGCGTGGCTTCATGACATCATAGAGAGTACAGATGTTACTTTTGATCAGATCAATGAAAGATTTGGAAGAGAAATCGCAGTGATTGTTTTATCATTATCAAAAGATCAAAACATTCCAAAAAAAGACAAAGAAATGCAATACATCAACCAGTTAAAAGATGCATCATTACAATCAAAAATTATAAAATTATGTGACATATCTGCAAATCTAAAAGATTTGGCAAATGCACCAATCTCAAAAACTCAGAAAAACAAACAAATCAAAAAGATTTTGCACTATCTTAGAATAATTAAAAATGACATATCTGAAAATAAATCAACATATCCAAAAATTCAAGAAATTATTGATGGAATAAATACAATATGTATCAGATTTAATCAAAAACCAATTTCAATTTAGAATACAGAAATCATACAGGTATCAATCTAACAGTCATCGAAACGAATTCAAGGATTATTCATAATACCATTTCAGGCTTCCATGTGTTCTTTAAGGAGATTTTTTCTAACCAGAATTGGAATATTATACAACGTTCCCAAAGCCATAGCATCAGATGCACGATAATTTCGTAATACCATATCTTTTTTTCCAGTGAAATACAAATTAGCACGCAATACCTCGCCACTTTCATAAATTTTGACCTTAACCAAAACCAATTCATTTTCTTCACATATTTCTTCCATCATTTTGTAAATTGATGGTGCTGAATCGCTTGCACTTTCAACAAAGCTGGATATGTGTCTAGCAACTTCACCAGAAAAAGCCCTCATGTGAAATTCTTTGCCATCATCTCCTTTTAGAACCAACATTCCTTCAACGGCATACGGATCTACAAACCCAACATAATCAATTTTGACTGATTCATAATCAGGCTCTTGTGCTTGATCAATTTCCATTATATCTACGCATAATGTTTCAATTCAGTGCTTATAAAGATACTAAGTAATTAATTGAATTTGTGTTAATTTTTTATAACGATCTGAACAGAGGTGCAACCCCAAATTATTTAATGTCAATAATGAAGTAAAGCTTGATGTCTCTAAATCCTGAACGTTCAGTATCATATGTTCTTACAAAACATGTCTCATCATACATGAGTAAAGATTTTCTGTTGTTAGATCAAAATACACTAGTTAGACAAGCAGCTAAAATGCTTCAAGATTCTGAAAGAGACGACATCATTGTAATTGATAACAATCACTTACCAATTGGAATTGTTACAGACGAAGACATCATAAATAAAATGAGTGAGATCATGACATATGCAGAATCAGCATCTTTGAAAGACATCATGTCTGCACCGTTAATTACAATTAGGGAAAAAACAACACTGCAGGAAGCACTTCATACGATGAGGGATAGTAAAATCAGAAAACTTCCAGTGGTGTCTAAAAAAAATGAAGTCATTGGAATAATTTTTCAAGGAACCATTGCAAATGTGATAAGAGATGCCACGGCCACAGCGCCTCATCTATTTAGTCCTCCTGTAAAAGCAATTTTAGGAAATCTCGGATTTGTATTGCAGTTTGCAGGAGTTTTGTTGCTTGTTCCTGCAATATTATCAACAACATTAGGAGAGACTGTAACGGCTGCAGGAATTTATCTTACCACGGTACTTTTACTTGTAACAGGGTTTTTCCTTAATGCATACGGCGAAAAAGCAAGTCTGAATATTCAACAAGCATCGATTCTCGTATTATCAAGTTTGTTGGTATTATCGCTATTTGGAACAATTCCATATCTGTATGTAATGCCAAGTCAAGAATCAGCAATAGACGGATTTGTCAATGCATTTTTTTCAAGTGTATCGGGATTTACCACATCAGGATTGACGCTAATTGACGAGCCAGAAAACCTGCCTCAGAGTTTTACATTCTATAGAAGTTTTACACAATTAGTAGGTGGGATGAGTTTTATTTATTTGGTAATCACTGCACTTTATCCAGAATCAAAAATACAATCAATGCGAGGTTTTATTTCAGGTAGATCACTACACATGAGAGAGCTCTTTGGAACCATTACAATAATTTTTACATTATACATTGTAATTGTTGTGAGTTTGCTCTATGTGTTTGGAGAGTTAAACATCATTGATAATTTTTCATTGGTCATAAGCGCATTTGCGACTGGCGGGTTTTTGCCTACATCTACAATTCTAGATAACATGGGATGGCAAGAACAAATAATTTTAATGAGTGCGATGATATTTGGGGCATTACCATTTACATTTCACTATTCATTTGTTAGAAAAAAATTTCTCTCGCCAAAACTTGGCAAAGAGGTCCTAGCATATTTTATAATTTTATTTGTTGCAATATTATTATTCATTTTGTTTAGTGGATTAGATCCTTTAACGAGTATGTTTTATGCAGTATCATCTAGCACAACATCAGGATTACATTCACAAGACAGTGTAAATTTTAATGGTGCCACACATACAATTTTGATTTTATTAATGATCATAGGAGGATGTGCTTTTTCAACTGCTGGAGGAATTAAGGTTTTTAGATTATTGCAGCTAAGAGATTGTGCAAAGTTATTTAACAAGACATATCGATCGGAGTTAAAACCACAAAGAAAAAAAGAGTTGATATCAACAGTATTGATAATAATATTATTTTTAGGAACTATAACCATAACAGCAGAATATTTGACAACAATTGAAAATAAGAGTTTTGAAACTGCATTCTATGAAGCAACTTCCATAATCACTACCACAGGGTTAACCCCAGACATAGTAGATTTTGAGACAGACATGACAGTAAAAATAGTGATAAGTATGTTAATGATAGTTGGAAGAATGGAAATTATTGCAGTAATCTATATTTTTGTGCCTAAATTGAGCTAAAAAATATTCTAAAAGACAGAATAGAATTAATTCCATAACATTCAACGGAGCATTGTTGGAAAATCAAACAATTAGTCACGGTGGAAAAAAATTAATAATTTTAGGATTTGCAATAATAGCAATCATATTCATAATGTATACAAGATATCAAGATCCAGAATTAATCACACCTGATTCAATAGATACAATTCAAAGAATCGCATATGGTTTTTACATAATATTATTGACAGCATTTGGAGCAATAGCATATGGATTGTACAAGTATCATAAGGAAAAAGTAGAAAAAAAAGGAAATGATATTGCAACAATTATTGCATTAAGCACATGGAATACAAGGGCAAGAAAAATTTTTGTATTGACATTTATTGTATACGGTATATTTTTTTCACTAGTATCTGGAACACTTGTGTATCAACCAGAAGTAAATTTTGCCACACATTATGGAGCAGTCATACCATCAGGATTTGTATCGCCGTGTTGTGGCGAACCTGGATACATGCCAAAGATCATAATATATTTGACAGAACACGTAGGATTGCAGATCATACCTATCAATTTAGTCTTGCAAGTAATCGTATCATATTTGGTAGGATTAAACATGTCTATTGCAGTTAATGCTTATGCAATATCAAAAAAAGGCAGTGGAATAAGCACCATAGGAGCTGCGACAGGATTATTCATAGCATGTCCAACATGTGCGGGGACATTTTTGTCAATTTTTGTAGGAACAGCAAGTGGGATTGCGCTATCTATTGCACTAACGCAGCTACAAACACTATTCATTGCAGCATCAATTCCGGTGTTATTGATAACACCTTTTGTAATGGCAAAAAAGTTGAGAAATGTAGATGGTAGTTGTAAAATAGATTCTACAAAATGAATTTTTTCACTTCAGGAATTTTATTATTTCCTATATCATATCCGTCTCGTCTAAGAAATTTTAAAGTCAATTTGTAGATTAACTCATCATGATCCACTTGATCTAATATTTCAGTCCATAGAACTTTACCGTATTTTTCAATGTGGTCTTTAAATACAGGATTCATAGATTCGGCTGTTTCTTTACACTGATCAAAAGTTTTTCCATTTTTGTATGCACGAATCTTAGTATCACATGTATCCATAATATACAACAAGTAAAATTCTAAATAAACTAGATGTTAAATCAAATACTAGAAATTCACATTAGAGATATGGGGATAAAAACAACAAAAGATTACGTGAAATTTTACATAAATCTAGATATGGAAAACAGTGTTAGTTTTTTGAGTTTTATCAATAATGAAAAAATGGTTTTAAAACACAAGCTAGAAAACGTGAAATTAGATAAAAGTCCAATTTTAAACGGCATTAGAATTTTAGAGGAATTAGTTGATGAAATAAAAACAAGCGGGGAAAAGGCAATCTTAGAAAGATATAGAGAGTAAGAATTTGTTAAAATAAACAGCCACAAAAAACTAGAAAAAAAATTGTACATTTAAGTAAATGAATTCAACATAAAGATAAATGGTCACAGACGCAGATATTATCAAAACAGAAATTTTACGCGTTTTAAATGAAAGTGGGAAAATACGTGGAAGTGAACTCACTAGCAGAGTGATAAAAAGAGTAGGAAATGAAAAAATGGTTCACAGAGAAATCAGTGCACTGGTAGAATCTGGTGAGGTAGAAAAAAAAATGTACAGCAAATCACATATCGAATACGAATTAATCAACATATCAGAATCAGTTAATAATCAACTCAAAAGCGTACATAAAGAAATTGAGAACATTTTTGAGGAAATAAGAGAGTTTAGCCAAATCATACAACAAAATAAAGTAGAATTTCAGGAAAGATTAAGGACGACAATACATTTTATCCATATCGTTCAATCTACTGATGGAGTGATGAAACTTTTATCACATTATCCAACATTTAAAAAAGATAAAATGTTTTCACAAATAACGAGAAAAATAGGCGATTGTTGGGAAAACATAATGGAAAGTATTGTTCATCAGCCTGAAGAAGAATTCCTCAATGAAGTAATTGCAAATTTAAGAATTTCACAAATAGGATCAGAAAGCGTAAATTAGATAGAACAAATTATAACAGTAAGAAAAATTATTGCATATGTTTTAGTTTATCAACAACAATTTTGAAAATTTCTTCATTATCAAGCAGTATAAACGGTAAATTATTTTCCTCACATGCTTGACCACTTTCAGTATCTCGGGTAACCAAGATCATGTCGTTTTCTTTTGCAAAACTAATTACAGAATAATCAGTACGTAGTTTGTGGCCATCAGTACGTAGTTTTTTGACACTGTATGCATCATATCCCATCTTCTGAAGCTTATCATCCCAACCATCATCCATCTCATCAATTAAAATTTTAATTGGTTTTGACATAAGATAATCTAATCAAATTTCAATATTAGTGTAAATAATCATATCAGAAATACTTACCACATGAATCAATTAGTGAGATAAATCATATAATTTTTCACAAAAAGGAACTAGCCTAGTTGGTAAAACTCCATCAAACCAAGAAAGTTCTTTATCTATGTTATAGCCGTTAAACGCGGATTTAGGATAAGAGTTAGATTCAAGAAAAGCAATTTCGTTTTCAAATAATTGTTTTATTTGATTCTGCATATCTAGTGTTAGATCATAATTGCAAGTCATCAAGTCAATTTGAACATAATAATTTCCATTGCTGGGGTTTATTCGTGCCTTGATGAAGGGCTGGTTATTTTGCTGACATTCTCTATAATGTCTATCATATTCAAACATTTTAGAGTCTGCGATGAATTTTTTCAGAGACATTTCATAGAAATATGAAAATAATTAGAACCTAAAGATTTGCCGTAAGTTTTTTAATTTTTGTTATTATACGAATTTTTGTATTAATTGGCATTTCAGGCTCCATAGTAAAATAAACAGTGTTTCTTTTAGCATAAGTTACCATTTGGGTTACTTTTTCTCTTTCAACATGAACATAACGAACTTTTCCAAGGGTTCTATCAAACTCTCGTCTCATTTTTCTTCTCTGAGCAACTTGTTTACAAAAATGCTCTTCTTCTTTTTGAGTTTTCAATGAAGTTTTTCCACTTTTCATAATTGCTTCTCTAATGTTACCTTTAGTGTCTATGATTGCAGCAAATCGCATTTTTGGATCTAGATTAATCATAGATTCAACAAGTTTTAGTAGATCAATTTTTGCTGCTTTCATAATGAGATTGAAAGTAAATTTGCTAAATATAATCTATTGAAGTACTTTAAACTTGTATAATACCAGAGATTACAAGAAATTTAATGCCATTTGCAAATTCTTGATCTGAAATTAGACCATCTGCCCACCAACGTGTAGTGTTTTTAACCCAATCAGGGATCTGCGCCTCAGATGAATCAGAAGGAATCAAATTAGGAATTAGTATTATTTTCTCTTTGATCATAAATTCCAGCCCTGTTGCAAAATCATCATCATTAATTTGTTCTTCAATCCACCAGTGAGCATTGCTTCGAATCCAGTCAGGAATTAAAACATCAACATGTGTTTTTTCTATAGGATCACCAGATATAACAAAAGGCACAAAAGATTCTACAGTTCCATATTTCACATGAATTTTCCATGGGCCTTGAAGTGAATTTGTATCCAAAACATGTGGAATAGCAAAAGTAGAGACATGAGTGACAAAAGAGATTTGTTCACTTTGATTTCCAGTCGAGTCTTCAAACCAATAAACGATATTGTTTTCTATTGATTTGCTTGTAATGATTGTGGCATTGATGATTTCTCCAGGCTTATACTGAGATTTATCTAAAAATATGCCAATATCAAGCTCAGACAAAGTATGTGTTGCAAGTGATTCTGCCAGTACATCAAAAGTTGTTGTAGCAACATTACCGCCATAATCAAATCTAACAGTATAAGTTCCAATTTCAGATGAGGTGATTCCATCAAATTGCACTCTATTCAAAGAAGACACAGCAGAAATGGTTTTTGTGCTTACTTTTCCAGACGGTGATGTTATAGTCAAAACACCAGAACTTGCAGATAGATCAGGTATTACAATGTTAATTTCTACAGAGTCACCTGGATCATAGAGATTTTTATCGCTTCCCAGAAAAATAGTTCCAGAGTTTGTGTCATAAACAACAAAAGGGACATCCACTTTAATATTATAATAATTTACAACTGCATGATAATTCCCAGGAGAATTAGATTTTAGCAGATCATGTATTGAGAAACGTGGAGCAATATTTGGCTGAGATACTTTGATTTTAACATCATCAACTAGTTTGGCAGGAGTTCCTTTGTCATCTAAAATTTTTATAGATAGAAATTCAGCTTTGGCAGAATTTGGTTCATAATAATTAGTAGAAAATTGAACAGTTACAATATCATTTGGACCATATGAAAGTTTATCAGTTGTAGCTGAAACAATTAACGGCTCGACTTCAACATCAACTAGTTTTTTGGCATCATTGTACTGATATTCTATTTTCCAATGTCCAAATTGATTATCAAAGGCATTTCTAGTAATTGTGTGAGTTGTTTTTGATGCTTGGAGACTTGCAATGGAACCATCAATAGTGGTACCATCTGGTTGGGTTGCATTCCAGCTTACTTCACCACCAGAATAGCCATCAATATCAAGAAAAATCTTAATCCAGTCATTAGGACCAACTAGTTCTTTTTCAGAAATGGCTGAGATTTCAGAGCCATATGCAATTTGAGGAACAATAAATGAGAGAAACATCAAACAAAACAGAATCTTCATGATATTATTTTGAGTCAAAGCGAGTTTATTTCAAAAGGAAAGATTAACAATGAACGACAGTATTGTGAATGTTCTCATTGGATTAAATGGTTATCAAGTCAGAAATTTAATTGAAATCTTGATTTTTGTCCCATCATTATGATGCAAATAGTAGCAATTGCAAGTATGACAATAGACATTGTTCCAAATTCAGGCACGATAAAAGTTCCCATTATGGTGAGCAATTTAGAGTCTTCAGGAATAGGAATTGAAAGAGTGTTTAGATCATTGTCTTTGAAATGTTCATAATCAGTAATCCTTTCTCCGTCAACTATTATGACAAATGGACCATCAATGAGAGCTGTAGGTAAGCGAATTTTCAGAGTATTATCATCAGATTGTGAACGCCCAAGTATTTCAAATGTAATTAATTTTTGTTTTTCATCTACTAGAGTAAGAGATAGAGCTCGATTGAATCTATATTCCACATCAAACACCGCACTGCCATCACCTACAGTTTGCCCTACATCAGGAATTGTCAGATATCCATCAGTGACTGAAACAATTCCAGTCATCCATGGATGAATAACACAATAGTATGGATACTGACCTTTTTTATCAAATGTGAACTGATATGTCTGTCCAGGATTTAAAAAGTCAGTGCTTCCAAAAATACCATCTGGCCCATCATTAGGAGTCCCTGATGTAACAGTATGTACTGTGGTATCTGCGTTTTTCCATGCAACGGTATCATCAATTAAAATATCAATATCACCAGTAGCTAGTCCAGATTTTTCATTTTGCCAAAAATATGGAGCATCTGGACTTGCAGCTCCTGTTGGTATGTTAATGTCATAACTTGAAGCAAAAACTAGAGTAGGAGCAACAGAAAATAGCAGAATTATAGTCATCAAAAATAAAATGTTCATACTAGTTAGAGACCAATTTAATTTAAAGGGATTATGGTGTTTAAAACGAATCACATAGTCAGACACAAAGTGCAAATGAACAAAAAAGATATTGGAGTTTATTAGATGGCATACCTGTAATTAGTCAATGAAAAGCGGTGTTGTAATTATTGTCGCAGGAGTAATTATGATATTATGTGGTCTGGTATTGTTTTATGCGGTTCAGAGCAGCCCCCAGATAGAATCTTTTTTTAGAACAATAAGGCATGCAGGGACATTTATTGGATTATTAGGCATGGGCGTAACGTTAGCAGGGGTTTTGTTGTATTTGATAAATAGAAACCAACCACAAATTCAAGATTTTGATGTTAGAGAATAGTTAATTCAAAACATCATATGCTAGATAGCATCTCTTTGAATTCATCTACTGGAACGACAAACTTGCATGCCTTGCAAAATAATACTTCCTTGTTTATCATATCTCGTAGTGTTGTGGGAATTTTTCCGCAATAAAGAGACGTACCATCACAGTTTGGACAACATGCAAGTAAAGGCTTCATGCCAAATTCATTTTTGAGATTCAGTAAGTTAGTTAAGCATTTCTTGTATATTAGTAACAAGTAGAAATCATACTAGTAGAAATCATACTAGTAGAAATCATACTAGTAGAAATCATACTAGTAGAAATGCAGAAATTATAATAATGCATAAAGCCAACTTTAAAAATTGTCAGACAAAATTGAGCTAGGCATGTATCTGAAAGATGAAGGAGGATATGAAATAGTTTTAAAATCATTAAGCCATTATAAAAAAAGATTAAGAACCATAGGAAACAGTCCGGAATTAAAAGACTCTTCAGCCATGTTCGGATCAATACTACAACAAGAAGCCATGAAGACCATACCAAAAATCGATGAGATGATAAAAAAAATTCAAGATTGTTTATCAGATGATAATTTGCTTGATTCTTTAAGTGAAAATGCGCCATTTTTACTAAAAGCGCTTTTGTGTTACGAGTCAGATATTAAAAAAGCTCAGGATACAGGACATGAATACTTTTTAAAATTAGTAGGGGATTTACCGCTAATCAAAAATGACTTGGGAATAATTAAAAACGCATCAGATAAAATCAGAGAATTTTCAGTTTGATCATATTCCTTGAATATACCAATCAAGGTACGGTTTGAGATTTTTACATAGTTTTTTCTTTTCAGCATCATCATTTATGCCTAGAATTGCCTGAATTTTTCCCTGAAGATAAGCTCGCGTAATATCGCTTTTAAGATGGGGCTGGATCTGGGTTAGAATTTCAATGATTTTATCAGATGGAGCATTATCAAAGTCATTTAAAATTTGTTTAACTTGATCTTGCAATGACATTACAGAATCCAAAGTAAATCCCATTATTATTTCATCAAGATATTTTTTGGATGAGATCATTATCATCCCATGTAAGACGAAATTTTCCAACGACTCTGAAGAGTTGCAATTTTCCACCTTTTTTAAATTTTAATTTATATGAATTCTGAGATGTGTCATAAATCTCCAAAGATACATCGTCAGTAATAGTTTGAAAAATCACGGGATTGTGAGATATTTCCTTCCATTCATTTGGCTCAAAATCCAGATAAAATTTAGTGTATAGCAGTCCCATTTTCAAATATAGTAAGATAATCCAGAATAAAAACCAGATAGCCCTTAATTTGAGATTATTCTAATTCCTGATAGTCTTTTGGCATATTAGTGCTAAGATAACTCATTACTGTAGGATAGATTGTATCATTGTCTTTGTCATTATGAATTATAGTGAAAAGGCTATGAATTAGCTGTTGAATTTCCAGATGCTCATCACGGTACAAAGTTTTGTGTGGGTTTTTGTTTGAATCCAAAAGAGTGAATCCATTATCAGTTTGTAGTATGTTTTTTAGTAATGAATTTGCTATTGTGATCTTTTCATTTACATCTTTGTGTTGATAGTCAGTTTCAAGTTTTTTTATGTGGGTTTTTAGATTGTGAAAAGACGTGTTTGTAATTCTTTCAATATGTTGTTGAAATCTTACAGCATAGTTTAATGTCGGAACATAGAATTTCATGTTTCCTTTTTTTTGAACCGAAACTATCTCTTTTTCAAGCAATGAATCCCTTGTTTTTTCAAATGTAGTTTTTGCCATATACTCGGGAACTATAATTTTGAGCAATGCGTTATGATGTATGTTGGGATTGTTTTTGATACAGTCCAGAACAATCCTCTCACGCTCATATAGTTCAGAGTTGGGCTCAACATAGGTCATTGTTACTAGGTCGACCTAGTATATACAGGTCAAGTATTTATCAATATTGGCAAAATATTCTAACCGTAGGGGAAAACATGGTTAAGCGTTTTTAATACTCGCTCATAATTTTGTTAAATGTGGATAACACCATTATCATACTTCTGATTGCTGCTGCATTTATCATAGGTTTAGCACTAGGTTCGTCTAACATTGATGATTTATTTGATTTTGAAGAATTTTCACCAGATGGGAACGTAATTATTTCCTTAAATGCCAACTCTACCACATTCTCAGCAACCACTTGTAAAGATACAATAATTGATGGAGAATCTGCTACAATCATTGCAGGTAAATTCAACAACGGAAATTTTGCACTAGATAGTGTAGATATTGGAGTGGGATTAATTGACACTGATGGAAATGTGGTGAATGATTCGTTGATTACTCTATATGATCTTAATCCAAATGAGACACGGTTTTTTGATGAAATTTTTTATGATGTCACTGATATTTGGGAAACATGTGAATTTCAGGTAGAATATGCAAGTGAAAATTAATCTCAAAAATATTTGAATTTATAACTACCGTAGTAATTTTATATTGTAATGATTTCGTTGATCTTTTTGCGTCACATGAATCTAGAGTTAATTTCAGATCATAAGATTTACGACAATGTGCAGATTTTTATTCGTAGAAAGGGGGCAGACTATTTTTATTCTCTGTCGATAAAAATGGTATCCCCCCGTTTCTAAGCAAAAAGTATGCTGTGTTGTCGATAGTGAAATAGTAAACCTTTTAGCTGAAAATAGCGGTAAACCAAGGTAGACCGAGGTAAATGCAATGCCAACAATATCAAGCAAAGTATCAAAGAGAGAATTAGATGCCATTCAAGAATATGCAAATGCATGTGGGGAAACAGTATCAAATTTAATTCGAAAAGTAACTGTCGGAGATGCAATCATGATAAACTGTTTTCATGACACAAAGGAATACGAAGTTGAAATTTCTGTACCAGATAATGCTTCAGGCGAGGAAGAAGATAAAATTGTTCAAGGATCTGTTAACAAAATTAGAAAAATTCTGGGATTGCAGGAACAAAGTGAAATCTAAATTCTTTCTTGCAGAATTTTGATAATTTTTTCAACTATAATGTCCATGTTTTTCTTTTCTTTTTGAAGGTCTTCACTAAGAGATTCTATTTTTATGGCATTGCGCAAATTGGCCAGTTTTGCATGCAGGTAAACATATAGTTCAGGTTTTGATCTTTTCCAATCTTGAAGCCAACCTTGATGTCCATTATTGGATTTACCTGCAAAAGTAAGCAGTTTTTCATATAGAATGTTTTCATCGGGAATAGACTCATCAAAAATAATGAATTTGAATGTGTCAATCCAGTTTTTAGTGCTCATTGATGAACGAGAATCTAATATTATGTTTCCATATGCATCGGTTAAACTAACTAACTCAAATGCCTGACGAATAATTTCACCTAGTTTAGTCTGGTTAATTGTAATGCTTTGTTGTGCTCTGGATAATGCAATTTGCCAATTTCCTAGTTCTTTAGTAAACTGCTCAAACAGTTCTTTTAGATCGTCTTCAACTTTTAATTTTTGGCTAGGAGGTAATTCTTTCCAAGGGTTAGTTGTTATAGTTTTGAATTTATCTGGATTTTCATGAATTTTCATCATTTTATCATACAATTCAGGATAAACATTTTCACGTAGAAAATCCCTATGCGGAGATTCCTTCTTCTTTCCATTCTCAATAACATGGGATAAAACATTATTGCATTTTTCTTTGAAATTAATTCTAGTAAAGAACTCTTTTTCTTTTGGTTTAATTAAAACTCCAACTTCAAGATCTCCTTCTACCATTACAATTACTGGGGTTTTAGTTCCAATAGCATACCCTATTTCTTGATGTACTGATGGAGATGATAATCCATTTTTAGTAATTAATGCTACAAGATAATCTGAATCATTTATTTTATTTTTTATTTTTTCATCAATTGATTTTTCATATTCTCTTTTTCTTTCCGCGAGATATCCGTTGATACGATTCTCCAGTAAAAGATTTTGAAATGTGAGTGCTAGTTGTTGATCATCTTTGACAAATTTGTGGCTGATGAATACCCTTAATCCATCTTCAAAATCATCTTTTAGGATAGGAAGATCTAATGATGTTTCATCATTACTTGATAATTCTGAGTGATGTTCTTTTTGAAATTCATCAATTCCTTTTGCATTAATTTTTTGAACCCATTCATGTTCATCATCGAAGAATGATTTTATCAATTCTTTTTCTTTAAGATAAATCAGTCCCCCTTGAACTTCCTTTTCTGGAAGATTCATAATTTTTGCCAATTGCCAAGTTGTAATAACTCCTGTTGGATTTTTATCATATCCATCATAAAGCACTTTCAAAATTTTTCGTGGAAGATCACTGTCCATATCCTTTCTCCTTGTTTGAAATTCTGCCTCTTTTCCTTTTAGGTTTTGGATGTCTCCCTAACTTTCTTTTTATCTTAAAATAATTCCACATCTCATTTGCTTTATCGAGTTTTTTGTTGTGTTTTTCTGTATGGATTCTCCAAAAATCATCTGCCCAGTTTTTGAACAATTCTTCTATTATTTTTTGGTCTTTAGGTGATGATTTGTACGCCCTTTTCAGATATTCATAGAAATTGTACACTGTGATGTATTCTAAAGGTAAAGTTCTGTTTTCAGGCTTGGTTATGTCTGCGATATTGACGCCTATCAGTTCTTCTATGGCTAGTTTCAGGAATTGGCTATCATTTCGAATGTTATTTTCGTTCTTGTATTTGTCAATGAATTCTCTTTCTTTTTCAGAAATTTTTCTTTGAATTGGCAAATCCACCATTATCTGGTATACACATTTCGTCAAATATTTAGATGATCTTTTAGATCATATGAGAAAATTAACACGACTAGAAAAAGACTTTGAATCAACTAACAAAGAACTAGAAAATCTAAATAGTTTTAGAGATACACCAGCATTAAGAAAATTCAGGCGCCAGTTACAAGGAGACCTGAGTAATCTCAGAGAACAAATCAAAAAACTAAACGAAACAATAGAGGAAAAACAAACAGACAGAATTAAAATCCATAACAAAGCCAATCAAAACCGTAGTTCAAAAAACAAAAGAACTTGGAAGTATGTAAGATCTATTCGTGATAATTATTTTCCAGATAAATCCTTAAAAGAAATTCGCTCATCCCTAAAGAAACATCGTCAAGGATTAGAAACTGACATTCCAGATGTTGCATGGAGGAACCCTAGTCCATGATCCCAACATCTAATGCAAAAACACTGGACGGAATCAGAACAAGAAAGCAAAACAGAAATTTAAACACATCAAAAGATCCTAGATATTGTGTAGGAATTGATACTGAAACTGAAAACGGAGACATCTTTCTGATTGCCGATTCAGATGGAAATCATCTTGATGGAATAATAACTTTTGAGAGAGTTGCAGAATTTTTATTCCAACATGAGGGTGAATGGATTTTCTTTTACAATCTATCATATGATGCCGAATGTATTTTGAAATTATTACCTGAAGAAATTCTTAAACAATGTAAATGGAAAAAAGAACTACGATTCCAATACAAAAAATACAAAATTCATTACATTGATAGAAAGAAACTGACCATCTCCAAGGGAAAACATTCAGTTTCATGTTATGATATTGCACAGTACTATGACAACAAACCACTAGATGTGGCGTCTGAATCCATTGGAATAATCCTTGATCAGAAATATCTAGAACTAAAGAAAAAGAGGTCAATCTTTTCAAAATTCCATTATTCTAGGCATAAACGCGAAATTCGTGCCTACTGTATAGAGGATTGCAGGCTCACAAAGGAACTATCAGAATACTGGATTTCTCTATTTGAGGCAGTCTTTGAGTTTTATCCAAATAACTGGATTTCAGCAGGATATCTAGCAGAAAAGGTTCTGATTAACAATGATATTCCAATTCCGCTATTCAATGAACTGCCATATCCAGTGCAAGAGATTGCAAGAAAGTCATTTTATGGTGGAAGATTTGAGCTGATTAAACGTGGATTTATTGGAGAATGTTATCTGTATGATATCAATTCAGCATATCCGTATGCACTGACTACTATCCCAGACATTACAAACGGCAGATGGTTTGAATCAAACAAAATTCATCCAAAGTCAAAGATTGGATTTTTCTTTATTGAAGCAAATGTATCAGATAAAGTAAAAATTGCACCATTCCCATTTGTAAAAAAGAATCGTACCATCTGTTATCCTTCTGGAAAATTCAGAACATTTGTCACACTAGATGAATTACCAATGGTAAAAGATGATCCTGAAATTAGTTACAAAATAATAGAATCATGGCAATTTATTCCAAAGAAAAATTGTCAATACCCTTTTAAGAAATTCATTGAAAAACAATACTACAAAAGATTGGAACTAAAACAAGAAAACAATCCATTGGAAAAGGCAATCAAGATTGTACTGAATTCAATTTATGGCAAGATGGCACAAAGAACAAACAACGTAATTGGAAATTTATTCAATCCAGTAATTGCATCACATATCACAGGCTTTACACGAAGACAACTCTATGAATTCACAAAGAAAAACAAACTGGATAATTATGTTGTGGCATATGCAACTGATTCCATAGCATGTCAAAAGAAAATTGAAAATCTTGACAGTATGAAATTAGGAGAAATGAAACTGGACAAATATGCAGATGATGTAGTGTTTCTCTCAAACGGATTTTATCGATTTAATGGAGTATGGAAACAGCGTGGCATTGGTTATGATCATAGCAAAAAGATAGAGATTGAGCATTTGGACACTAAAATTTCCAAAGACGGTCAACTCTACATATCTGTAAAATCAACTAGAACTACCCATATCAAAAGTGGAATTTTGTTTAACAGGCTCAAAAACGTGGGTAAAATCACTCCATATGAGAAGAAAATGAACCTGAATTCAGACAAAAAGAGGTTCTGGCTGGATAGTTTAGAGTCTCTCCATGATGGAAAGATGTGCGATTCAATGCCTATTCCTATTGATTTGGTAGGGGAGATAATTTCAAAGGAGGATGTGGAATGGTATGAAAATGAGAAGTATGAACCTGAAAGTGATTTATGATTCTATGAGATCTTTGAACTCTTTTGATTCCATAATTGGAACAAAATCAACATCTGTTTTTGCTAATTCTTTATTTTCGGGATTCAAAATTATTGCTTTATGTAAAGACTTTATTGCATTTTCTTTATCATTCTGCATTGAATATGCACATGCTTTGTTATAGTGAGCCTGATGAATTGCAACATCCATTTCTATGATTTCATCACAAATACTTATTGCTAAATCATATTTTTCTAATTTAATTAATGCAGTTGATTTATCCACTAATAGTATTATGTTATTTGTATTTTTTTGCAATCCTTCATCACAAATACTTATTGCTAAATCATATTTTTTTTGTTCAAAATAAGATAAGAACAGATTGGAGTATGCCATAGGGCTATAATTTGTTACATCTATTGATGCCTTGAACATTTCTACTGCTTTATCATATTGTTTGAGTTGAAAATACGTTAGTCCTGCACGATTTAGTCCAATTCGATTTTTGTTATCGAAATTTAGTCCTTCTAATACAGATTTTAGCGCTTCTTCGTATTTCTTTAATATGAATAATGATGTAGCTTTGTTAACATATGCATCTGCATATGAATTTTTAAGTTTTATAGCTTTATCAAAAAGCTCGATTGATTCCTCATAACGGTCCAAATTCGCCAAAGCTAGTGCTTTATTATGATATGGTTTTGCTTCCATGGGATTAATTTTGATTGCATCATCATAACACTTTATGGCTTTATCCAAATATCCCAAATCTTTGTAAAGGGAGCCTAAATTATTGTACGATCTAATTTCTTTTGGATTCAATTTGATTGAATTTTGATAACATTTAATCGCATCATTGAAATTTTTTTCTTTTCCATAAATTACGGCTAAGTTATACCATGCATTATCGTTTTTTGGATGTTTTTTTGTTAAGTTTAACAGAATTTCTTTTGCAGTTTTACCATCCCCCATATTTTCCAATACCGCTGCTTTTGAACTTAGAAATATGGAATTAGTTTTGAATTTTTTGATGCCGATATTGTATATGTCTAGTGCTTTTTGTAGATCATTTTTTTCAAAAAATATTCCACCTTTTATTAGTAAAAATTCAGGATTGTTAGGGTCAATAGAAATTGCATTGTCTATATTCTCTATCGCTTTTTCATATTGTGCAAGATATTTGTATGCAATAGACAAATTAGACCAAAGAAAACTAATTTTTGGATTTATTGAAAGAGCTAAAGAAAAAAACTCTACTGAATCTTCATATTTACCAGCACGTGCTAGACATATAGCTTTATCATTCAGTAATCTAAAATTAGATGGATCAATGGAAATTAAAATGTCGTATTTTTCAAGTGCAGTATCGTATTCTAATTTTTGTAAATGTTTTTGAATTTCATCATATATTTCCAATGTATTTAAAATTCCACTCTGAGGTAATCTTACATGGATAGACGTTAAAGGAATGATTTTTATTTTTGCTACTGTATTTTCTTCTATATCTTTTTTACTATCACATTTTCTTAAAACCGTTCTTTTTAAATCATCAACTGTTGTAAACGGTATTTGATTGATGGTAGAAAAATTAATTCTAGTTTCTTCATTAAGTTTTTCAGAAAAATATTTTACGTCTGCTTTGTCTTCTTTAAATGCCCATAGTATGTGTTTTGTTCTATCTCCATTTGGAAATGCATGTTTTATTTCACGAATTATCTCAGAACTTTTAATTGCATCATAACTATTGATGAATAGAAAAATTTTAGCTTTTTCTATTATTGGATTTATGTTGTCTTCTCTAAAATCTCCTTCCATTAATTCACGATAAATATGAGCTACGAATACTTTGTAGTTGCGTTTTGTTGTTAAGGCAATATGAATCGCTGTCGCGAAGTCTTTACCTGTTGTTTCATCATAGCATACAAAGATATCAAAATTCGCCTCTAACATATTATTCATTTCAAATTGAATATGCAAATAAACTTTGGATTATATTAATAGAATAATATGAAGAACCTAAAATAGAGATATTTTCATACAACTTTGTTTTTCAGAACAATACTCTGCTAAATTCTGTATTGCTACTTTAGCAATTGTGATTTCTTGAACATTTTTCAAACCATTGTTAGTTTTTACCCCGTGTCTAAACTCATACTTTCTTTCAGATTGAAATCGCCTTTCTAATTTCTCTAAAAATCTCTTGAGCAAAGAATCATCCATTACAACAAATCCATCTTTGGTATGAGTGTAATCTTTTAGTCTGATTTGACTGCCATGGTCTTTGATGTTTGCCATACTGTACACTGTGGAATCAACCAACCATCGAAAAGGCTCTATCATATCATAAACTAGAGCCTGAAATGAAGTATCATGTTTATGATAGAATCCATAATAGGGATCAAGACCCATCCCGTTGACAAACTTGGCAATCTCACCTGCAAGAACTGTATAACCATAATTTAGTAATGCATTGATGACATCGGATGCATATCTTTTGGAATTTGCTAGACCTCCACCACGTCTTGATTGAAACCCATACTTTTCAGGAATTAATTTTGCATAATTTAGAAAATAATTTCTTCCGCTTCCTGCCTCTATTCTGATCAAATCCTTAAGACTAGTCTTTGATTCAATCTGGGAATAATAATTTTCTAAAAGAATAATTCCATTTTCTATTTCAGGATTTTCCAAAGACTTGAAGAAATTGATTTGAGATTGAATCTTTTCTTTTAAAATCCATTTTTGTAAATGTAAAACTTTTTCAGGATTTCTAAAAGTGTCATATTGACCCATCCTATACTTTATTGCAGTGTTTGAAACCATTGCACCGTTCATAAAAGAAACTGGATTGCCATAAGTGTCAGTTAGTATGACATTGATGTTGTTTTGATTTAGTAGCGATATAGCCTCAGTTGAGACATAGCCTTTTCCAGAGATTACAATTTTTTCATATGGGATTTTTGAGACAAACCATTCCTCATTTTCTGAGATTCCAGTAATGTCGTTTGAGCCATTTTTAAAAACAAGGTGATTGTTTTTGAGGCTAATTGAGACGCCATAGCCTCGTAAAAGTTTGACGTTGTAATGATTTCTTTTTCCTTTAACAGTCAATTAACGAAAGTATGGTTTTGGGAATTCTTCGTCAGGGTGATTTTTTTTCCAATATTTTTCAGCGTCTTTACCAAGTGATTTAAAATAATTCATGTAAAATTTATTTTTCCGAATTTGTTGTTCATTTTCTATGTGTTCTTTTAATGAGCCCCAACAATACAATACAGTGTCAGCATATAGATCAAAAAATTCCTCTTTAGGGATAATTTTCTTTTCTATTAGTATGCCAATCTGGTTAAAATGAGATGCAGTAGCACTTATTGCCCCATAGAATTCTTGAAGACTAAAAACTGACAAATCTTTTTCTTTTTCATATTTGTTATACGCCTGATATGATAATCGTCTATTGGTTCTATTTTTTTCCTCACGTAGATCCTGTAAAATTTCCATTAACGCAGACATTTGACCTTGTTTTTTCTGATGCCGATAAGTTATTCCTAAAACTATTGATGTTACAATCCCAACAAATATTGTGCCAAATGCTAACACCCAAGTTGGAAAAACTAAATCGTTTTCAGCATTTACACTGTTAGTGTTATTCATGTTTTCAGCATTTACAGAAATCATCCCTATGCTAAACAAAAACAGTAGAAAAATAATTATTTTCACAATATCATATGTTTTTGATCCAATCTTAAAGATTACGACAACACAGCATGTTTCCCTTCCCAAAACGGGGGGATACCATTTTTATTCTCTGTCGATATATTCGTCTATTCCAGGAGGTTCTGGTGCAAGACCTTTTCTCTTTCTAATTTCTGCAATTGCAGTAACTGCGATAGATTTTGGAAGCTCAGTCCATGCCTTAAATGAAGTATTCCAAGTTGCGCGTCCAGCCGTTTGACCTCGCATTGCCTCTGAAAGTGTAAATGTCTCAGATGCTGGAATCTCGCCAATAATAATACTGGAAGCCCCCTTTTGTGCCATGTCAAGTACTTTGCCGCGTTTTCCAGACAATACTGTGGCAACGTTTCCTACCAAATCAGTTGGAACTCTAACCTCAATTGCAAGCATTGGTTCAAGGATTGTAGTTCCAGCAGTTAGCAATGCACCCATACATGCACGTCTAGAAGCAGGACCCAGTTGGGACAAACCTCTGTGTGCAGTGTCTTCGTGTGGAACAAAGTGAGTAAAAGTAAACTTGCAATCCCTCATTTGCTCTTTGCATAAAGGACCTTCTTTCATTACTTCTTCAAATCCAGAGTTGATAGAATCAGTAGATTCTTGAATAAACTGAACACCTTTTGTTCCATTAATCATAACGTTTCCACGTGGGTCTAGCTTCATAATTCTCTTAATTGTATCAGTATCCCAGCCGGCGCCCTTTAGAAGATCAGCTACAACTTTTTTGTCTTTCATGTCACTTACTTCACCAGTTCGAAGCATGTGTGCAATGGCTGGCTCTAGTGGCTCTACTTTCATGAAAATTTTATTATGTCTATTAGGAGACTTTGACATTATTGGCTCACATGTGCCTTTGACAGTTTCTCTGTAATTGATAAGTGGCTCTGATGTAATAATTTCTATTTTAGTATCTTGAATACGATGAGTGGCTACATCAAGGTGTAGTACACCCATTCCTGCAACAAGTGTCTCACCTGTCTCTTCGTCAATTTTTACTACTAGATTAGGATCCTCAATTGTTAGTTGTTTGAGAACCTCAACTAGTTTAGGCAAGTCCTTTGGATGTTTTGGCTCTATTGCAATTTGAACAACAGGTTCTGAAACATAATGTACTCCTTCAAACATCTGAATACCTTTAACAGATGAAATTGTATTACCAGCTCGAGCTTCAGTTAATCCCAATAATGCAGGAATGTTTCCAGCGCCCAATTCACCGACTTGTTCTCTTTGGTTGCCCATGAAAAAGTTTACAGATTGAACTCGACCTTCTCGTTTTGAATCTATAATGTTAACTGTCTGTCCATCTTTTATGGTTCCAGAAAATAATCTGCCAATTGCAACAGGTCCAGCAGCAGGATCCAACACCATGTTGACAACCATCATAATTGTTGGTCCGTCATCACTGCATGCCAAAAGTGCTTTTCCTATATCAGAATCAAGATCCCCTTTCCAAATTTGTGGAATTCTATATTTTTGAGCAACGTCCGGTGGTGGGACATGTTTTACTACCATTCCCAATACAGCGTCAGCCAATGGAGCTCTTGCTACTAGATCATCAACTTTCTCATTTTTGTACGCATCAATAACATCTTTGAATGTAATTCCTTTTTCTTTCATAATGTCCAAGTTAAATGCCCACTTGTCTTTAGCAGAACCAAATGTCACACTAGAATCTTGTATTGATACTTTCCATTTTTCTTTGTATTCTGGTTCTGCATAAGTATCAACTAGTTGATTAAAGCTAGACACAACACCTGCAAGTGTTTCTTGCATTTTTTCTGGAGTCAAACGGAGTTCTTTGATTAGTCTGTCGACTTTGTTGATAAATAAAACGGGTCTGACTCTTTCTTCTAGTGCCATTCTTGTTACAGTTTCTGTCTGAGTCATAATTCCTTCAACTGCATCACAGACAACAGTTGCACCGTCAATTGCTCTAAGGCTTCGAATTACCCTTCCACTAAAATCAACGTGTCCAGGGGTATCAATCATGTTAATGACATATTCTTTGTCTTTTTGTGTAAAGTGCAATGTTACGTTTGCCTGGTAAATTGTAATTCCTCTTGCCTGCTCTTCTTTATCAAAATCCATTGCCAACGCTTTTCCAGCAGCAGATGGGGCAATAATTCCAGAGTTTGCCAAGAGACTATCACTCATGGTGGTTTTACCGTGATCTACATGTGCAATTACACTAAAGTTACGAATCTGCTCTTTATTTTTGATAATCTTTAGCACTTCAACTGTTGACTTGAATTTTGCCATAATCGCAAACCTAAGTATTCAGCTATTAAATCTTATGAGAAAGATCAATGGATCATTTTATCACTTGTTATGAGAATTTTTTTCTTTGAAAATTACAGTATCGCTTTTTTACAGAAATAACCACATATTAGAAAAATAGTCTAGTTTTGATTTTTATAACGATTATTCAAAAGTAATCTGTGGAAATTTCTGTAGGGCATACACCAGATTCAGATGATGCATTCATGTTTTATGGAATGTTTACAGGAAAAGTAACCTCTTCGGATTTTACTGTGAATCATGTGATTGAAGACATTGAAAAGCTAAACAGAAAAGCAACAAATCCAGAACTGGACGTTACAGCAGTATCTGTTCATGCTTGCGCTTACATTCCAAGATATACTATTTTGAGAAGCGGGGGAAGCTTTGGGATAGGGTATGGTCCAATCGTTACGGCAAAAAAACAAATGACAATTGATGAGATTAAAAAATGCAAAATTGCAATACCAGGTAAAATGACATCTGCATTTTTATTGCTTCAATTAATGATAGACAAGTTTGATTATGTTGAAATGAATTTTAGCGACATTCCAGAAGCTGTAAGAGATGGCAAAGTAGATGCAGGACTAGTCATTCATGAAACTCAATTATCATATGAACAAGAAGGAAATGTCAAAGTTTTAGATGTTGGCAAATGGTGGGATGAAAAAACAAATGGATTGCCAGTTCCACTAGGAATCAATGTCATGAAGACCAGTCTAGGAATGGAAACAATTCACAAATTTGATCAGTATTTGCAAGCATCAATAGAGTATGGATTGAATAATCTAGATGATGCAATAGATTATGCAATGCAGTACAGCAGAGGAAAACCAAGAGAGTTGATTGAAAAATTTGTAAAAATGTATGTCAATAAAATTACTGTAAACATGGGAGAGAAAGGAGAAGAGTCAATAAGAAGATTTTTTGAAATGGCAAAACAAAAAAACTTGGTACCAGAATTTACACTTAGCATAGCCATCAAGTAATTATATTACAAAAAAATTTACAAATTAATGGGAGACGGAATAGGAGGACCAGTAATTGGTTGTCTGTCAAATAATACATTTGAGCTTCTAGTGACTCATTTTCGCAAAGACAACAAAGAAGAATATGCAAGAAAAGAGCGCATAATAATTGCCAAAATTGACAATCCTGACGAGCCGCAATATCAAGAAACAACGCATACAGACCTAGAGATTGCACTGAAAGGAAAGTTTGTGTCATGTAATGTGCAATACAGAGATATCAAAACAGATGCACTTGTTTGCAATGTCTTTGTTCAAAAGCCTCCAGAAGGTTTCTAGTTTTTCTGAATACACTCATAAAATATTTTTTATTGGTTTTACGTAATAGAATTATAGTTAATTCAAGTTGTGGCAGTTGATATCAAAGAATTCAGAATTAGCTAAAATCAATACTGCTGGTAGATACCTTTGGTTTGAATGTAGCTTTACCTACGGTGATTTTAGATATTGTGCTTTTCTTTCCAGCCTGATCTGTTTTTTCATTAAAGTCAAGTTTGTCTTTGAATTTGAACTCACCACTTCCCTCCTTTGCAGTCCATTTTATCAGTTTGAGTTTCTTGTCTACTGTTAGTTTTAGTTTTGTAAATTCTGCATCATAAGAATCATTTCCGTCAATAGCAAATGTTCCTGAAACATTTGATAGTTTTGGAATGCCTTTGGAATTTACAGAGTCAATGTCTGCTGTAATTTGTATAGTAATGTCGTATGTTCCTTTGCCAAATGTCGGGGTGCCTTCTGTCACTGCTTTTTTTAACTTTGCAGTACCAGAAGCATCTAGTGTAAGATCAGGTGGTAATACATTTAAAACCATTGGTGAAAGCGATGAAACAGTACAAGTAATGTTCTCGTTTAAAGTATCAATATCACAGTCATCTTCTGATATCCATTCTCCACCGGTATAGTGAGCCAACTCCAAATTTTCTGGGTCAGATCCTTCAGGTAAGTTTTCTGGATCATATGGGAATGTTACAGTCATGGCTCCTGAAGTTGTGGCATCTCCAAGTGTTATATCAAATACAGAACCAACAGTTTGATGATCACCTCCGTCTACAAATACAATTAATCCACCCGGTACTTCGTCATTATCGGTAGCAACCAGATCGGGATCACTAGGATCCATTATATCTACAAAAACATCACCGTCAGTTACATCTTCAAATGTCATTTCAAACCCAAGGCCTGGTATTTTAAAAGTTGGATTGTCACTCGTTACCGCGTTTAAGATTTCATCAGGATCATCTCCTGGTAATAAGAACTCTCCAGGTTCTAAAACATCACTGAAATCATCAGGAATGCAATTAGCATCATCACATGTAAGTCCTGAAAGCAAGAGTCCATAATCAGGAATAGCCCCAGACGGTAGAGTTTGACCTACAGTAAATGTAACTCCAGGACTAAACTTTACTCCAGGTGCAAAAGTTTGAATTGCTGAAAAAACTGTGTTATCATCAAAGAAAGTTCCATCATCAAAAGTTTGGGGAAGGGTAAATGTCTGACCATCTAGAAATACAGTGCCATGTCCAAATGTATTAGAACCAGCAAAAGTCTGTGGACCATCAAAGAATTGGAAATCCCCAAAGGTTTGAGGAACTGTAAATGTTGCAGAATCAAATTTCAGAAATTCATCAAAGGTTTGTGTTGCTGTAAACGATTGTCCTGGTGCAAAGGCAGTACCTGCGCCAAAGAACGTACCGGCACCAAAGAATTGTTCATTATCAAATTCTTGTCCTGGTGCAAAGGCAGTACCTGCGCCAAAGAACGTACCGGCACCAAAGAATTGTTCATTATCAAATTCTTGTCCTGGTGCAAAGGCAGTACCTGCGCCAAAGAACGTACCGGCACCAAAGAATTGTTCATTATCAAATTCTTGTCCTGGTGCAAATATAGTTCCAGGATCAAACGTTTGTCCTGGTTCAAACGTTTGAGGTATGACTCCTGCAAATTTTTGAACTCGTTGGTTAGTACTGTCGTCTACATAGATATTACCGGAAAAATCTACTGCCACACCTTGTGGATTAATAAAATGATCATTATCAGAACCGGACACACCAGTTATTCCAAGTGTAGACTTGTATACGCCAGCTGAATCAAATATTTGAACACGATGATTATTCCTATCACCAACATAGACATTGCCTGTAATGTCTACTGCTACACCAACTGGAGTATTAAATTGGGTATTGCCAGAACCTGCAACACCTGTTCCAAGTGTTGACTGGTATATCCCAGCAAAATTGAATTTCTGAATTCTATGATTAAGTTCATCTGCAACATAGATGTTACCTGCAAAGTCTACTGCCACACCAGTAGGATTATTAAATTGATTATTGCCAGAACCTGCAACACCTGTTCCAAGTGTTGACTGGTATATCCCAGCAGAATCAAATCTTTGAATGCGATGATTAAGCACATCTGCAACATAGATGTTACCTGCAGAGTCTACTGCCACACCGAATGGAAGATTGAATTGATTATTGCCAGAACCTGCAACACCTGTTCCAAGTGTTGACTGGTATATCCCAGCAGAGTTGAATTTCTGAATTCTATGATTATCCCTATCTGCAACATAGATGTTACCTGCAAAGTCTACTGCCACATCAGTAGGATTATTAAATTGATTATTGCCAGAACCTGCAACACCTGTTCCAAGTGTTGACTGGTATATCCCAGCAAAATTGAATTTCTGAATTCTGTCATTTGTGGTATCAGCAACATAGACATTACCAAAAGAGTCCACCCCGAGACCATTTGGATCCGCAAAGTGTGCATTATCCGTACCTGAAACACAGCAGGTTCCAAGTGTGGATACTGCAGTAACAGCAAATACTGTGTTATGACCAGCCATAAAGACAAACACAATAGAAAATATAATCAAGAGCGATTTTTTATTAATCAAACATTGTAGTTGACATTATAAATATATTTAATGTTTATGTTGAATGACAGAGTTGACAATCAGAATTAATTGAAGATAAACTCAGAATTTCAAAAGCATTTTGTGTGGGCCGTGTAGAAACCATTGATTTTTAACAAACAACAGAAATAGACCCGCAAAATACGAATAAAGACATAAGATAAGAAGTTTTACTTAGTCAAATCCATACAATGACAAGAGCAAAGGCAATCAAGATTCTTTCAAAATATCAAAAAAGTTTAGAATGCATTACAGAAACTAGGAAGGAAAAATTCATAGAACACACTTGTCTCAAAGGCATTACTAGAATGATTGGTGAAATATCTAGAGTCCATCAAAGAAGTAAAGATACGAGTTCGGGTTTTTTCAATGAGTATCGTGGGTGACAAAAATTATTATGGAATCTTTAACCTAGTTGATAGGATACTCAATCACGAACAAGGTAACTTGATTTAGTTGAAGAATATGTGAGTATAGAAACAAAAAGAGTTTTGAATTTAGGTAAAGTCAATACTGCTTGTAGTGACTTTTGGAGTAAATGTAGCTTTACCTACGGTGATTTTAGATATTGTGCTTTTCTTTCCAGCCTGATCTGTTTTTTCATTAAAGTCAAGATTGGATGCAAACTTGAACTCACCTTTACCTTCCTTTGCAGTCCATTTTATCAGTTTGAGTTTCTTGTCTACTGTTAGTTTTAGTTTTGTAAATTCTGCATCATAAGAATCATTTCCGTCAATAGCAAATGTTCCTGAAACATTTGATAGTTTTGGAATGCCTTTGGAATTTACAGAGTCAATGTCTGCTGTAATTTGTATAGTAATGTCGTATGTTCCTTTGCCAAATGTCGGGGTGCCTTTTGTCACTGCTTTTTTTAACTTTGCAGTACCAGAAGCATCTAGTGTGAAGGAATCAGTACCTCCATTATTATCTACTCTTACGGTAATTGTGTTTTCTGTCTCAGATAGATACTCCACTGTGATGTCATTTGCAACATAAGAGTCACCAAGATCAAGATCGGTGTTATCCCAATCCTCAATACCAGTGGTATCTACTACATTTACAGGAGCATCATCTTCAGGACTTCCAACGTGTCCTGCAGGATTGTAATAGTATATCATTAAACCAAATTGATCAAGCGGAGTTTGATCAAACGTAGAATCCTTTCGTGCTTCCAAAGTATAATACTCGCCATCAGAACCAAACGGAATTGTAGCCATCAGATAATTTGAATCTGGAGATAAATCGCTCAGAATATCTAATGTGAAGGTATCTTCTGTACCTTCAGGAATCTTTATTTTATCTACATCTGGAATCCAGCCTGCTTGGTCTTTGTTAAATGCGATAACTCCTGGAGGACCGTCAGCATCACCACCAGACATGAGTGACCATGGATCGGCATATGTGTCGACTCCAGAAGGCGGCGGAGTATGTCGCCACTCAAAATTATGACCCATCTCATGTGCAATTGTTCCTACACCATTTTCAAAATCAATACCAACGGGAAAACCATCTCCAGTATCAGGAGAATGTGTCAAATAGACATAGAGTGTTCCTTCATCAGTAACTATCGGAACTGGATCAAAGAATGCAAATGCATAATTTCCATCATCAAAGACGTCATTATAGATCATGATCACTTGATCTACATCATCACCATTATCAGCAGGTCCTCCAATTTGTGGTCCAATGTTTTGAATTTGATTATCATCACCATCAAAGTCAATAGAAGAATCTGCAAGGTCTATCATATCTTGTCTTCGAGTTGGTTCGTTTACACCATCTCCAATGCCATACTCTGTACTTGTACTAGGAAGTTCCTGCCAATTAACCACACCAGTTCCGTCAACTGTACCCGCGGACATGGCAATTTCACCATATGAGGTATCATCCCAGTAAGCAGCAAGTGAATCCATATCTGTGAAGAATCTGCTTTCAAAATATGTACTAGAATGCGGTTCTGTAGTATCTCCAAAATATTTTCCCAGTATAACTACCGTCTTTAAGCTGCTAGGAACATCACGGTGTAAACTTGATTTTTGTGCTAATCCAAGGCTATCTGAAATGCCATCAATCGTAGAAACTTCAATTGTTTTAGAATCATAAAATACATCATTTTTATTCACAGAATCAGAAATTAATTTTCCATTAATATTAACAGAGTAACCAGATAACATCAGTAAATTATCAGGTGGATTTTTGAATTTTAAAAAATATGTGGTAATATGATCATCTTCATTTACAAATAGATAATACTGGTATAGAGATTTACCAGACTCAAATCTCTTTTCTGAGATATTAAAATATCCATCAATTGAAATAGATTCAATTTGTGCGGCATATGAATAATTGATTACAAAAAAACCAACTCCAAATGAGGACAATATCATAATTCCAATAACTAAAGAGATTTTACTCAAATCCACTAATTTCATCGAATAATTAGTACATAAATGTTAAAAAGACTTTTAGAGAGTGGAATATCAGCGAATCCAATTAAGGGATTTTAATTTACTTATGCTATTCTCTTTAACACACACAGGGTAACCATTAGAATTTTTTATTGCAAGAATAAGAGAGTCTTTACAAACAATGTCATCTATTTGTATGCCTGCATTATAGAGCCGCATTGGCGGAAGAATAAAATCAGAATCAACATCAAATGTATCGGCATTAACAGAATAAGGTGAAATGGTATTTTTCCCATCATTTGTGTTTAAAAATAATAGAACTCGATCTTCAGGGGCAAATATTTTATCAATAGATGTATTTGTGCCATTTATAGTGCCGCTGCCAATTACTTGAATTGTTTTTGATTCCTGAGGGTTTTTGACGAACCTCTCAATTACTACATTGTACAAAGTATGATTGTTTTCTATTTCATTGGCATCAACTATCTTACCAACAAGTATTATTTCATTTTCAACATAATATTCCAATATTGTCTTGGATTGGAGTCGTCCATCAGAATAAGGCACAAATACAATGATTTGAAATAACATTACAAAAACAATGAAAACAAACGGCCAGGTTGTCAAATCAGACTTGTTTGGATTGTAAAAATTTAAAGATTGTGTAAGGATTTAAAGATAAAATGTTGGAAGATAATTTTGTACTAAAAGATTTAGGAATTTATCAAGACTGATTTTTGGTATTACTGTGTTAGTAGCTAGATCAATAATAGAGACATTACAAGAATTATACTTTGCAACATTGTTTTTTTGGTAATTTCATTAATCATAATTGATTCTGGTACTATTCGCACATATCCGAGTCTTCATCATCTTCTTCAGTGTCACTTCCAATTCCGCCATGAAGTTCATCATCACCAACTCCGCCATCTAATGTATCATCTCCATCTCCGCCATCTAATGTATCATCACCAACTCCGCCATCAAGATCATCGTTTCCTTGACCACCTACTAATATGTCATTACCAGCTTCGCCTGAGAGAGTATCAGTGTCATCTCCGCCATCAAGATCATCATCACCAACTCCGCCATCAATATCATCAGTATCATCTCCGCCATCAATATCATCATCACCAACTCCACCTGAGAGAGTATCATCACCAACATCGCCAGTGATATCATCATCACCATCTTCGCCCAATATTGTGTCGTTTCCAGTACCACCGTAAATAACATCATTGCCGTCACCACCACATATTACATCATTACCACCAAGACCAATGATAACATCATTACCACCAAATCCATTTATGACATCTTTCTTTTTTGTTCCAGTAATAACATCATCTTTTGCAGTTCCAGATTTAGTAACCTTCTCACCATTACATGTTTTTGAAACAGCTGCATCGGCAACATTATGAGTAGCACCAACAAAAATCATTCCTGAAATAATTAAGAAAAGAAATATAAAATCTAGTTTCATAAATTAACAAATTGTTCTTTTCTTATAAAGATTGGGCAGAAAACATCAATCACCACTCTATAAATCTACACTTTAACCATACTTTTCTAAATTTTGTATTAACTTAAGCATTTAGGAAAACAAAAAAAGTTTAGTATTTCTTTTTCGTTACTTTCTGTGTATTTTCATCCTCATAATCTATTTTTTCACCGCAAAAAGGACAAAAATCAATAGATTGTACTGAATGTCCCTCATATGTGATTTGGTCCACTATAGAAAATTTGCCATATTCATAATTCCAGACTGTAAATTTTTTACAATAGCTTTTGAATTTTTCACAGCAAAATTCAATATCACGCTTTAATGTAAAATTTGAATATGTGTTATTTTCAGATTTTGGATCCTTTAGGGTTTCCTTTTTGTATAATGCTTTCATAGTGAGATCAATTAGAATAATGGACTTTACACGCCTGATAAAGCCTTCTGGAGAGATAGTTACATTCTTGATCCATACGTCTGAAGCAAATCAACACATAATTTAAAAAATCAGTGGTTTTGATTCAGTATCATGAGTGTAGAGCGCATAGTTTTTGAATTTGTAAAATATATTCACAAAGAGCCAGACAAATGTCCTGCATGTGGATTTAATATAATAATTGAATGCTGTAGTTTTATAAAAGGTCGGGGTTGGTTTTGCCCAAAGTGTAAAACATTATCAGTGTATGATGAGGCAATACAAAAAATGATAGGAGATAATGTTTCAATATTACCTGTGATTCCAAAGCCGCCATATTCTTTTGGTGAAACCTTGAGAGCATCATCAAAGGTGCGTCGTATAGATTAGAATGATAAATTGTTTTGTTTGTGGAAAAAAGAAAGAGGACTATGAAGTATGGTGGAATAAAATAGTTATAGGGATAACATATGATTCAGAATTTCAAAATAATGAGACAATACGCAACATGTCAGATAAATCAATGATGTGTCATGGATGCATCAAAACAATAGAAAAAATGGTAGAAGAAAATAAATTATAATTTCTATTCATGTACATATTACCTAATATATGATGAGGTCCAAATTTTAGTGAGAAAAAAATGTTAGTAGATAAAAAAATACTTGCAGGAGGAATTGCAATGGTAATAGTAGGTACAATTATTATGATTAATCTCAATGCCGCAATGCCCGCAGGTCAATCTGGGATGACTGAGGAGGAGATTATAGATTTGATGACAAAACAACAAGAAAATCAAGATATGACTGCTTTTGCAGGAATTTTAATCGGAGTTGGATTTATGTTAATTTTGATTAGTTTTGGGGCTAGAAGGAAAAGAAAAGGCAGCCCAGAAAAAGTAGAAAAAAAGCCAATTACATAGACTTCAAACATTTTAATTCCAAAATTATAATCAATCAGTATTGATTCATGCAGAAATCAGCATCTACCCAATTGGGACAAATGATACAAGTGTTAGTTTTTACATTGCAAAAGGAATGGAAGCCATACAAAACATCAAAGAAATTAGATACGAGATAAATTCTATGGGAACAATTTTAGAATCAGAAAATATCGACAAAATTTACGAAGCTGCCAAAATAATCATGGAAGTAGTACATAATCTAGGAGTAAACAGGGTAGAAGTTATTTTAAAAATAGACTCTAGAAAAGACAAGCAAGTAAAGATGGAAGAAAAATTAGAATCTATAAAAAAACATCTGAGTAAAAAGTAATCTAGAATCTCTTGATAATATTAAAAAAAGTGTCGCGTTGTGCTGGTTGACGTTCGATTTCTTTTACCATAGTAGCCAACTCTTCTACAGATGAAGCAGTAGGTTTTCCAGCAGCACGATAAATTTCTTCAGAAAATGCAGTTCCGACTAAATCATTTCCGCCATTAGATAATGCAACTTGGGCAAGTTTTTTGCCATACGCAACCCAATAAACAGAAATGTTATTCAACACATTTGCAAGCATTAACCTAGATAATGCAATAATTTTCAAATCATAGACAGATGAGCATTCATTGTTAACTAGATGTTCTTGCTCAAGCTCAGTATTATCAAGACTAAATTTAAGAGGGATTAATGTGATAAAGCCACCAGTCTTTTTTTGTAGTTCACGAATTTTTATCAGATGATCAATGATATGAGATGGTTTTTCAATATGACCATACAGCATTGTCGCATTACTTTTGATTCCAAGATTGTGAGCTTGCTCAATTGTGTCTAGCCATTCTTGTCCAGAACACTTTCCCCTGACAATTTTTCCCCTTATTTCAGGGTGGAATAATTCAGCCCCTCCACCAGGCATCGAGTCAAGACCCGCGTCTTTAAGACGAGAGAGAATCTCCTTGATAGAATTTTTTGTTAATTTTGATAGATAGAAAATTTCAGCTGCGGTAAGTGCCTTTATTTTTAGTTCTGGATGATTTTTCTTTATGATTCTCATCATGTCTTCGTAATATTCGAGAGGAAGTTTTGGATGAAACCCACCTACGATGTGAACCTCGGTTGCCCCCATGGTTTTTGCAATAGCAACACGTTGTTCAATTTGCTCTGGTGTGAGAGTGTATGCATCTTCAGCACCATCTTTTCTATAAAATGCACACATCTGACAGCTTGCAGCGCAGACATTTGTGTAATTCATGTAATAAGATGCAGCAAAAGTTACTGTATCGCCAACTAGTTTCTTTCTAGCATTATCGGCAACTGCACTTAACATATGTAAATTATCATAATTCATCAATTCCAAACCATCATTATACGATAATTCTTCTCCAGCAATTGCTCGATCTAATGCCTGAGATTCACCTACTAGTTGTTCTAACACAGAACGAGTCAATCATTAAAGGATATATTCCTTAACTGTCAGTCTCAAGAAATAAGTAGGCAAACAAGCTACAAACGTTATGGTGCTACCACTTGTGGATGAACATAGACCAAAGTGTTACTTGTGTCATGTAGGATTTGAAAATATAGATAAACTCAGAGAGCATCAAAATACAGAGCATAAAGAATTTTTTAAATCACATGAAAAAAACACAAAGCGTGAACCAGCACCAGGCGACGTTACTGTGTTTTAGATTTTTGTTTTTGTATAGACTTTAGCAATTCTTTAGCCATTTCTTTGCTAAGATTAGCAAGATCATAATCATGATCAATGGATAATGCTTTTTTAAAATGCTTTAACGCATCTGCAAGATTTCCTAGCTCACCTAGTGATAGTCCTTTGTAAGCTAGTGCCATAGCGCATTTTTTATCAACTTTAAGGGTCAAATCATAACACTTGATTGCATCTTTGTATTTTTCAATTGTATGCAATGATGCACCTTTATTCACTAGTGCATCGATATTTTTTGGATCAATGCCAAGTGCCTTATCATAATATTTTATAGCTTGTTTTATCCTACCCAAATTTTGCAGCGTTACACCTTTGTCTATTATTGCATTAATGTTTCCAGGCTCTTGTTTTAATGCTAAATCATATAGTTTCAGCGCATCTGAGAAATTACCATCTTCACAAAGATCATAAGCTTGTGATAACATTGTATCTACTTTATTCAATATGTATTTGATAATATTTTATCAATAATATAGATTCACAATTGGTTAGATAGTAAGAAAATAAGTTATTTTATAGGTCCATGTTTTGATCTAATTTTAGACCCTTGTACCTATTTCTTATGGTAACTTCAGTCACACTTGCAGCTTCGGCAATATCGCGCTGAGTTATATCTTCACCATTTTTAACACATGCCAAATATAGCGCAGCTGCTGCCAATCCCATTGGGTCTTTTCCAGCTGATTCTTCATGCTCTTGAGAGATTTTCAGAACTTTGGCGGCATAACGTTTTGTCTTTTCTGTAATTCCAATCCTACTTGCAATACGGGCAACACATTGAATTGGATCAACTACAGGCATCTTTAGGTCTAGTTCTCGATGTAACAATCTATAACATCGGGCAATGTCTTTTTTCTTTAGATTTGCAGCTTCACCCACATCATTAAGAGTTCGTGGTGTTTCGGTATCTCGGCATGCAGCATAAAGTGCAGATGCAATCATTGCAGATATTGATCTTCCGCGTACTAATTTTTTCTCTATAGCTTTTCTGTAAATGTAAGCTGCCTTTTCAATTACGGCATCAGAGAGTGCAAGTTTGTCTTTTAGTCTGTTTAATTCACTTAATGCCTGTCTAAGATTTCTATCGACAGATTCATGAACTTGACTTCTGCTATCCCAAGTTCTCAATCTTTCAATTGTACTTTTCATTGATGCAGTGAGTGGTTTGCCAGATGCATCTTTATTCATAGGATTAATGATAGTGGATAATCCCATGTCATGCATAGTTAATGATGTTGGTGCCCCTGCTCTTGCTTTATTGCCATGTTCATCTTGTGTAAAAGATCTCCACTCAGGTCCAGATTCTTGGGATTTCTCAGAAATGACGTATCCGCATTTTCCGCAAAATCTTTCTCCAGTAACATCATCAGTTAATAGCGAATTTTTTGCACAACGAGGACAATTATCAGCATTGAGGGATTGTAAGACCATTACAGGATCACTAAGTGGTCACATTATAATAACTAGTATGAAATCTGGGAATATTTAATTGGGTTTGTTCGTAAATGGTGGGTAGAACCCTTACCACTAAAAACAATCAACATAAGAAATCATAGATCATGATGCGTGCTTGTCTCTTGGGTCAATCTCCAAGGACTTGTTAAAGCATTCTAGAGCTTCTTCATACCTGCCTAAACTACGCAGTGTTACAGCCTTAAAATTCCACAGTTCAGGGTCGCTTTGATTCAACAACAATGCTTGCTCAAAATAACCTAGCGCCTCTTCAAGATTACCTGATTCCAGAAGAGATTTGCCTTTTAAAACCAGTTCTTTAATTTGCTCCACAACAAGTTTTGTCAATCGTTTGTTTTAAGTTTGAATTGAGCTAAAACATGTAAAATTCATAAAAATTAAATAAAATTAAACACATATTTAAGAAATCACCTAAAATTTAAATGCATTTTCAGATTATACAAGACATATGGAATTAGATAAAACAGATGAAAGAATTCTCAAAAATTTAATGGTAGATGCCAGATTATCTGCAAGACAACTTGCATTAAAGCTTGGAATATCAACAGTTACAGTATTATCAAGAATAAAAAAATTAGAAAGAGAAAAAATAATCAAAGGATACACTGCACTAATAGACCATGAAAAATTAGGCTATAATCTGACTGCAATAATTGAGATCATTGCAAAAAAAGACAAAATCATAGACATGGAAGTAGAAATATCAAAGATAGAAAATGTGTGTGGAGTTTATGACATTACAGGAAATACAGATACTCTAATCATTGCAAAATTCAAATCTCGTAACGAGTTAAGTGAATTTGTAAAAGGATTGGCAACAATTCCAAATATAGAAAATACCATCACACATGTGGTTCTAAATACCACCAAAGAAGATTTCAGACTGACATAAACAAAATGAAAAATTTTAGCATCATAATATTGAGCATAATTGTCATAAGCATGGTTCAAAATGTTTCAGGACAATCAGAAAACGCTGAAAAAAAAATACAGATGGAGTTAATTGTAACAGATGAGCAAAAAATAATTTTATTTGCCAGTTTTGCAATAGCAGTCATAGGTCTTTTTGTGTATCTTGCAAGAGACATAATTCTAAGGAAAAAAACACCGTATGATTCTAAGGAATTTGATTCAAAAAACGACAAAACATATGAAAAATACCATTCAGATTGGTCAGATGACTATGAAGAATTAGGGAATAGAAAGAATTCAAAAGAAGACAAAGAATTCAGGATCACATCTCAGAATTCTTCATTACCAGATTATTACAAGATATTAGAAATTCCACAAAATGCAACACATGAGGAAATAAAAAAACAATATAGAAAACTAGCAAAAAAAATACACCCAGACAAAAACAAAGGAGAAAAATCAGAAGAGATAATGGTTCAAATCAATAAAGCATATGAGATATTATCAAATGAGGAATTACGCAAAAAATACGATACATATCTTAACAAAGATTAATCAGTTCCAGTTTTACCAAAATCATATTTAATTCAATTTTAGATGAACTTTGTACGCTGTTTGTTAAATTTGTAAAAATAGACAAAGTTGTTTTTTTATTATTATTAGCAATTTGTGTTGTGATTTTAATTTCGCCAAATTCAGTGTTTGGGCCCAACATAGTTTTTGATAATAACGGAACAATAGACAGATCATGAACTATTCCTTTTATTTTGTATGCAAATGTATCAGAAAAATACACCCCGCCTCGTGTAGTAGGTGAGTTGACAGGGGTTGGTGAATTTACAATAGAGACATCAGATAGAGGATATTTGAGATCATTGAGATGTAGAACATAGTCCAAATGTTGTTTTTCATTAATGCTCATAAGTGATTCAAGCAAACTCAGGTCAACAGACATTGAAAATAAAAAAATAACAATTCTATTGAATCTTTCCAATAAAAATAGCACCAAATTTTCAAAGATTATCTAAAGGGTTAGAAGAAATTTTCAATAAACCAAGAACATACTTAAAAAGAACAGATAGGATCGACATTTGTTGCAAGAACTTGCAAAACCCCACACTATGCGAAATCAAATCATGAGCCTAGTGGTGGAAAGCGGCATGGATGAAGACTGCTATACGGAGATGCTAGACTATACTATAGAATTATTTGAAACACAGGGATTGGGAAGTGATTACTATGGATATCACAATATCAACCACGAATTAGAAGTCACATATGTTTCACTGCTATCTGCAAATCTAAACATTACAAAAAAATTTTCAGACAATGATTTGAAATATCTGTATGTAGCAGCATTATTTCATGATTTTGATCCACAAAAAAGCGTAGACAAACCACATGAAGAAAGTGTTTTGAGATTTATTTCGACAGATAAAAAATTAAGAAAACTTTTGGATACTGCAAACTTGGATCTTGAAATAATCAAAGTGCTGATACTGAGAACAACATATCCATGGAGTGGCCAGATTAAGGAAAAAGCAGAGCTGCAAATCAGAGAATGTTTTAGAAATTCAGAACTGACAAAAAACAATGAAGAAAAACAAGAACATTTTATGAATTTAGGATGGTATCTATCAGTTATTGACAGAATTAGCGGTTATGCGGTAGGTGATTTTTCAAAAGCTATGGAAATGGCAAAAATGAACGCACACGCTTTAGCATGGAAGCCCTCACTGATTGTAAGAAGCTCAGTAGCATATTTTGAAGAACTACTAAACAAAGAAACTGAAATGAGTCAATTCGTTTTAAAATCATTGCCAAAACACATGAGAAAGAATTTTTTTGACACGGTATTATCATTTATGAATATCAGACAACAAGAAATTACAATACAAGCAAATTACACATATGATAATTTGAAATTGGTTCCAACTATTGAAAAAATAGAAACACGAAAAGATCCTGAATTTATCAAATCAATATATTCAATATTTTTAGAGTTACCAAAACCACTTCAATTTGCAAAAGAGAATTTTGAAGAGTCAGTAAGAGATCAAAACATAATTCTCAATACGCTTAGACTAAATGATTGCAAAGGAGAGATAGTTGGATTTACTAAAGGTGGACCGTTGGAAAATTACAAATTAAGACCTGAAATCAGAGACGAGAATTATGGCATGAACAATACAATATTTCTAGAACCTTTAGCATTAAAAATGGGATATTGGGGGCTAAAAGGAGGCAGTGAAATGCGTCACATGTTTGTCATGCAGGCTCATGCTAAAAAATACAAATATTTGACTAGTTTTGCATTAAGAGACGTAATAAAATCCAGAATAGACAAAGAAGATGCCGAATTTGTGGCAAGATTTGACCCAGAACGATGGGACTATTATAGAATCAAGCTTTGATAATTAATTAGAAACTTTTCAAATGCCATATATCAGATACGTCACAATATATCAAAAAATTTGTAATGGGAATTAAACTAAAGGAATCAAGATAAAGTGTAGAAACGCTTTATTAACAAAAAAATTGCCAGAAAATCAGGATGAGACAAGTTAGTGCCATTTTTGGGATCATACTAGTTTTTACAGTTTTAATCAATCCAGCATTTGCAATAACACAGCTAGACAGAGTGGATATTACAAATCCACGACTGGTAAATGCATTTGGCTCCAAAATATCAGAGCAGGTCAATGTGAATCAACAAGTTCAGATTTCTGCAGATATTAAAAATAACCAAGAAAAATCTCAGAAATTTGTATATGTTGTTCAGATTAAAAATCATGATGGCATCGTTGTATCATTAGGATGGATAAGCGGTTCACTTAATCCTGGACAAACTTTTAGTCCGGCACTATCATGGACACCAAAAATATCAGATGCATATACAGCGGAAATTTTTGTATGGGATGTATCAGAAGAGGGAAGCAACAAATCATGGCAAAGACTAGATGCGTTAGCAGAACATGTGATTTTGAAGATTACTAGCTAATAGTAAATCTCCATCATACATCAGATGATCATTTTAGAATAGAATTAGATGCAAAATAGTGTTTTTAGGCATAAAATTAAGATCATAGGTTTGCCTCATAGTAAAAAAAGTTTAACAAGATCTCGCTAATAGAACCGCGTGCCTAATGGTATCATGACAATAGGATATTGTGTTAAGTGCCGAGATAAAAGAGACATCGAAGGCGCAAAACCATACACCATGAAAAATGGCAAGCCAGCTCTAAAAGGCACCTGCCCAAAATGCAGTACAGCTATTTTTAGAATTGGTAGAGGCTAGAAACTCGAAGAGATATCTAGTAGTGCCATTCAGGAGTTAGTCCATTCCATAGCGAACGCAGTGGGGATGGATCTTTTTCTATTTCTTGAATAATTCTATTTTTTAATGAAAAGAAGAAATTCTCAAGAGCATCGAATCCACCATCCAAAAAAAGTTCTTGCCCAATCTCCGTGATTCTTTTCTTTTTTTCTAGTACTTCAGAAGACTCAGGATTTTGTAAACAAAATGTCATCAAGTCCATTAATTCCTCTTCAAGCATAAAGTCCATCGATTTAATGGATTTTATAATAAATTTAAACTAAGATCGTCTATCGACATCATTTTGTAAAAAAACAAAAAATGAAAGACAGCATAAACATGTTCATTGAAATTCTCACAAGTCGCCAAGTCATCTTTCATCAAATTAGATTATTCTCTACAAACTTAAGATTAATGGTTTAGATAAAAAAAGAGATTATTTTAGCCGTCTATAGATTTCTTTGAATTCATCTGCAAGTGTATATGAGAGATTCAAAAGATGTGCCAATTGATTCATGGTGGTTTTGTCTCGTGAGAGCTGACGTAGAATGGTTAATGCTTTTTGTGGAGAATTTATCGACAAATCCATTTGCCCAGACCAAGTCTTGAATGCTTCGTTTACCTCCAAGCAGAAATTCAATACGAATTGCTCAGAATTTGGTACTGACTCCATAGATTTTGACGGTTTTAAAAGCACCGCAGACAATTCACGAAACTCATTTCTTCGATCTATTAGCAACATGTCCAGCGCTTGTTTTATTTTCTCATCTTCTAGTCCTGGTTTTTTTACAAGATACAAACCGATGTTACTCATGATATGATATAGTAATCAACAAAGATAAGCAAGCCGATAATAATATCAAACGTTCATCATATTTTTTTTAAAAAAATAAACAGATGTTAATGAATTTGAATACTAATCAGTTAATTCAGAGAATCGATTTTCAACATAATTCCAATTTACCACATTCCACCATGCTGCAATATAGTCAGATCTTTTGTTTTGATATTTTAGATAGTAAGCGTGTTCCCATACATCCAATCCCAAAAGAGGTATTTTTCTTATTGACCATGGACTGTCTTGATTAGAGGTAGTAACCAGTTCTATTTTGTTAAAAGTTTGATTAAACACAAGCCAACACCACCCACTTCCCTCAATAGACAGGGCTTTGTTTGAGAATTCTTTTTTAAAATTTTCAAAGTTAGCAAAATACACATCAATTGAATCACCTAACTTACCACCAGGACTTCCATCGTTTTTTGGAGTCATTGTTTCCCAAAATAATTTATGATTTTCAAAACCACCACCAAAAAAATTAACTTCACTTCGGACAGATTCAGGAATGGCATTTAGATCAGATAAAACAGATGTAATGTATTGTGGATGAAATTCGCTAGAAATTTTGGCCAATGTCTTGTTTAATCCATCAACATATGCTTGATGATGTTTTTGATGGTGAATCTCCATGGTTTGTTTATCAATATAGGGTTCAAGATCATCATATGCATATGGCAATCTAGGCAATTCATATTTGACCATACTCTAATCAAATAAAGTCCACATATATTTTTCAAGTGGAAAATAAAATAAGTTTGGCATCGTTTATGGCAATTCAGGCATAAAAACACAAGTTCAGGATCTTAAACAATATAATTGACAAGATAGTTTTCAGCAGAGTAAACAAATCTTGAATCCATTATTTCAGCTCAGTACCAGAAGTTATGAAAAAGAAATTCCAATAGTAAAACAAGCATTGGCAGATCTTGAAAAAGAATGTGATGTGCAAAATGGATATACAATTGAAAAGCCATTTGAAAAATTTGGCTGGACATTTTTTAATATTCAAATTAGTGAAGAATTGGCAGAGGTAATTGAAAAATCAGGTATGATGAAAGGGGCGTTAGGATATAAAATTGCAGAACAGATGACAAATTTTGTTGGACATTATCTAGAGACTAAAGGAAGCGCTGTAAGAATAAAGAAAATAGATTACGGGTAATCATCATAATTTTGTAAATCCATCTTAGATATTTTTGGATTCAACTAGGCATAAAAATCAAATTTCAAGCGAAAAAGATGATAACCATTAGCACAAAATAACAATAATGACAAAATTAGGATTAATTGATTTACAAATACTTCATTTAGGAATCAAAGGTGACGGGAATTTTAATGAAAAAGATATTGAAAATTCAGAATTAAAGAGATTAGGGGTTGGCAGAATACTAGATGCATTGGCGTCATTAAAAGATAGAAGACTGATAAATTTGAATAGCGACGGCTCGTTTTTCATAACAGATTTAGCAAAACACACGTTATGGGATGAACAAATTCCAACATGGGTCAAGATTTTACGGTTATTGGAAATCAAGTCATGCAGTAGTGAAGTGATTTCAGATTTTTTAAAAAAACCAGAAATCAAACTAATTGATGAAATTGAAAAATTGAGAAAAAATCAATTGATTCTAATGTCACCACTAAGACAATCCAAAATTATCAAAATGTATGAAATTCTTCCAGAAGGGATAGAAAAAATCAAAAAGATAGAAGAGGCAGGATTTCAAAACGACAGATTGGAAGAAAAGAAGCCAAAAATAGAGATTTTTGAATTAATTGAGCAAATCAGAAAAGAGATTAGTGAAGAGCCAGAGTTTAACAACAAAAAGAGCATAATTTTAAAACTAGATCAAATCAAAGAAAAATTAAAAATTTAGTTATTTTGATCTTATTTTATCATGGATTTGGGCAAGAATTAATTCTGCCTTGTCTTTGTTTTCATAAGTATCAGCAGTCTCATCCATAATAGAATCAATTTCATAGCTTTTATCTACCAAAATATTTGCAACATGATCATCTAAAGTGCCATTTCCAATAAGATAATATGCAAAAACAGTATTCTTTTGGCCAATTCTATGCAATCTATCTTCTGCTTGTCGGTGAATTGCAGGACTCCAATCCAGTTCTGCAAAAATTACATACTTGGCTCGAGTCAGATTAATTCCTACGTTTCCAGCTCTTAGACCAGCTATCATTAATTTTGATTCTCCTTTTTGAAATTTGTCAATTTGGTCTTGACGTAGTTTATCAGATTGACCACCAATAATAGAAACAGGTGAGAATTCGCCAAGACTCTCATGCAGTAGTTTATGAATAACTTTATGATGGCAAAAGACTACAACACTTTCTTCTATTTCCATAATGTTCTTAACAAAATTAATTACGTGAGGCAATTTTGCAACACCAGCAATCTGTCTTTCGCTTTGAATTGCTCTATGATATGAAGCAGATTTGTCAAAAGCAGTTTCGGCATCTTTTTGTTCTTCTTCTAATTTAGTCCATATTTTTCCTAGTTCATCAAAGTAATAATCAGTATCAGCGTCAATTACCTCTTTGTAACGAACTTTATCTTTTAATTCCTTGAGGACATCAGATTTTTTTCGTCGTAGCATGACATGTTTTTGTAATTCATTTCGAAGTGATGCTCTTTTATTTTCAAGTACGATTGCCTTGCCTTTGTCATTAACATAACAAAAGTACTCACAGAATTCCTTAAAACTGCCAAGCAGCCCAGGCCTTAGGATATCTACAATTGGCCAAATTTCAGAACCTCTATTGTAAATTGGAGTACCTGAAAGACCAATCCTATATGAAAGAGAGGGTAATGCGGCTAGTTTTTTAACAGCCTTGTATTTTTGGGTTGTCTTTGATCTTAGGTTATGAACTTCATCACACACGATAGTTTTGAGATTAAGTTTGGATAAATCAGAGAGACGTTTGTAAAGTAATTCATAATTTATTATGTAAAAATCAGTCACAGGAAGTTCTTTTGATTTGCCAGTTCGTATAATAGTTGATGTAGGAGATTCAGATTCTATTATTCTTCCATTTCTACTTTTTTTCTTCATAAATTTGGAAATTTCTCTTTCCCAGTTATTTAGCGTCACTAATGGTGCTACAACTAGAACTGGAAAAGTTTGTTTTTCAGTAGCAACATAAGATAAAGTCTGTACAGTTTTTCCAAGACCCATTTCATCTGCAAGTAATGCATTGCCAGATGATTTTAACAGAAAATCCAATCCTTCTTTTTGAAAGTTCAATAATTTTCCTCGGAACTGTTCTCCCGCTTTTGCGCGATGCAGATTATATTTTACGGGAGGAAGTGCAGGTTTTGGGGTATAGGTTTTTACGATTTTTCTTTGCCATGCAGATTTTGATAGAATTTCAAGTGGGTATCTATCCATGATCAATTTGATCTGTTTTACACTTTCAATACTATCAGGAATTATTACCTCATTGATGTTTTCACCATACCATGCTTCAGGCACAAGCCTTGAGATCATACTTACTGCACGTTGACCTGTAATCTTCCAACTCCAAATTTTCGAGTATTTGTCCAAAACATACTCTAATGTTCCAAAGTTTTCCATGGATGTCGCCATAATTTGTCGATAGAAAGTTTTTTTGCCTTATGAATCTTGATGTTTCTTACGATCAGGCGGTTTGTCTACAATAGTTAAAATAGGAATGAATGGGTAGATTTAGGCACTAAAATTTCAAGAAGATTAGTCATGTGTTTTAAGATTAATGAGGTTTATCGACAGGGTGAGGCTTTGTATTTTCATCATGGCAATCACAGTGACAAAGATGGGTCTCATGGTTGTTAACACAGTCAATACACTCGTAGTGTTTTCTAGTTTCACAAGCAGCACAAATCATACTTAGCAGTAAAATGAAGATGGATTTGTATTTTTTCTATTTTGACTCAATATTCCACTTCACTTCTTTGAAGTAGTTTATCAGTGAGATCTACGTAACCGTGAGGATCAAGCTCTTTGGCAAATCCCTTATCAATATTTATTAGATAAATTGAGTGCAAATGGGCATTTAAAATATCAGCATATGATATGTGGGGATTTTTATAATATTGGTCACACAGTTCTTTGATTTTTTTTATCTCAGATTCTTTTCTTGCATTTGGTGGAACGAGAAAAGCTTTTGGGATTGGAATTAGTCCTATTACAGGAGTTGCCAAAGAAAACTTTGAGCAGTGTTGGCTATACCTAGCAATTTTGCTCATGATTCTTGCAGTGAAATAATCAATAGTATCCATGGCATGATCAGGAGGAGTAAAACCAGTTTCTATTTCAATAATTGTATTTCCACCTCCTTTTTTTGCAAAAATATCACATACTAAAATATCAGAAATTTGTTTTTCCACTTCCACTGAATAACCACGCGCAATAAGACTGGATGCACATATTATCTCTAAAACAGAGTGATTGATTTTTACAAGATTTTTTTGATACATTTCTATTAGTTGTTGACGCACATAGTTGAGTTTTGGCAAATCAGTTTCTTTCAAATTTTTAGAGAGTTTATCCGTTACTTCGTAAACATCGTTACGGAATTTTTCTAAATCCATATGGTTACGATTGTCTTAGAGACTGGGGTTTAAGAACGTGTAAGTTTTAGAACTTGACAAATCTATTGGAAAAGGATTTACCAATAACCAAAATCGACATAATTGAACCAATTAAAATCAGAAGAGAAACAGAGCCAAATTCAGGCACTACATGAGGTTGAGTAAGTGGATCACTAGTTAGAGTAAACATTGTTTTGAATTGTCTAGTCTCAGTACCACTTTGAACTTTTAGAATATAGTCGCCGTCTTGTTTTAAGAGTGGACTTTCAGTGTTTAGCTCAAAAGAAAAATTTCCGTCAACATCAGGTGAGAGTTGCTGTACAGTTACAACATTTCCAATAGGGTTAGTTACGACAACTAGTATTGGTGCAACAGTATTTTGTGGTTTCAAGTATCCATTTATTTTGATAGTTGAGTGATGATCATAAATTTGTGAGTCAGTCCAGACAGTTAATGGAAACATCTCTTTGTAGAGATCAATTTCATAAGAAGGAATTTGAACACAACTAATGCAAGTGATTTCTTGTTCAGCATATGAGATGCCAGATAGCGGTAAAGAAACAACAAGGGACAGAAACAAGACAGATAAAACAGAGCGATGCACGTTTATCGGCGAAGAACATAATATTTATAGATTTTTAAGAAAACGTACTTTTTTATCGAAAATAAAACTGAGATATTCAAACAATCAATTAAAAAAGATGTTATGAACGACTTATCAATTCTACGCGTGCCTTATAATCAAAAAAACATCAGCAGCATCAATGAAAATCGACATACCGTTACCATGCCCTTCGTATGGTGGAAAGATGTATTCTGTAAGTTACGAAGCATCTTTTACAATATTAAAAAAAAGAAGCTGGCAGGTATGCAAAGAGTGTGATTTTGAAAGGGATTCAGAAGATTTCAAAAAATCCATTTATTGCGTATAATAGCAATTTTTCCATTTTATAAAAACCAAATAATTTTCAGACTAAAAACATCATATTGTATACAATTTATCCAGAGCTAATTGCATACCTAATAATAATTGAAAAAACAAGTTGGCAAAACAAGCATCAGACAAATAAAATCTAGGATTCTTTAAAAATTCTTATTGCTTCCAAATGAGAACAATTTGCTTTTAATCCCTTGCCATGATGAAACTTGTAGAAATTTTTGAACCCAGAACATTCACAAGTATCAGATGTTACAAAATAAGATTTCTCAGGATCAGATGAAGATTTTATTTGGTATAGATCATCATCGACTTTAACAACACCACCAGTTTCAACTAGTTTTTTGGCCTTTCGTATAGTACTTGCACTCATAAGATAGTTATGATATAGTTATTTTTTATTCTTTAATTTTTTCATGACATTAAATCAATATCATCAGGTTTACCTTAAAAGATAGAGCGTTTTTCATAATTCAAGACATATGGTTAGAATTTAGAATTTAATTTTATTTGACATTATATGACCTCAAAGAAAAAAGAGGCAAAAAACCACCAATTAGGCACAAAAATCACATGAAATCTCAAATCAAACTAAGGCATATTCATACTGCAATTATTATAAACTGAGTTTACTATTTCTGGTTATTGACTTTGAAGAGATATGTTGCTACGCGTTTAATCACAATGTTTGGAGTTTTGATGATCACACTACTCATTACAATTGCACTAGTAGGATCAAATATGGACAGCATCTTAAAACAAGGAGTTGTTTTTCAAGTAAGATCTGAGATTACAGAAAATCCTGCAATTGCAGAAAGTTTTTCATCAGTGGATGAGTTTGAGTTATTTATTCAGACTCAAATTGAACAAAGAATCAAGACTTTAGGCTTAGATGAGCCATGGTATTCCCCACAAAGGATAGGGTTAACAATGTACAAAATATTATTCCTAGACTTTGGCCATGCAACATTTCTTACTAGTGATTCAGGGTCATCAGATGTCAAAGAAATTATTTTAGAAAAACTACCCAGAACCATTCTACTGTTTACAACTGCAACAATCATAATATCAGTGATAGGGATTTTTCTAGGGGCACTGGCAGGAAGCAAAGTAGGATCAATACTAGATAGAATAACATCCAGTTTTGCAATAATTAGCTCCAGTTTTCCTGTTTGGTGGATAGGGATGTTGATGATATTTGTATTTTCGTTTGTATATCATATTTTTCCTGCAAGAGCAACACCATTAATTCCATCATCAGACCCAGGTTATATCGGATCTTTGCTATATCATATGACATTGCCTTTGATCACAATTGTAATCATAGGTTTTGGGTCATGGGCATATTTAGTTAGAAATTTCATAGTAGGAATAATGCAAGAAGATTTCATAATTGCAAAAAAGACCATGGGAATTAATCAGAAAAAAATAATCTACACACATGCTCTAAAAAATGCAGCCCCGCCAATAGTCACTATTCTAGCATTGAGTCTTTCAGGCTCGTTAGGAGGGGCAATAATTACAGAAGCAGTATTTGACTGGCCAGGTATGGGCAGGCTGTATTTTGAGGCAATTACAGTCATGGATCTGCCCGTAATTATTGGTGCGACATACATTTTGACAGTGTTTTTCCTGATTAGCATATTTGTTGCAGATTTACTTTACGGGTATTTTGATCCAAGAGTGAGAACAGGCTAAATGAGCAGCATTACGCCACAAGAAATCAAGGTAGAATTTCTTAAAAGTAAAATAGGTATTGCAGGCATTGCAATTTTATCGATTTTAATTTTTACATCAGTTATTGTAGTTGTTGTAATTCCAGTAGACACTTTTAAAGAATGGAATAATCCAGGAAATTGGATTTCATATCCCAAAGTTGCCATACCGGTATGGATTAATTTATTTTTGAGTGAAAAAATCCCTGAACACAAAATTTTGAATACGCCAAATGTCAACTATGATGTGTCAGGGGACATATCAATTACATCTCATCAGTTTGGGGTAAATTTTGAATATGATGACTTCCCAAATGATTTCATTTATGAATTTTCTGCAAAATATTCAGGAGTACCATTATTACAAATGGATGTAATACGTCCAGACGGAATACAATTAAAATTATTATCAACATCATTACCACATTCAGATTCAAATTCAATTCATAGTGAAAGAATATTTTCCACAGATAATGTGATTAGAAAAAATCTGGATCTGCAATCAAACAAATTTTTATTTTCTACAAATAACTTATCAGCAGAAGACATCATTTTTTCTAAAACAGAGAATCATGAACCATTAAAAGGAAATTATATTTTTTTAATTAAGATGTATGGTAGTAATTCAGAAGATCAGATTCCAGAATCCAGGCTAATCATAGGAGGCAAAGCTTTTGGAATTATGGGAACAGATGAATTAAGAAGAGATTTAGCTGCAGGATTACTCTGGGGAACACCTTTAGCACTTTTCATAGGGTTGGTTGTAGCAATAGCATCAGTGATAATGGGTTTGCTGTATGGGGTGTATGCAGGCTATAGAGGTAAAAAAACAGATGAAACAATGATGAGATTCAATGATGTAATCTATGCACTGCCTGCACTTCCATTTTTGATTATTCTATCAGTTACAATTAGTAATAGTATTTTTGTGATGATTGGATTTTTGATGGTGTTTGGCTGGGTAGGAGTAGCAAAAGTTGCAAGAAGCATGGCGTTGCAAATTAAAACCAGAGGATATGTAGAAGCAGCCAACATGATGGGTCAGAAAGATTCAAAGATCGTACTCAGGCATATTTTGCCACAGTTACTACCATATGCATTTGCCAGTATTGCCATATCAGTACCAGCTGCAATTACAACAGAAGCAGGTCTTAGCTTCTTAGGATTAGGCGATCCATCATTTCCAACATGGGGTCAAATTTTACATGATGCCAATGTGTACGGTGCTGCTGCCAGAGGGTTATGGTGGTGGATAATGCCACCAGGGGTAATGATAGCGATAACTGGACTTGCTTTTGTCTTTATAGGTAATGCATTAGATGCAATTGTAAATCCAAAACTTAAAAGATGATTAATTTTGTAAAGGAAATTTTCTAATTACATCCAATGTGGCATCGTTTAATTTTATTGTGTATGTTGCAGCATTTGGATCCTTAGACTCTGATAGGGCATCAGCAAATTTTGTTTTCTCTTGTTCGGTTGCACCTGCTTCGTGAGCACATAAAGAAAATGCTTTTAAATTCAGATTATTTTTTAGCAAATAAGAAATAAATTTTTTATACTTTTCTGTATCTGCCCAACCGATATTTTTTTCTGTACATGTAGCAATCCAAACATCAATGGAATTATGAAACATTACTTTTTTTCTGATTTCATCTAATGACATTTTTATCTTTTAAAAATCAGCACGTTGCATTTTAGAACCACAACGAGGACAAGTGCCGCCTTTGTGTTTGTTACTACAAACTAAACACACATAGCGCACTCCAGTACCACTAGAGTTCATTCCAAAGAAGCCGCCGCCAGTTCCAGAATCACCATATCCTTTCATACGACTCATATACCGTTTTCTTAACAACATCGGAAATGCTATGAAAATAGCCAGAGCTGCACCAAGACCGTATGGAAATGGAAGAATCATTTGCAGTCCAATGCTGACACCAAGTGATGCAAACAAGAATATCAAATAAGTCTTATAATTAAACAATCCAATGAAAATACATTCAAAATACTTATAAAGTTTTGTCAGGATTTCTCATTCTTTCTATAATAACTAGAGAGAAATTTTTAATTTAGATAATTGCGAGATTTATGGAATCTCCGTTACTATCCCAAGCAAAGATATCATCGTCACTGTAGGGAGATTTCACAATTATTGACACAAATCCAAAGAAATTATGAAGATCAGTGACAGAAGGATCAGCTGTTCCACTTGGATGAGAATGGACGGTTCCAACATAACTCATATCAAAAGGCAAAAAAGAGTGAGGGAATCCTGCAAATGTTGGTCCAGAGTAATTAAACGGCGGAATTACCAATCCATCAATTAAGATCTGCCCTTGTTTTGATTTACCTTTCAAAATAAGAATACATTCATTGGGATGCTTCATTTGGCAATAAGATAAAATGCTATCTAGAACTTTTTTTTGTAAAGAAACATTTCTTTCAAATTTTTTCTTTTTAAATAACATGTCAAGATATCATAGTTTAGAACTAATTAAATTTAGGATAAGTGATAGTGTAAGCAGTATTAGAGAATTTTCTTAGTTTGACTTCAATATTAGAGATTAGTTTGGGGATATTAGAATGAGATTCTGCTATTTCATCTTGAAATGTTTTGATTTTTAATTTAGAGTCTTCTTTATCAGATAGAGCATTTTTCAGATCGCTTGTAAGATCAGATAATTCATTTGATTCAAGTGCAATCATTTGATCTTGAATGTTTTTTCTTTTATCTACAAATTCAGTGACTTGTTTGATAAATCCATCTAATGCTTCTTCTGTTTCAGTTATTTGTGAGAATGATTTTTCAGTGTCTTTAACAGAGATGGAACCCGAAGTAATCCCCTTTCGTACATTTTCTAAAATAAGTATTATAGAATCTCTGTTCCTGGAAAGCAACACCTCAAATGGATCTTCAATTAATTTAGATAGCAAATTTTTTTGTTCTTTATCCAATGATGAAACATATTCATATCTACTAAGAGGTCTTGAAATTTTTGTAAATTGTGAGTCGATTTCATTTTTTATTTGATTTTTTTTAACAGTAAATTCATCCAAAATTTGTTTTAAATCTAAAAATTTTCCATATTTGTCTGAAGTTTGTATTTTTTTAATTGAATCTTCAAAGGAGAGAATTTTTTTGTCAAGGGAATCAATAAAACTGTTAATTTCAACAATTCTTTGTTCTTTCTTTGTAATATTATTCTCTAAATCAACAATTTCTTTTAATGATTCTAAAATTTCAGCAGAAAGAGATTGGGCATGATCATAATTTTTTAACAGTTGCTGGATTTCAACATGATTTGAATTCATTTGTATTAGAATTTCTTTTAATTTTTCGGCATATTTTTTTGCAAAAATGTGTATTACTCTTGTTTGTCGTCCAAGGACATCTCCAATTTTTTTCAACATTTGATTTAAAATAACACTGAGATTTTCAGCATCATCATAAGAGGCAATATTAGGTAAATGTATTGCATCTTTTTTTATCATGTCAATTACTTGCTGTTTGCCTCTAACTACAATTATTCGAAGGTGTTTATCTATATCATCAACCTGAAGATCATCTTTTTCAAGGGTATTTCCGATCATTATGAGTTCTGTAATCAGTGGTTCAGTATTGTTTCTGATTGATTTTATGTTAGAGAGAATCTGAGTTGTTCTTAATTCAAGTATTTGATGGATAATTTTAGATACGTCAGATAATTGAATCTGTTTTTGTAAAGGAATTTCTTCAGATATTTTCTCTTCTTTCTTTTTACCCCATCCAAAGACCATTTGTTAAGGTTAACCTCTGGGGATTAAATGTGTTAGAGAAATAAAATTTAAAACTCACTCAGAAATATAGGCAACATGACAAAAAATGTGAAAAAATCATTTCATACTGGCTCAGTTAAGAAAACCATTACGATCAAAGCATCAAAAGAAAAAGTTTGGCGAAAAATAAGTAACATAGCAGGACTTTCATCATGGGCAATAGATGTCAAAAAAACCACATATCTTTCGAAAAAAAGAAGAGATGTGGGGGCAATACGCAAGATCACATTTACGGATGGCAATACTATTGAAGAACATATAGTTGCATGGAAAGAAAAAGAATATTTTACATATGTTGCAACATATGGATTACCTCTAAGAGTATACGTGGCAACAATTGCTATCAAATCAAAAAATAAAAAAACAACTCAGTTAACATGGCAATCTTATTTCAATAGTAAAAAGATGTCAATGAAGCAATTTCTGAAATTTGTAACATTTATGGGAACATTTTATGAGGCATCTTTAGAAAATCTAAAAAGATCACTAGAAGGCACAAGTAAATAAAGTGTAAATAGTATATCACAAAAATAAATTCATGAGCGATATGCGCTATATCATTATCGGTATTGTACTTATTTTTTCAGGGTTTTTGATTTTAGGTGTATTTGGACATGACTATCAAATTGCAAACATAGAAGCCAGTGAATTTGATGAATGTTATGAATATTATGATGACAAAGAACCAGTTACAGTCAACTGTTCATCGAAGATATTCAATCAAACTTTATTTTTTGCAATTGTTATAGTATTGATTGTAAGTGGAATCATATCGTTAGTCAAAGGAGTTAAAGGCAAATGGGATAACGAGGTCAAATCAGAAGACATGGTAGGTCCTAGTGGCGATAAAAATCCAGAAAAAGACTAGGCAGAAAACAAAAAGATAGAACAAGGTTTAGTTGTTTTTGAATAATTATAATTTCTCTAACTCTTCAGGATTATCTTCTTTTAACCGCTGAAAATAGATTTCTTCATAAGGCATATCTCTGGTTTTGCTTACAAAAATTATATTTAACCTTAAGGTATGTTTTGTTCTTAATTTCTGCTCAAAGCATAGTTGTAAAAACGGGTAAAATTTTTCATCATGGCAGTTCAATAATTTTTTTCATATTTACAAATACTTGTTCTATTTCTGTCATTCTTTCATTGAATTGCTTATCGGTCAGTTCGTGTGGTTTTATCAAAGTAATTATTACTTCAGATTCATCACCACTAGAAACTATTCGCATTGGAACATCCCATGTCGATTCTTGATCAATAAACATGTGGTCTAGAATTCCAAGAGATTTGTTTTCTTTGAATTTCAATCGAGCGTTTCCTCTAGGTGTTGAAAAAGACCACCAACCATCAGTAGTCATCTTAGCATCAGGCATCATTTTTGGAGGACAATTCAAAATAGCATCAAAGGTATCGCCTATTTTTTTGTTAACAAGAATAGAAATTGTACGAGATCTAGTCATGTTAGAATATCCAATTAAAGATTAAAAAGTATATAGTACAAATTCTTAGTGACTGTGCTTATTTATTTAAAAATTCTTTAATTTTTGTAAGATTTGCAACATTAGATTCATGAAACAACATCATAGATTCAGATAAGGAATCAGGCAAAACAGTCTTGAGCTTTTGAACTAATTCATCGCCGCTAGATATCATAGTGTCAATTAATTTTTCAATTTCGTTTTTTTCATTTGACATTTAATTCACCGAATCCATAATTTCAATTATCTTTTTTTACAAGTGTGGATATTGTTCGGATTTTTTCTATTTTTTGGATGTTTCTAGATACAATCTCTCTAATTTTTTCAAAATTTTCAGCATCTAATTTTACCATCATATCATGAGTTCCAATAGTTCCAAATACGTCTTTAACTTGTTCTATTTCTTTTAATTTCTCCATAATTGTCTCTTCTGCGCCAAGTTCACAATTAATCATAACATAAGCAGTAGTCACGATACATCAACCATAATACGATATTTCAAAGTTTAGATCGGATATTTTCCTCATTAAAAGAGGAATTTGGGGTTAAATTGAAGAAATAGTTACAGGTTATATTCGGAACAAAAAATGTGCCAATATGGGATTAAAACAAAAAATCAAATCAATGATACAAGATTGTTCTATTTGTAACAAACTAAAGTCAAATAAAGACGAAACAAAATCTTAAACATCAAAGAATTAAGATACAATTGATTTTTTAGATGTGAAAAAGCAACACAGTAAAAATATGATCCATGATTTGGCATAATCTAAAAATAATAGAACGATCAAAAATAATTAAAATTATTTTACTGTGATAAATCAATATTTTTGATCAGGTTTTATTTTATCGGAGAAACATTTCTTGAAATTTATGACTGAAGTACCACCTGCAAAACAAAGCTTTATTCAAGAATTCATGGGTTTTCTTAAGACTTTTGGAATTATTGGATTGGCAATTGCGTTTGTCATAGGTGCAGCAGCATCAAAGTTAGTTAGTGCACTAGTAACGGATATCATCAATCCAATGGTAGGATTAGCTTTACCGTCAGGGGAACTTAAAACACTTCAAACTAATATTGTCAATAGTGTAACTGGAGTTGTTTCAGAATTCAAGTATGGAGACTTTATTGCAAATATTATCGATTTTGCAATAATTGCTCTAATTGTATTTATCATGTACAAAGTACTATCAAGATTCAAGCTAGTAGATGACAAAACAAAGGCAGCCTAAAAACAACATACAATTAATTTGCATTTGAGCAGATACATAAAAAATCATTAATACACAATTTGTGGCCTTATAAAACTTAAAAAGTAAAAAAATCATCAGACAATATGCCAAATGATCAAGAAAACCAACAAAGAATAATAGAGTTATTAGAAAAAATCCTAAAAGAACTAGTTGAAATTAAGACAAATACAAAAATTACATCAGATTTTGCTACATTAAGATCAGAAATAATTCAGAGAACAAAAGGTCAATAAGTTAATCCATAGAATTTTGGTGTTTTATTCAAAGATACTAATTCAACTTTAAGGGTTGATTAGGCCTTCTTTGATTAAAAATTGGATTCCTTGAATAAATGAATCATCATCAATTGAGCCGTCTGCCCACCAGCCAGCATTATTTTTAATCCAAGACGGAATTTCATTTGAACCAGTTCCTGAATTTTGAGTAGATGAAATACTGATTATCTTTTCTTTGATTAAAAATTGGATTCCTTGAATAAATGAATCATCATCAATTGAGCCGTCTGCCCACCAGCCAGCATTATTTTTAATCCAACTAGGAATGGCAGATGCAGGAATCACAGGTTTTGGTATTTCAGATTTTACCATTTGAATTTCAAATTTCTTAAAAAGAGGTTTTTCAAAGTCGTCATTCCCAATTCCTAACAGCACTATTTGCATCGAATACTTACCTTCTAGAGAAGCATCAAGTATTCTTGTATCAATGCCATTTGGCAAAGCAATTCCTAAATCATTGGGATTTCCACCAGTGTTTACAATTTCTTTTCCAGATGGGTCCTTTAGACCATAGCCATATCGAATATCAGTAGCCAGATTCTCTTTAGAATCAAAAAATACAATAGAAAAAAGAAAATCCTTACTTTTAGAATATCTAGAATCATAAGAGGCAAGAGCCTTAAATCCATTATCAAAGAAAAGTTCCTCAGATATTATTGATGATTGAGATTCAGGGATAATCTCAACATTTAGCTTAGAATCAGAGTTTTTGAATTGTTTTAGCTCGTCATTAGTAATTATAAAATGTATCATGTTAGTATTTTTGCTTGAATATTTATCATAATGCAAATCTTTTGGAAGAATTAAAACGTCATTAATTTTACCATAAAAGCTGTTCACATATTGAAAAGGTAAGAAATTTTTTGGAATTTCAAAATAATTTTTCACAAAATCTATGTGTTCAATATGCGTCCAATCAAAAGGCATTTCAAAGATTATTGACTTGGAAGATTCATCATAGTGTAATTTTGTAATTGGATCTTGGAAATTTTTTGCAGAAATATAATATTCAGTACCAGATGCAATCATTTTAAATTGTTGTTCATTAGGGATAATTACAATAGTTTCAAAGTGGATATCCTGGGTAGTTTGAGTTTTTGGATTTTTTGCCCCTATTATGTCAGTTTTTACAGTATATTGTCCACTATTAACAAACACAGGTCCAGAAATCACAGGTATGCTAGAAGATGTTGAAGCTAAAGCATTTGGCACAATTGGATCAACATCTCCATAATATTTTGTACATTTCCATAGTTCTTCTTGCTGGCATCCTGATTTGGGCTGTATTTTGATATCTAGCTCTCCGTCTTTATCAAAAAACATTTGATTTGCAACCAATTGTGTGCCATGAAATATTTGGATTCTATAACTGACACTTTCAATATTCACATTAGTCATAATATCAAAAAATCGAATTTTTAGATTTGCATCAGAATACTTTTCAGGAGTAAAATCTGCGGGAATTAAGGATGTACTTACTGTTACTTCCCCCATTCCAAAACTAACTGGTGGAGCTTGCTGACCGCTATGGTGCTGAGCAAAAGATAGTGGAAAAGAGATGGTAAGTGCCAGTATTATGTAAAATAACCATAATTTTGATGTCATTTTTTGTAACGTAATATCTACAAAAATCATTGATAATTTCAACTTTTCAATCGTAGATAAAGGCAAATATACGATATGATGATTAGTCGGAGTTTATTTCAAACATGTCTCAAATATTATAATACGTGATGAAATAATTAACAATATGTTTCTAAATCTTGCAGGCATATTTTTACAATCAACACAAAAGATCGAACCTTCGACGCTTGCAATAATTATTAGCTCTGTCACTGCTACAATTTTTGTAATCACACTATTGATAACTTGGAAAAGTGTAAGAGAGAATACAAAAGCAACATATTCTCAGCTATTACGAGGATTCCATGAGGATCTTACAAACAGATTAGACAAAAATTCAATTCTTAAAACTACGGAAGATTGTCAAAGATACGCAAATGATTATTTAAATACCATAGATCAAATTGCATTTCTAGACATACATAAAAAAATCCCCACAGGAATTGCCAAATATCTCAGCAGATTTTTTGCTTACGGTTTGACAATAATTAATTGGTATGATCATATGGTAGGAGAGGATTTTAATCAGACAGCTAGAAAAAATTGGCCAAATTATTTTCTGTATTGTCAAAAATATGGAATAGTACCAAATCCAGACGACAAACTTCCAAAAATAATGTTGGATTATAATTCAATGCGAGAAAAAGAATCAAAATCTTAGAGCGCCAGGTAAGGGATTCGAGCCCCTGCACGCTTGCGCGTAGCCGTTTTCGAGACGGCCGCCGTACCACTTGGCTAACCTGGCAAGAAATCTTAGAAACACCCACATAATAAAGCAAATCAGAACTAAAACAAATGATTTTGGATAAAATTAGTCTATATCAAATAATTCATCTTGAAAGCGCTTAATTATCTGCGCTTTTGATTTATTCCATTCTTGCTCAGAGATATGATCAGAAAAAATAGAATAAAATCCATCAAAGAAGTTTGAATTATTCATCAAAGTAACAATTAGTTGTTTTTCATCTGCAGATAAAGGAAAATAAGAAACAATTTTTGAAAAATCATTTTGAGAATTTACCTTTATTTGATATATCTTATCTTTTAAACTTGCAGGCAGATTCAGATTTTTCATTGCTTGATGTGATTTTTATTTTTTATATAACTAATTGCAGTCAAAATAACACCTACAAGTATATCTGAAATAGCCACAAGTAGTCACAATTCAAAAGATAAACACAAAATAGCATAAAAAATCAACAACAAACAATGGGATTAAATCTAAAAGAACTAGTAGTCAGAGAAAAGACAACGCTAGAAGCATTTTCGTCAAAAATCATAGCAGTTGATGCCTATAATGCAATTTACCAATTCCTAGCAAGCATAAGAGGTCCTGATGGATTACAATTATCAGATTCAGAAGGCAGGATTACTAGTCATCTTAGTGGATTACTTTACAGAAATATCAATTTCCTGTCTTTAGGAATAAAACCAGTGTACGTATTTGATGGAAAACCACCGTCATTGAAAACTGCGGAAATTGAGAGAAGAAAACAAATCAAAAAAGATGCCACTGTGAAATATGAAAAGGCAATTGCAGAAGGAAACATGGAAGATGCAAGGAAATTTGCACAGCAAACAACTAGCATGAAAGACGGCATGGTTAAAGAATCAAAACAGGTTTTATCTTATTTTGGAATTCCATATATTGACGCACCTTCTGAGGGAGAAGCAACTGCAGCTCATCTGACAAATACAGGACAAGCATATGCATCAGCAAGCCAAGATTTTGATTCAATATTATGTGGAGCAAAAAGGCTGATAAGGAATTTTACAAACAGTGGAAGAAGAAAAATTCCTAACAGAAATACATATGTGGAAATTGAACCAGAAATAATTGAAACACAAAAAACACTAGATTCATTGGGAATTACAAGAGAACAGCTAGTGGATATTGGAATCTTAATTGGCACTGATTTTAATCCAAATGGTTTTGATAGAATAGGACCAAAAACTGCATTGAAAATGATCAAGCAACATTTACGATTGGAGGACATACCACAAATTCAAGAACAGTTACAGGAAATTGATTATGAGCAAATACGGAAAATATTTCTCAACCCAGTTGTGGCGGATGTAGATGAGATAGTGTTTGGGAATGTGGATTATGAGGGAATGACCAATTATCTAGTCAAGGAAAGAAGTTTTTCAGAAGATAGGGTACAATCATCATTGAATCGACTTAAAAAAGCGCTGGAAAAAAAGAGCCATAATTTAGATCAATGGTTTCAATAAGATTTGAATTTAATAACAAGTCAAATGTAAAATAAAAAATGCAACAGACAGATGCAAGAAAAATTCTCAAAGATGCACCAATCATGTGGAGACGAATCAACTCTATTGGAATCATTCTGGATTGCAATTCTACTTATGCTAGTAAGATGGGATATGCAAAATCAGAGATTTTAGGCAAGTCAGTATTTGAGCACGTACCAAAGGAATCATGGGAAAGCATGAATGATTCATTGAAAACATGGTTTGAAACAGGAAATGTATCAGATAGGAAAATTACGTTTAAAAAACAAGATGGCAGCACATTTCCAGGCTTGTTACATGCAACTAGTCTTTACGATGAAAAGCAAAATCTGCTTGGAAGCAATACTGTGATTTTTGATCTTACAGAAATGAGTGATGCAAAAATTGAGGAATTTGAAAAGTTTTTCAGCGAAGCTAAAAACAAACTAGATGAAATTAAAAATAATGAATACAAAAAACTAGATGAGAATTCCAAGTCAGAATATGACGGATTAAAGAAAATGTTTGATATGTTATTAACAACTGATTTGAAAGGATTAAAAAACATCAAATAGAAAACATAATAAAAATAACGTGATATTAATCAGATTTTGTTTGGATTGATTTTTGTAATTCTTCAAGTGCCGATTGAATTTCAGATACAGCCGCACCATCTTCCAAAGTACTAGTATCACCAATAGTTTCGCTATTAGCTATTGATTTTAGCAGTCGTCGCATGATTTTACCACTACGAGTTTTTGGTAATTTTGTTACAAAATAGATTTGCTTTGGAGTAGCTATTGCACCTATATCATTTCTTATTTTTATCAAGAGTTCTTTTTCTAAAATTAGAGGGTCTTTGATTGTATTTTGTTTTAAAACTACAAATGCAATGATTGCCTCGCCTTTGAGTTCATCTGGAATCCCACATACAGCTGATTCTGCCACATCATGATGAGAGACAATACAGCTTTCAATTTCTGCAGTTCCTATTCTATGACCAGATACTTTGAGGACATCATCTGCTCTGCCCAGTAGCCAGAAATATCCATCGGCATCTTTTAGAGCATAATCGCCAGGATAGTAACAGTTTTTGTATTTTGACCAATACACATCACGATATTTTGCATCATCGCCCCAAAGAGTCAAAAGCATTCCAGGCCAAGGATTTTTGATCACAAGATAACCTTTAGTGTTCGGGGGGATGTTGTTTCCAGCTTCGTCTACTACTGAAATATCTAATCCAGGAATAGGTCGAGTTCCAGAACCAGGTTTTAGTGGGATTGTTTCCAATCCAGGCAAAGCAGAGATCATTATACCACCAGTTTCAGTTTGCCACCAAGTATCAATTACTGGACATTTTTCTTTTCCAATAATTTTGAAATACCATTTCCACACTTCAGGATTGATTGGCTCACCTACGCTTCCCAATAACCTAAGAGTGGAAAGATCAAATGAACTTGGAAGTTCATCGCCAAATTTCATAAACATTCGTAATGCCGTTGGAGTAGTGTAAAAAATTGTAACTTTGTATTTTTGAATGATTTCCCACATTCGTGATGCATCAGGAAAATCTGGTGCGCCTTCATACATTACTTCAGTTGCACCATGTAGCAATGGACCGTAAACTGTATAGCTGTGACCTGTAACCCATCCAATATCAGCTGTACAAAAAAATACATCAGAATCTTTAATGTCAAATGCCCACTTGAATGTAGAATACAAATGTGTCAGATAACCACCTGTTCCATGCAATACTCCTTTTGGTTTTCCTGTGGTTCCAGAAGTATACAAAATGTAAAGAGGGTGAGTGCTATCTAATTTTTCTGCAATACAAGTATCAGAGACATCATACATCAACTCATTCCAAAGTATGTCTTTTGAAGACAAATCGATTTTGTTCTTTGCTCTTTCTATTACAACAACATTTTGAACAAAATCAAGATCTTTGATGGCTTCATCAATTACTTCCTTGAGTTTTATTATATTACCGCGTCTATATCCACCATCAGCAGTGATCACAGTTTTTGATTTTGAATCGCATATTCTGTCTTTAATTGCTGTTGCACTAAATCCAGAAAATATCACAGTATGTATTGCTCCAATTCTAGCACATGCAAGCATCGATATTGGTAGCTCTGGAATCATTGGAAGATAGATAGTTATTCTGTCGCCTTTTTGAACACCAAGGGATTTGAGGACATTTGCAAACTTTTGGACCTGAGTCCACATGTCTCTGTAAGTGAGAATTCTTGATTCTCCATTCTCACCCTCCCATAAAATTGCAGGTTTGTTGGCCTTGTTTTGATGAATGTCTAGGGCATTGTATGAGGCATTAATTGTACCACCTACAAACCACTTTGCAAAAGGAGGATTCCAATCCAATGGTTTTACCCAAGTTGAAAACCAAGAGAGCTTTTTTGCTTGTTTTTCCCAAAAAGCGATAAAATCAGATTCTGCTTCCTTTCTAATTATAGTGTCATTATTTCCAAGGCCGAGATTAATCTCTGACATCAAAATTGTGTAGAGCGTCAGACTTGTAAATGTTAAAGAAAAAATAAGTTAAAAAAATTATTGTGCTTCCATTCTGGCAAGCCAATCGTCTTCGTTGTTAGATGTTGCTGGTTTCACCTGTTTGGGTGGTTCTGGAATTGTTGGCAGAGATTCAGCAATAAATGGTACTGCTGAAGAGTATGTGACTGGTGCGGTAGGTGCCTCTGGAAGTATGCTCTGAACTTTTTGTGATTCAGAATTGTCCAGATATGAAACGGCCGATTCTTGGAGATGTTTTTGTGGAGGAGCTGTTATGTTTAGTACTTCGGCATCAAGATCTGCAATTCTTCTCTTAACGTTTGAGATTTCTGCAGTTTCGTGAGTAACATGCTCAATTAGTTCTGCAGAGCATGTCTTTACTGTCTCAAATGTGTTATCAGAGATCTCATTGCTCTTGTATTGTACTTTGGCATCAAATAGCAACATCTTTGCGGATTTGATCTGTTCATCTAACTCTGTCAATCTTGCTTCAAGCTTGGCTTTGATTTGTTGTTCTGCTTCATCTAATGATGCAAGTTTTGACTTGTATTTTTCGTGAATTATTTCTGCGTCTGCTTTCATGTCATCATTTTCAGAAACAATATCAATCAAGGCTTTTAGACGACGTAAAGTTAGTTGTTTTTCGCGAAGAAGTCTTTGAGAGTCTAGTCTCCATTTTGGAATGAATATAACAACATTGCCTTGAACTACTAATTGCTCATATTGGATTTGCTGTAATCCTTGAGAACCGCAGTCAACACCTACTGATTGGATGCTGCCATCAATGTCAGTTATTGTTCCAATGACTTTACCCATGAATGTTCCGTACATGTCTTTGACGTTTTTACCGATAATATCGATACCGTCATGTGTCATGGCTTAAGGTTCAGAGATTTGTATAACCGGCAAAGTGTGAGAAAGGTTACTAGTTTTGGTAAGATTATTTTGACAGCAATCAAGGTCAGAAGAAATTTAGAAAATAAAATAATTAGCCTCAGAAAAAAGTCATTGTCTTTGTATAATCAAAACTCTTAATTTTAGAGACAAAATCAGGTTAATCGTAAAGCATGGGACTCAAAACAGAAGACAAAATGGAACTGGAAAACTTGTTGAAAATAGCAACAAGCCAAATTCCAAAATATTTTAATTTAATAAATTCAACAAAGGAAAAATGGGAAATTAAAAATATGCACGAGTGTATTTTTGGAATGGTCTTTGAAAAATATATTCATGATTCTGGACAATATCTGACAAACAAAAGAATAGATGAGAATCAATCCAATACGGTTGAAAATACAATGGATCTATTTGATGCAGGAATTGAGATTTTCAATGATCATGTATTAGACATTAAAAGGCAAATCTACGAAAGTTAGCATATGAGTTTAAGAGATATTCACGAATTGAGAAAACAGATATTCTAATAGTTTTTTATTTTAGCATAAAATCAAATACTACCAAAACTTCCACCAAGGTTTAGCTTTTGGCATTTCAATAAGGGTGCATACTCCATCAATTAATTTTGTTCCAGTGCCACATATTCCAAATTGAGGTGTTTCAACTTTTGGTTTCTCGACTTCTGGTTCATCTAATCCAACCGCTTCATAAATCGAAGAATAATCTGGGAAGTTTGTATCAAACCATTTTTTGTAAGTTGGTTCATTATTGTATCTGTTAACATAGGACTGTGGATCTTTTTTTGGATCTACAAAAGATGCAATTCCTTTTGGTTCATCTAATCCAACTGCCTCATAAATCGAAGAATATTCTGGGAAGTTTGTATCAAACCATTTTTTGTAAGTTGATTCATTATTGTATCTGTTAACATAAGACTGTGGATCTTTTTTTGGATCCACAAAAGATGCAATTCCTTTTGGTTCATCTAATCCAACTGCCTCATAAATCGAAGAATATTCTGGGAAGTTTGTATCAAACCATTTTTTGTAAGTTGATTCATTATTGTATCTGTTAACATAAGACTGTGGATCTTTTTTTGGATCCACAAAAGATGCAATTCCTAATTCTTGTGTTGGTTCCGGTTCTGGCTCTGATGTTGGTTCGGATCCTGGTGTTGGTTCAGATTTATTTAAAACATCATTTACGGTAATTGTAATTGATTGTCTATCAGTCGATGAACCTAGAGTTACAACGATATCAAATACGTACGATTTTGCACCCTGTGAATCAGTTGGAGTCCATGTAAACATGCCTGTATTTGGATTGATTTGTGCACCAAATGGGGGGTTTTTGTCTAGGCTAAAGATTAGTCCATGTAATGAGTTATCAGTTACAGTTACAGCAAATGACAAAGATTTCCCTTCATCAATTGATAATTTGCCAAACGAATTCAGCTTAAGAGTGGTTACAGGAGTTGCAATGACTTCATTTGATGCAGCACTTGTACCAGCAGAATTTATCGCATATACTTTGTATGTGTATTTTGAATTTGTTATGAGACCTGTATGAGAGTATGTTGTCGCCGTACTCTTTGTATCTGCTACTAGTGTAGAATTAGAGCCAGAGTCTTTTTTTACTTCAATTTTGTAGCCAGTGATTGGAGAGTTACCATCAGATGACGGCGGATTCCAAGAGAGATTAATTTGAGTTGAAGAAACACTTGTTGCAGTTAATTTGATTGGAGATGTAGGAATTGTGATTGTTGGAATAGTAGAGGATGAGGGAATATTTGATGTATCAACTGAATTTGTTCTAGGTGTTGCAGATGCAGTATTTGACGGTTCAGTAGAACCAACACCAATGTTTGCTGAAACTGCAAACGAATATGTCTTATCAGTTTCCAAATTACTTACAATATAACTAGTGGTTTTACCATTAGTTGAACCTATAGTAGCATAAGTATTAGTTGCAAATACTTTTTGGATGTCATATCCACTAATTGATTGACCAAATGTATTAGATGGTGGTTGCCATGAAAGTTTAATCTGAGTAGGAGAAATTGCAGCTGCAGTCAATCCGCTTGGTACTGTTGTTGCTGCAGGTTTTACAGATGAGCTTGATGAGGGAATGCTGATTCCTTTTGAGTTTATTGCATATACCTGATAAGAATAAGTTTTACTTGAATCCAAGCCTTCATGGATAAATGACGTAGATGCACTTTTTGTGTCTGCAGTTACAGTAGTATAGCTTGTAGTGTCTACCTTGTATTCAATTTTATAACCTGTCACAGGATTATCAGTACTAGTAGGTTCATCCCATGTAAGAATAACAGATGTTGGAGAGACAGGGGAAGTCTTGAGATTTTTTGGGGCGTTGGGGGCAAGAGAGGAAGATGAAGAACTTAATGCAAATGCCTGAAGTCGGTTATTATCGGTGTCTGCAACATACAACAGACCATTTGTTGTATCTAATGCAAGACCTGAAGGAGAATCAAATTTACCATCAGAAGTACCAGAAGAGCCAAACTTTTCTGTAAAACATACACCATCAACAATTTTGCTAGTACCACTTGGACAAGTGTTACCGGTAACTAGTTTGAATATTTGGATTCGGGCATTATCACTGTCTGCAACATATAGAAGATCATTTGTTGTATCTAATGCAAGACCTAAAGGAGAATCAAATTTACCATCAGAAGTACCAGAAGAGCCAAACTTTTTTACAAAACAAACTCCATCTGTTGCTTCACTAGTCCCACTTGGACAAGTGTTACCGGTAACTAGTTTGAATATTATTATTCTATCATTACCAGTATCTGAAACATAAAGAGTTTCATCGCTATCATCAATAATTATGTATGATGGATTTTTTAGAGAATCATTTCCATCAAATGAATCAAAATTAAACAAAAATTGTCCAGATGAATCAAAGACAGATATTGAATCAGTATCTATGCTAGATACGTAAATTTCTTTTGTAGACTTTAATGTAGCAACTCCTTGTGCCGAACCAAGATACTCAGATTTGGTACTATCAGATGAACCAAATTTTAATTCAAATTCTCCATCACCGTTATCAAATCTTTGGATTCGTTCATTGCCAGAATCAACGACGAAGAAATGCCCAAATGAATCTAGCACACCGCCAGTAGGGTTATTGAATTGACCATCGCCATCATTGTCAGCCCCATCGGCATTATCATTACAGTTTTGCACCAATCCCATATCACAAAATGAGCCGAATTTGAAATCATGATTGCCATCGTCATCAAATACATTGATTCTATGGTTTTCAGTATCTACCACGTAGATTGTCTTTCCATCGCTACTCACGATAACATCATTGGGACTTTTTAGCTGGTCATTAGCAGTTCCAAGAGAACCAATTTTAAATGAAAATGTGGGTGTAGCATATACCATTTGAGAAGAGGCAGTACCAATTAACAGCAATAAACTAAGACACAGACTAATGGATGATTTCATATTCAAAGTACAAATATTCATTTAAATCCAAATTTAATAAATAAGATAATAAATTTCACTACCCATTTGATCAATTGAGATTAACATTTGGCAATACGAAATAGGAATGAATTATCTCCAATTACACAGAAAAGATTGTGAAAAACAGGCATTACAACAAAGGTTAGTAATTGTTATTAAAAATTAACAATTTGGAACATTATTCAAATTTAAAAGATACTTATGCCAATATTTCATACGGGATGTAAATATGGAAGAGATTGGAAGTAAGTGGGCAAATAGATTCATAATTGCAGCCATTCTTCAAGGCGGCGTAATAACTGCAATGTCCATAGTTATTGTAGGAATACAAATGTCATATACTCAAGTAAACATAATACAATATCTATCATTATCTTTTGAAGGTACTGCAAAATGGTTTTTTTTGGGAATCATATTTTATTTGATTGTTGTACTTGCAGTAGCAGTATCGGCATTATTTTACAGTCATCTTGAAATTACATTAAAGAAAAAATTCTCCAAAACATCAAACGTAATGGCAACGATTCATCTAATTGGAATGAACATAGGAGGTGCAGGAGCAATGATCATAATGGCATTTGCAGGATTGGCTGGAACTGGCATACTTTCAATATTTACAGAAGGAAAGCTAGGTCCAAAATATCCTGCCATCATGGATTCTTTTATAGAGCCAATTGGCGGATTTATCGCCATACTTGCATTGGGAGTAATATGTGGCGGTATTGGTTTCATACTGGCATTTAGAAGCAAATAGCTCTTGATTATTCTTGTTTTGCAATCTTTGGTTTTCGCAGTAACGAAGCAACAATAACTGTTGCCAGAATTACAAATACAATAATTAATGATGTCACAGTTGGGATGTGATAAAACTCTGAAATTATCATCTTTGTGCCAATAAATAGCAACAATACAATTAACCCAGGCTTGAGATAGTGGAATTTTTCCATCATACCGCCAATTAAAAAGTACAATGCTCTCAAACCTAAAATTGCAAATACATTTGAGGTAATCACTATGAACGGATCTCGAGTTATTGCTAAAACAGCTGGAATAGAATCCATTGCAAATACCAAATCAGTCAACTCAATAATTGCAAGGGCAACTAGTAATGGGGTAGCATGCATTATCCCATTAATTGGGACAATGAACTTGTTTCCAACTAGACTGAGATTGACGGGCATGAATTTTTTTAGAATTCTAACTGCAATGTTTTTTTCTAATTCAATTTTCTTTTCTTCTTTTTGGATGATCATTCTAATTGCAGTATACCAAAGCAACCCACCAAAAATATAGATCATCCATTGAAAGTTATCCAGTAACGATGCGCCAACAAGAATCAGCACGATTCTCATTGCAATTGCACTCAAGATTCCAAATGAGAGAACTCTATGCTGATACTTGTGAGGAATTCCCAAGGTGGTAAATACCAGCAAAAATACAAACATGTTATCTACGCTAAGCGATTTTTCTAGTGCATAACCAGTGACAAACTCTATCATCTTATCATTACCAAGTGTAAAGTAGATTACCCCAGCAAAGACACCCGCAAGAGAAATCCAAGTTATGGTCCAACCAAGCGCCTCTTTACTAGACATCACATGTTCTGTTTCAGTTGGCTTGGTTTTGCTCAATTTTCTTTTAATTTTGTGGAATAAACCAAGATCAATTGCTATTGTAACTGATAGAATTACAAAAAAGAGAATCCAAAGCTCTAATGTGATCACACCGGACTCTACTGGCAAATTGATTCATTTCATTTAGGTTATGATTATAAATCAATCTTGAGATCTAGTTGGATTGGAACAAATACGTTTTAAGATCTACACATATCTAAATTGTTGTTGCCCAACCTCTTTCAAATAATCGTGATTTTGTATCGGGTTTGACACAAGCTGGTGAACCATCACTATTTTTTATGATTAAGACAAGAGTTGGTTTACAGTCAATTAGATTAGCTTTGATACCATTTTTAAATTGTTTTAGTGGTGACAAAACAATTTCTTTTTTATTTTTAGATATGTTAATTGTTGCAACATATTCTTCGGATATGTCCTTTGTACTAACAGGATACGGTAAGATATCAATCAAATCAATTTCATATGAATTCACATGAAAAGTTGGGGTTTCGTCGGTAGTGAGTGTTATTGTTTGATATTGTGTTTGATTGTAAATATGAAGTGTGACAGAGACACGCCCCTCCCAAATACACGTCACGTCTGAGGGACATCTTGAATCTTCTATTCCTGAAAATTCTACACCAAGATTACCAACAGATAATCTCTGATGTAGTTTTATCATAAAAGGTTCATCGAGTTTTATTTCTTTAGACTCTAATGCAAATGATATTCCCACAGTTCCAATTAAAATCAAAAAGATTACAAGATATTTCATTATTTGATTAAATCAAGGATTATAAGTTCATAAAAACTTCTAATCTTTTGTAAATAGACTGATGAGGTAATGGTCGAGAAAACCTCGTACATCTATTGATTCACATTATAGGAATCAGAATAAAAGACTCGCGTAGAAATTATCAGTATGATCTAAATACTATTTTGGTAAATTGAGCATGTTGGAACTTTCACCAAGCAACTAATCGTTGTTGGTCTTAAGAACCAATTTATTAATTGAATGTTTTATTTGATAAAAGAAGGACAAGTAGAATCAGCAGATTAGACTTTTATTGTGACATAAAGAATGAATTGGATCATCGACATATTTGAGGCAAAATGTACATTGTAATTGGATAGGCTGCAAACAGATCTTGCAAAATTTTACAATACTTAGCACTTGACCGCAGTTACGGCATGAATCAACTCTCATAGTACAAGTTTGGCAGAATTTCTATTAGATCTTTTGTATGTATTTTATGTACAACAATGATCAATATGGATTTCATATAGATCTACAAGATTTTTGTTTTTACTATAAACCCCAAAAGTAAAACATACAATTAATGAAAAATTCCAAAATATCAAAATGCTTACTAAAATAATATTATTGTAGGTACATCGGCATACAAGGATTGAACAAAAAGAACAGAACATTTTAGAAATTTTAAAATTTAACTACATATAGTAAACAATATGATACAGAGAGAAGAATTAGAACAAATTTTGAATTTTGTAGCAAAAAGATGGCTAGAGATTACAAAAGAACCAAACAACAAAGCCATGGGGACGCTGCCAAGCAATTTTTGGATGAATTCAGTAGGCGGAAAAGCAGGAAAAGGTAGATGGGTAACTGCATTAATGTATACAGAAAATGAATCAGATGCAAATGCATTCAAAGAGGTACTACTAAGATGGCAGACAAAAGGAATGGAAAAAAATCATACCCCCGATCTAATACAAATTGGAAAAAAGAAATAGACTATTAATAATTGAAAAACTTGACAAACGTATTGTCAGAATTTTCAATCAAAGAAAAAAAGATTCTTTCTAATCATTTTTCAAATGCAGATGATAATGTCTTTGCAATAATCACACCAAGACAAGTTGATCGAGGTGCATTGATGTCAAGGTATAGCAGAACAGACAAAAGTATGCGTAGAATATTTTTAGATGAATTTTTACAAAATAAAAACAGAGGGGAAGAATTTTACAACCGCGTACTCTTAGAATATGGAGATGATTCAGTTGCAGAATTAGGCGAAGCCCAAATTGCAATCGAGGGGCTCTCAAATATCGCAGTTAAGAAAATTGAAGACAGAAGAATAGGACTATCATATTTGGAGAAATCATCAAGATATGTAGCATGGAATAAAAAAATAAACGGGCAATATAGATTCTATAAAGAACCAGTATTAATGAAGTCAAAATTTGGAGATTTGTATTTAGATACATGTAATTTTTCATTTGAGGTTTATTCAAAAAATATCGAACCCATGATAAAGTACATACGAGAAAAATACCCAATTGAAAAATATACTTTTAAGGACTCAAAGGATGGAACAGAAAAATCATTTTCCAAATTAAAAGAAGAAAACGACATCAAATCGGCAAATATGATTTACAATGGATCTACAAAAGCTAAAGCATTGGACATTTTACGTGGACTTTTGCCAGCATCCACATTAACTAATGTGGGAATTACAGGAAACGGGCGCGCTTTTGAGTATCTCCTTACAATACTTGCATCATCAGAACTCAAAGAAGAGCAAGATTTAGCCTCAAAAATCAAAAAAGAGCTTGACACTACCATCAAAGCGTTTGTTAGAAGAGCAGATGACAAATACGGAAAAGCATTTCAAAATTATCTACAACAACTCAAAAAAACATCAAAAATAGTAACAAAAGAAATCAAACCGAAAATAATTTCAGGAGTAAGAACACAACTAGTTGATTATGAGCCAGAAAAAACAGCAATAGACAAAATTATCACAAGCATAATCTACGAACAGTCTCCAAGTACATCTTATAATATTATCATGCAGCAAGTAAAAAAACTACCAGATGAAAAGAAGAGAAAAATAATCAGTGCATTTACAAAATTGCGCCAAAATAGACGCCATCGACCATCAAGAGCATTTGAAAGTGTGTACTATACATTTGATTTACTCAATAATTTTGGGATGTTTAGAGATTTTCACAGGCATAGAGCACTTACATTAGAAAGACAATTACTAACAACAGATCATGGATATAACATTCCAAATGAAATCAAAATTCTAGGAATTGAAAAAGAGTACACAGAGTGTATGACAAAAACAAAACAAACATTTGATAAAATCAGAAAAAAGCATCCAGAACAGGGGCAGTATGTTGTTAACTTTGCCTACAACTATCCATATTTTATGAAATTTAATCTCAGAGAGGCATGTCATTTAATAGAATTAAGAACTGTTCCGCAAGGACACATTGATTATAGACGAGTTGCACAGCAAATGTTCAAAGAGATCAACAGAGTTCATCCCAACTTGAGCAAAATAATGAAATTTGTAGATTTAAAAGAATATGATTTAGAAAGATTTGAATCAGAAAAAAGGTCTGAAGAGAAAAGAAAGAACCTTAAAAAATAGAAGATATTCTAATACAATCAAAAAGAGACAGAGTCATGGCAGATAAAATTGTAAAAACTCCCAAAGAATGGAAAGAAGTATTGACACCTGAGCAATTCGAGGTGTGTATCAACAAGGGGACAGAACCGCCATTTACTGGAAAATATTACAACAGTAAAGAAAAAGGCACCTACAAGTGTGTCTGCTGTGGGGAAACATTGTTCAAATCAGATACAAAATATGATTCAGGTTCTGGATGGCCAAGCTTTTGGCAACCTCTTTCAGATGAAAAAATAGAATACATATCAGATACCGATTATGGGATGGTACGCACAGAGGTAAACTGTAAGAAATGTGGTGCACATTTAGGGCATGTTTTTGATGATGGTCCAAAACCAACCAATCTCAGATACTGCATTAACTCAATTTCACTTGATCTTGACAAGAATGATGAGTAAAAGTAGCACTAGTCACTTGTGAGCACATAAATCAAGAGAATTCAAAAATTATTAATAAAACACAGTCAATGATAAGAAAATCAAAGAAGCAAAATGAATCACAATAACAAATCAGAAAGGAAAGAAGGAATTTGAGAATAATACTTTGTGGATTTGGCGTTGTTGGTCAAAGCTTGGTAAAATTATTTGATTCAAGATCAGAGGATCTTTATGCAAAATATGGATTAAAACCACGAGTTGTAGGTGTCTTTGACAGTAAAGGTAGTGCTGTAGATACATCGGGACTAGAATTAGAAAGGCTAATAGAAGTAAAGAAAAAATTTGGAACCGTAAAAAATTATGCTAACACAAAAAATAACATGTCAGGGATAGACATGATCAAGAATTTAGATGCAGATGTGATAATTGAGACTACTGCCAGCAATTACAAAGATGCAGAGCCAGGAATGACTCACATAACAACTGCAATGAAAAGAAGAATGCACGTAATATCTGTAAACAAAGGTCCGTTAGCATTGGCATTTCCATCATTAATGGAACTAGCAACTTACAATCAAGTTATCTTCAAATTTAGTGGAACCGTAGGTGGAGGAACACCAATTTTGGATTATGCAAAAAATAGTCTTAGGGGTGAGAGAATAATGTCTTTTTCAGGTATCCTAAATGGAACGACAAATTATATTTTAACAAACATGGCAAATGGATTATCATTTGTTACTGCTTTAAAAGATGCAAAAGACAAAGGGTATGTCGAAGCAGATGAATCATTGGATTTGGATGGATTAGATGCAGCTGCAAAATTAGTAATTCTTGCAAATTGGGTAATGGACATGAAAGTAACAATGCCAGATATAAAATGCAAAGGAATACGCAACGTAACAGCAGAAGATATTAAAAAAGCAAGCAAAAACAATTGTGCTGTAAAATTAATTGCTTCATGCAACAAAGAGCTGATAGTAGAACCAAAAGAAGTATCAGTAGACGATCCATTGTGTGTCAATGGAACATTAAACGCAATTGCATTTACATCAGAGCATTCTGGCACTCAAACAATTATCGGAAAAGGAGCAGGGGGAATGGAAACGGCAAGTTCCATCCTCAGAGATTTGTTAGACATCAGACAAGAGATTGCAAAAATTTGAAATCCAATTTGATCTCAAAAAGTGAGACAGCAGATCTACTAAAAACAGTCTCAGAAAAGTGGAGAATTGAATTTCCAAAAATAAAGAATCTCAAAGTACACCAAATTGCAGATGAAGCACAGATAATCACAGGTCAAGGAATAAAAATTTTGAAGGTTAATGATGAATATCTGCCATTTTTATCAGAAACACAGCTGCTTGAAAAATTTCCTCATGTAACAGTAGACATGGGAGCAGTGAAGTTTATGTGTAAAGGAGCAAATGTGATGAGACCCGGAATCAAAAGTCACAGTGAATTTGAAAAAGAAAAGATAGTTTGCATTATTGAGGAATCACAGCATAAGTTTCTTGCAGTTGGAAAATCTCTTGTTTCAAGTTCAGAATTAGAAAATATGGAAAAAGGGGAAGTCATAAAAAATATGCATTACATTTCAGACAAGTTTTGGGAAATAGGAAAAACAATTTATGATTGATTTATTCGTTTGCATAAATCCAAATACAACAAAATAATAGAACTTTATAGGGGACTAGATTTTTTCCGTGAATTCTTTGGTGCCATCTTTAGTGATAACAAGTATATCAAGTCCATCACCGCTTGCAGAATCTCTAAGTGCTGCAGAACGAACAGCTCTTTTTGCTAAATCTATTGCTTCTTCTTGAGTCATGTTTGGTTTGAATTGAGGATCCAAAACACCCAATGCCATTTCAGCACCGGTTCCAACGGCAGCATATTGGTCTGGAAGAACAGAACCTAATGGGTCAAGAGTATACATGATAGGCTTGTCAACTACACCGCCAACAATGACCTGAGTCAATAATGGAAAGTATCTTCGTTCATACATCATATTTGACATCATTTTAGCTACAGTGTTTGGCGGAACATCTCTTTTGAGTTCCATTTTTCTAATTTTTGCAAGTGCAGCAATTTGTAATGTTAAAATTTGCATATCAGCTACAAGTCCAGCACATGTTGCCCCCACTTTTGAAGTGATTGAAAAAGTCTTTTTTGTAGACTTGCTTACAAGAAAATTTCCAAATGCGATCCTTTTTTCACTTGCAAGAACTATACCACCATTAAAAGTAATTCCTACAGCCGTTGCGCCTGGCATGTACATGGACATATTTGAAATGATTTCAGAGCATAATAAAGGGCTTTCTCCTTTTAGATACAAAAAACGAGATAAAATATTTTATACGCTAAGAAACAAAATCTTGTATTGACCGAAGCCAGTATTCACAATACAAAATTAAATGATATTGCAAATTGGGGCATCAGATCTGCAATAGGAGTAATTTTCATAGTACATGGTTCAGGAAAACTAAATCCAGGATTTGTTGGATTTCTAACAGGACAGGTAGGATTTCCTCCAGAGATGCAAATACCAATTGCATTAGCAGAGATGATACCTGGAATATTGTTAATTGTGGGTATCTTTACACGAATTTCTGCATCGATGTTAGCCATAATTATGCTTGGTGCAATATTACATATCAAAAAAGCAACCAGTCTAACTGGAGAAGGTGGAATTGAGTTTGAATTGATATTACTTGCAGGTTCACTAGTGGTAGTTGCCGCAGGTCCAGGAAGAGCATCGCTTGCACATATTATAAAAAAATTACCCAGATGTCTTCACTAGTCTTTTCCAAATTTTTCCATTATAAGACAAATACATTTCGTGGTTTTTTTCAATAAATCAACTCTAGCAAATTCATTGGGGGAGTGAATACGAGAAAACATGTAGGTGCTGCCAATAGATATGCAAGGAGCATTCAGAGCATTTACAAAAGAATGCATTGGACCAGTTCCTGCATTTGAAACATTAAGAACTGATTTTCCAAATGATTGATCAGCTGCTTCTTTAACTTTAGAAACAAATGGATCAGATGGATTTGTTCGTGCAGCTGCTTCGCCATGAAAAATTTTGATTAATACATCACCATATCCCTTTGATTTCAAATGCTTTTTCAATCGGAGAACTTGTTTTTTGGGATCCATTTTAGGAACTAGTCTGAAATCAATTTTGACTAGTGCTTCTCCAGGAAGTACTGTTTTTGCGCCATTTCCAGTATAGCCTGAAACAAATCCAGCAATATTACAAGTTGCACCCCCAACTAGAGCTTTTTTTGCACTCAATCCATGCATATTGCCTACAAATGATTTTACTCCAAATTCTTTTTTGAATGATTTTTCATCAAAAGGTTCTTTTGAAATTATTTCCAAATCTTTTTTTGAAAATGGCGTTATTTCTTTATACCAATCTTTAATGAGAATTTTTCCATTTGAATCCCGTAGTGTTTGTACAGCTTCAATTAATCGCCATGCGGGATTTTTTATCAAAACAGCCAAGCTTGAATGTGCATCACGAATCGATTCCTTTACAGATAATTCAACATAGAGTAATCCCTTCATTCCAAGACCAATGATAGGTCTATTTTGTGAATCAACATAACCAAATTCCCAAATCACGCCATCACATGAAAATTTCTTTTGATATTTTTTCAGATATTGATCAATGTGTGTACTGCCTATCTCTTCCTCGCCTTCAATTACAAATTTAATATTACATGGAACATCCCCACTAGTTTTCAGATATGCCTCGACTGCCTTTATTCTAGTGATTAGTTCGCCCTTATCATCAGATGAACCCCTGCCAAAAATTTTATTCCCTTTGATTTTTCCGCTAAATGGAGGATCATCCCACAACTCAAACGGCTCTACAGGTTGAACATCATAGTGATTATAAAACATCAGAGTCTTGTTTGGATTCTTTTTTGATTTGACCTCTCCATATACAATCGGTGCCACATTTTTTAGTCGCAAGATTTCAGATTTTATTCCAGATTTCTCTAGTGTTTTTTTTACTAATTGTGCACATTCTTCAATTCCTTCATTTTTTGCAGAAACGCTTGGTTGTTGAATTAGTGTTTGTAAGTCAGAAACTAAATTATTCATATGTACATCAATATGCTTTAGAGGATGCATGTTACTCATACAATTCTATCAAATGGTTTCATTGCATTTGGGAGTTCATCTAAGAGATCCATAGAGGTCATATGTAACCCAAACTTCTTTTGAGTTGCTTTCCCAGCCAATCCATTGATAAAAGTTGCAGCTGCAGCAGATTCTAAAGCATTACGATTTTTTGCCAACATTCCTGCAACCAATCCAGATAAGACATCACCAGTTCCGCCCACAGTCATTGCAGGAGTTTTTTTCTCATTGAGGTATGTTGTAGTACCGTCAGAAATAATATCAGTTGCACCTTTAAGCAAAACAGTAATTCCATTATCTTTAGCATTTTTTTCAACCAATGCGATTCGGTCTTTTTTAGAATCTGGAGGCATTGTACCAAATAAGCGCTTAAACTCTCCAGCATGAGGGGTCACTACAACATTTTTGTCAGGCAAAAGTGGCAACACATCAGGAACAAGCGCACTTGCATCTAATGAAAGTCGTACATCTCTATCCAAAAGAGATTTTATCAAAAGTAGCAAAGAACCTCTTTCTTGGACTGCAAGTCCCATTCCAATTGTTGCAGAATCTAGTTTGTGGGGCAATGCACCGAGAAGTTTGTTAACAGCACCACGGGTTAATTTTTGATCCACTAGAGGAATCACAATAAGATTTGGGGATAGTGCACGTGTGGGAGTTACGTTAATTTTTGGAACTGAGGTATACACAAGATCAACTCCACACCGTAATGCTGCAATTGAAGAGAAAATAGGTGCTCCATGATAGATGTAGCTGCCTCCAATAACTAAAACAGTGCCATTGTCACCTTTGCGAGATTTGGCTTTTCGTGCAGGTATGAATTTTTTAACAGTTGTGCTTTGGAGTAATTTTCTAACCAATACAAAATATAGGAAATGCTGGAGGAATAAATCTTGTTTTTATCTAAAAGTATGTAAGATTAGGTCGATTTTGTATCAGGTTCGATATTGTGTTCAGAGTCAGTATATGCAGTGTCAGATTTTTTCTTTGAACCCCTGCCAAAAAATGCCTTTCTTGCATAGCAAAGATAGGTGGTATGACCTATTCCCTGAAAAGAGTGTCTAGTTTTTCCTTCACGTGCCTCAATTGTTCTAATAATGTGCTCAGTGGATTCAATATCTGTAAACTCATTTTCAACTAGCGCCATAGTTAATTTTTCTAGCTGATTCATAGTAGGACAAATTGCAAAAACAGCACCACTTCCTTTGAGCATTTTACGAACTTGTGGAAGTACAGTCCAAGGATCACCTAGATCAATTAAAGCCACATCAGCTTCTTCAAGTGGCATTTTTTTTACAGTTTTCAAATCCAAATTTTGTTGTGTAACATATTTTGACATTCCAGCTTTTTTGATATTTTTTTCAGCTATCTTCATAAAATTCTCATCAACATCAAAAGTATAGACATGTCCTCTTGGCTTTACTACACTTGCAACAAATGAGGTAAGAGAGCCACTACCAGTACCAATCTCTAGAATTTTTTGGCCGCTTCCAATACCAGCTCTTGCAATGATATAACCAATGTCTTTAGGGTATACTATTTGGGTGCCATGTTGAAGTTTCATTACATAGTCATACATTGTAGGTTCGATAAGATAGACATACTTGTCTTTGTTGGTGACTAATCTAGAGCCATATTCTTTTCCTATGGCATCAGCATGTTTGATGACACCTATATGAGTATGAAGCGATTCTTTTTTGGATATTTTAACAAGCCATTTTTTTGATTGGTTAAAGTAAAACAATACAGGGGAATTTTGTTTAATCTTAGCCATAGGTTTTTTCGAAAAATTTTAGATAAGAATCTACTGGTTATTCTAGCATGATAGTGATCATAATTCAGATTATCTTTTAGAAATGTGAACAATAGGGAGAGATGGAACAATTGATTTCAACATATGATGAAAAACACATCCGTATTCAATAAATACAGCAATTTGCTAAACACAGCATGTCAAATATGAAATGTGTATCATGTGGAATTGGTTTCTTTTCCCCAACAGGGGCAGACAAATGTTCCAGATGTGCAGGAAATGAATCTCATGGAAGTGCAGGCCATGATTCTTGTGGCTGTGGGCACAGTCACTAAATCATTTTTTTAATAACTAGTGATTAAAACTGGACATTTTTTATCATTTGAAATTAGAAAGATTTTGGAGTTAGAACTTAAAATTAGAAAAAAATTACATTTTATCAGGTGCGACAATGCCCAGTAATTCAAGTGCCTTTTCAAGTGTTAACTTGAATGAATTTACAAGACACAATCTGGAATTCTCTAATTTTTCATCACCCAGATCAAGTACTTTAACATGTTCATAAAAGGAATTGAATGCTACAGCCAAATCATGACAGTATCTTGCCATAACTTTGGGGGATAGATTTTTTGCGGCATCCATAACATGAATATCAAACAATCCAATTGTTTTAATCAAATCCAGTTCAGATGGATCATTTAGTAAAGTAAAATCAACATCAATTGATGGAGTACGTGCAGATTTTTCAATTATCCTAGATGCTCTTGCAAAAGTATATTGTATGTATGGAGCAGTGTCACCTTCTAAGCTCAGAGATTTTGTTAAATCAAATGAAATTATCTTATCTAAATCCTGTTTTATCATCTCATAACGCAAAGTTCCAACAGATACATTATGAGCAATTTTTTCAATCTCAGAATCAATCATTTCAGGATGCCTCTTTCTGGTTTCCTCAGTGGTTTTGTATTTTAACAAATCATAAACAGAGTCAGCATTAACATAGAGACCTTTTCTTCCTGACATCTGAGCTTGTTTGCCATCAGTGTTTAATCCCAAAGTTTGTGCAGTATCAGCACTAAGTGTAACTGACTCATAACTAAGATGAACATATGCATCTTTGGTAGATTTGAATTTAGACATTAGTGTTGTGATAATTTTTTGAAGCCTTGCTTGTCTTGAATCAATTACAGTGATTACTTTTTTTCCAGCAAAGTTTTGTTTGGGCTCACTGCTAGGCACCAAAATCGTTTGCCAAAGAACATGATTATCAGGTTGCATCTTTTCATATTTTTTATAATTGAAAGGATCTTCTAGCAATCCCAACTTCCATGCAGCATATGGGATGTCTTTTGCAACGTATGTTGCAGTACCATTACTTCTAACAATGACTTTGTCCTCTTCGTTGTTTTCTCCCCTAATCACCCAACAACCTACATTTTTACCTTCATTTTCAAACTCTATGAGATTTAGTTCTTTGAGTTTTTCAAAGATTTTACCCCATAATCCTGAACGAATTATTTGTGATTCAAAATTCAGACAATCATAATAGACCCCCAAGTTCCAACATGTTTCAAGCTGATTTTCCAAAACACGGCGTGTGATTTTATCAGCAAATTGAGCAGTTTCAGAATTACCATCTTCTAGTTCTTTGAGAATGTTTTTTCTAATCTCTTCCAAACTAGGATCCTTTTCATATTTTTCAGTAGTTTGAACATAGACATCATCACCGCAATAATGATCAAATTTTTTTCCTTGAGGAGGTTGTAGGGCAAAACCAAGGTGTCTAAAACCAACTACAATATCTGCCACTTGTAAACCAGAATCATCAACATAATTCAGTATGTTGACTTTGTAATTGGATTTTTTTAAAATTCTAGCAACAGCGTCCCCAAGAATAATGTTACGGATATGACCTATGTGAAGAGCTTTGTTAGGATTTACACTGGTATGTTCTACCACGATTGTAGAATTTTTTCCCAAATCTATAGACCCAAACTCATCTAAATTAGATTCAGATAAGATCAACTGGTTTAGTTTTTCCCAATTAGCAAAAAAGTTAAGATACCCAGAAGGATGAGATTCCACCTTAGATACAAGAGTGCTTTGAGATTGCATATATTTTTCAGATAAAATATCTGCAATTTCTTTTGGGTTTTTCTTTAGGTGTTTTGCAAGTAAAAATGAAACATTTGAGCTTACATCACCAAAGCCGGGTTTTGCAGGCTCCACAGAAAATGAAATACCAGACACAGAGAGATCATCTAGTATTTTATGGAGATTATTTTCAATTTCATCTATTAATGATTTGAATGACAATACTATACCTCAGATAATTTGGGTGCTAATTTATCTAGTGCTTCTATAACTCCATCTCCAGATTCAGCAGATACAGTCATTGTTGCCTGAGATTTGACATACTCTGTAGAATTTCCTAATGCAATGCTTGTTTTTGCAACTTTGAATAAAGGAATGTCAGTTGCACTGTCCCCTATCGCTATCACATCATCACTGGAAATAGACAATCGTTTCATAACTTCTTGGAATCCAGTACCCTTGTCAATTCCACGTGAATTAATATGAAATGCATACTGACTATCTGAAAGTAAGACATCAAGATTTTTCTCCAGAACCAATTGTTTTGCCATATTCAAGTCAAATGTTCTCTCCAATACAACTTCAGTCATTCGTGGAAAGACTGGTTTTTCTACAACATTGTCAATATCTTTTTTAATAATTTGAAATGCTTGCTGACATTGTTGTATGTTGCCAAGTAAAATATGCTCATTGGTATTTACAGTGATACAACCACCGTTTTCACCTACTGCAATTCTTGTAGTTCCACCAAAAATTGACAGCAGATATGCTTCTACAGATGATCGTCCAGTTACAAAGATTACATTATGGCCAATGTTTTTCATATGCCTTAAAGCAGAAAGTGCATCTAAATTAATTCGGCCACCACCATTTTCAGTGATAGTACCATCAATATCTACGGCAAATGTTTTAGGCTTCATACAAGTGGATTGTGGAACCGAATAATATTTGCTATGCGTTATTCTTTGCCTAGATTAACAAAAAAGAAGCTTGGAGATCAAATAAAAAATGTAAAAAAAGGAGAAAAAGATAATTGAATTTAAATTACTTTAAACGAAATTAACTTGGAATCTTTTACTTTCTGTGTTTTGGCAGACATGCTTTGCAATATACAGGTCTGTCAGGTTTTGGTTCAAAAGGTACTTTGTCTTCCTTACCACAATCTGCACATGTGCAAGGATACATTATTCTTTCTTCGGACATGATTTTATATGATTTTCACCTCTTAAGTAGTATTGTATTATTTTGGAAAACAAAGAACAGACTTCACATAGTTTCAAATTGAAGTCAAATCGAGATTATCGTCGTTCTCGGATTTTTTGTTCTAAAATATCGATCAATTCATTAACCATAAAATCTCCATCGCGGACATGGCTAATTCCAGTAATAATCTTTATTCTAGTCATTGTTTCAGCAGTGATTTGTAGTTGGGGCATACTTTACTAACAGTGCATTGTTATTTAAAGCAAAGAATCAGCTATAGACAAATAAGATAATCACAAAATTAAGATTGTTTAACGCATTTACAGTCACAATCAAACATTCCTGCTTTTCCCATGCATTGATCATGATGTTCATGATAACATTTGTCACAAGTAACCAAAGTCACATTTTTACGAAGAACTATGATAAATACCGAACGTACTTGATTAAAACTAGACTATTTCAAATAACACATTATAATTATGAAGTGACGTATTAGAAAAATAGTAAATAACATGCCAAAAAAGGGGGTCATAGAGGAAATTTTTAGCAAAGCAAGATTTGCAGATGATACGAAAGCATACAAAATTTTCTACAGAGATTTTGAGACTGAGAGAAACAACATTAGATGAATTTATCAAAGAATCAAACAATTTTCAAACCATTCCAATCACGAGAATAGAGATAATTAAGAAAAATCATAGGATTTTATTTGAAAAGGACAGTAAAAAGATTGAATAGATTTGGGAATTCCTGAAAAAATTAAAGCCATTCAAGATGAAATGGCAAAAACACAGATCAATAAAGCTACAAACCACCACATCGGTTTACTAAAAGCAAAAATTGCAAAACTAAAACGAGAACAAGAAGACAAAGAAATTCAAAAAAGCGGTGCAAAAACAGATGGATTTGATGTCAGACGTGCAGGAGATTCTACAGTTGTGTTTATTGGATTACCAAGTGTGGGCAAATCAACATTGCTAAACAAACTAACGGATGCAAAGTCTGCAGTTGGTGCTTACCAATTTACAACTTTAACAGTAGTTCCAGGAATGATGGAATACCGAGGAGCTAAGATCCAAGTTTTAGATTTACCTGGAATCATTAAAGGTGCATCAAGTGGAAAAGGATTGGGCAAAAGGATACTATCTGTTGCAAGAACCGCAGATTTGGTTTTACTCATGTTAGATGTTTTTCAGCCTTTTCATGAAGATGTATTAGTTAATGAATTAGGAAATATAGGAATTAGACTAAACAGACTACCTCCAAACATCACAATTGAAAAATCATCCATGGGTGGAATTGCCATTGCCCAACAAGTAAAACTAACAAAAATTTCAGAACAGCACCTAAAAGATATTTTACATATTTATGGCATAGTTAGTGCCAGAGTTGTCATTAGAGAAGACATTACATCAGAGCAATTAGCAGATCACATCGCTGGAAATATTAGTTATTCAAAATCACTTACAATTTTAAATAAAATAGATCTAGTAGATAGAGAGTTTCTAGAAGATTTGAAAACAAAAATAAAATCAGAAGTAATCGAAGTTTCAGCAAATTCAGAAATCAACATAGAATTACTAAAAGAGAAAATCTATGAAAAACTTAATTTTATTAGAATATACATGAGACCAAAAGGCGGAGAAACAGACTTTAAAGAACCGTTAATTGCAAGAGAAGGCGATACAGTAGAAGATATTTGCAACAAACTACATCGAAGTATGAAAAGACAATTCAGATATGGTTTGATTTGGGGGAAAAGTGTAAAGTTTGGAGGACAAAGAGTAGGATTAGAACACATTGTACAAGATGAAGATGTTTTAACAATAATTAAAACACGTGGAGCATAATTCTAATTTCAAATAACAAAATGGATCAAGATACAGAACATAGATGGTGTAAATATTGTATGGCAAAAACAAAACAAATTCTTGTTTTTCTTCCAGAAATGGCAACATACAAGCGTAGAAGACAGTATCAATGCACTATTTGTGGAAAAAAAAGTTGGTTGCAAGGAAGAAGACCATCAGCTGAAAGTGTTTATTGAAATTTTTCCGATCAGAATTAAATTTTAAAAATAAAATTTCGTTGACAAATAGTAATCAGTTTGTGTAATTTTGTTTATTCTAACTATAGAAAAGCTATGAAAATGGCGATTCATCAATGGCTACAAAAAGAAAAGCTGCCTCTAAACGTAGAACTAGTAGAAAATCTGCAGCAAAAAAAGCAGCTCCTAGAAGAAGAGCAGCTCCAAAAAGAAAAGCAGCTCCTAGAAGAAAATCTGCAGCAAAAAAAGCAGCTCCTAGAAGAAGAGCAGCTCCAAAAAGAAAAGCAGCTCCTAGAAGAAAAGCAGCAAAAAGACGACGATAAAAACGTCAAAAAACTAACAATCGTCATATAATGACGATTTGTTTTCCTTTTTCTAATCTCTGAAATTAACTAAACATTTGTATTTCATGTTTTATACTTGGTAGAATTAGAGATATTTTTTAGGAATGATGTTCAATGTCACTGTCAAAACCATTACATGTAATTTAATACAATGATGATAAATAACCTAACAGGAATACATGGCATTAAACAACACGATCACAGTTGGATTGATTATAGGAATTACAGTTGCAATCATAATGTCATCTGCTGCGTTAGTAATGTTTGTCAGCATAAATGACAAAGTAGACGCAGTGATAGGTCATGAGCAGTATGAAAACTTGGAGGTTGGAGCACCTGGCATTAATAAAAATGAGTTTTACATTTTCACGCAAGAATTAAACGCAGATGAGGAAAAAATTGGTGTGCCAGTAGCAGTATTCTCCTTAACAGAAATTGTAGTCCATAAAGGAGACAACATAACAATTCACTTTATCAACCCCGCAGAGGAACCAGATGACAGACATACTTTCACCTTGGATTCACCATACAAAATGAATTACGATCTAGCTGGTGGGGAAAGCACCACATTTAGTTTTACGGCAGATACTGTAGGTACATTTACTTATTATTGTACATATGACTTACCAAGTATGGTCGGACAACTAGTAGTATTGCCATAATCTCAACTACGGAATAGAATTATTTTTCTGCAAAAAAAGACATTAACATGAAAACAAAAAAGTGCAGAATCTAATTAATGACATATGTCTCAGATTAAATCTAAATGGTAAAACTCTCGATTTATTTTGAACTTTGGTTTAGGAGAACATTTGGCTTGGAGGTTGTGAACTTTTTCCTTTAATTGCATTTTTTTGAACTGTAAATTTCTTATCAGGTGGAGTGATAGATAGTTTTACAGAAGTGTTAATGGCATAATGCGGAGTACCATCGGGATTTGTAAAATTGACAGCTTTGCCAACACGATCTAAATCAACTTTGACTTTTACAATTGTTCCATCTTCTAATTCAAAAGATACAAAATCATTTTCAAGACGTTTGTAATCCAACATTTTAAATTCTATTTTTTCAGGATTTTCACTCATTGTTAATTCACTTTGTCAAACATTAGTAAAGATAACTCATCAGTTTGATTTGGTCTTCAGTACTAATGATATTTTTGTTAGTCAGTATTTCCAAAAGTTCCTTAAATAATGCTTTTTGTTCCATAGACATTCCTCCTGCTGGTCCTTTTTCTCCAGGTGGACCAGGTGGACCTCTTGGACCAGCTTGACCCACTGGACCCTGTTCGCCTATTCTGCCTTGTTCACCGGGTGGACCTAGTGGGCCTATTGGGCCTCGTTCTCCTTGTAGACCTTGAATGCCTTGTGGACCTTGTGGACCTTTTTCTCCTAATGGACCAGTTGGACCTCGTTCTCCTTGTGGACCTTGTGGACCTTGTGGACCTTTTTCTCCAATAGGACCAGTTGGACCTGTTAATCCTTTGTCGCCTTGTAGACCAATTAGACCTTTGTCACCTTTTTCTCCTTGTGGACCAGGAACTCCGGTTAATCCTTTTGCACCAGCAGGACCTTGTGGACCTTGTGGACCTTTTTCTCCAATAGGACCAGTTGGACCTGTTAATCCTTTGTCACCTGAAACACCTTGTGGACCTAGTGGGCCTTTTTCTCCAATAGGACCTGGTGGACCAGTTAATCCTTTGTCACCTGAAACACCTTGCAGACCAGTTGGACCTTTGTCACCTTGTTCTCCAGTAATTCCGCGTAATCCAATTTGACCTTTATCGCCAGGTGGACCAGTTAATCCTCGTTCTCCTTGTGGACCAAGTGGACCTTTTAGTCCTTCAGGACCTTTATCGCCAGGTGGACCAGTTGGACCTTTGTCACCTTTATCACCAACAAGACCAGAAACTCCTTTGTCACCTTTATCGCCTTTATCACCAGTTAATCCCTTATCACCTTGTGGACCTTTGTCGCCTTGTGGACCTTTGTCACCTGAAACACCTTGTGGACCAGTTGGACCTTTGTCACCTTGTGGACCTTGAATGCCTTGTGGACCTTTATCGCCTTGTGGACCTTTGTCACCTGAAACACCTTGTGGACCAGTTGGACCTTTGTCACCTTGTGGACCAGTATAACCATATGCAGTAAAAGAATCAGGAGTTGTCTTTACAGTACGTCGTGGTTTTGGAGATTCGGTTTCAGTTCTAGTTTCAGTGCTAGTTTCCTTTGATGGTTTTCCTAAAGAGACATCAAAAATAGAATGCAATGAAGAGAATAGATCAGTAACAACAATCCAAACAGCATTTAGATCATAAACAGAAGAAGGAATTGGATTTTCATCAGAACCAAGTATCTCGGCGAATATTCCATCTTTTACACGAAGATGAAAATGTCCTTTCCATAATGAAGAAAATTGTTTATTTCTAATTTGATCAACAGATGGTTTTGAGTCAACAATAAAGATCTGTACTTCATAGATGCCTGATTGTTTGAATGGGGCTTGACCTTGAACCTCTAATCTTGGTCTAGATGACATAATCGTTTGTGTAAATTCCAAGTATTTCTGTATTTGGTGCAAAATTATTCGTTTTGTTACCACCCAAAATGTTGATTAGCCTCAAAAAAGGATCATATTGTGGAATCATCTAGTTTACAGATGACAGTAAAGACAACGCATAGAAACATGTTTGTGAGTCGTTTTAAGAGATTATCGCAATTCCAGAGTTTATGAGTTTGTACTGTTTTTTCGTGAAAAGAAAAAATAGAACCCAATTCCCAAAATAACAAAAAGAGTTCCAAAAATCTTATCATAAACGGTGGTGGAATAAATCAGAAATACACAGATAGCTATTCCAACAAATGGCAATACCTTCTGCCCAATAAATTTGGTCTCTTCTTTTTTCAGTACAATTAATGACAGGCATACTAAGAGATACATAATAGCCATGTTAAAGACTGAAAATGAGATTAATTGAGATATTCCAGCATACATTGAAAGAAAAAATGCAATTATTCCTTGAATAATTAATGCCATGAAAGGCGTTTTGTATCTTTTATGTACTTTGGAAAAAACTTTTGGAAACAATCCTTCACTAGACATTGCATAGTAAAGTCTGGAAACTCCCAAGACAAAAGATGAACCAGTGCCAGTAACAGAAGTAAGAGCTCCAAAACTTACAATCACCCCACCAACATATCCTATGACAAGCGTACCAGCTAAGACTAGAGGTAATGTGCTGTGTGAAAGTTCAATCCAATTAATTGACCCATACAAAACAAAATTTGTAGACAAATAAAATAAAGTCACCAATATCATGCCGATAGTTATTGCTTTTGGAATGACTCGTTTTGGATTTTTAACTTCACTTGCGGGTAAAGTTCCCATTTCAAATCCTGCATAAGCCCAAAAAATTAAGACTAGTGCTGGACCAAAATTCTCCCATCCTAAAGGAGCGATAGGAGAATAGTTCTGAGATATATTTTCTGGATTGTATGACAAGAAAATAAACCCTAATGCAATAACAAGAACAAGTGGCGCAAGTTTCATCAAGGTTAAAACATCATTGACTCTTCCCCCTAATTTCACACCAAGAATATTCACTGTTGTCAATGAAAAAATAAACAGTCCCTTAACCAAAACTTCTTGCCAAGAATCTAGTTCTATAAAAAAATGAAGATATCGTGTAAATACAATAGCAAACAAAGGCAATGCCATCATTTCAGCAATTAACATCAACCAGCCAGTCAAAAATCCATAAAACTTTCCAAATGCCTTTGAAACAAAAGCAAACGGCCCACCAACTTTTGGAACATAATAGCTAGTATAGGAAAACACCAATGCAATAACAAGGGCAAAAACTCCAGCGACAACCCATACAACGATTGAAGCAGGCCCAATCATTGCTGCAGTCAATCCTGGTGTGATATAGATATCAGCCCCAATTACTGACCCTATGATAAGATTAGTAAGATCAAACGAAGAAAGTCGTTTTTTAAGATTCAATCAACATCAAAATTATAACTGGTAGGTGAAATATGTTATGTATTCTTTGTATTGTTGTCTGAGAATAATTACGTTTAAAATAAAATACTTGGGGATATCAAAAGTCATTTTCAACAGATTCTTTGTGTACATCAACGGTATCAAAACTTGTTCCTTTACATTGAGGACAGCTAGATATTATAGTCACCCCAGCTCTTTTTGAAAAAACATTCCCACATAACTTACAGACACGAAGTTCACTCAAATTTGTCATGATTTACATCGATAATCATTTTAAATAAACAGTACGTTGAATTTTGACATTGAGAAACAATGTCTTGAAGAATTACTTTATCAGTGACTGGAATTTTTGAAGTCTAAACAAGATAAGAAAAAACTGTTGAAATTAAACAGACATATGTTCAACCCTGATAATTATCAGCCACTTAATTTGTCACATAGTGAACCAAAATCATATTGGATAAAATTTTTTTTGATTTAATTTCATCTAGACATTCCGTTCGTGCATTTAAAAATATTCCAATTCCCGAAGATCTAATAAATACAATAATCAATGCATCCACAAAAGGACCCTCTGCTGGCAATCTGCAATCATATCAGATTTTCATTGTTTCTAGAAGAACTGAAAAGGAAAAACTAGTTGAAGCAGCACATGGACAAAATTATATTCGTGAGGCACCCATAGTGATGATATTTTGTGCTGATCCCATACGGTGTAGTGTTGAATATGGCCCTAGAGGGGAACAGTTATTCTCTATTCAAGATGCGACAATTGCATGTGTGTATTCCCAAGTCACTGCCCATGATTTGGGACTTTCTTCCGTATGGATAGGATCATTTGATGAAGAAAAAGTGTCTGACATTCTAAAACTAAAAAACAATCTTAAACCGATTGCTATTCTTCCAATAGGTTTTGCAAATGAAACTCCTCAAATTACTACCCGTAGATCAATAGATCAAATAATCCACAAAATCTAAAATAACTAAAAAACAATGACCATACTAACTCCAAGAAAAATATCTGATCTTGAATACAGGATAGAACAAGATTCAGAATATGGTATGAAAGTGCCTGTTGTAATTTACGCAAATGAATATCTGCTCCAAAAAATGATTTTTGATAGAACAATTGAACAAGCAATTAATGTGTCAACTTTACCAGGTGTCCTAAAACATGTAATAGTTTTGCCTGATGGTCATCAAGGATATGGGTTTCCGGTTGGGGGAGTTGCAGGTATGGATGCTGAAGAAGGCATCATAAGCCCAGGAAGTGTAGGTTATGACATCAATTGTGGAGTTAGATTAATCAGAACTAATCTTACTGAAAATGACATTAGACCAAAATTAACAGAACTTGTTGATCACCTTTTTAAGTCAATTCCATCGGGATTACATCCAAAAGAGGGATGTGTGCGACTAACCACATCTCAATTAGACGAAGTTCTGGTACAGGGAGTTAAATGGTTAGAAGTAAATGGATATGCAACAAAAAATGATCTGGATGTTTGTGAGGAAAATGGCCACATACAAAATGCAGATCCTCACAAAGTTTCAGAGTTGGCCCACAATAGGGGGGCTCCTCAAGTTGGCAGTTTAGGATCAGGAAACCATTTTCTTGAGATTCAAAAAGTGCAAGAAATCCACGATAAAGAGGCTGCAAAAACCATGGGAATATTTGAAGGACAAATTACAGTATTGATTCATTGTGGGTCAAGAGGGCTTGGGCATCAAGTTTGTACAGACTACCTGAAGATTTGTGAAGCAAATCATCAAAAATATGGAATAGAATTACCAGATAGACAATTGGCATGTGTTCCAAATACCTCCGAAGAGGGAATTGCATACAAAAAAGCAATGAATGCTGCGATGAACTTTGCTTGGTGCAATAGGCAAATGATCACACATTATACAAGAAGATCTTTTGAATCAGTTTTGAATCAATCCGAATCAGATTTGGAAATGAATCTTGTGTATGATGTTGCTCACAATAGTGCCAAAGTTGAAAAACACAAAATTGATGGCAAAGAAAAATCAATAGTAGTTCATAGAAAAGGTGCAACAAGAGCATTTCCTGCTAACAGTCCTGACATTCCAAAAAAATACCAAAAGATAGGTCAGCCGATTTTTATTCCAGGTTCTATGGGGAGTGCAAGTTGGATTCTTTTGGGAAATCAAAATTCACTTGAACTAACTTTCGGTTCGACAGCACACGGATCTGGAAGAATAATGTCTAGAACACAAGCACATAAAAATTATAATTATAAACAAATTATTGAAGAAATGCAAGCAAAAGGAATTGTGTTAAAATCAATGACACGATACGGGGTAGTAGAAGAGGCACCTGAAGTGTACAAAGACGTGAATATGATAGCAAGTATATCTCATGATCTTAAAATAGCTACAAAAGTTGCAAGACTTGTACCATTAGGAGTAATCAAAGGATAATTTCTATTATCTGAAATTATATCTCATATCTTTACACATGTATCTAAAATACATGCTTTTGTTTAATCTAAAATTATTAGTCATCAAAAATTACTGTTGAATTCATGAGTAAAGATATCAGTATTGTTTCCATATACTAATCACCATTTGGTGGCATGCCTTGCTGGGATTCAGGATAGTATTTATCTAGATTAAATGTCCAAGATGAGCTAGTGAAGCCATTTCAAAAAAAATCAAATGAAAAAGAGATAGAGTCAAAAAAGACAGAGATGCGTGAGGAGACATCCCTAGTAGATCCTGACTATAATCTTAAAAAATTATTTAAAAAGGGAGTAAACCTGATGGCTGATGAAAAGCTTGAAGATGCAGTTGTTATTTTTGAGCAGGCATTACGAATTGACCCAAACAGCATTGAGATATTGATGAAATTAGGATATGCAAGATTCCATTTGGAAGAATACAATGATGCACTAAAGATTTATGATAAAATTTTAGATATAGACGTAACCAACCCCGAAGCTTGGAATTTAAAAGCACTAGTACACTATGAGCAAAAAAATTATGCTAAAGCACTAGATGCAGTTGAAAAAGCAGTAGAGTCAGATCCTACATATGGAATGGCATGGTACAACAAAGCATGTTTTCTGTCTCTAGTAAATCAAGTTCCAGAATCGCTTGAAGCATTAAAGCGTTCAATTGAAATTGATGTAAAAAATGCAAGAAAGTCAATCAGAGATAAAGATTTTGCAAATGTTAGAATTGAAGAAGGCTTCAAAAGAATTGTAGAAGTAGTAGTTTTAGAATCAATCAGACAAGGATATCACACACTTGGTGCTATTGTATGGACGACATTTCTAGACAAAGCTGATGCAGATGATGCATTGAGAAAATTGCTTGAAAAAGGATTAATCGTTCAACACGAAAAACGAGATGGTCTAAGTAGAATTCCAATATATGATCTTACGGCAGAGGTCGCAGAAAGAATGGGAAAAGAGAAAAAAGGATTATTTGGAATTACAAAAAAACAATTACCAAAACCAGTCAAGAACCTAAAAGAGCTAAGTCAAGCCATACAATCAGTTAGAGAAGCAATAGAAGAAGAAAATGTTGAAAAAACAATTCAAATTTTTGAAGAGTTCATTGAACCAACAAAGTCAGGAGAACAAATGATTGAACAATTCTTTGAAGAACACAGAGAAATAAGATTGTGGAAAATCAGATTAAAAGACAGAGGAGTAGACTATCTTATTGAAAATAAAGCGAAGATGCTAAATCTTTTTGATAACATAGAAGTCACAATTACTAAAAAGCTTAGAAACGAAATATCCTAAGTTATTCGGCAGACAAGTCCCAATAGCTTGCATCTTGTTGTTTTGCTATTGGTTTCTCGAGGCCTTTCCATTCTTTGAAAGAGCGCACATACAGCTTAACGTTAGGCAAACCAACTGATTTTAGTGCGTAATACGCCAACCCCGAAAGGGTTCCAACGCTTCCACAATAAGTAATAATTTCAGAATCACCTGAAATTCTTCTGTTATCTAAAAGTCGCTTCATGTCATCTTTTGGTCGTAGAATTTTATCTTGGGTTGCAAGAGTTCTATATGGAAGGCTGATTGCACCAGGAATATGTTGTTCTAGATAGTTTAGTCTTTCCCTGTTATCAATGAGGATCACATTTGGTTTATCTTTTGATGCTTCCAGATAATCAGAAGTTGCTAAAATTTCAGGTTTAAGATGAATTGAATGGTTCTTGCTTTGTATTTCTGGAGTTTTATTGTCATTTTCTAAACCAAGTGATTTCCATTTACTAAAAGTTGTTTCAAGTAAAGACACATCAGAATGACCAAGATATTCCAATGTCCAAGCAACTCTAGATGCAAGTGCACCAAATGTATCATCATAAACGACCACGGGTGTTTCATCGCCTATACCCATTGCATTTACAAGTTTTAAAACACGCTCGGGACTATCATCAGATAATAAATTTGCAAGTGGAAGATTTACTGCAGTTGGAATATGACTTTGTTTGTAATCTTCCTCTCTTCGCACGTCAATTACTCTAATACTTTTATCTCTAATTTCAGACCTAAGTGAATCAATATCAGTTGTTGTTTTGACTGTTTTTTCTTGGCTCATGCTGCACATTCGCCTTTTCCAGTCTTTGTGTGATAGCTAGAATCACTTCCATAGTCATTGTAAAAATCAGGGTCCTCTTCTTTTGTAGGTGGGATTGTAAATGCATCCAAAGCTTTTCGGATATCAAGGATAGATTTTATTTCAGAATCTTCTTTTCCATTTACAACTCTATGAATCCAATCTTTAAGAGTGTCATCAGATTTTTTATTTTGTTTGAATAATTCAATAATTTTTAAAATTACTGGAATTACTCTTTTTGCAGGAATTCTATGACATGTGGCACCAAGCATTGTTTCTCCATCAGAGCGTCCTCCCAGAGACATTTGATAGTTAGGATACATTTCTTTTCCAACTCTACCTCCTCCACCAAAGAAACCAATTGTGGCAATTCCATGTTGGCCACATGCGTTTGGACATCCGCTTATCTTAATTGAGGAATCGCGTAAATCATCATCTTGGTCTAATTTGAGTTCAAGGAATTTTCTTTGAATTTCCTTTGCCAGTCTATGAGAGTTTGTCAAAGCAAGATTACATGAAGTTGTGCCTGAGCAACCAATAGGGGCAGCCATGGTTAAGGCGCCAGACTTTGCCAATCCCACGGTAAGCAGTTTGGAATACAAACGTGACAAGTCATCATCATGTACATAACGTAATGCAATGTTTTGTACAAACCCAGCTCTTGCATAGCCTTCGGAAGAGAATTCTCTAATTATTGTTGCCAGTGCAGTTATCTGATTTGATGTAATGTCTCCAGCTTCAAGGGTTATGAATACAGAGTGATACTCTGGCTGTTTTTGTTTTAGGGTGTTAGTTTTTAGCCATCTTGCATATCCATCAGGAATTGAACTGCCGCTTTCATCAGATATTCTAATTGGTCTTTTAATTACTGACGGAGTAATGTCTACTTCAAGTTGAGTGACAACAGATTGAGTTGCCCTTACTATAGCTCTTTCTTTGAGAACTAGATTTTGGAATTTTTCCCAACCCATGTCATTTACAAGATAACGCATTCTATTTCGTGCCATGTTTTTCCTATCACCCAATCTATCAAAGATTCGCAGTACTGCAATTGAGGCATACAAAAGATCTTCTTCTGGAGTAAACTCTTCTAATTGATAACCTACAAAAGATTTGTTACCCAATCCCCCACCAAGAAAAATTTTGAATCCTTTTTGGATAGATCCATCCAAATCTCTAGTTTGTGGAATCAGTCCAACATCTACCATTCTTACCATTCCGTGTTTTTCACAACATGTAAAATTAAATTTGAATTTTCTTGGCAGACTTTGCGATAATGGATTTCTCAAAAAGAACCTAGCTGTGGCAAGTGCATACGGAGTAGAATCAAATTCTTCATCAGGACAAACTCCAGATAAAGGGCTGCACATTACATTTCTTACAGAATTACCACATGCTTCACGCGAGGTAAGACCTACTTCAGCTAGTCCTCGTAAGATTTCTGAGACATCTTCTAAGATCACCCAGTGCAATTGAATATTTTCTCTTGTAGAAAAATGAGCGCTTCCTATAGAAAATTGCTCACTTAGTTGAGATATTTTTTCAAGTTGATGCGGATAAATTTCTCCTGCAGGCAATTTGATTCGAACCATAGCGTAATCATTGGTCATTCTGGTTCCATACGCCCCATGCTGGAGTCTATATCGTCTAAAGCTGTCTTCGTCGTATTTTCCTTGACGGAATAACTTTACAGTATTAGCAAAGTCTTCAGCTTCTTCAATTCTTGCCCAATTGATTTTAGGTTTGGGTGAGTCTGGATACGATTGTTTAAGATCAGATACGGTCAATACAATAGAAAGTCCTTTGAGTTATGATATAAATTTTTGATATAGGGAAGTTTAGGAGGTAAGATTTCGATGTCATACATGAATTTTCCTGTACTGTAAATAATTCGTGCATCTTAGAATTAGTTTCCCCTAATTTAAAAAAGTGGGAAAGTATTAATGGGTTCTAAGAAGCAATATTTTCATGCAAAAAGCTACTGTTGCAGAAAAATCAACAAAAATATTTACTGATGTTCGTGAAGTAGATATTACTCGTGCAATTGCAAACGAATGGCACTCAGTTCTAATAGACAGAGCAGAATCAGATGTGATAATTATAGGAGCTGGACCTGCAGGATTAACTGCAAGTAGAGATCTTTCAAATATGGGTTTCAAAGTTTTAGTTGTTGAACAAAACAATTACCTTGGTGGAGGTTATTGGTTAGGCGGATACATGATGAATCCAGTAACAGTCAGAGAACCAGCACAAAAGATATGGGACGAATTAGGCATTCCATACAAAAAAGTTTCAGAGGGATTGTACTTGACACCTGGACCACATGCGGTTTCAAAACTAATTGCAGCTGCATGTGATGCAGGAGTAAAATTTCTCAATCTTACAAAGTTTGATGATCTTGTTTTAAAAAATGGCAGAGTTACAGGCATTGTTGTTAACTGGATGCCAGTATCAGCATTACCAAGAAACATAACATGTGTTGATCCGATTGCACTAGAGGCAAAAATGATTATTGATGCATCAGGTCATGACTCGGTTGCAGTAAAACGACTTGTCGATAGAGGATTAGTAGAATGGAAGGGGATGAATCCAATGTATGTAAACGAGGGAGAAGAACATGTGGTTCACAATACCGGTGAGGTGTATCCGGGATTGGTTGCAGCAGGAATGTCTGTGACTGAAACATATGGACTGGCAAGAATGGGTCCTACGTATGGTTCAATGTTGTTTTCAGGAAGAAAAGCAGCTGAAATCACAGCAGAGAAAATCAAAGAGTTAGAAAGATAAACAATCGTCAATTTATTGATTCATTGAAGATCTCAAAAATATTTTTGTATGATGAGCCTGCTGTTTCTCAGATTCATCTTGGGAGACTGGCTGGTTTTCTGAGAGAAACATTTCCGGTTCAAGTTGAAACAAGAGACAGTATTTTAAAATTCGCAAAAAAAGACACATCTGAAAAGATTGCATCATGTAGAATTTTCAATCCTAGAAAACCATATGAAAAACACAAACCAAGTATAGATGAAATTCTTTTTGAAGAAGCAAATTTTGAAGACACTGCAAAAACAGAAAATATTATCATGTATGACGGATTTGAACTTCAGAAAGTATTAACAGAATTAATCCCAAATGAGGAAACATCATCAGATTTATTCCACATTTTTTTTACAAACAAATTGACGTGTACCTATGATTGCAATGATTATAGATATCACGGAAGAGCAGTAATCGGTGCAAATCCTTCAATAATTTCAACAACAGGAATAATTGAAGCGCCGGCAAAACCAAGAGAATACTATTTAGATTTAATATCAAATTATACACAGGGCATAAATGTAGAATCAATAAAGCAAAAATACAAAGGAACGTATCTGGAATACAACGACACTAGACTATCAAAAATCATAGAAGGTTATCTGTTACAAGCGATATTTTATTTTGAGACAGCTGAAGCATTTTGTGATAAAACAGAATGCAGACTTTTTAATGCACATTGGCAAAAAGATCTATTGTATTCGCAGCTAGAAAATGGAAAATTATGTGACACCCACCAACAAGTGCTAAAAAGATTAACTAGTTAAAAATAAAATTTATCTATTTTTTCCAAAAGATCCCTGATGATCACTTAAACAGCAAGAACATTGTTTAGTATAACATTCATTTACGGTCTCATGACCACAAGAGCCACAATGACAGAAAGAATCACTAGCCATAAGTATAAACCGGATAATGGATGGTTAAAAACATTGAGATTCTAAAAGAATCATAAAATAAGAGAACGTCAACATTTCAATTACCAATATTGTTGATATTACATATTCACTGTAGGATTTTTTTGATCAACACTTGTAAATTGCGTATTCTTTTTGCATGAATTCCAGTTTTTTTAGATAATTTAATTTCGTCATATTCAAGGAGATCTTTTGCAATCATCATGCCAATATTAGAGAAAATGTCCAATTCTCTTGAAGACAGATTCAAAATAGTTATAGGATATAATTTATTTTGCTCAATAACCCTTTCGAGACTTTTTTCTGAAGGATATCTCCAAGAAAAAACTTGCTGACCAATGCAGTTTGCATATTTTTTTGCATTTTCAGAGATTTTAGTATTACAAAAAATAAGTTCTCCAGAAAACCTAGGAGATGTGTCTAAAAATCGTGCATGAGTGTAAAGGGCTACTTTAAGTCCAACAAAGGTACCGCGGTGAGAATTATGCTTGCATTCGATCATAAATTGTCTAGAATTAGACATGCCAATCAGATCAATTTCATGCAAAGCACATCTTCCTTTAACATTTACTCTAATTCCAGAAACTTGTAAATCATAATATTTCAATAAATCGGCCACATAATTTTCAAAAGCAAAACCAGATGGACCAAGTCGCATAATTGCTTCCTTTAGCTGATATCTTTGATGTAATCCCATCGCATCTTTTTCTTCTGAAATAGCTTGCAAAACCAATTTGTAAATATCACTGGTCCCCATATCACGATAAACATCTGAACGAACTTTTTTCAAAATTCTTTGTGCAGCATTTCTACTTGCTCCTGCTCGCATACAAGTACTCAAAATTTTATTTGCGTTAAATCTGACCTTACTTCCATCCGCTTTGAATATGAAAAAATTTCTAGGAGCCATACACTAAATTTTCAGACAAGTACATTAAATTTTTACCGTGATTTGCTTTGAAATTTAAAAGAATTTGGCTGTGAAGAGGATTTTCATGGAACATACAAAAGAACAACTAACAGAACAAAAACAAGTATTATGATTATTAACGACCAATCATAGAATCAATAACTTAAATTAATGAAATTCAAAGATGTCATATTATGATGGCTGCAGACTCTGGTGCAACAATACTTGAAAACAAAGATTCACCAAAAATGCCAGATAAAAAGAAAACAAAATTTGACATAGTAATTATCGGAGCAGGTCCTTCAGGATATACTGCAGGAATTTATTGCTCAAGGGCAGGATATGACACACTTATTTTATCAGGCATATTGCCAGGCGGGCAATTAGTCAATACGACAGAAGTTGAGAATTATCCGGGATTTGAAAAAGGGATAATGGGCCCAGACTTGATGATGGAGATGAGAAAACAAACACAGAGAATGGGGACTACAATCATAGACGATGAAGTAGTAGATGTGGATTTCAGACACAAACCATTCAAAGTTCTAACAGCCTCAGAAGAATATGAGGGCAGAGCAGTAATTATTGCAACGGGGGCAAATCCCAGAAAAATAGGATTACCCGGAGAACAAACATTTGCAGGAAAAGGAGTATCATATTGTGCAACATGTGACGGTCCATTTTTTAGAAATCAAGAATTGATAGTAGTAGGTGGAGGAGACTCTGCAGTAGAAGAAGCAACATTTCTCACTAAATTTGCAACAACTGTACACCTGGTACATAGACGAGAGTCATTGCGTGCCAGTAAAATAATGCAAGAAAGAGCAATGAAAAATAATAAAATAAAATTCCATTGGAACTATGAAGTAACAGACATCAAAGGGGATCAGAAAATGCGCCAGGCAGTATTAAAAAATATCAAAACAGGTGAAGAAAAAACACTAGATGTTGCAGGTCTTTTTGTTGCAATTGGTCATGAGCCAAATACCAAACTTTTCAAGGAGCAGATTAATTTAGATAATGAAGGGTATATTATTTTAAAAAATAAAACACACACTAATGTTGAGGGTGTTTTTGCAGCAGGAGATGTACATGATCGAAGTTATAGACAGGCAATCACTGCAGCAGGATTTGGATGTATGGCTGCAATAGATGTAGACAAGTATCTTACAGAAAATTCCTAAAAAGGGAAAGCCTCCCTCCCAGTCACGGATTTTGCGATATAACTAAAATTATAACGAATTATGATTTGTTGGGAAGTGTTTATCTTTTGTTATGATAATTCACAATTATCAAAATGACTAATCATGAAATCTGGAAAGTACAATATGAAAATTTGTTGAGACTCTGGTCTGATGAAACAAATAGATTTTGGACTAGATTTCAGGTTTTTTTGGCTGTAAATGGAGGTCTATTAGCTGTATTTCCAATCATTTTGAATCTATATTCAGGAACATTACAAGAATTAACGGATTTTTCAAAATGGATGCTTATAGGAATTTCAATAGCGGGAATTATAGAATCATCATTATGGTTTCTCATTACAATGTCTGGAAAAGAAGTACAAAGGTTCTATCGAAAACAAGTGAAAAAATTAGAAGGTCAAATTAAGGATTTAGATTTTTTCATTGTGGTTCCAGATGATGAAAGAAAAAAACCTAGAATTTATTCTATAACAGTACTTTCAGTATTTCTTACGCTGGTATTCATTGCAGTTTGGTTGTTTATTTTGATTTTAGGTGTTTCAACAGACTTTGGTACAAACATCATTGTAGAAAATATCGATACTAGATTCTCAAAGGATAAAATTAACATTGCAGACTCATCAACAATTCATCAAGGTTCTCAAAGGATATGGATTCTCTGTATCTGTAAAAGACAATAAAATATTCTAAAAAATACCATTCTATTTGAAGAAAATTCCTAAATAATCAATTTAATTCATAAAATATCTAATGAAAAACGCTCAATGCAAAAAATGTTTGAATAAATTTAATGAAAAAGACATTTACACAATTCAGCAATTCCAATATAGAAAAGAACCACCATACGAGTGGACAAGGGAGTTTTTTAGAGGTTTAGAAATAGGAGAGTGGGATTCGTTTTGTGAAAAATGCATAATGGATTATTCAAAAATATCAAATGATTCATGGAAAAATCATGCTCAAAATTAGATTCCAAACTCTTTATTGCAGAAAAATTTAGGCATATTATGACTGAAGATCTTGAAAAATTAAAAAAATCAGTCAAGGAATATAGTGATAATTTAGCCAAGTTAGGAAAAGAACTAGCTAAAATTCAATTTAATTACAAAGTAATAGAAAACACTACAGAGCAATATTGGCAAAAGCGCATCAATGAGTTTAAGAAATATAATGAAAAAGGAACAGAATACTATACTCAAGCACATGCATTGATGAATTTAGTAGACAAGGAACAATCAGGGCTATTTTTGCTCAGTATAAGCAAACTACGCCAGCTTGGATTAAAACTAATAACAAACATGGAAGAAGTAAAACAAAATCCATCAATTATTAAATCAAAAGACAAACAACAAAGTAAGTGGAGTAAAGAACTCAGAGAAAAATTATTAGAATCAAGTAATGCGTGTCTGCATCACGAAATGGATATGAATAAATCGTTTCGAGAGTTTTATGAGATTCATCTAAAAAATATCTTAGAGTAAAAATAGTACAAATTCAGAGATTTGAAAATCAATATGCCAATTCTGACATGTATTTTGCTTCTTTGAGAGCATCATCAAATTCTTTTTCAGTCATAATATTTTGTTTAGCATAAACACTCTTGAATTTTCTTCCATCGTCAGCAAAGATTCCAACTACACATGCATCGCTAGCAATAGGATATTTTTTCATACATGCATAAACAGCTGCTGAAGAAGGACTGACTAATAATTTGTCTTTTCTAAGGACTTCTTTTACAACAGAAAATGCCTCATCATTACTAACAGACACCCAATCATCAACTACATTTTCTCGTTTTAAAAACAAATCAGGTTTTGCAGATTCTTCAAAATTTCGCCATCCTTGAATAAGGTGATTTTGCTGGGGTTGGCATCCAATAATTTTAACATCAGGATTTTTTTCTTTGAGATATGCCCCAATTCCGGTAATGGTACCACCGGTTCCAACGCCTGTAAAGAAATGAGTGACTTTACCATCAGTTTGTTTCCAAATTTCAGGACCGGTTCCAACATAATGACCCATAAAATTTGCCTCGTTTGCATATTGATTTGGAGAATAATACAAGTCAGGCCTTGATGCTGCTATGGAGGTTGCCAAGGCTATGCTTTGATCAGTTCCAGCTCCAACCTTTGGGCAGAGATCATCACTAGTTTCAAAAACTTTGGCCCCTAGATTCCGAATAATATCCTTGGTTTCGTTACTGGCTTTTTCAGGAATCACGATCTCAACTTTGTAACCAAGTAAATTTGCAATGCCAGTTAATGCAATTCCAGTGTTTCCAGATGTGGGTTCAATAATGATGCTTTTTCCTTTTGTGAGTTTACCTTTTTCTTCACCATCTTTAATCATCCAGTATGCAGCTCTATCTTTTACAGAACCAAATGGATTGTGACCTTCAAGTTTTGCAAAATATGTGACTTTTTGATTTGAAAGAGAGTCTAATTTTACAAGCGGTGTATTGCCAACGCGGTTTAAAATATCAGAACTAGTAACAGATGTCATGATTTTGTTTTATTTCACCTTTTTAATTTGAAAAGTGATTGTGCTACCATCTTTTTTCATATCCAATAACACATGACCATTTCTTGTCACCCATCTGGAAATATCATCCTCAGCTGCAGGATCATCTGCAGAGACAGTTAGAACTTGTCCTACCTGCATTTTTTCAATCTCAATTTTGGTCCTAAATACAGGCTCTGGGCAAAACAATCCAGTGGCATCTAGTTTTTTCTCATTTGATTCAGACATTTTGATATCTAATTCATGATGCCCGTTTTGTCATATTAAAATCTATTTTAAAAGTAAAAACACCATATTAACAAAATTAGCTCAGATTAACTTTTCAGACTGATTTTAAATCTATTCTTTGAGTTTACTTTCCTCAAATATATCGGAGCCATACCAACAAAATCTGAAATAGTCTAAACACCATTCATGGAACATTGCGTCATTACTGTAAAATATCTCAGTAAGATCAGATTCTCCACCGTTTTTGGGAAACGAAACACATGCCTCTTTCTCATTAAGAACTATCATGGTCTGCACATTTTTTGCCATCTTTCTTTCTATCAGTCCTTTTTTAATGAGATTATCAAATCCTAGTTTTTTCAATAATGCTTTTCTTCCTTTAGGAACTACAGTTGATTCAGAAAAGATATACTGGAATTTTGTTCCTTTTTTAATTTGTTTAACTAGTGGCTCTATCAAGTCAAGTGGTACTTCGGATAATATCTCATAGATGTACTCATCAGAATTTTTGTAGATTGCTTTCCAATGCTCTAATACTTTAGAAACGCCTTTGATGTGTTGACTGGTTGCAAGTTGCCCACATCTGCTTTTGAATTTGTATGGAATGTCTGCAAAAGTATGTTCTTCAAAATATTTTCTATTTTGGGAGAAAAATACAATTGTTGGAACCTGTGTACATACAGCTTCGCCAAATGTGGTAGTACTGTACTTGCCATTATTTTTTTTCTCAATAAGACCACTTTCTTCTAGTCGGATAAAATTTCTATGAACTTCTTGTTTTGTTGACTCTAATTCCTTTGCAATTTCAGTAGGAGTAGAATCTTTGCTTAATAGCTTGAATAAAATATGTAGTCTTTGAGGACTGGAAGATCCAGCACATAATTTGCTGTATCATCAATAAGATCAGTCATGAATTATTCATTTCTTTGATTGGTTAAAAATTATTGGGGTCGTTTTTTACTCTATAATTTTAAGTGAAATTGAATTTTTGTATTTTGAATGTTTTTTTAGCATAAAAAAAGTAAGTTGAGGAGTTTATGCTCCTGCAACCAAGTAAGCACCGATTCCAATACCCATCATGATTCCAAGTCCCATACAAATGAGGTCAAAGGTTACGACTTTTTTGAATGGGGCGTGAACCATTGTATTCCAGGTGTTGGTTTTCTGAATGGTTTGTGTTTTCATGAGTATACTATATTGTAAAAGATGATAGAGTGTGGTAACTGCTCAAAGGACAGGTAAGCTAGTTAGCTTACCAAGTATAATGTACCAAAAAGAAACAACATAAACAATGAGAAATGATTCATGTAGAAAGTGTGGAGGAATGCTAGAAGCAAATAAAAAATGCAATATTTGCAATAAAGCAAACGAGTTTTTTTGTCACAAATGTGGAAATATCACCATAGAACAGATTCATTCACAATGCGTGTTAAAGGACTCTAGTTACAAATTATTAGAATCGCCCATTCAGTAATAAAATATAATCTGTTTCAAGAAAATATATTGAAATCTATTTTAGCTTGTCCCATGTTTGACTATAATGCCATTTTGAACATGGTGCCAAGATTTCGATCGTTCATAAATCCAGGATCATAGTTTTGGAAATTAATTTTTTGAGAAATTCTCTTCATCAAAAAAATTGCTATTTTATAAAATAGCGACCAAACGTGACTGTTTTGATTTACATCATAAACTCTTAGTAAAAAAGTCAAAAGCCATTTTGCGTTAGGATAATGCTCTGAGATATAGTCAATTAGATAATCTTTGGAATTATGAATTTTGTATTTCAGATGATCAAGTGTTTCATTTTGTAATGCATATCCTGTTTGTGAAATTTCAATTTTTCCATGTTTCATTGATTGCAATATATCATCAAGATTATTTTCAGATTCTATCATGTTAACACAACGCCCCAGTGTTGATAAAACATGAGAATCACTACCAGCTACCTGTGTCATTTTATTATCTAATGCAAATTGAGTTGCTCGCGCATTTGAAAGAATATCTACGTTATTGCTATTGAATACCTCCACCATGTCACATTTTTTGGCGCTGTCACGAAGTGCATCTAGCAAACTAAATGGGTGCGGTGCTGATGAAACTCCACCCTGTTTTTTGACTTCATCTATTATTTCTTCCAAAGCAATTCCAGGTTGAATTTCATCACGAATGCCATAAGCCAAAACATGCGCGCCTGTATCAGTGGTGATTTCCTCTGCAGGATAGACCTCAATATTTTGAAATTTCAAGTGATCTTTTTTGTATTGTAATAACTGTGTATATCCATCCAAAGTATTATGATTGGTAACAAAGAGTGCATCTAATCCCAAATTATAAGAACGCTCCAATTGATCCCGTATAGAGACATTGCAATCATAAGGTGCTTCTTTATCACCTACATGAAAATTTGAGAATGAATTATGACAGTGTAGTTCAGTTTTGATAATCAATTTCAAGTAAAATTTTCTTCTTTGGATTATAATCCTATTGCAAACAAAGCATAACTATCTAAACAGATCTTCATTTTGAGGACGGATAAGATCACTGATAGAAGAGTTTTCATTTTTAAAATCATAGCCACGTATAACTGCAACAGGGCAGTTTGTTGCTTTTTTCATCACTAGTTCTGCGGCGGAGCAGAGTTCATCAGCAATTGCAATTGCAGTAATACGTAATGTTTTTTCAAAAGAATCTTTGGTTCCAGCATAATCAAGTATGGGATTCATGCCAGAAATTCCAATAGCACAGTTAGTTTGCCCCATTCTAAATGGTCGTCCAAACGTATCAGCAATAATAACAGATACAGTTTTGTTTATTTTTTTTAGAATTTCCTTACGAATGTTTTCTGCAGATTTATCAGAGTTTAGAGGAAGTAATGTTGCAAATCCATTTTTGACGTTGCTTTCATCTATACCAGCATTTGCACAGATAAATCCATTTTTTGTTTCAACAATTAGTATTCCACGTTCTATTCGTATGATTTGTTTTGATTCATTTAGAATTAATTCTATAATATGAGGATTTTTTTCATATTCGGAGCTAATGCCTTCTGCCAATAAAGAAGGAACCACAGAAGACAGTTCAACTATACGACCTTCTTGTTTTGAGATAATTTTTTGAGCAATAACTAAAATATCACCATTATGAATTTCCTCTGAAGCAATTATTAGTTCAGCGATATTATCATCAGGTTCTATTTCTTTTTCTACGTGTATTGGAATGATTTGCAATTACAGTAGGTGTAAAAATACGGTAAGATATTGTTTATGCAGTGGTTGTAGTTTCCAGTGTTAGATGATAGTGTTTATTTATAATATCAAGTATTTTTGAAAGATCTTTTTCTTCCAAGGTGGCAGTTGCCAAATCTTTTACCACATCTTGAGCTCGATAAGCAATACCTAGACCAGAGATATCAAATAATTTAATATCATTTGCACCATCTACAACACATATGATGTTTTCTTTCTTTTCATTCCATTCTGCAATTTTGATTTTAGCTGATTTTGATTTATCAGAATCAACATGTAATGTTACATCATCTAGTTTTCCATTTTTGAAGATTAATTCATTTGCAAAAATATAATCTAAATCCAGTTCTTTTTGTAATCTGTCAGTCATTATTGTAAAGCCTCCAGAGATTGCCATTAATTTCCATCCTGCGGCCTTTAGAATTCTACATGCCTCTTTTGCGCCAGTCATTATAGGTAGAGCATCAGCAATTTCTTTGCATGTAGTATAATCAAGACCTTTTAATGCCGCAACTCTAGTTCGAAGACCATCTTCCCAGTTAATCACACCTTGAATACCTTGTTTTGTAATTTCCCAAATTTCATCTTCTTTGTTGAGTTTTTCTGCAAGAATTGGGAGATATTCTGCATCATATAGAACTCCTTCAACATCAAAAATTGCCAGCAATTGATTTCTGATTTGCAAAAAAATTACTAATTATATTAAAGTTTAAACTTTTTTAGATCTAAAAACGCTAGTAATAAATCAAGGAAAATAAATCAACCAGATATGGGAGAATTAGAACACAAATACGAAGTAGTAATAGAACTAACTGAAGCAAAACAAAAACTCCCAGACGATATCAAGGCAGAGTTAAAGGATTCAGGTATGATGGACGATAAAGGGAAATTAAAACTCAAAGGTGTTAGTCCAAAAATGCTCAAAAAAATGAAGCAAGAATTTGTGAATTGTCCGGTATTAAAGGAGGAGATTCAATTTATCCAATGTTTTGTTTGTCCAAACTTCCAAAGTAGAGTTATGGGAAAAGTCCTATGTAAAGGCGACTCGCTAAAATAAAGACCAAGGCACTAAATCAACACATATTTCCAATCTTGAAAAATTCAAAGATTTTGTAAGACAGAAAGAGGATGAATTTATTAGATTAGAATCGATCTTGCTCTAACGTTATTCATTAATTAATAATATCTTGATAAAAAATACCTTTGATTGCACTCAACATTATTAATAATTATAAGCAGAGCAATTACTACAGTTTATCAACAAACTGTAAAATCAGTGTTGATAATCAGTTAGATAAATAAATAGACAAAATTTCAATATTTTTTATGAAAAAAATTGAAGCAATAATCAAGCGAAGAAATTTTCCTACAATTAAAACTCATCTTACTGCTATAGGGACATATATCATAGATAAACGAAACTTGGATGACAGTAATGTTTACGACAAAATGAAAGGACCACAGGGGGTTGGGTCTAATGGTCTAAAATCAATACCTTTAGCAAAAATCGAAGTAGTAGTATCAGATAAAGACGCAAGAAAAGTAGTTGAAATGATTTCAAAAAATTCGGGTTTGTCATCAAATCATGTAGGGAAAATTTTTGTTTCAGAAATGGAAGAAGTAGTAGACATGGAAACACTTGATGGACAACAAGACTTGGAAATCCATACTGAAGAAAAATCAGAACCAAGACAATTTCCCAAACGCGGAAGATTTATTCCACTACAAAAATTCACTTTACATAAACTCCAAGTAACATATGAAGAAAATAAAGAAACACTCCGAACTGATTACAGGATAAAGTCTTTTAGTGATTTTGTAAATTACTGTGTTATGAAATCTCTTCCTATTTTAGAAAAACAACTAAAGAATTCCACAATTATTTATGGAAATAATTTTGGAGATTTTTAATATCACATAATTGGTAAAAACAAATACAAACCAATTAAAGTCATACCAACTGTTGCAAGTATTAGTTTTACAATAAAAATTTTAGATATTTTCATACAGACAATCCAATAACCAATGGTATGACTATGATTCCTACAATTATGATCACTTTGATGTAATCTTTAGCTTTTAGTGGCTGCATCTTTTCTCTGTGGAATAATTTACTTTTACGTATATTCATGATTGTTCCTCTAGATTGTTTCATCGCCTTCATTACCTGATTCAATGTCTACTGCACGCAGAATCTGCGATATGAAAATCTTGCCTACTCTTCCATTCTTTCTGATAATACTTACAACTTCGTCTTCTTTTATGTCTGCAACTATAACTTCCAATTTGTATTTGTCAGTAAATTGTGGTACAAAAATTTCACTTCCTTTTGATGCGTGAATTTCGGGACCTGGTTTTTTTCCCCTTCCTCTTATTTTTGAAACTGAAAGTCCTCCAACTCCAATTTCTTTTAGTCCTTCACTTATTGCCATAACATCATTTTGTCCCAGAATCACTTCTACTTTGAGCATTTAGTTACCATAGTATCAATTATACAAATATAATTTCACTTTTTGATAACCAACTGATAATCAATTGATAGTCAAATTTGACCAAAGTTATTAATTTTAAATTTAATTCTCTTACATGGTTCTTGATTCTGGCGATACCGCGTGGATGCTTGTTGCAGGAAGTTTAGTACTCTTAATGATTCCCGCCCTTGGCTTGTTTGAATCAGGACTATTACGAAAAAAGAATACGGCTTCAATTTTTATGCAGATCTTTTTTGGTTTGGCACTTTTGAGTGTCATGTGGTTTGTATTTGGGTTTAGTGTATCTTTTGGTCCATCTATACAGGGTCTTGTTGGAAATATGGACTGGGTTTTTCTTAAAGACGTTCCATATGATGCTCCATTAGAACGATATGCTCCTACGATTCCGGGTGTGTTATTTGTAAAATTCCAATTAATGTTTGCGGCAATTACTCCATTATTACTTACAGGTGCAATAGCTGAAAGAATGAAATTTAGTTCATTTATAATTTTCATTGTTGCATGGTCCATGCTAATCTACTATCCTCTTGTCCACTGGATTTGGGGAGGTGGTTGGTTATCTGATCTTGGAGTAGTGGATTTTGCAGGTGGTATTGTAATTCACACTAGTGTTGGAATGGCAGCTTTAGCTGCAGCACTAGTCCTTGGAAGAAGAAGACATTATGGTCCTGCTATAATGATCCCTCATAGCATTCCTCTTGCTGTTCTTGGTTCTTCTTTGTTGTGGCTTGGATGGTTTGGCTTTAATGCAGGAAGTGCGCTTGCGTCAAGCGGAGTAGCAGGAAATACTGTAATTGTAACTCATATGGCATCTTCTGTTTCTGCTTTAATTTGGGCAGGTCTTTCATGGATAAGAACAGGAAAACCATCAGTTGTAGCAACAATCAATGGTGCAATTGCAGGTCTTGCAGGAATTACACCCGCATCAGGATTTGTAAGTGTTGAACACTCATTTATTATTGGTATTGCAATTGGCGTTATATCCTATTCAGGTGTGGTGTTATTCAAAGAAAAACTAAAGATAGATGATGCACTTGATGTTAGCTCTGTTCACGGAGTTGCAGGTATTGTCGGTTCGCTTGCAATAGGAATCTTTGCAAGTACCGCAATTAATCCAGGTGGTGTTGATGGATTATTATTTGGAAACCCTGATCAATTATGGATTCAAGCAGTAGGTGTTGGGGTTGCAGGTGCAATGGGATTTGGTGGAACATGGATTATTTTACAAATAATAAAACATCTGGTTGGAATTAGAGTGTCTGCCGAAGTAGAAGATGCAGGTCTAGATATTAGTGAACATGCTGAATCTGCATATTCGGAGGAGGAAGAATTCAAATTAGATATGGATACCTATACGGATAACCTGAAAGATAAGGATGAAATATTTCGAAAGAAGTGACGGCAGTACAAAATTATGACTATTAACTACGATGAATTATCAAGACAGATTAAGGATTTAGAACCACAAATCAGGTTTGCAGCTGTTGTAAATAGCAAAGGCGAACTAATTGCAGGCGGACAAAAAAACAGTGTTGAAAAAATACTAGCTAATGATGAGATAAATATGTCAATTCATTATGCATTACAAAAAAGAGATCTCTATACTAATTTAGCCTACAAGATTGGTCGTGAACGGTATTCTATTACAGAGTATGAGAAAGTAACAATGATCAGTATTCCAATAAACTCTCAAGAATTATTTCTGATAAGCACAGAACCAAGAGTGGATTATTTTACAATTATTGATCATGTTCATTCTATACTTGACTCTAAGAAAAATCCTGATAATACTTGATTTTGCAGTATATTTTAGGGTAATTTTTTTCTCAATTGATAGGCGAATCTAGGCATGTGATGAAAACAGTTATAGTAAAAAATAATTCGTATAATTTTAGTTTGAGCAAAGAAGACATTGGAATTACAGTTTCAAAAGAGGCAGATTTTAGTGAGTGGTATACACAAGTGGTACTAAAAGCAAAATTAGCAGATTATGCACCAGTAAAAGGCCTGATAGTGTTAAGACCTGATGGCTACTCAATTTGGGAATCATTGAGAAATACTTTTGATGAAAAATTTTCTAAAAATGGTATTAGAAATGGATTTCTTCCAATTTTAATTCCAGAATCACTTTTAGGAAAAGAACAAAAACATTTTGCAGGATTTAATCCCGAAGTATTCTGGGTAACACATTCAGGAGAAAACGAAATAGGAGACAAATTAGCGCTTAGACCTACTTCAGAAACTTTGGCATATACAATGTATTCCAAATGGATACAAAGTTGGAGAGATTTACCATTAAAAATTAATTTTTGGAATACAGCACTAAGGGCAGAGATAAAAGCTACAAAACCATTTCTCAGAACTTCGGAATTTTTATGGCAAGAAGGCCATACAGTTCATGCACTTCAAGAAGAAGCAGAAAAAGAAGTCATGAAGATTTTAGAAATTTATAAAAATACAGTTGAAGATGAATTAGCTATTCCAGTAGTTACAGGTAGAAAAAGTGAAAAAGAAAAATTTGTAGGGGCAGTATATACAACAACTATGGAGGCAATAATGCCAGATGGAAAAGCTCTTCAGATGGGAACATCACATTTTCTTGGACAGAATTTCTCAATACCATTTGAAGTAAAATTTTCAGATAAAGACAATGTAGAACAATTTGCTTGGCAAACTTCTTGGGGTGTATCATGGAGATTAATTGGTGCCATGATCATGGTACATGGAGACGATAAAGGTCTTGTACTTCCGCCAAAAGTAGCACCAATTCAAGTAGTCATAGTTCCAATTTACAAATCAGACGAAGATAAAGAAACAGTTTTTCCAAAATTAAATGAAATTCGTGAACAATTAGAATCAAAAAAGATTCGAGTTCATGTAGATGACAGAAATGAATTAACACCAGGTTACAAATTTAATGATTGGGAGCTAAAAGGAGTACCATTAAGAATTGAGATTGGACCAAAAGATATAGAAAAACAACAAGTTATTCTAGCAAAAAGATACAATCGAGAGAAAAGAAGTGTGGGATTTAATGAAATTGGAAAAATAGTCACAATATTAGACGAAATACAAAAAGACATGCTGAAAATTGCGAGAGAAAAAGCCAAAGAAAATACAATAAATATTTCAGACTATTCAGAATTCAAATCAAAAATAGGAAAAGGTGGTTTTTTCAATGCGTATTGGTGTGGAAAAACAGAATGTGAGGAAAAAATCAAAGAAGAAACAGGGGCAGACATTAGAGTGATTCCTTTTGGTAGCGAAAATACCAAGGGAAAATGCATTTACTGTCAAGAGCAAAGTATTGCAATTCCAATATTTGCAAGAGGATATTAAAAATAAACACCTACAGCACTAGAATAGTAAAAAGTTTAGAAATCAATGATTTTGTGGTACAAACTACATTTTTCATCAATCCATTGAAGGGACATAGAATAGTTGGATTTCTTGATATACTTCTTTATTCAATTCCATACATTGGATAAAATTTTAAGAATAGAACATTTGAGTAAGTTTTTTATTAAAAAAAGTATTTTCAGTACAAAAACCAGCATAGTAAAAGCAGTAGATGACGTTTCATTCTCTCTAAAAAAAGGAGAAGTCTTTGTATTAGCAGGTGAATCAGGTTCGGGCAAGTCAACAATAGCAAAATTAATTCTCAAATCAATTCATGCAGATTCAGGAAAAATATTATTTGAAAATCAAGAGATTAAAAATGATAAAAAAAGTTTAGAGAAAATTAGAATGAATTGTCAAATGATACATCAAGATCCATATGATTCAATAAATCCACGAATGAATATAGCAGACATTGTTTCAGAACCACTTGAAATTCATAAAATTGGAAATAAATCAGATAGGAAAAAAAGAGTTACAGAAGTGCTACATGAAGTAAAACTTGAACCTACAGAAGAGATTCTAAAAAAATACCCACACATGTTATCAGGAGGACAAAGACAACGCGTGGTACTTGCAAGAGCACTTGCATTACGACCAAAAATAATTATTGCTGATGAGCCTGTTTCCATGCTAGATGTCTCCATAAGGGCAGAGATGCTAGAATTAATGCAAGAGTTACAAAAAAAACACGGTATTTCTTTCATATACATCACCCATGATTTAGCAACTGCCAGATACTTTGGGCAGAGAATAGGAATTTTGTACCTTGGAAAAATTGTAGAAATGGGATTAATTGATGAGGTATTACTAAAACCAAAACACCCCTACACACAAGCTCTTATGGATGCAATTTCAGAGCCAGATCCTGAAAATCTCAACAGAGAGAAAAAGATCAGAATCAACGAACCTCTAGATATTGATGTTTATCTTGGATGCAGATTTAGAGCAAGATGCCCATATGCTATTGAAAAATGTAAAACAGAACCAAGTTTAGAAAACATAGAAAAGGATCACTCTGTTGCCTGTTATGTCAATTTAGACTAGGATGTTCTAACAGAAGGCATTCGCTTGTCTTTGTATGTAACAACATAAGATACTCCATTCTTTGGGTAAACACCATAGATGAGTTTGGCTTTTTGTACAACAGAGTCTTTTAGAGAGACCATAATGAATTGACTTTCTTGAGAACGTTCTTCTAAAATTTTTGCCAGTTTTTCAGAGTTGGGGGCATCAAGATGTGCATCTACCTCATCAAAGAGATAGAAAGGAGATGGCTTTAGTTTTTGAAGGGCCAAAACAAATACTATTG
>Ga0209726_10000236_pt1 | contig 113831 bp, 111 predicted proteins | sample Subgrocontami54m_FD_187453 | JGI IMG/M metagenome (GOLD analysis project Ga0209726, IMG submission 187453) | Subsurface groundwater microbial communities from S. Glens Falls, New York, USA - GMW46 contaminated, 5.4 m (SPAdes) (version 3) | ecosystem: Environmental > Aquatic > Deep subsurface...
TTCTGGAAGAAGCAGGAATCGTAGAAAAAGCCCCTTCTCGAGGGAAGCACCGACGTCAACGAGAAAGAAGACCCATGACAGGAATGCTTTTACACATCGATGGTTCCACCCATACCTGGATTCAAGGTCTTCCTCAGCAGGATTTAATCCTGCTCTTGGATGATGCAGATGGGAAAGCCTTGTACGGACAATTTTTCCCTCAGGAAGGCACCCTATCCACATTGTCTGCTTTGGAACATGTGTTGATACGCTATGGCCGTTTTTGTGAGCTTTACCATGACTGTGGTTCTCATTATGGGAAAACAAGTCATGCAGGACAAGGCCCTGACGAAGAACAAAACGGTCAAGTCACAAGAGTTTTAACACATCTGGGAATCAGACAGATCTTTGCACGTTCACCCGAGGCACGAGGACGGAGTGAGAGGGCTTTTGGAACTTGCCAGGGACGTTTACCCCAAGAGTTACGTCTGGAAGGGATTAACTCTTATGAACAAGCCAATGTCTATCTCAACAAAACTTTTCTGCCGAAGTTCAATAAGCTCTTCACAGTAAAACCCGCCCAGCCTGAAACCGCTTTTGTTCCTTTGGCAGGGATCAATTTAAAACTCCTCCTCTCGATTCAGGAGGAAAGGATTGTGCGTAACGATAACACCATCACTTATAATAAAATCATCCTTCAGATCCCCGAAAGACCTGAAAGGATTCATTTTGTGCGCTGCCCTGTGATAGTTCATGAGTTCCTGGATGGGACTTTGGGGATCAGTTACCAAGGTAAACTTTTGGGACAATATCAAAAAGATGGGAAACCCATCCTGGCTAAAAGAAAAATAACACGGGCTGCTTGACCCAATGATTGATCCACAGAAGATAAAAATGATGATTTTAAAGAAAGAAAAAAGAAGCAAAAAAGAAAGAATCAAAGGAGGGGGAGAGAAAAGGACATCTCTAAAAATGTCCTTTCTCTCCCTCATTATCATAAAAACAAACAGGACATCTTTAACTGTTTATACACCGGACATCTTTAATTGTTCGTGACAGAACTCAAAAACATGTTTTCAGCATGGAAGTAAACCTATTAATCCCTAAAATTCGTGAACTGCAGGGGAAGATCAAAATCTTTGTTGCGGAGAGAAGCCATCACGGTTTGGAGTTCATCCCGACTTTTTCCTGTCACACGCACTTGTTTATCTTGAATCTGAGCATTCACTTTGAATTTTGAATCTTTGATCCATCTTGTAATTTCTTTGGCTTTTTCGGTTTCAATGCCTTGAATGAGTTTTGTTTCGCACTTGATGAGGGAACCCGCAGCAGGTTCTACTTTTCCAAATTGTAAGGATTTTAAATCCACTCCACGCTTAACCATTTTAGTTTGAAGAATATCGATGAGCGCCTTCATTTTATAATCATCATCGGAAATGAGCTGAATCACATCCTTCTCAAACCGGATTTCACTTTTGGAATTTTTAAAATCATAACGCGTCACAATTTCTTTTCGCGCCTGATTGATCGCGTTATCGACTTCTTGCAGATTCGTTTCGGAAACGATGTCGAAGGATGGCATAAGCTTCTCATTTTCTCCCTCTCCTTACAAAGGAGAGGGTTGGGGAGAGGTCGTTTAATTTTCTATTTCCCTGATCCCTTTTGTTTTTTCAAACACAAACAGGGTGTCGGGCAAATTTGAATTGAGTTTTACATTCCTGAAAAAATAATGACTCAAATTCCCCGATTCATTTTTCAAATACGCCTCGCTCACGGTGTGGGTGGCAGGATCAAAGCCCAAAACCAGTTGATCCAAATGACTCTCGGGATTTTTGGGAATAAGCAATAACCAATCTAGTTTTAAATCGGGATTTAAATTTTTCTTTTCTGAAGTCGAAAGCGCGCTCACCCGAAATTGTTTTTTTAAATCTCCCAGGCCTCCCAAAAAAGCCAGGGTTTCTTCGGGCAAGGTGGAAGAATTTACGGGATATACATTCACCTGCGTATCGCCCTTGTCATACAGCCAAAGTTTTTTTCCATCGGAGAGATACAGCCTGCCTTCTTCTCCATCATATTCTACGCGCAGCTTTCCGGGTTTTTTAAAAAAAGTTTTGCCTGTTTTTTCAATCTGGCGACCCAGAGCCGCAATTTTTACTTTTTGAACAAACTCACTCGAAGCATCTTGGGCTTTTTGATAAGTGGATTGGACTTGTCGGACAATTTCATCGGTAGGGGCGATCCTTGCCTGCCCGCCAGTTGTGTGGAGGGTAATCGCCCATTTCGGAAGGGCGATCACAAGGATCGCCCCTACAAAAATGATTGTAATCTTTTTCATGCCCCCTCCGCCAGATTCGACGCCAATACTTCCCGCCCCTTCCCCCCATCTGCCGCACTCACAATTCCTTCGGCTTCCATCCGTTCAATCATGCGGGCGGCCCGGTTGTATCCAATCCGCAAACGGCGCTGGACCATAGAAATAGAGGCCTGGCGGGTTTCAGTCACAATGGCAACGGCCTGATCATAAAGCTCATCGTTCATGTCTTCCAATTCGGTTTCGGTTTTGGGTTCTTTAAACTGCAAGATCGACTCATCGTAGACGGGTTTGCCCTGTTTTTTAAGATGCTCGACCACCCGCATCACTTCGGCATCTGACACAAAGGCCCCATGGACACGCACCAGCTTCGAAACGCCCGGGGGAAGAAAAAGCATATCGCCCATCCCCAATAAATGTTCTGCGCCCATGGCATCAATAATGGTTCGCGAGTCGTGGCTGGAAGAGACTTTAAAAGAAATACGCGCAGGAAAATTGGCTTTGATAATCCCCGTGATGACATCCACGGAGGGCCGCTGAGTCGCCAAAATCAAGTGAATGCCGGCCGCACGTGCCATTTGTGCCAAACGCGTGATATATTCTTCCACCTCACGGCCTGCCACCATCATCAGATCGGCCAGTTCATCAATCACAATCACAATAAAAGGAAGTTTTTGATCGTGCTTGAGAGGGGGAATCTCGCTGCCTTCGGGAGCGGGAATCACCTGGTCTTTCAGTAATCCCTTTTCAATTTTTTTGTTGTAACCCGCCAGATTTCTCACCTGGGCATCTGACATCAAACGATAGCGTCTTTCCATTTCGGCCAAGGCCCAACGCAGACTCACCGCGGCTTTCTTGGGTTCGGTGACGACAGGGAGCAAAAGATGGGGAATGCCCTGGTAGATCGAAAGTTCCAGCATTTTAGGATCGACAAAAAGAAAACGGATTTCTTCGGGAGTCGCCTTATAGAGCATCGAAAGAATGATGGCATTGAGACACACCGACTTTCCAGCCCCCGTCGCACCCGCCACCAACATATGGGGCATCTTTTGAAGATCACTGATAAAGGGCATGCCTTCAATATCTTTGCCCAGGGAAAGGGTCAGTTTGGAATCTGCTTTTTGAAATTTGGGGTCCGCCAAAATTTCTTTCAGATAAACCGTTTCGCGATTGTGGTTGGGGATTTCAATGCCCACTGCGGGTTTCCCCTGAAGATGGGAAACAATGCGGACGGAACGACCTCCCATTGCCAGCGTGAGATCATCTTCCAAATTGACAATCTTTGAAACCTTGATCCCCGCGGCAGGTTCAAATTCGTACATCGTAATCACAGGACCCGGATGAATTTCTGTCACGCGACCTTCGACCCCAAAATCCAGAAGTTTTTTCTCAAGCAGACGCGAGTTCATTTTGAGTGACTCTTCATCCACTTTAATCTCCGTGCGTTCTGCCGCATCCAGCAAATTCAAAGAAGGCAGCACAAAGCCTTTCATCATCTGGGAAAAAGAAAGTTGATCTTCCACTTTTTTGATGGCCTCGCGATCTGCATCGAGGCGTTGAAAAACTTTGGGTTCAGAAACGTCTTCAGGGATTTTTTTTTCATGGATTTCAGATTCTATTTTCTCTTTGGGAAGAAGTTTCACTGCTCTCTCCGGAAGCGGTGGCGTTTCTACTCGTGGAAGACTGATTTTTACAGCTTGGGGAGGTTTTATCTCTTTTTGACTCACCTTTGCCTTTTCAGCCGCTTTTTGTGCTTCACGGTGTTTTTCCAAATTTATTTTCAAGCGCGCTGCATAAATAACAGCCCATGATTTTGTTTTTAAAGTGAGCGCCACCATCAAACGTTTCAAAAAAACAAAAGCTTTCGCGACTGAAAAACCGGTTCCCCAAACAAAAGTGAGCAAGCCCAGGGAGATCACCACCAGATAAGCTCCCACCGGATTTAAATATTGTCTTAAAGGTTCTGCAATGAGAGCCCCAAAATATCCTCCCGCCAAAATTTCCTGGCCTTGCCGGGAAATGTCCACTTCTCGCCATTGGAGCTGACAAAGAATGGAGGCCATCGCGAGGAAAAAAAGCAGTAAAAAAATCTGGGTGAATTTAAAAGGAAGATGAGATTCCCGAAAAGAAGAAAACCCGAGAATAGAAAAAATCAAAACCACGAGATAAGAAGCCAAACCCAAAAACCGGATCAAACCTTCTGCGGTATAAGCCCCAATGAGACCTCCCAGGTTTTTGACAGCAGATTCCACTCCACTCATCGGGTCAGTGGCAGAATAAGAAAAAAGGGAGAGGGCAATAAAAAGTGCCAAGGCCAAAAAAAGAATGCCCCGCACTTCTCCCAAAGTTTTGTTTGTTTTTTCTTTTGTTTCTTTTTTTTCTTTTTGGGATTTCATTCTCGCATCTATATAAAGTAAGAAGGGCATTCCGACAAGTCAGAATGCCCCGGGTAAAATTAAAAATTTTTTAATAAAAACTCAAATGCAAGAAATGGCGTGAGACAAGGCGCCCGACCGAGGCCGACTGAGGCGTGCTGTTTTGCACGCCGCAGGGAGTGCCGAGGGAGGGCAACGCCGTATCACGACATTTATTGCATTTGACTCAATCCGCATGCTTTCTTAAAAAAGTCGGAATATCATACTCATCCTGCTCTGCTTCAATCATCCCAATTTCTTCGACCAGTTTCTTAATATCACTCAGTTCATCTTCTTTATGAGTCGGATGTAACTCAAAGGGTTCTGGAGGAGTCATAGAGGAAGAATGAGCGATAAAAGAAGCTCCCAGAGGTCTTTTCTGCTGGGGAAAAGCATTGAGCTGCCCTTCATTCACTGGGGCAGCAGGGGCCGCCACAGAAGGAGAAGACTCAGATTTTGTCATCAGGGGAGTGGGCGTTGTGGAATAAACAGGGCTTATATTTTTATATTTGGGAAGTGTGGTCGCAGGAGAAAAAATTGTCTTTTTGGAAGTTTTGGAAAATCCGGTGGCAATCACGGTCACACGGATATCTTCCTTCTTCTTGTCATCAATCACCGCTCCAAAAATAATGTTGGCATCTTCATGGGCCTCTTGTTGAATCAATTTGGAAGCTTCATTGACTTCAAACAAAGTCATGTTCGACGGTCCTGTAATATTAATGATAATACCGGTGGCTCCATTGATCGACACATTCTCCAGTAAAGGAGAAGAAATGGCCTTTTGTGCCGCTTCAATGGCCCGATTCTCTCCATGTCCGCTTCCTGTGCCCATCAGAGCCATTCCCATTTCACCCATAATGGTTTTCACGTCTGCAAAATCAAGATTGATGAGTCCCGGAATGGTAATCAGGTCTGAAATCCCCTTGACCGCTTGTAAAAGAATTTCATCGGCCATTTTAAAAGTATCGACCATGGGGGTATCTTTGCCGGCCACATGAAGCAGTTTTTCATTGGGGATGACAATCAGGGTATCGACATTTTCTTTCAAGGCTTCAATTCCAATTTCAGCTTGTCTCGCACGTTTCTTACCTTCAAAAGCAAAGGGCTTGGTCACGACGCCTACCGTCAGGGCCCCCATTTCTTTTCCTATTTTTGCAATCACCGGTGCGGCTCCCGTGCCGGTACCGCCTCCCATTCCTGCAGTGATGAAAACCATGTCTGCGCCACCCAAAACTTCGGCAATGGAATTTTGATCTTCCATGGCGGCACTACGTCCCACATCAGGATTGGCGCCTGCACCGAGTCCCTTCGTGAGATCTCTTCCGATCTGGATTTTGATGGGAGCCTGATTGGAACGAAGCGCCTGAATATCTGTATTGGCAGCAATAAATTCGACGCCGTCCAGTTTTGAACGGATCATCGTATTGACGGCATTCGTTCCACCGCCTCCTATTCCTACCACTTTAATTTTGGCACTTTGACTGAGGTCTTCTTCGAATTCGAACATAAATCCTCCTGTTTTAAAAAATTTCCCCAAACCATTCTTTCATTCTGTCCTTCACTTTTGCATATAAATTTGCATCTCTCACCTTGAAACGACTCGAGGCCATCATGCGGGATCCCCAGATGACAAGCCCTACGCCTGTGGCGTACATGGGACTCTTGACCACATCCACCAGCCCTCCAATTCCGCGAGGAGCGCCACGTCGGACGGGAGTATTAAAAACCTGTTCAGCAAGTTCTGGCATGCCTTCCAAAATAACGCTTCCGCCTGTGAGTACAATCCCTGAAGCCATTCGATCTTCAAAGCCTGATTTGATCACCTCTTGCTGAATCAGTGAAAAAATTTCTTCCACACGAGGCTCGATAATTTCTGCCAAAATCTGGCGGGAGAGCACACGAGGTTTTCTTCCCCCCACGCTGGGCACTTCGATGGTTTCATCTTTTTGCACGAGAGAAGCCAAGGCACAGCCATATTTTTGTTTGATACGTTCTGCTTCGGCGGAGGGGGTTCTTAAACCCACGGCGATATCATTGGTGATATGATTTCCTCCCAGAGTGATGACAGACGTGTGCACCACGGCCCCCTCTGAAAAAACAACCAGGTCGCTGGTGCCACCTCCAATATCCAGTAAAGCCACTCCCAACTCTTTTTCTTCATGAGTGAGCACCGCATCGGCAGAAGCCAAAGGCTGCAAAATAATATCGTTTACATTGAGGCCACAACGATTGGCGCATTTCACAATATTTTGGGCACTGGTCACCGCGGCTGTGACAATATGGACTTTTGATTCCAGACGAACTCCCGACATCCCCAAAGGATCTTTGATGCCATCTTGTCCATCCACCACATATTCCTGGGGAATGACATGGATCACTTCCCGGTCCAGGGGAATCGCTACAGCCTGGGCGGCATCGATCACACGAAAAATATCGGTGTCCCGAACTTCTTTATCTTTAATCGCCACAATCCCGTGGCTGTTAATTCCCTTGATATGCCCACCTGCAATGCCTGCATAGACAGAGGTAATATCACAACCCGCCATCAGCTCGGCTTCAGCGATCGCTTTTTTGATCGATTCCACGGTGGATTCGATATTAATCACCACTCCTTTTCGAAGACCTCGCGAAGGATGAGAACCAATCCCGATGATATCAATTCCATCATCCGTGATTTCCCCCACAATGGCCGCCACTTTGGTGGTTCCAATATCAAGACCTACAATCAAATCCCCTTTTTTCATTTTTTTTAGCTCCTATTCGCTTCGCACCGGCAAAGATCGCTTTGCCAAAACGGCCTTATTAAAATTAATGCATCTCAAAGAGTAAGAATCACTTTGCCCTGATAATTTAAATCGATTGAAGCAAAAGACTGTTTCATCTGTTTTAATTTTTCGAGCGCAAGAGACAAGCGATTAAATTTTGTTTCAAAATGATCCAGCCCCACCACAATGCGCATTTTTCCTTTTTCCGGAAAAACGCTAAAACCTTCCGCCTTGTCATAATGAATTTCTGAAACTCCCAACTTTTGAACCGAGGCAATAGACTCGTAAGAAGAAAGCAGGGAAATCGCCTGCCCGAAAATTTCACGCGCATGGGCCGGGTCTTGCTCGATTTCCTGACGCTTAAGCCCTGTAAAAATGGGAAAATCCTTGGAGTCTACCCGGGAAGTTAATTCCTTGAAAACTTCTCCCTTAAGCCCCACATAATAAAATTTTCCCACACTTAAAATAAATTGGGGCTCGTGCTGGGTGACATGAATGAGAAGGGTATGCGGGATTTTGCGACTCACCCTCACCTGATCTACCCATGGATCTTCCTGAAGCTTGCGCACCACTTCACGAAGTTTGACCGCAAACAGCGGCGTGCCCACTTTTACGCCCGCCCTGTTCAAGACAGAAGCAGTGTTCAAAGCTCCACCCGAACCCTCCACTACAATGGATTGAATCTTCAATTTTTCGATGTGCAGAGAAAGATAACGAAAGGCAAAAGTAAGAAGCAAAATTCCGACGCACACCTTCAGGCCCCGGAATAAAATTTTCAGACGCCGCTTGCGCGCCTGCAACTTCACATTGCTTTTTCTAAAGAACCCCATGGTGGATGGATGCGAATTTTATTTTTTTTTAATGACCCCAAGAGAAAATAAAACTTTCTTAATTACTTACACCTCAAATGAATTTGAGTCGAGCAGAATCTAATATTTTTTCAACTAAATTTTCAAAATTTATCCCCGCATGGGCAGCCGCCTTTGGAATGAGAGAAGTTTCTGTCATTCCCGGAATGGTATTGATCTCCAAAAAGAAAAATTTTTCTTCCGGATCGATGATGTAATCAGCTCGGGCCACTCCTTCACAACCCAGTTCATAAAAAATTTCGAGTGTCGTCTTTTGAATCGCCTCTGACAAAGCCGCAGAAATTCTTGCAGGGACAATATAATCGGTTGCTCCCTTGGTGTACTTGGAATGAAAATCATAAAAACCACTTTTGGGAGCCACTTCAATCAGGGGCAAAGCCTTACCGTCCAAGACACCGACCGTCACTTCGCGACCTGAAATAAATTCTTCCACCAAAACCTTGGAATCCCACTGGGCAGCTTCTTTCACCGCCTTTGCGAGTTCCGGGGATTCTTTCACAATGCTAATTCCCAAAGTGGATCCTTCATTCGCGGGCTTGACGACCACCGGAAAAGAAAGAGAAAAATCCTGAAGAAAATTTTCAAAACCTTCCTGTTTGGCATTCAGATGGGCAAAGGCCGGGGTTAAAAATCCCCTGTCGTGGAGAAGTCGCTTGGTTAAAACCTTATCCATCGAAACGGCTGAAGCCAAAACACCCGAACCGGTGTAAGGGATCTTCATGATCTCCAACAAACCCTGAACCGCGCCATCTTCTCCATAGCGACCATGCAAGGCCAAAAAGGCGATTTCTACTTCTTCTTTTTTTAATTTTTCCGGCAGGGAAGGATCGACATCGATTTCTGCCACGCGGTACCCTTGCTTGCGAAGCGCTTCGGCAATGGCTCGCCCCGAACGCAAAGAGATTTCTCTCTCGCGTGACATCCCCCCCAAAAGAACCCCGATTTTTTTATTTTTAAAAGATAAAGACATGGGAACAGAGACGCTCACTTATGTTAAGCTGCTTTACGTTTTAAATATTCTTCTATTTTTCGAAGAGCCTGGGGAGGATAAAATTTCTCACCACATTTTTCACAATGCCAATAAGTCACAGAGGGAACCAACACTCTTCTTCCGCGCAAGGTTCGAAAGACATTTTTTGTCTCTTCATGAAACTTTTTGGAATCGCATAATGGACAAATTTTTAATTTCATAAGGCCCTTTTTCATGTTTCTTGATCACACTCTCATAAATTCACAGCCTCTTGCAAATCTTCTTCTGTGTCTTCTCCCACAATTTTCACTTCTATCTCCAAGCGCACTCCTGCGGCTTCCCTCACTTTGTCCCGGACAAGCCCCATCAAGACCACGATATCTTTCGCGGTGGCGCCCCCTTCATTCACAATCCAATTGGAATGTTTTTCTGAAATGCGTGCCTGCCCCACCCGCACCCCCTTGAGGCCCAACTCTTCAATTAATTGGGCGGCAAATTTTTTGGGAGGATTTTTAAAGACGCTGCCCATATTGGGTTGATCCAAGGGTTGGGTGTCGCGTCGGCGTTTTTGAAAAAATTCTATCTTTTGACTTACTTTTTCAGGGGTGGATTTTTGAAGCTTGAGCACCGTACTTAAAATAATTTCAGAACGGGGAATTTCCAAATCCCGATATTCAAAGTGCAGTTTCTTCTTGGGATACTCTTTGATCTCTCCTGCCGCATTCATCACGGTGAGCGTTTCGATCAAAGCACCGATCTCTCCCTCACGGGTTCCCGCATTCATGATGACGGCTCCACCGACACTCCCGGGAATTCCATAAAGACTTTCCATGCCGCTCAAGCCCTGACTTCTGGAAAACTCCACGAGCTTGGCCAGAGAAAGACCGCTTTCTGCTTTTAAAAAAACTTCCCCCTCTTTTTCTTCGAGGATTTCAAATTGCTGAAGCAAACGATTCAGCCGAAGCACCATGCCCCGAATCCCTCCATCGCGAATAAGCAGGTTACTGCCATTTCCCAACACCCAACAAGACAGGGAACGTGCCTTGCAAAAACCAAGAGCCTTGGGGATTTCCTCAAGGCTCGCGGGATAAAACAAAACATCGGCAGGCCCGCCCACCTTGATACTGGTATAGCGTGCCAGAGGTTCATCGAAGAGAAGATCCCCTTGGATGGTTTTTCTGAGTTCGTTTTTTAATTTGAGAGAGAGAGACATTTTTCCTTCTTCCGTAAGCCCTGTGCCAGTTTTTTACCCACTTTTACAATATCGCCGGCACCCAAAGTGACAATCACATCATTGGGTTTTATAAACTGAACAGTTTCTTCTACCAGTTTTTCTTTATCCGATTCAAAATAAATTTTCTGCCCATTTTGATGAGCTATTAAAGCCTCAGCCAATTTTTTACCACTCACTCCTTCAATGGGGTCTTCTCCGGCAGCATAAATTTCAGTCAGGAAAAGCACATCGGTATTGCCAAAAGCCTGTTCAAAATCCTGAAAAAGATCCCGGGTACGGCTATAACGATGGGGTTGAAAAAGAGTGACGATTCGTTTTTTGGGAAAAGCTTTGCGCAAGGCCGAAAGAGTCGCCTTGATTTCTTCCGGGTGATGACCATAATCATCCATCACGATCACCTCACGCCCCTGAAAAAGAAGTTCCATGCGACGCTCAATGCCCGTAAAACTTTGCAAACCCGAAACAATTTTTTTGAAAGGAACATCCAATTCTCTCGCCGAGGCAATCGCCGCCAGAGCATTGTAAACATTGTGAAGGCCGGCCAGTTTCAAGCGAACTTTTCCCAGCAAAGCTCCCCGCTCATAGACTTCAAACCGGATTTGAAGCCCCTCTTGTTCAATGGCGCGGGCATAAAAATCTGCGGTTTCATGAAGCCCGTAAGTAATCATTCGTTTTTTGATTCGGGGAAGAATTTCTTTGACCGTGGGATGATCGACGCACGCCACGACAGCTCCGTAAAAAGGAACTTTATTGGCAAAATGAACAAAAGTGGATTTGAGTTCTTCAAAATTTTGATAATGATCCAGATGCTCAGGATCGATATTGGTGATCACCGCCAAAGTGGGAGAGAGCTTCATAAAAGAGCCATCGGATTCATCGGCCTCAGCCACTAAAAATTCTCCCTTCCCCAATTTTGCATTGCTGCGAAAATGTTTGACCCTGCCCCCAATCACCATCGTGGGATCCAAACCGGCCTGATAAAGAACATGCGCAATAAGTGAAGTGGTGGTGGTCTTGCCATGACTTCCGGCGACAGCAACGCCGTATTTCATGCGCATCAGTTCTGCGAGCATCTCCGCCCGGGGAATCACGGGGATTGCCAATTTGAGGGCCTCCACCCATTCAGGATTTGTTGCTTTCACTGCGGAAGAAATCACCACCACGTGACTGCCCTGCACCTGGGAAGCACGATGACCATAAAAAATCTTCGCGCCTTTTTTGGCCAAACGAACGGTGATCGGGCTTCGCTTGGAATCAGAGCCGGTAATTTTATAACCGAGATTGAGCAGCACCTCGGCAATGCCGCTCATCCCAATGCCGCCAATACCGATGAAATGAATGTGTCGGATTTTTTTAAACATTTAGATCGGAGGGCTGGAAACCAACCCCCCGTACCCCCATTTTTGTTCCCTCGAACCCCGCGTTGCGGGGATTCTCGTTCACATCCATTCGTTGTTAGATGTGGAATTTCGACTTACAAAGAAATGTTTTAAAGTGCAAGACGATCGTGAGTTTTTCTTACAAAAGATGAAATTTTTTATTTCTGCCCCAGCGATAAATTTCAAAATCTGAATCAAAGGTGAAAATACGGGGTTCTTCGTGGATCTCGGCCATGCGGATGAGACAGGCATCGGCAAGGGAGATAGGAACGTTATGATACTTTAAAAGGAGTGATTGGACCTCTTTGAAATGATCACCCAATCCAAATTTTATCTGATAAACACCTCTTTCTGCTAACTGCAATAGTCCACAAGAAGCATTCAAATCCATTTTACTTAACAAATAATAAGCTTCCGTAATAACAGCCTCGCAAGTAAAAAAAGGCGGTTCTATTTCAGAAAAAACAACTTTTATTTTTTCATGACAAGCCTCACTTTTACCCAAAAGAGCGACCAAAGGGCCTGTATCTAAAAGACATCCGGAACGATGAATCATTTTCCAAATCCTTCAAAATGTTTTCTATTTGTTGAGAGATCATGATATCCACTCGAGTATTTCCCTACCAAATCACCTGCTGCTTCGAGAGCTGACTTTGAAGCTTGTATTTCCTTTTGATACACAAGTCTTAAACCCTTTTTTACCAAGGCTGACTCGGCTTCGCCGGTCTTTTTTTTAAGTTCCCTCAAAATCTTTTGATCTTCTTCATTCAAGCGGGCATGAACATAGTTTTTCATAAAAACCTCCTGTAGCACAAATTTACCAAAACGTGCTACAAAAAGTCAAGGAACCTTAGTTTGTTTGTTTATTATTCCCTTACAAATTCTCAGGATTTCTGCGGCCGCCTGGGGTTTGGCGAGTTTCTTTGCTTTTTCACTCATCGATTTTAAGCGATCGGGGTTGGAAAGAAGGATCTGAATTTCGCGGGCGAGTAATGCCCCATTTAAATCTGAATGGAGAATCATCAGAGCTGCGCCTGCTTTGACAAGCTCCAAGGCATTCAGGCGTTGGTGGTCATCGGCTGCATGGGGATAAGGAACCAAAATCGCAGGTTTTCCCATGTTCTCCAACTCTGTCACCGTGCCCGCACCGGAGCGTGAAATCACCAAGTCGGCTTGAGCGTAGTAATTTTGAATATCTGAAATAAAATCTTTCACCTCTGTTTCTATTTTCAAAGCCGCATAAGCTTCTTTTACAATTGGGAAATCCGGTTTTCCCGTTTGATGAATGATACGAAAAGAAATCCCGGACCCTACCAGGAAACGTGCAGCCTCTATCATGGCTTGATTCAGAGAGTGAGCCCCCTGGGATCCGCCGAGAATAAGTAAAGTAAAATCCCCCCCAGCCCCCCTTTGATAAAGTGGGGTGATTTTATCTTCCCCCCCTTTGTAAAGGGGGGTTAGGGGGGATTTGATCTCAAAAAATCCCTGCCTCACCGGATTTCCCGTGAGAAAAGTTTTTTTGGGATCAAAAAATTTTCTCGCATTTTCAAAGGCAATGAAAACCACATGGACAAATTTTCCGAGCACCCGATTGGTAAAACCAGGGTAGGCGTTCTGTTCAATAATGGCTGTTTTAATCCCCATCAGCCGGGCCATTAAAGTCACGGGCCCTGAAGCATAACCCCCAATTCCAAAAACAAGATCCGGATTTTCTTTTCTTAAAAGGAGAAAAGATTTCCAAAAAGCATAAGGGATTTGAAGAAAAGCTTTCAAACGGTGAAAAATCCCTTTTCCTTTGATTTGTTTGACGGGGATGAATTCGAGACGATAAGCATTTTGGGGAACAATTTCTTTTTCCAAACCATAAGCAGTCCCCACAAATAAAATATCCTGCCCCTCTCTTTTACAGGCAGCTTCTGCCAAAGCAATGCCTGAAAAAAGATGTCCACCCGTGCCTCCACCTGCAAAAATAATTTTCATATTATGTGATCTGCGAAATTCTTTTTTCTCTCGATGATGTAGTAGAGGGAGTCAGAGTAAAAGTGGATCCAATCTGGGAAGAAATATTGAGTAAAATCCCCATGCAAACGGCCATGACCATCAAGGAGGTTCCTCCATAACTAATAAAAGGAAGTGGAAGCCCTTTGGTCGGGAGTAAGCCCATCACCACTCCAAAATTAATCAGGGATTGTACTCCAATCAAACTGGTAATCCCCAAAGCCAGATACATTCCAAAAAGATCCGGAGCTTTGAGAGCCGTGCGAAAACCGCGTACCAAAAGGGTGATAAAAAGAGCCAAAACAAAAAGGACTCCAAACAACCCCAACTCTTCTCCCACCACGGAAAAAATAAAATCCGTATGCGCTGCGGGCAAATAAAAAAGTTTTTGTTTGCCTTGTCCCAAACCGCTCCCCCAAATCCCCCCCCGATTAAAACCCAAATAAGATTGGATCACTTGAAAACCAGAATCTGACATATGCGTCCAGGGATCCAAAAAAGCCGTAATCCGTTTCCGGCGGTAATCCACAGAAAAAACCAAAAAATAAAGGGCAGGCATTGACAGTAAAAAACCTCCTGCCAAATAAGAGATGCGAGTGCCTCCCACAAAAAGCAAAATCATCAGCACCACCCCCAAAGTAAAAGTGGTTCCCAAATCTTTTTGTAAAAGAATAAGTCCCATCATGAGCCCGGCCACAAAAAGATGGGGGAGTACCCCGATGGTAAATTTCTCCATTTTTTCCCTTTTCTTCGTCAAAGAATAAGCCATGAATAAAAGGAGGGAGAATTTGACCAGCTCTGAAGGTTGAAAGGTGAACCCGGCAATCGAAAGCCAGCGCCTGGCCCCACCTGCCTTGACCCCAATCCCCGGGATGGCCACCAAGACACAGAGAAACAGGGTCACAAACATAAAAGGATAAACCATCTTCCAATATTTATGATAATCGATCTTCATCGTCGTAAAAAGAAGACCGATGGCCACGAGAGCAAAAATAATTTCTTTTTTTAAAAAAAAGTAGCTGTCGTGATAACGCTCATTCGACAAAATAGCCGAAGCCGAATAAACGGTGAGCACTCCCACAGAAATCAGGAGGAGCACGGTAATTAAAATCCAGTAATCAATTTTAAGGGATTGCATGTTTATCCCCCAAATTTTTCACCCATTTTTGAAATTCATTCCCCCGGTGTTTATAATCCCGGAACATATCAAAACTGGAACAAGCAGGGGAAAGTAAAACCACATCTCCTGCACTTGCCAAATAATGGGCTTGTGTAACAGCTTCTTTCATATTCTCAACCTCATAAAAAGGACAACTTCCTTCCAAAGCGTTTTTAATTTTCTGGCGCGCTTCTCCCATCAGAATCAGGGCCTTTGCTTTGTGATGAATCAAGGCGCGTAACACCCCATAATCTCCTCCCTTGTCTTTTCCACCCAAAATTAAAACGACAGGGGCTTCAAAACTGGCAAGAGACATGGCGACTGCGCCCACATTGGTTCCTTTGGAATCATCAAAATAACGCACCCCTCCCAGTTCTCTCACAAATTCCAAACGATGCGGGAGAGATTTGAAATTCTCCAGACCTTTCTGGATATTTTCAGGGGAAACTCCTGCCAGTTCTGCGACAGCAATCGCAGCCATCATGTTTTCGATATTGTGAAGACCTGGAAGAGAAACTTTTTCCAACGAATAAACCTGAGACCCGTTTTTCACCTGGGACCCAATCGTTTTTTCTCCCTCCCAAAAAATGCCTTTGACATGTTCTGTAGAACTAAAAGGAATTTTGTGAGCTTTGAGCCCCTCCAGACTTTTCAAGACCTGTATATCGTTCGCGTTATAAATTAAAAAGTCATCGGGGGTTTGATTCAGAAAAATTTTTGATTTTGCAGCAGCATAGGCCTGCATGTTTTGATGCCTCTCAAAATGATCGTCTGTAATATTCAAAAAAACAGAAATTTTGGGATGAAAAGTTCTGATTGTTTCCAGTTGGAAACTGCTCACTTCCAAAACTGTCCAATCGGATTTTGGATTTTCATCGATTAAAGTTACCCAGGGAGTTCCCAAATTTCCTCCCACGGAAACAGACTTCCCCGCCTGTTTTAACAAAGCTCCGATGAGTTCTGTGGTGGTCGATTTTCCATTGGTTCCGGTAACGGCAATAAGGGGAGAGGAAGAAAAAGAAGAAGCCAGCTCAATTTCACCCACAAGAGGAATCTTGTTTTGTTGAGCTTTTTGAACGAGGGGATGTTCAAGAGCAATGCCCGGGCTTAACACGACAAGCTGGATATCTTTCCAGTTCAATTCCAAAATTTCGTGGGTCGAAAAAATGGGAATTCCCTTCTGTCTCATTTCATCGACAGCAGGAGACAAAAGGGTTTGAGGGGCATCATCAACGCCTATAATTTTTGCACCCCGCTTGAGGGCAAAGCGACAGACGGCAATTCCGGTAATGCCAAGGCCTACAACTAGAATGGTTTTGTTTTGGAGATTCATACCAATATAGGTCTTATAGGTCCTATAAGACCTATGTTTATCTCAATTTCAAAGTTGAGAGCGAAAGAATTCCCAAAATCAAACTAATAATCCAAAATCTGACAATCACTTTGGGTTCTGCCCAACCTTTGAGTTCAAAATGATGATGAATCGGTGCCATTCGAAAAATACGTTTGCCGGTGAGTTTGAAAGAAATCACCTGGGTGATCACCGAAAGGGTTTCGAGTACAAACACCCCTCCCACGATCAAAAGTAAAATTTCATTTTTGGTGACCACCGCCACCCAGCCCAGAGATGCCCCCAAAGAAAGAGAGCCCACATCTCCCATAAAAATTTCCGCGGGATAGGAATTGTACCAAAGAAAACCGATCAAAGCCCCCACCACGGCGCCACAAAAAACTGCAATTTCTCCCGCTCCGGGAACGCTGGCCACTTGCAGATAAGTCGCAAGTTTTATATTTCCAGCCACATAAGCAAAAATGGCGTAGGTGACAAAAGCCACAATACTGGGACCCGAAGCGAGACCATCCAGCCCATCCGTCAAGTTGACCGCATTGGAGGCCCCCACGACCACAAACACAATGAAGATGAGATAAAACCATCCCAAGTCAGGATGAACCCATTTCAAAAAAGGAACATAAAGTTCTTTTTCATAATGAAGAGGACCCAAAAGAAAATAACCTGCTGCCAAGGCAAAAATAATTTGTAATCCCATTTTGGCGCGGGCTGTAAGGCCCGTGTTATGTTTTCGAAGAAACTTGCGATAATCATCGATAAAACCAATCGTGCCAAAACTGAACAGAATCCATAAACTTAAAACCACATAAAGATTTGTCAAATTGCCCCACAAAAGAGTTGAAAAAATTGCCGCAGCCACAATTAAAACTCCCCCCATCGTGGGCGTGCCTTTTTTGCTGAGATGACTTTTAGGACCTTCTTCTCGGATGATTTGCCCCAGATGTTGGCGTGTTAAAAACCGGATCCAGCGTTTTCCAAAAATAAAATAGATCCCCATCGAAGTGAGCAAAGCCGCCAAACTTCGAAAGGTAATATATTTAAAAACATGAAAGAGGGGAAAATGATCGTGAAGCGGGTAAAGAAATTGATAGAGCATAGAAAATTCCTAATTCATTTTCCCAAAATGATGCAAGAGGGATTCTGTGATTTTTTCCATGTGAGCACCCCGCGAACCTTTTACCAAAAACACTTTGGCTTTTTCTGCCCAATCCGGAAGAGTTTTTTGCATTTGCTCCTGGCTTGCAAAGGCAACACAATTTTCTTTTTTCATTCCTTCTTTCAAAGCGCCTTCTACAATCTCCGAGGCATGAGGGCCAACGGTTATGAGATATTCCACGTTGTTTTTAACAACAGCCCGACCTACGAGGCGATGCCCTTCACTGGCGAAGTCTCCCATTTCCAACATCTCTCCCAAAATGGCAAGGCCCGGACTTTCATTTTTCAAATCCTTCAGGGTTTCCAAAGCCACTTGAGTGGAAGAAGGATTCGCGTTGTAACAATCATTTAAAAGAACTTTTCCTTTTTTCAAAAGAATCTTTTCCATGCGCATGGACCTTCCCTTAAAATTTTTAAGGGCTTTTTGCATTTTTTCCACAGAGATCCCCAAAGAAAATCCCACAGCAATGGCCGCCACGGCGTTTTTGAGATTGGCTTTTCCAAAAAGCGAAGAGGCAAACTCGTGGGTTTTTCCCAAATAACGAATGCTCCATTTCATCCCCTTGGAATGGGATTCATACCGGGAACAAAAAACATCCGCCGGTTTTTCCATCCCAAAAGTGATTTTATAAGCAGAAGTGGGAAGTCTTGAAATCCAGGGATCATCCTGGTTTACCAAGGCCACGGCTCCCTTGGGAAGTTTCTGAAAAAGCTCTCCCTTGGCCTGCGCCACGCCTTCCAAACTTTTCAGTTTTTCAAGATGGGCATAGGCCACATTGGTAATGAGACCCACTGTGGGTTCTGCCATTTCTGTCAAACGATCAATCTCGCCAAAATCATTCATGCCCATTTCAATCACTGCGGCCTGATCACCCGCTTCCAATTTCAAAAGCATTTTGGGAACCCCAATCAGGTTATTCAAATTTCCTTCGGTGGCGAGGGTTCGATATTCTTCGCTCAAAATAGCTGCTGTCATGTCTTTGGTGGTCGTTTTGCCGTTGCTGCCCGTAATCGCCACGAGAGGAATTTCAAACTTACGCCGCCAAGCTTGGGCAATATCTCCCAGAGCTCGCAAGGTATCTTGAACACCGATCATGGAAACTTTTGGAGACAGATTTTTTTGGGAATTGAAACGATCTTTCTGCAGAATAATTCCCGCCACTCCCTGGGCAACAACCTCCTCTATAAAATCATGCCCATCAAATTTTCCTCCGACAAGACAAAGAAAAAAATCTCCCTTTTGCAGATTTCGACTATCGGTGGAAAGCGAGAGCATTTCAGACGTGGATTCTCCGGAAAGCAAAATCCCTTGGGTGATGTTTAAAATTTCTGGAATGGAAAATCTCATTTCAAAAGTTCCCTCGCCACTTCCCGGTCATCAAAATGTGTCTTTGTATTACCAAGGATTTGATAATCCTCATGGCCTTTTCCTGCAATCAAAACGATGTCTCCTTGTTGGGCCTGCGCCAAGGCTTGATGAATCGCTTTTCGCCGATCGATCTGGACAACAAAATTTTTTCCTTCTTTCCACCCTTGGGATAAAAGTCCTGGCAAAATTTCATGGATAATTTTTTGTGGATCTTCTGTTCTGGGATTATCACTGGTCACCACTACAAAATCAGAAGGCTTGGCGACTTCTTCGCCCATGAGAGGGCGTTTGGATTTATCACGATCTCCACCGCAGCCAAAAACCGTAATTAACTTTCTCTTGCATCCACTGTCACCCTCTCCCTGACCCTCTCCCATCAAGGGAGAGGGGAAATGTTGTTGAGACAAAAGAGTTCGGAGCGTGGAAAGTACATTTTTTAATGCATCCGGCGTGTGAGCATAATCGACGAATACATGGAGGCCTTTGGAATTTTCTACGCGTTCGAGTCGTCCGGGCACAGATTTGAAATTTTGAATGGCTTCTTCCAAAACAGAAAGTGAAATCCCCATCTCCGCTGCAACCGCAATGGCCGCGAGCAGATTAGAAAGATTGAAAGCTCCAAGCAAGGGGCTTTGAACTTTGAGTTTTCCTTGTGAAGTTTGAACTTCGGCCTGAATTCCCTTCAAAGAAAGTGAGTAAGACAGTGGAAACACATCCGCAGTTTTTTTGGCATCCAGCGAAAAAGTGAGCTGATTTTTTTTGGAAAATTTTAAAGCCAGTTGAGTCACAAAAGGATCATCCAGATTCAAAATCGCTTTTTTATTTTTTTTGCAGCTCTGCAAAAGGAGTTCCTCGAACAGCCTGCATTTTACTTTGAAATAATTTTCCAGATTTTGATGATAATCCAAATGTTCCGGGGTGAGATTGGTAAAAATACAGTGATCAAAATGGATTGCATCTACTCGATGCAAATCAAGAGCATGGGAAGAGACCTCCATGACCAAAGCATCGCATCCTTCTTCTTTGACCTGATGAATAAATTTTTGAAGATCATGGGATTCGGGCGTGGTGTGGGTCGCAGGATATATTTTTTGTTCATGTCTATAGTTGATGGTTCCTAACACTGCCGGAGAACAAGCTGCTGCTTTTAAAAAAGCTTCGAGGAGATAAGTGATCGTGGTTTTTCCATTGGTACCGGTAACTCCAATGACTGTTAAATCTCGCGTAGGTTCTTTAAAAAATTGGGATGAAATTTGGGCCAGCGCAATTCTGGAATTTGGGACAATTATAAATGGAATGTCATCCTGAGCGTCAGCGAAGGATCTCCCGGGTACACGAGGGAGATTCTTCACTTCGTTCAGAATGACAGGCTTTTCACACACCACCACCCGCGCCCCCCGGCCAATCGCCTCCCCAATAAAATCATGGCCATCTGATTTCAATCCCCGAATGGCCACAAACAAAGAACCTTCTTTTACTTTGCGGGAGTCATAGGCAATGTCGGTGATTTCAAGATCAGAAAGTTTTATCATTACACCAACACCCTCAAAAATTCAGAAGCAGGCAGATGTTCAATCACCTGATCTTGCTGTCGATAAGATCGTGATCTTTTTCCTTCGCGAGTAATCAAAAAAGATTTTTTGAGCTGAAGACATGCTCCATAATAAACCAGTGAAGCGGGTACTGAATCTGCACTCAATTTACATTCAATGGCAATCCAAGGTTTTCTTTTTTGACAGATTAAAAAATCGACCTCTCTTTTTTCGCGATCGCGAATATAATGAAGAGAAAATTCACCCAAACCCAAATCATTGAGATAATACACGTATTTCAAGAGGTGAACAGCCATCATGTTTTCAAAGCGGATACCGGGGTCCTCAATTTCAGACCAATCCCATAAATACCATTTGATTTCTTTTTTAAGCATTCTGCCCCGAGCGCGTTCACTGTAAGGATAAATTTTGAATCCATAAAAAACCCTCTCTAATAAATCGAGCCAATGTTTTACGGTTGCAAAATGCACCTCCAGATCTTCACGAAGATTATTGAGAGAAAGAGGACTGCCCACCCGTTCTGGAAGAAGAAACATGAGGTGTTCCACCAATTTTAACTGACGAAGTTGCTCGGTAGAGGCGAGGTCTTGGTTGATCAGCCGATCCAAGCGGCTGGTTCTCCATTTGAAAAGAAAGTTTTTCTCTCCCTTGAAAAAAGGCTCTGGAAATCCTCCTAATTCAAAAAGTTGTTCAAAAGATTCTTGGGCTTCTGAAGAGGAAGCCCCCGGAGTAAAGTTGAAAAGTTCTTCTACGCTAAACTTCGAACGCACTCCCTGATCAAGAATTTCTGCGACAGAAAGGGGACACAGATAATAGCTAAAATAACGACCCATGAGAGAATCTTGTCCTTTGCGATACACATTCAGCGCACTACTTCCCGTCACAATCCAGTGAGTCTGGGGTTCACAAGTATCAAAAAGACCTTTCAAAGTATTTTTCCAACGCGGATATTTATGAATCTCATCAAATACAAGCACAGACTGATCAGAATTTTTCAAACTCATCTTCCCATTAAAAATTTGGGTTAGAAGAATTTTTCGATGAAGGGGATTATCCCAATTGAAATAGTTTACGCTCTCTTGTGGGGAAGAAAGAAGACTCAAAGCCAAGGTGGTTTTTCCCACTTGCCTGGGGCCCATCAGAAAAGCCATCTGACGATATTTTGCCAAATGATTTTGTATAACAGGTTCTAGATAGCGCTTAAACACTGTTTGAGTTTGTTCAGTCTACTGTAATATTGTCAAGACAATTTTATAGTAGGGTGAAGGTTAAACAAAAATCAAGAACGCGGGCTAAATGACAAATGCACTTCCGAACCCTGTGTCACCACCTTGCCCGCCGCAGGATCTTGCGTCACGCAGAGGCCGGTGCCTTCGACCACCAGTTTGACTTGTTCATCTTTCCAATGGCGAAGGACTTCTCGCAAAGGCTTTCCCTTATAATTCGGTAAACGATAGCTCCCCGGTTCTACTTCCGTGAGTTCAAGGGCAGCATCTGAAGCAGCCAGTTCAAACACAGAGGGATCAATCCCTTCTTCGGCTGAAGAAGTTTTTGTCTGGGTTTCCGGTTTTTTACTTTCACTTTTGGTAATCACCATGGGGCCTTTTTTACCCTGGGGAACCACTCCCAAATAAGAAAGGGTGTGCCTCACAATCTCCCGGAATACCGGAGCCGCGATGACTCCCCCGAAATGATTTCCTTTGGGTTCGTCGATGGAAACCAAAACGGTGATGCGTGGATCTTTGGCGGGAGCAAACCCCACAAAACTGGCGATGAATTTTCCATCGGCATAGCCGGCTTTTCCTTCCAATACTTTTTGGGCGGTGCCTGTTTTTCCTGCCACACCATATTCTTCGACTTGAGCAGCACCTCCTGTTCCTCCGGGGCCTATGACTCCCTCCAACAACCCTGCCAATATTTTTGCATTGGCTTCACTCATCACCTGACGAAGGGTCTGCGGTTTGGTTTCTTTCACCAAATTTCCTTTGGAGTCTCGGATTTCTTTCACAACAAAGGGTTTCATCAGATAACCCCCATTGGCGATTGCAGAATAAGCAGTGACGACTTGAATGGGAGTCACTGAAATCCCCTGACCAAAAGCAATGGTCCCCTGTTGAAGCATCGACCAATTTTTGGGAGAAGCCATGATTCCACTCACCTCTCCGGGAAGATCAATTCCTGTTTTGGAACCAAAACCAAATTTTAAAACCATATCTGAAAATGCCTCTCGCCCTATATATTGGGCAATCTTGAACGAACCAATATTACTCGAAACACGAATGATATCGGGCAAGGTCATGATTCCATAACTTCCATGATCATGAATCGTGGATTTGCCCACTGGATAAGCCCCATTTTCGCAATCAAATTTTTGGGTAAGACTGATCTTTCCACTTTCCAGGGCAGCCGCTGCAGTGAAGGCTTTAAAGATGCTTCCGGGTTCAAAACTATCGCTGACCGTTTTATTTCTCCAATGTTGAAAATTATAATTCATATACTGATTGGGATCAAAGTCTGGAGCAGAAGCTATGGCCAAAACTTCTCCTGTTCGGCTGTTCATCACCACGGCAATACCGCTTTTTGCCTGGGTCTGCGCCACCATGGCATTCAATTCTCTCTCTGTAATAAATTGAATGGTTTTATCGAGGGTAAGAGTCAGGTTTTTGGGTTCTTCTTTTTCAATAAAAAGATCGGGGGAGTAACTCTGCCCTCTCGCATCCTGCTTGACCAGCATCGGTTCTGCGGCAGATTTCAGATAACGATCATAATAAAGCTCTACCCCTGCCAAGGCCACAGAATCCAGGCCCACAGCCCCTAAAACGGTGGCCGCCAGATTTTTATTGGGATAAAAACGCTTGTATTCTTTTATCCACCCCAAGGCGGGAAGGTGAAGTCCCTGGATTTTTGCAGACTCTTCATCCGAAAGCCTGCGTTTGATCCAGACAAATTTTTTCTTCTGCCCCAAAATTTTTTCAAGACGGCTCAGCTCCATTCCCAAAAGAGGTGCCAGTTGATGAGCCAGTGATGACGAATTTTCTATTGAACCGGGATTGGCGTAAAGAGAGTCTACCTTGACATCAATGGAAAAATCTTCTCCCCGGGTATCATAAATATTTCCCCGACGGGGAGCTGAAATGATTTTTTTCTGATACTGGGTCTTGGCCAAGCGATCGAGTTTGATATTATCAGCGATATGCAGTTCAACGGCGCGACCGATGATGACAATAAAAAAAAGAAAATAAGCAACCGCAATCAGGAGAATGCGTTTTTTGATACGACGTTCTGAAAAAAAACGGTGAGCAACTTTTGGAGGTGAACTTTTGCTGTTCATGAAAGCGAATTCAACGTCGGGAAACCTCGCCCATCACAGGAATTGTTTTTTCTACTCCAACAATATCACTGAGCAGCTGTGTTTTTCGGGGAAGGTCCATATGATATTCATTTTTTGCCAATCCTTCCAAACGAACAGGTGATTTTAATACCGCCATCTCGAGGGTCAGACGTTTGTTTTCTTCGGTGAGTTTTTCCTGCAAGGAAATCCCGCGATTAATTTCATAACCCACATTGAGGACCTGAATCCGTGACCAGATGTAGAAAAGAGAACAAGTAAACGCGAGAAAAATTAAAAAAATCAGATAAGAAACAAAGGCACTTTTTGCACGATGAGTTTTATTTAAAGCCTGGGGTTCGCGAACACGTGGGGTTGCAAACCAGGGTGTTTGAGCCACTCGAATCATAGAAAAACTTTCCTTTCTGCTACACGAAATTTTGCACTGCGAGACCTGACATTCATCTGTATTTCATCGGGACTTGCCTGAACCGGACGTTTCGTAATCACTTTAAAATCCTGGCGCTGGCGAAAAATTTGTTTCACGCAGCGATCCTCGAGGGAATGAAAACTAATAATACCTATCCGTCCCCCTTCTTTCAGAAAATCAAGGCGCAAATTTAAAAACCGCGTCAGATGCTCCAACTCCTGATTCACCACTATCCGCAGGGCCTGAAATACTCGTGTTGCCGGATGAATCCTGGCCCTTGCTTTTTTAAAAGGAGGAGGAACCACCTTCTCAATCAAATCACTCAAGTCTTGGGTTGTCAAAAACGGTTCGGCACGGCGAATGGCAACGATCGCTCGCGCAATCCGCCGTGCAAACCGTTCTTCCCCAAACTTTTGAAAGATCTCTTCCAGTTTTTTCTCGGGCAGATGATTGACCAAGTCCGCTGCTGTTTGATCCTCTGACTCTGGATTCATCCGCATATCCAGAGGACCTTCTCTTAAAAAACTAAATCCTCTTTCTGCCTCATCAATCTGAAAACTCGACACTCCCAAATCGATCAGAATCCCATCCACCTCTTTTACGGAGAGTGTCTCTAAAATCTCTGGAATTTCAGAGAACACGCCCTGAACAAAAAAAACCTGATTTCCAAACTTTTTTAATTTCTCTTTGGCTTCCTGAAGAGCTTGGGAGTCCCGATCCATCGCGATATAAATTCCCTGCCCCTGCATCTTTTCAAGAATGGCTTCTGCATGTCCCCCACCCCCCACAGTGCCATCCACGTAACACCCTCCTGGCCTTATCTGGAGAGCCTCCACCACTTCTTGTAAAAGAACGGGGCAATGCTGAACTAATGCCAAGTTCGCCAATCCGAACGGAACGACAAAACAGCCTGGGGAACCGTTTCGAAATTCTCCACAAATTCTTCCGCTCCCATGAAACGAAAAATGCTTTGGGTATAATCATTCATCCCTGCAAATTTTAAATCGCCATGATAGCGTTTTAGTTTTGAAATGGTCTCTACCAAAGGCCGAATACTGGGATAATGAATGTGATCTACCTGATGAAAATTGAGGACCATTTTGGTATGTCGTTTGCGGAGTAAAGAAAACAGCGCCCGACCCACTCGCTCCACTTCATGAGGGCCTATTTCCCCTTTCAAATCTAAAATTGCGACGTCTTCGTAAGTTTGCATGTCTAACATTTTTAGATCCCCAAATTGGCTAACTCTTCCATGGCTCCCGAAAGAGTGGTGGAAGATTTCTCAAACTCGTTCGTCCACCGTGATTTTGCCCAAATTTCAATTCGCTTGATCATCCCCACAAAAATGACTTCTCGTTCGATTCCTGCATATTCACGCAGCGAAGGAGGAATTAAAATTCTGCCCTGTTTGTCCAAAGGACATTCGCTCGCCGCTGAAACAAAAACTCTTTGCAAAGCTCTCACCTCGGCCTTAAATTGAGGGAGAGATGAAATTTTTTCTTCGATGACCTGCCACTCCTTCACGGGGTAAGCCCAAAGACATCCATCGAAATTCGTGATGATGAGTCGATCGTCGTAATGCGCCCCAAGCACTTCCCGAAACTTGGAAGGCACCGAAATGCGCCCCTTTGAATCGATCGTATTTTCGAATCGTCCCTTGAACATCCACTCCCCTATTCTTGCTTCCCTTCACCATTTCTTTCACAACAACCTCTATTTTAAGGGAATTTTAGGTCTTATTTGCCACTTTCTCCCACCATAGACCACTTATATTTTTATGTCAAGCAGGGAAGTGATTAAAAAATATAGATTTTTAGATTGACAGTTAGCTAAGTTTAGCTAAGCTAGACTTAGTTCAGGAGAAAATTTAATGATTACGGTAAACATTCATGAGGCCAAGACAAATCTTTCAAAACTTCTCGCTGCAGTGGAGGAGAAAGGGGAGGTGGTGAAAATTTGTAGGAACGGAAAAGAAATTGCTGAATTAAAATCCAGTTCTGGAAAATCAAACTCTGACATACAGACAAAAAAGCAAAGGGATCTTTCTAAAATAAACCCTCGGCTCAAAGTCATTTTCTACGAAGATCCTTCACTCCCCACTGACCCAGAAGGTTGGCCGGAAGATTAAAATGTATTTATTAGATACCTGTACTTTGCTTTGGGCTATTGGAAACCCAACTCACTTAAGTACAAAAACAAAAAATATTTTAGAAGAAGCAAAAGAAGGAACTTTATTTGTTTCTGCGATGTCCACTATAGAAATTGGACTAAAACAATCTCGCAATAAATTTAAGTTAATAGAATCCTCTCTCACAGAATGGTTTCAAGAAAGTCAGGAAGAATTAAAATTCCAAAAACTTTCCATTGATTTTGAATGTGGAACTCTGTCCACCCAACTTCCCCCCATTCACAAAGACCCCTATGACCGTATCCTCATTGCCACTGCACAAATTCATCATTTGACTCTTCTCACCCCGGATTCTTTCATCCGTCAATATCCCAACTTAATGGTGGAGTGGTAACCATTAATAAAGCGCCTTATACGTCCAATAATTCCGGAGCACGAGTTTCACATATAAATTTGTTTCCGAAAACGGAATCTCTTCAATAAACTCATCTGGCGAAAGATTTCCATTTTGTTGTACCCATTGGCTTGAGCGATTGGGCCCTGCATTATAGCCTGCAATCGCGTAAATCCAGTTTCCTGAAAATCGATCGAGCAAGCCTTTCAACTCTGCCGTTCCCAAACGAATATTAAATTCAGGATCAAACAAATCCCCGAGGGGAATTCCCGCTTTATGGGCCCGGATGCGGGCAGTGGAAGGCAACATCTGCATCAAGCCCTGGGCATTTGCAGAAGAAACCACCCAGGGCTGAAAACCGCTTTCCTGGCGCATCAGCCCCACAATGAGTTCTGCAGGAACTGAAAATTCATGCGAAGCGCGCTGCACAAAAGAACGATAGGCAAAAGGAAATTGAAAAGAAACGCGGTAACTTTCCGCTTCTTTTTCATCTTTAAAGAGAGGTTTGAACACCTCCCAATATTTTTGACCCCAAAGCACGGGAATAAAAAACGCTTCGGATTTTTTTGTCGCTTCCAACAATCGAAGCAGGGCGCCCTGACTGTCGCGATTTTGTTCCAGTGTTTGCTGAAGTTCGGGAGAAGAAATTTTTCCCAAATTCCATTTGTAAAGCGCCAGGGCCTTTTGAAAATGAAGATCCCACGGGGCTTCTTCATTTTTCTTTTCAGAAGAAAGACTTCCTGTTTTTGCAGATCCTTTTATAATTTTCCATTCGGAAGGAATCTCGGGGAGCGCTTTCAGCTCACGACTTCCCTGAAGTTGCTTCAAAGCCAAAAAACCATAATAGCTGTAGGGAGAAGCTTGATAAGCCAAAACCCATTCTTGTTTGGCTTGAACCCTGTTTTTCTGATTTTCAAAAACTCTCCCACGCCAATAAAAAGCCTTTCCGCGGGTGGGAAAATCCGTCGCCCCTTTTTCTAAAAGAGAAAAAAACTGAAGAGCCTGTTCCCAATCCAAATGACGGTAGGCATTCCATCCTGCGCTCCATAAGCCTTTGTCGCGGAATTTTCCGTGAGCGTAAATTTCTGCCATCTGTTGAAACAAGACATACGCTTTTTGAAAGTCTCCGTTCTCAAGTGCGATTTTCCCCAACTGATAAAAAGCTTCTTCTCCCTCTGCTGTTTGAGGATAAATTTTATGCGTTTTTTCGAAAGTAAAAATCGCCTGGATTCCATTTCCCGACTTTTGCTCACTCATGCCCAAGTGAAGCAAGGTCAGTCTTGCAAACTCCAGGGGGATATTGCTTTGGGTGGATTTTAAAAAAGGAATCGCCTCATGATAGCGCTTGAGATAATAAAGACATTCCCCTTTCTTCAAAGTCGCCAACACTTTAAAAGTGGAATCTTCTTTTCTTAAAACTCCTTCATAACTTTTGAGTGCTTCTGCATAATTTTTTGATTCAAAAATGCGATCAGCACGGTTCATGAGCTCTTGAACAGAAAACTGCTGAGGTGGACTCATGTTCTGCAATTGGCTTAAAGCCTGGGAGGCCCAAACAGAGTTGGGATATTCAAGATAAATGGTTTTGAAATGGAAAGCTGCTTCTGCTTTTTCACCCAGTTGCAACTGGGCAAGGCCCAAATAATAAAGTGCTTCTGCTTTTGTGTCTTTGGAAAGAGACTCCAGATTTTTTTTCAAAAAATCCCTGGCCTGAAGTAAATCCCCTTTTAACTGCAAAGCCTTTCCAATATTCACTTTGGCGACACTGGTCAGCAAACTGAAAGGTTCTGACTTAAGAAGTTCTTCCAGACTTTTGATTCCCTCTTCGTAGGAACCCGTTTCGATTCGCGACTTACCCAAAGCCCACAAGATGTAATCTGAAAGAGGTTGAAATTTTGAAGGAATTTGAGAAGCAAAATTTGTAATGGTTTGTGAATAGTTTTTACTGAGGAAAGCTTCGTAACCCGTTTTAAAACGCTCTTCTCCCGCCCATATCGAAACACTGAGCAAAAGAAACAAAAAAAGAATGGGAAGAATTTTTTTCATCAAAAACTCGGGGTGAGGTCTCTAGTAAATCACTTTATTGAGGGGATATTCCACAATACCCGTAGCTCCCGCGCGCTTTAAATCGGGGATAATGTCTCGCACTTTTTTCTCGTCGACAATAATTTCAATCGCCACCCAGGTAGAATCGGATTGCTCAGAAATCGTGGGAGCATGCAGGGCAGGAAGTTTTTTAATGACTTCGTCCAATTTCTTTTTGGGGACATTCATTTTTAAGCCCACTTTTTCTTCGGCAATCAGAGCCCCTTGCAACATCAAGGCAATGTTCTCCATTTTTTCACGCTTCCAAGAGTTTTTCCACGAAGCTTTATTCGCCACAACTACGGTGACGGATTCTAAAATGGATTCTACAATGCGCAAATTGTTGGCACGAAGAGAAGAACCGGTTTCGGTAAGTTCCACAATCGCATCCGCCAGAAGGGGCGGTTTTACTTCCGTTGCGCCCCAGGAAAATTCAACCTCTGCCGTCACGCCCTGTTTTTTGAGATAACGCTTCGTGTAAGCCACCAATTCTGTGGCCACTCTTTTCCCCTGAAGATCTTTGGAGGATTTAATTTTCGAATCATTGGGAACCGCAATCACCCAGCGAATGGGATTCAAACTCACCTTGGAATAACGCAGCTCGCAAACCTCGTGCACATCTGAATTATTTTCCATCACCCAATCCCGCCCACAAAGCCCCACATCCAAAACCCCATCTTCCACATAACGGCTCATTTCTTGTGAACGAATGAGTAAGCCTTTGAGCTGGGGATCATCGATCGACGGCACATAGGCACGCGAACCAATATTAATAGCCCATCCCGCTTTTTTAAAAAGACGAAAGGTGGATTCTTGCAAGGAACCTTTGGGTAAACCAATTTTGAGTATCTTATCCATTTGAGGTTTAGTAAAAACCACACGACCATGACGATTGCAAAGAAAAATTTTTCGACCCTTGTCTTTTTTATCCCGGTTCTCATTCTCTATTTCGTGGCGGGAATTCTCTTACAAAAGACAGGGCTTGTTGGAATTTTTTTGAGTCAAACTTTATTTTTACTTTTCCCCTCGATTCTTTTTTCTTACCAAAATTCCGCAGTTGAAAACGGAGGAATTTTGGAAACTCGTAGAATGACTACAAATCGAGGCGGCAGGACAGTTTTGGAGCGAGGCGTATTGAAAAATACGTTGAGCGACAAAAATGAACTGCCAACGAAGAGTTGGAGGCATTATGCGAGTTTCCTTAATTTCGCGTATGCGAAATTAAGGTCTTACGTCCATGCAGCTCCTCTGTGGGGTTGGCCCACCTGGAAATTTCCACGAGTGAAAGATATTTTTCTCACTTTTCTGGGGATGCTTCTCATTTCTCTTTTCATTGATTATGGAATTTCTTGGCAAGATTACCGCTACCCTCCACCTCCGCAGTTCCAAGCTGCGTATCAAGCTTTAATTCAAATTTCTTCGCTTCAAGAAGCTCTCTTAAAAATTTTTGTGCTGGCCCTCACTCCTGCTTTTATCGAAGAAATTTTATTTCGGGGGATTTTGCAACCCAACTGGATTTCTCAATTTGGAAAAACTTATGGAGTTATTTTTACCAGCCTTGCCTTTGCCCTCGCCCACGGAAATTTTCGCTACTTTCACTTTTATTTTATTCTGGGATTATTTTTGGGGATTGTTTTGGAGTGGCGCGGTTCACTGTGGTTGCCTGTTATAGCCCACTTCACAAATAATTTATGGACTCTATTAGGCCCTCAAAAATTTTAATAAAATCTTTCCAGGAAAATAATATAAAAATCCCCATCCCTCCTCATTCTGATTCTTCTCCCTCCCCCTTCGAGAGGCTCAGGGCAAGCTCTTGTGATCAAGGGGAGGTGGAAAAATAAAGAGTAAAACTTCAATCTAAAAGAACACGCGCAACCCGAATATGACATCGGAGGATGCATCGTAGAAGCGCTCAGCCCCACGGAAATTCCTCGGACTGTCAATGTCAAAGGAAGTCCCACGAACTACCCGCCTTTTCCCAGTTGCAGGCCCCGCAGGATTGTGAAGAACTGAACGCCGATAAGAGTCTGCATACCAATCATTCGTCCATTCCCAAACATTTCCAGACATATCCAATAAACCCCAGCCATTTTCTATTCCCTGAGGCACCTGTCGAGTGGCTCTTTTTGTATCCCATACAGAACTCCAAATCTCTGGTGAAAAAGATCCACTTCTTGTCGGAAAGGCCCTCAAAGCTCCAATGGGTTGCCCATTTCGGAGTGCGTTTTGAAGAACAGGAGCGTTTGGATTTGTAAAGATTTCTTGCCCAAGCACAAGTTTGTCGGGATCAGCCAACAGTGAAAAAATATCATATTGTCCAAATCTGCCTTGTACATATTGGCCATTAATCTGGGGGCCTTGTACAAAGTCTGCAAATTCACCGGCAGGGATTCCTTCTAATTTCACAAGAGGACCTCGGGCTGCTACTTCCCATTGGGCCTCGGTTCCCAAATGACCCGGTTTTCCTTCCAGGGTTCGGCCAATTCCATCTGCAGCGGCCACCGCTTCCTCCCATGTGAGTCGCACCACGGGCTGAAGGCCATCATCAAAATATCTTGGGCTCGGCAATGCTTCTTCCGGAATCACACGATAGGTTTTTAGGGAAGATCTATCAAATACAAACTCTCCGTTATTCAAAGGCCCATGCTGAATTTCCTGACTTTCTAACCAATAGGTCAGATCCGCTTTACTTGCTCCGCGTTTCACCACCCTCCAGATCCCTGTCGTCGCTTCTCTTCCTAAAATTGCGAAAGGAGTATGACGAAATTGTAACCAATACTTTGTGAGCCACGCTTCATTAGTCACGACTCCTCTCATCACTTTAAAAGGAGAGAGTCCAATGATCTGCACAGGGGCTTCATCTTCAAAACTCACTCCAGGAGTTTCAGATCCTCTCACATATTCTCCCTCTGGAATCTCCACCACTTCTTCATGAGGCTCTCTGTAAATCAAACCCAAGCCTGCAATTGCTTCAGGGCCTGCGGCAAATGTAGTCAAAGAAGCTTCTAACGAAGCCGCTCCCATATTGACTCCTGTGGCTTGTGCAAAGGCTGGGGTAAGAGAAGGAACAGATTTGATCGGTGTAATCCCTTTCTTCAAAAGAAGAGCGGATAAAACGCTACTGACCAAGGCAAAAGCACCATGGGCTGCGAGTTCAGGATCTCCCACTCTCACACCTTCGTACTCTGCCTTCGCTCCTTCCTTTATTCCTTCCCGTAAACCATTTACTGCTTTTCGAACATAGGCACTCGCAAAATAAAAACTATGAACCAGAGCTTTGCCAGGGCCTTCTGCCATTCTATCCGTCACCCGAGCCGCGCCTTCTCCACAGGATTCTGAAATATTGATAAACGAAGGCACAAACTCACGAATGAATCTTTTCCCATCATCCAAAAAAGTGCCTGCGGCTAATTTTATCTTGGCGGTGGCTATAGAAGCATTATCTGCAAAATAATAGTTGTATCGGCGGGCAGTACTTTCTGTAATCTCTCGATACTTCGCATTCATCCCTCCGCTCTCGGCGTGCTGAGCTAAAAAATCGTACTCCAGTTTTAAGAGTGAAGAAGGCTTATGAGTTCCATTAAAATTACTCGCGTAGTCTTCAAAAGTAAAAGGAGTGTCCGGTGTGGGGTCTTGAAAATCAAGAATGCTGGCTGCTGCTTCGCTGAGTCGAGGGGTTGTCATGTCGGGTCTCCTTAGAATCACACTGCTAAAAAACAGTAATATTATTTCCTATCATTATCGCTTACTTGCAAAAATAGTTGCTATAGCTAGCGCAGAAAATAGAGGAGTTCATAAAAAGATCAAGCAATCTTAATAGGTTGAGGAGAGCAGAATTATTCAACACAAGAGAGGAGTAAGCTTCTTCCATGATCAATGGATATGAATACATTGAAATAAATTCATCCAGAAATCGAACTCACCTCATCCGAAAACAAGACAATTTTTTATTTAAAAGAAATTAAACCCTAATGGGGAGTGGCATGTCCTTTGCTTTGTCTAAGCAAGATGAATCCAAAAACTCTTCTCATAGACCCCCATGGGGGTTATCAAAAACTGAAATCTTACCAGACTACCGAAATTATTTATGATGCCACCGTGGTGTTTTGTAATCGTTTCATTAATATTCGTTCGCGCACCCACGATCAAATGGTGCAAGCCGCTCGTAGCGGAAAACAAAATATTGCCGAAGGCAGCCCTGAAGTGGCTGCCAACACCTTGAACTGCCTCATTCACCAGGCCAATTTTCTTTTAGATCAACAATTGCGGCAACTCGAGCAACAATTTTTAAAAGAAGGGGGTTTTACCGAAAAACTCTACAAGGCAAAACTCTAGAAAAAACTTTTTCTAAATCTCACTTCGATACTGCTCCTCCGCAAAATAAGAAGACCGCACAAAGGGCCCACTCGCTACCCGCGTGAAACCCAATTCTCTCGCCAAACTCCCGATCTTTTCAAATTCTTCAGGAGTATAAAATTTTTCAACAGGCAAATGCGCAGCAGTCGGTGCCAAATATTGGCCCACCGTGAGCATTTCACAATCAGATTTTTCACGCAGATCTTTTAAGGTTTGTAAAATTTCTTCCCAATCCTCACCCAATCCCAACATAATCCCCGATTTATTCACCAAGCCAAATTTTTTCGCCTGCTCCAAAACAAAAAGGGATCTTTCGTAATTCGCCTGGGGGCGTACTTGCTTTTGAAGACGAGCCACTGTTTCCAAATTGTGATTCAAAATATCAGGCCCTGCGTCAAACACACGTTGCAGAGCTTCTTCTTGTCCGTGAAAATCAGGAATAAGTACTTCTAAAATTAAATCTTTATTTTTTTGACGCACTTCCCGAATGGTTCGCGCAAAAATTTCTGAGCCTCCATCGGCCAGATCATCGCGGTCTACCGAGGTGATCACGATATGCCTCAAACCCAACTTTGAAACGGCTTCGGCTACTCGCTGGGGTTCCGCTTCATCTGCCTTGCCAGGCCGACCCGTTTTGACCGCACAAAATCCGCAAGAGCGCGTACAAGTATCGCCCAAAATCATGATGGTGGCAGAACGTTTCGCCCAGCACTCTCCAAGATTGGGGCACTTGGCTTCTTCGCAAACAGTATGAAGACCCGAGGAGTGAATCAAATTTTTCAGATCCAAATAATTTTTTCCGGCAGGAATTTTTGCTTTCAGCCACGCGGGTTTCATGACGCAGTTACACTTTCAAAAGGGAAATTTTCCAAGATCTTTTTTAAACTTTCCAAAAACTGAATCACTTCGGCCCCATCAAACAAACGATGATCAAAAGACATATCCACTTCTGCAATTTTACGGGGCACGATCTTGCCTTCTACCACCCAAGGCCGATCTTGAATGCGATTCATTCCTACGATGGATCCCAAAGGAGAGGGAATAATTTGATAACAACGGCTGCCTCCAAAAGCGCCGGGGTTATTGACCACAAAAGTAGCGCCAGTGGATTCTTCTACACTGAGCTTTCCCTCTTTCGCCTTTTTTTCAAGATTTGACGCAGCCTCAGCCAGTTTTGAAAAACTTGAATTTTCTGCCTTGTGAATGACGGGATTAAAAAGCCCTTGAGGCGTCGCCACCGCAACAGCGAAATTCATCGATGAAAAACGGCGGATAAAAGCATCATTATTTTCTTCCACAAAACTGGCATTAAATGATGGATATTTTTTTAAATTCTCACGCACAGCATAAAGAAAAAAATAAAAAGGGGTAAGAGAAATAGAAAATTTTTTCTGAAAAGCGGCCTCTTCTTTTTTTCGATATTCCATAATGGCTGTGAAATCGACATCGACTCCACAAGCGGCATGGGGAATTTCGTTCTTACTTCTTTCCATGCGCTCTGCAATGCGTTTACGGATGGGAGAAATGGAAACCCGTTCAAAATCTCCCCCAACCCCTCTTTGCAAAGAGGGGTGAAGAGAATCCCCCCTTTTATTAAAGGGGGGTTGGGGGGGATTTTTCTTCACATATCCCAAGACATCTTCTTTTGTCAGCCTTCCTCCCGGACCGGTGTGTGGAATTTTAGCCAACTCTTCTGGAGTCAAATTATGCTCTCTCGCAAGATTACGAATGAGAGGAGAGTATCCCTGAGGGCTATGTCTTAAGGGCTCAGGAGATACTTTTTGCGTTTCCCTAATTTCTTTTTTCTCCTCTCTCCTCTCTCCTCTCTCCTCACCCACAACCGGCCTTCCCACTCCCAACATCAAATATTTTTTTCCATCTTCTTCGGATACTTCAAACAAAGCGATAGGCACACCTACTGCAGCGCCTTTTCCTTCTGAAATTAAAATTTCTTGAAGAGTGCCCCGAAAAGGAGATTCGTAGGTAAAAACTGCTTTTTCAGTTTCGAGCTCTACCAAGGGATCGTTTTCTTGAGCGGCATCGCCTGCTTTTTTGAGCCACTGAACCACCAGTCCTTCTCGAATCGTCTCGCCTGGTTTGGGCATTGTGAGATAAATTTTCATGGGGATTAATATGTCATTAATTTTCTGGCGGAGTCCAGAATATCTTGAAGGCTGGGTAAATACGCATCTTCCAAAATAGGGGACATGGGCACCGGACAAAATTTTGATCCGATGCGAATAAGCGGCGCTGCCAAACAATCGAAGGCTTTTTCAGCCAACAGGCTGGCAATCTCTCCTCCGATTCCCCCTCTTTTTACTGCTTCATGCAAAATGATCGCGCGATTTGTTTTTTGAAAAGATTTTAATAGGGCTTCTTCATCCAAAGGAGTGAGTGTTCTTAAATCCAACACCTCGAGCGAAATATTTTCTTTTTCAAGTTTCTGGGCGGCCTGCAAAGCCAAATGCACCATGGCTCCGTAAGTCACAAGAGTAATATTTTCTCCCTCTCTCTTGATATCAGCTTTCCCCAGGGGAATCACATAATCCCCTTCGGGGACTTCTCCTTTAATCTCCCAATAAAGTTTTTTCTGCTCAAAATATAGGACGGGATCCGGATCGCGAATGGCTGCGATGAGCAAACCCTTAGCCTCTGCGGGGGTGGAGGGGATCACAATTTTCAAACCCGGCACGTGAAAATAAAAAGCCTCCGGGCATTTGGAATGAAAATTTCCCACGCGCATGCCGCCTGCATGGGGGGCCCGAATGACAAAGGGAAGTGATTCTCCAAAACGATAATGATAGTTCGCCGCAAAATCGACAATCTGGCTAAACGCAGTCGTCATAAAATCTGAAAACTGGATTTCTGAAACGGGACGAAGCCCGCGAATCGAGGCTCCAATGGCTTCTCCCACAATGGCTGCTTCTGAAAGAGGGGTGTTGCGAACGCGTTTGGAACCAAATTCCTGAAGCAAGCCTTTGGTGATCCCAAACACACCGCCATACTCCGCCACATCTTCACCAAAAATATAAACGCGCTGATCCCGCCGCATTTCTGTGGCAAGTGCATCGCGAATGGCTTCGCCGTAGCTAAGAATAGACATAATTTCCTTAATCTCCTCCCCTTAAGGTAAGGGGAGGTCGGGAGGGGTTATGAAAACAGTGCATCATAAATCAACTTTTTTGATTCGCAATATTTTCATAACGCCCCCTAACCCCCTCTTACCTTAAGAGGGGGTAAATACACCCTCTTCGAGCTCTTCTGCTTTGGGCAAAGGCTGTTCTGCTGCCCAGGTAATCGCTTCTTGCATTTCTTTTTCCAAACTTTGTTTCAACGCTTTTTCTTTTTCCTCATCCCACAATTTATTTTCTTCCAGGCGTTTTCTCATCACGATCAAGGGATCTCTTTTTTTCCAAAGGTCTCTTTCTTTTTGGGGAACATACTCTGCAGGATCATGTGTTCCGTGACCGACCATCCGAAAAGTTTTGCATTCGATCAAATGAGGGCCCCCGCCTTCTCTTGCTTTGTCTACCGCAGCTTTCACGGTTTCGTAGACAAGCACTGCGTCATTTCCATCCACGACTTCTCCTTCAAACCCGTAAGCCCTGGCCCGATCCGCCAGATTTTTAATCGCCGTTTGCTCACGCACCGGTGTGGAAATGGCCCAACCATTATTGTTGCAGATGAAAACCACGGGGAGATGAAACACCGCGGCGTAATTCATCGCCTCATGCACACAACCCTGGCTGGAGGCCCCATCCCCAAATATATTTAATACAATACCCGATTCTCCAAGATATTTTGCTGCCCAAGCCAAGCCATTGGCAACAGGAGCCGAAGCCCCCATATGACTCACAAAGCCGATGATTTTTTTACTGTGATATCCAAAATGAACATTGCCATCTCGCCCCCGCGTCAGGCTTGTGGCTCGACAAAAATACTGGGTAAAAATTTCTTTGGGAGTAATCCCCCGAACCAAATGTAAACCCATATCCCGGTGAGACTGAGCCACCCAATCTTGGGCCTCAATGGCAAAAGCGGCTCCCACCGAAATCGCCTCTTGCCCGGTAGAGAGATAACCTTTACCAATCACCAGAGGTTTGTCAGGATTTTGATTATTACAAAGATAGGCAATTTTTTCTTCCAAAGCGCGCGCCCGATGAAGAGCGCGATAAATTGAAATCCAAAGTGAAGAATTTACCATAATTTAATATAGGTCCTATAAGACCTATAGGACCTATTCAATTAAAAAACACCCTCATATAAATCATTTGCTTCCCCCCCTTAAACCGTTTATTTTGTCAAGATCAATGATTAGACCTCAAGCCCTGAAAAAGGGTGACACAATTGGTATCGCTGCCCCGGCAAGTCCTTTTGACCGGGGGGAATTTGAAAAAGGCGTTCAGCTTCTTAAGAGCTTGAATTTTAATGTAAAATTTCAAGAAGATCTCTTTGAAACTCACCGTTATTTGGCGGGAACAGATGCCCGCCGAGGCGCTGAACTGATGAGCCTTTTTGAAGACCCAGAGGTGAAGGCCATCCTCTTTGCCCGGGGGGGATATGGCACTTTAAGAATTCTTTCTGGACTGGATTGGGACAAAATTCAAAAAAATCCTAAAATAGTTTTGGGTTATTCGGATCTCACGCCTTTACTGGTTCATTTAAATCAAAAATTTTCATGGGTGGTTTTTCATGGGCCCGTTGTGGCTAAGGCGATGGGAGATCTTTTTCAAGAAAGCGGGAAAACTTCATTGTTCAAAAGTCTCACTCAAACTCAAGCTCTGGGTGAAATAAAACCGGCGTCTCTGATTTATTTAAAGCCGGGTAAAGCCCAAGGCATGTTGATGGGCGGCTGTCTTTCGCTACTGATCGCCACTTTAAAAACTCCTTATGAAATTCAAACGGAGGATAAAATTTTGTTTCTCGAAGATGTGAATGAAAAACCCTACAAAATTGATCGCATGCTCACCCAGCTTAAACTCGCGGGGAAGCTGAATCAGGTAAAAGGATTTATTTTTGGCCCTTTAAAAAAGGGTGGGGGATCCGATGAAGAAATGCAGCAGGTTATTCTCGATGTTTTGGGAAATTTTTCTGTGCCGATTGCTTACGGATTCCCCTCCGGCCATTTAGACAATATGTTGACCCTCCCCTTCGGAGTACCGGTAGAAATGGATTCTGACAAAGGTTCCCTCTGTTTTACCGAGGAAGCACTACAGGAGTCATTATGACGTCCAATAAAAAAATCGACAAAATGTTTGAAGAAGCCATCGAACAAGGGATTTTCCCGGGCGCTGTGATTGCGGTAGCGAATACCAAAAAAACACTTTTAAAAAGTGCTTATGGCCTTGCCGAAAAAATTCCTGTGCAAAGAAAAACCACCTTTAAAACTTATTATGATATTGCCTCACTCACCAAGCCTTTGTGTACCACGATGCTCTGCATGATTCTTACCGAAAAAGGTTTATTCGACCCGGATATGCCTGCGTCAAAATTTATTACGCCCTGGAAAAAGGAACCGCACTCCAAAATTTTGCTGCGTCATTTGCTTCAACACACTTCGGGACTGCCCGCCTACAAACCTTACTACGAAAATTTTTTGCCAAAATTATTGGAGGGAGAATCTCCCGAAGAAATCCGCAAAGCCTTGGTTTACCGGATCGTCAAAGAAAGCTTGGAAACAGAACCCGGCACTTTAAAAACCTACAGTGATTTGGGTTTTATTTTACTGGGTGAAATTCTGGAAAAAATTACCCAAAAACCTTTGGAAAAACTTTTTCAGGAATTGATCGCCAAACCCTTGGGTCTCTCCCATACTTTTTTTATCCCCCTCGGTGGAAAAAATAAACTTCCACTACGCACCGAATATGCTTCTACGAGCCGTTGCGGCCTGCGTCGAAAAATTTTGGCGGGAGAAGTGGAGGATGAACATGCCTGGATTCTTCGCGGCGTTGCAGGCCACGCGGGTCTTTTTTCAAACATCTCCGATCTCATGAAAATCTCCGACGAAATTTTAAAAATTGAGAGCGATCGCAGTAAACTTTTAAAAAGATCCACCTTCCGACGCTTTGTGGATAGCAAACCTTCCATGGGCTGGGACACCCCTTCTCCTCAAGGCTCCCAGGCCGGATCCTTCTTTATCCAAAAAGAAACGATCGGGCATTTGGGATTTACCGGCTGTTCAATTTGGATTGATCTGGGCCGAAAATTTTATGTGATCTTACTCAGCAACCGCGTGCACCCCAATCGCTACAACGAAGGCATCAAAGAGTTTCGGCCGAAGATACATGATTTGTTGCTCAAGGGCTTGAGGTTGGTGAAGTAAGAATGTATCCAATTGTACAAAGCTGATAAAACGATGATCGAAAAAAAATTTCTCGAGCACGCAACTCTTTTGAAGAATAACCGATAATACTTAATAGCCAGCCATTTTTGGCTGACGAAGATTTAAAAAATTTTAAAAGGAAAAATATATGCCAATAACTAAATATATCTACCCAATGAATCCACCACCCCCTCCGCAAACACTCTCAGAAACAAGAAACCTGGGAGAAGCGTTTTATGTAGTTGGTAATTACGTTGCGAAAACTGTAAGTAAAATCTCCGATGCCGTTACTGAATTTGTAGGAGAAAAAGCATGCCCACATGCTTATCCCCCCATGTTTTGTGGCTCAAAAACTGCCATAGGTAGCAATGCAGCAGACTACACTCAGCAAATCGATCCAAGCTGTGATGAAGAGGCTTGTGGACCTTAATTTTTCCACGCTTTAGAAAATATTTAAAACCCCTCCCGAAAAGAGGGGTTTTTTATTTCTTTAAGCATGAATCCATTCCGCAAGAGATTGATTAAAAGTTTTTGCATTAAAAGTTTTTGCAATTTTTTCAAGAATATACTTTATATAAAATTAACAATGCCAACCGTGTTTCGAAAGGGGAGAAATTGTGGATTCAATCCAAGGGAACTGCGTAAAATACAGATGTTAGTCATTGAACATCAAAACAAGTTGAAGGAGGCATGGAATGGGTATTTTGGCATTAGCGGCTGACGAACGAGTGAAAGATGTGTGTTTTACCGAAGACACTTTGAGCGTGGATCTGATGGATGGACGTACCATTACTGTTCCACTCGCTTGGTACCCCAAATTATTAAACGCCACCTTAAAACAGAAAAAAAAATGGGAAGTGTGCGGAGCAGGCTATGGTATCCACTGGCCTGATCTGGATGAAGATTTAAGCTCAGAAGGTCTTCTGCGAGGAGCACCTGCTCCTACTTATCAAAAATCAAAACACTAATTCTATCTCTGCAAAAATGAATGCCATTGATTTTTTGTAAAAAAATACATAACTATAAAATATGACGCTCTCCAAGAAACATTTTAGTTTGGCTAAAAAGGCCCAGAGTCTCTATCGGCGCCTTTATCAAAAGAAACTTGAAAAAACTCAGACTGGTAAAGTCGTGGCCATTGAGGTGGAAAGTGGTGATATTTTTGTGGCGAATACCACGGTCGACGCCGCCTTAAAAGCGAAGGGAAAGTACCCCAACAAAATTTTCTATTTCAAAAGAATCGGATATCCTGCAGTTCATTCTCTTAAAGGATTTGTGCCAGCAAAGTAGCTTCATGTTCTTAAAAGGTTACATCACACAAGATCTTGAACCTGTTTTGAATGATCTTTTCATTCTGGGCGAAACAAAAAAGAAAATTTCCTTGCCTGCAATTTTAGATACCGGATTCAACGGAGAACTGGCACTTCCTGTGCACCTGAAACAATCCTGCCAGCTTATTCCTCTGGGAGTAAAATCTTTTGAATTGGCAAATGGTCATATTGTGGAACAAGAAACTTTTTTGGCTACACTTCTCATCAATAAAAAACAAATTCCTATTGAAACCACCCTTACCCACTCTGCTATTGCCTTGGTTGGGATGGAATTAATTCGCAATCACGTGGCCACTTTTAATCTAAAAACCAATCGGATTTTTGTGAAATAAAATGATCTCCCACATCCACCTCATCGCCATCTGCGGTACCGCCATGGGTACCCTTGCGGGAATGCTCAAAGCCAAAGGCTTTCGCGTCACGGGAAGTGACGAGAATGTTTATCCGCCCATGAGTACCCAGCTTGAAAAATGGGGCATTGAAATTCAAAAAGGATTTAAGGCGGAGCATTTAAATTCCAAACCGGATCTGGTCATCGTCGGCAATGCGGTTTCTAAAACGAATCCGGAAGTCGAAGCGCTTTTGGCTTCGGGAATTCGTTATCTTTCTCTTCCTCAAGCCTTGGGTGAATTTTTTCTGGAAGGAAAAAAATCTCTCGTGGTGGCGGGCACGCATGGGAAAACCACCACGACTTCTCTTTTGGCATGGGCCCTCTTTGATTTAAAGAAGGATCCCAGTTTTTTAGTGGGAGGTATTCCCCAGAATTTTAATTCTTCATTTCATTTAGGGAATGGAGAATATTTTGTGATCGAAGGGGATGAATACGACACGGCCTTCTTCGATAAAGGCCCCAAGTTTTGGCACTACCATCCTTTCAAAGCCATTCTCACCGGGGTAGAATTTGATCACGCGGATATTTATCGCGATCTGGATCATTTGATGCAAAGTTTTAAAAAATTTGTAGAACTCATCCCCAAAGAAGGCGCTCTCTACCTTTGCGGCGACAATGAAAATAATTTAAAACTGCAAAAATATGCAGAGTGCCCCATCGTTACTTATGGACTTGGAAAAGATTGCGCGCTGCGGGCAGAGAAAATTGAATTCAATTCGGAAGGTGCAAGCTTTGATCTCATTTGGAATAAAAAATCTTTGGGAAATTTTCGCTCTCCTTTGCCGGGGAAACACAATCTGCAGAACTTATTAGGAGTGTTGGCGCTGATATTGGATCAGGGGTCACCCTCTCCCCAACCCTCTCCCGTCAAGGGAGAGGGAGATAAAAAAAGAATCCCCTCCCCCCCTGCGGGGGAGGGTCAGGGAGAGGGGCAGTTTTTACAACTCGTCCAAAATTCCATTTTGAATTTCAAAAGCGTCAAACGCCGCCAAGAAGTACGAGGCGTCGTGAAAGGAATTACGATTATCGATGATTTTGCCCATCATCCCACCGCCGTGGCAGAAACGATTGAAGCCATCCGCGGAAAATATCCGGGTCAAAAAATTTGGGCCATCTTTGAACCCAGGTCGAACACCAGCAAGCGGGCGATCTTTCAACACGATTTTGCCAAAGCTTTGGCTTTGGCCGATGAAGTTGTCATCGCCAAAGTGTTTATGCCTGAAAAAGTAAAAGACGGCCCCCTGTTAAATGTCGCTCAAATGGCGGAAGAAATTTCCAAAAACGGAATAAAAGTGAAACAAGATTTGAACGTCGATGAAATTATCAGTCATGTCACTTCTCAGGCGAAAACAGGCGATGTGCTTCTCATTATGAGTAATGGCGGTTTTGGGGGGATTCATCAAAAACTGCTAGAAACTATTTGAAATCCCCCTTCCAATTATCTAGATAACCAAAAGTGATAAACCGCAAAAAATGGATAACCCTCTTCCTGCTTTTTCTCGTCATGAGCTTAAGCTTTTCGGTTTTTTACTGGGTCACCCATTCTCAAAAAGGCTTGCGTTGGACTTTCTCACAATTCGAACATTTGATTCCTGGCAAATTCAAATGGGATCATCTTGAAATCGGGTTTTTAAGCCGAACTCTTGAAATAAAAAATCTGGGTTACGAGCTCCCTCACGGGGAAAAAATTCTGGAGCTTCAAGAGTTAAAAGCAAAATTAAGATGGGATTCCCTGTTTCGTCTGCGGGGAATGTTCAAAGAGTTTACAGTAAAAGGGCTTAGGCTCGATCTTTCTTCCCTGCCTCCCCGCAAAGGCCCCAGCCCTATCCCCAAAGTATTGCGCGTGCTGACTCGCAGGCTTGCTTTTGAAAATGCACAGCTCACAGATTTTCATTTAAAGTTAAAAAATGATTCTTTTCAGATTCCCCATCTCTCCCTTTATTATTGGCCCAGCCTGATTGGAAAAGACAAAATCAAATTAAAAACAGAAAATATTGAAGGAATACTGGCCAAGCAAGTGTTCCGTCTGGAGTCTCTGCAATACGAAGGAGCTGTTTCACTTCCAGAAATGATTCGACAGCTTTTCCTGTTCAGACAAGCCACAGGACTGCTGGCTCTTAAAGGATTTGAGTGGGGGCCTTGGCAACTCTCAGATCTTACCACTCAGGCCGATTTCGATGGAGAAACCATCGACTTCAAAGGTTTTGATTTTACGGTCGGCCAAGGGAATTACCATTTAAAATTAAAATTAAGTCCTTTCAGCCAACAAGCCAAAGGGAATTTATCGAGTGTGGGATTTCTAGATCCCAAAGAGATTCCCGGGCTGCGCCCCAAGCCGGCCCGGGTTTATCACAAAGCGGAGTTTTCCTTCGACTTTGATCTCACCGGTTTTAATTTTAAAGAGATGGAAGGTAAAATTGCCCTGAATCTTAAAGCCCGGGAGAATCAAATCAATCCTGAGACTCCCACTCTTGCTATTGATCTCGCTTCACAGATTGACAAAGGTCGTTTTCAAATCAGTGCCTTAAATATCCAAAATGAAAAAACAAAAATGGCGGCAAAAGGAGAAGTGGACCTGGTGCAAATGAAGCTGAATGTCGCTGTTTCAGGAACAGGTTTTGATCTTCTCACTTTCGTGGGTTTTTTCGCCGACCTTGAACTTCACGCCTATGCGGATTTTGCAGGAGACATCCAGGGAGATCTTAAAAATCCTGAATTTCGTTTCAAAGTTCAGGGGCATGACACGGGTTATAAATTTTTACGTTTTGGGGAGAGCGAAGGAATTTATGAAATCGTAAACGGTCAAATGCGCTATATTGGCGCATCTCCTCCGGGAGCTGCTTATCAAGATACCATCAACATCACCACGACAGATCTTTTCAAGAAAGAACGCCGTCATTCCCTAAAAGCCACCTTTAATCATATTGACGTCTCGAGCCTTTTGGAAAATCCCAAAATGACCGGAAAAATTGAAGGGACCTATGAGCTAGAGGCCCAAGGAGATCATAATAAGGGGAAAATTTCTGCCCTCATCAAAGCCTTTCATCTGTATCAATTTAATCTGGGAGACATGAATGTAGAAGGAGCTCATACCGATCACAGCTTTAACCTTCCTGGCTTTACTTTCCAGCCTCCCCAAATGGAAAAAATCTTGGCCCCAAAAGAAACCGCGTTTCGCTTCTCTGAAACGGGTTTTGACTTCAAAGGCTCTCCTCTCGAGGGAATGGAGGTGGAAGGAAAATATATTTATGCCCGAAAAAATATTTTGGACACAAAACTTACTTGCCACCGTTGTGCCCTCTCTCCACTTTTGGCGGTTCTTGAAAAACCGAATTTCAAGGGATCCGTCAGCGGAAAGGTGGATATGCAACTGGTATTGGGAAATTTTGAAAATTCAAAAGTGGAAACAAACCTTGAAAAAATTGAAATCCCCGTGGGGGAAACTCTTTTAACCGCTGCAGAACCCATCAAAATTGCATACCGCCAGGGAGCTTTTCATTTCGATCAAGTGGCTTTGTCTGCCAACGAAAACATTTTTCGTATTTTGGGGATTTATGTTCCTGAAAAACCCATTGACCTGCAAGTCATTGGGGACGTCGATTTAAGCCTGCTTAAAATTTTCAGGGAACACATCCGCGAGGGCAGTGGTAAAGCCAAAGTGGATTTAAAAATGCGTGGAAAATTGGAAGCACCTCTTCTGACAGGAACAGTGGATTTCAACCGAAACACACTTTCTCTTCGATCTTTTCCGCAATCTTTGGAAGAACTGAAAGGCCGTATTACCATTGATGATCAAAAAATTTCGACCGATCAATTGGAAGCTTCCATTTCTGACGGGGATTTAAAAATTCAGGGAGCACTTTGGCATGATCATCTTAAAATCAAAAAAGCCGACCTCAAGGCAGAAGCCCGTGAAATAGGCTACTCAAGCCCCGGAAACTACAAATTGATTCTTTCCGGAAAACTCGGCCTCACGGGAGAAGCTCCCAATCTGGTTCTTGCAGGCAATCTGGACATTACTGAGGGTCGCTACATTAAAAATTTTGATTTGCGAGAGTTTATTTTAAAACCGGCGCCCACAGAAACCTCTCTTGAAAAAGGAAAAGGATTTGAATCCTTAAAACTGGATCTTAAAATCAAAAGCCCGGGAGACCTGGTCATCCGAAACAATCTTGCGGAAATTTATCTCAAAAGTGATTTGCACATCACCGGTAGCAAAGAAAATCCCTTATACGAAGGAAACATAGAGGTCTTGGAGGGAAAATTCAATTATTTCAAAATCAATTTTGAAGACGCCAAAGGGTTTATCAACCTGAAAAACCATGAAACTTATCCTTATGTCGATATCACCGCCCAGAAACTTTTTGAAAAACCCTCGGGGAATATCCGGGTGGAAGCTCATATCCAGGGTTATACCGATAACCTGCGTCTGACCTTTGCTTCAGATCCTCCTTATGAAAAAAGGGAAATTTTGGCTCTTATTTTCACAGGAGCACTTCCCGAAGAAAAACAAAGTATTTCAGGATCCAGTCTTGCAAGCACCGTGGTTGCAAGCCAGCTCACCTCTGTTTTATCCCAACCCGTAACGGGTTTTACCCGTCTGGATATTTTCAGGTTGGAAGCCTCAGACCCCGATGCAAAAAGTTTAACCTCCCTTGTTGTCGGCAAAAAAATTACAGATCGCCTTTCCCTGGAATTTAAAACTGATCTGGCCATCGATGAGTCTATCAAAAGTATACAAGCGGAGTACGTACTTTTTGACAACGTTTTACTCAAGGGAGCTCGCAGTTCTACAGGCCGGTACCGCTTTGATTTCACTTTCCGTTTTAAAGGATATTAAATTGAAACGCTTTTTCCCCACTTTTATTTTTTTAATCCCTCTGCTGGTCTTTGCTTCGCCCGCGTTATCGGCAGAGATCATTCGTTTCATTGAGATTCATCACCAGGTTAGGGAACGTCTGGGAGATATCCAGGCCGTCATCCGAATGAAAGAAGGGGATGTTTTTAGTCAGGAAAAAGTGGAAAACGCCATTTATGATCTTCGTAAATGGAATGTGTTCAAAAACGTGGAAGTCCTCATTAAACATGAGGCTGATGGAGTCTCACTGGTTTTCGAGTTGGAAGACGCTTACCTGATTAAAGATGTCGAGCTTCACGGAAATTATCCGCTACTCGAAAATAAAATCAGAAGAGCCCTGTTTTTTACCACCGGAGATGTTTACAATCCGGAAAAAATTCCCGAACAAATTAATCGTCTCCTCTCTTTCTATGAAAAAGAAGGCTACAAAGACACCTCTGTTCTCATCGAAGAAAGTAAAGACGAAACTAATCACATGGTCACCCTAAAAGTCATGATCCACAAGGGCCAAAGCTTTAGGGTGGGAGAAGTCACTGTGATCGGAAATACGCTCTTTCCTGACAGTCGTATTCAAAACAAGCTCTACAGTTATATTTCAGGCTATAGCCCGACCCGACTCAAAAGTGATTTGGAGAAAGTGGAAAAACTCTATGCAGACCACGGCTACCCGCGGGCAAGAGCCAGAGCCATCGGTTTTAGTTTTAACAAAGAGAAACATAAGGTGGACCTGACGATTGAAATCAAACAGGGGAAAAAGGTTATTTTAAAATTTGAAGGGAATAAGCATCAGTTTGAAAGCAGACTCAAAAAAGTCATTGGGCTGACAGAAACAGGAGATACCGATGAATTCGAGCTGGAGCATTCTAAAAATCAACTCATCTCTCACTATCATTCTCTGGGCTTTGAAGAAGTAAAAGTGGAAGTCGAAAAAAAAGAAATGAGTGACAAAGTTATTTTAGTCACTTTTAAAATCCATGAAGGCCCCAAGCGGGTCATTAAATCCATTGACTTTGAAGGTAATAAAACTTTTTCAGATAAACAACTCCGAAAAGAAATGTCGACCAAAGAAGAATCTCTCACAGACAGCGGTGTGTTTTTAAAACCACTTTTCGATCAGGATTTGGAGAACATTACCAGCTTCTATCAAAAAGACGGGTTTCTGGAAGCCAAGATCACAGACTGGAAGAAAAGCCTCATTCCCACGGGAGATAAATATATTATTGATATTGATGTTCACGAAGGGGAGCAGATAAAAGTGGAAAGTATTTTATTTGAGGGCCTGAAAGCTTTCGAACCCAAAAAGTTCAAACACCTTCTTGCAATCAAAGAAGGCTCTGCTTACTCCGCCAAGCGTTTGGAAGAAGACGTAAGAGCCTTGCTGGTCTTTTATTCTTATCATGCCTATCCCTACACCGAGATAAAAACTGAAATCGAAGAAGTTTCTCCCCAAAAAACCGGCACTCGAAGGGTGAAGATCAAATATAAAATGGTGGAAGGACCCAAAACGAAAGTCGGCAAAATCATATTGGTAGGGAACCTGGTCACTTCTCGCAAAACAATTCTTCAAGCTTTGCGTTTTCGGGAAGGCGGTCCTTTTATTCCCCAAAAAATTCTGGAAAGCCAAACCCCGCTTCGAAAACTGGGGATTTTCGATGCTGTCAGCCTGGAAACCTTGGGGCTCAAAGGAAAAGAAGAAGTGGTCCATGTGGTGGTACGTGTGGAAGAAAAGAAAAACAAACTCGTGGAACTGGGTTTTACCTATGACACCGATACCAATATCAAAGGTAAACTGACTTTCACCCGTTTAAATCTTTTTGGATTGGGCAAAAAATTTGATTTGAAACTGACCGGAGGTCCTGACTTGAACCGCGGGGAGCTGGATTACACCGATCCCCGCTTCTTTGGTTCTGATTGGCAAGCCGTCACCTCGGGTTTTGCACAATACGAAAGACGAACTTTTTACGCAGATTTTCAACTGGGAGCTTCTGCGGCGCTTTTAAGAGATCTCACCCGCTTTTTGGCCCTGGTGCTCAAATATCAAATCGCTCGTACAGACTTTGTAGAAAGCGAAACCGATTTCAATCTCCTTCTCCCCGGAAGCGGAGATAACACGACAGGAAAATTTCAATCTTCTTTAACCTATGATCGAAGAGATAGTTTTGGAGATCCCAAAAGAGGCTATTATCTTTCGGGGCAAATGGATTTTGCCACACGGGTTCAGGGAGGAAATGCCAACTTCTTTAAATTTTTAACCAATCTGGGATATTGGTATTCTCCGTTCAACCGTTTTACCATTGTGAACTTGCTTCGAACTTATAATATTTTACAAGTATCGGGATCAGGAATTCCCACCCAAGAAAAAATATTCCTGGGAGGTGATGACACGATTCGGGGTTTTGATGAAGACGCCGTAAACTCCAATGGTGGAACAGTGGCCTTTGTCTACAATCTTGAACTTCAGATGCGCCTGATCAAAAATTTCGAGTTGGTTGCCTTTTTGGATACAGGCAGTGACACCGATAGTTTTAGCCAAATCAATCTTTCCACTTTTCGTCATTCTGCAGGGCCTGGCATTCGCTATGTCACTCCCGTAGGGCCCATTCGCCTGGATTATGGAATTATTCTCGATCGTACTCCTGGAGAAAATTTTGGCCGCATCCATTTTACATTTGGGTATTTCTTTTAATCTCATATAGACTTGTAAAAACCATGCAAACTTTTTTAAGAAAACTGATGCAATCGGTGGGAGCTGTCACAGAAAAGACGATTCACCGATTTCAAAAACAACAAGCCTCTCACTCTTTTCATTCTGTAAATTCTCCTGAAAAAACAACTGAAATTCCCATTGCTGAAATGCGACTTCGAAAAATACTTGAAGCCGTTGAAAGCCAGGAAGTGCGCTCTCTTATTCCTTCTTTATCGGGCAAAAAAGTTTTGCATGCCTCTGAAACGGGGACCACACAATGGGAAGCCCTGGAAGAAAAAGGAGCTCAAAGCATTGTAAATTTCGATGTCAATGTACTAGGTCATTTATCCATCCCCCCTCATGAGAAAATTCCCGCAACCGTGAAAGGTCATCTGGAAGCGGCTCCCTTTCGTGACGATAGCTTTGACTTTCTTCTTTGTTTCTCCTCCACCACCCAAGAACATTCCCTGGAGTGGATGAAAGAGATTGCCCGTCTCTTAAAAGATGGATCCCGGGTGGTGATTTCTTTTTTGCATCCTTATTTCGAGCATCAATTAAATCTGAAACCAGGATTTTTTCACGAAATCAGCCAATATTTCATGTCACTCCGAAAAGCAGGAATCTATGTGGAAGAAATCAGGGAAGTAAAAGCCGACCCCCGTTTTCGCTCTTTGCTTTCTGGTTCTGCCAAATATGAAAAAGAATTTTCTCAAATTGAAGGAATCCCTCTCATTGTTTTTTTTAGGGGAGTTCGACTCAAACGCAGATAAATTTTAACCCTGAACACACATGCTCCCTCCAGAAGAAAAATTAAAAGAACTCAAAATTCAACTGACAGACCCTGCTTCTGCAGAAGGCGCTTATTTGCCCTGTGTGCGCACAGGAAATCTTTTGTTTATCAGTGGTCAACTCCCCAAGATAGGCCCACAACTCGCCTTCAAAGGAAAATTGGGAAAAGAAATGAATTTGGATAATGGCCAGCGTGCTGCAAAACAGGCACTCGCCAATGCTCTTTCTGTCGCAAAATGGGAATTGGGTTCTCTGGATCGTGTCAAACGTGTCGTGCGCCTCACCGGCTACATCAATAGCGCTCCAGGATTTACAGACCAAGTCAAAGTGATGGATGCCGCCAGCGAACTTTTGGGTGAAATTTTTGGGGAAGTAGGCAAACACAGCCGCGTCACGGTAGGAGTCAGCGAGCTTCCTCTTTCTGCCACGGTCGAAATCGATCTCATTTTAGAAGTAAAATAGACCTGTTGATGTCTCTCTTTTCAAAAAGATAATCAATTTTTCTGGCGAGTAAAGTAATGTGAAAGGGTTTGGTCTCAAAGTCATCGGCTCCCACTTCAAAACATTTTCTTCGGTCTATCTGGGCATCTTTGGCAGAAAGAATGAGCACCATCACGTCTTTCATCAAAGAATCTTCTTTCACTTTTTTACAAACCTCAAGCCCACTCATCCCCGGCATCATGAGATCTAAAATCAATAACTCAGGTCGGTTTTCTTTCACTTTATTCAAGGCCTCGGGACCATCCACGGCAGCTTCTATCTGGTATTTCTCTCCGTCTAAAAGCCTTGAAATAATTTTATAAATTTGAGGGTCATCATCGACCACTAGTATTTTTCTTTTCATAATGAGAAACACCTAACGCATCGCATTAAAATGCGCTTGACAGTTCAATTCTAGCGGTGTTACCCACACATGCCTTATTTTTGAGCGTGAATCAATTTTTTTATCTTTAGCATAATTAAAAGAAATTATTGGCTCTTGAGTCAAAAGTTGATATTCTAATGAAGATTTAAGCAAATTGAGTCATTTGATTAATTTCTTGACATATAACTATATATAATTTAATTAAATTATAATATAAATTTACACTCTTTCTCTTATAATAAAGGGTGTCGTTTATTAAATAATTAAAAATTTATTTTTTTTTAAATTTTGAGTTTTTAATCTCAAAAACAAACAAAGGAGAGGAAACATGAAAAAACACAAACTATGGGCTTTAGTGGCCGTCGCTGCTCTCCTGGGCGCTGGCACACTACAAGCTGCAGAAAAAAAGAGTGCCGCAGGGGGCTTGGAGCTCAGCGGTAACGTGGATGTTGTCACGGGATTTCAGTATGACAACGCCAATTCTCTACAGTTGGGATACGGCCAGACTACTGCGGCCGGAGCTCTTACTCCCAACGTAGTAAACGATGCCGACAACGTAGGAGTCGGTGAAGGACAACTCGGTGATTTAAGAGGCAAAGGTGCTCCCAGTCATAAGACCTTCAACTTCTACATCGATCAAGTCGAACTCGATATCAACAAAACCTTCGGTGAAAATATCCGAATCCGCGCAGATCTTGACTTCGGTCGTGGACTCTCCGGTTCGCTTCGCACCACGGGCTTGGGTTCAAACTTCTTGCTCGAACAAGGATATGTCACGGCGAATATCCCCATCGGCAATGGTTTGGAATTCTTGATCGGGCGTTTCAATACTCCCATCGGTCTTGAAGCCGTAGACAGAGCGGACAACATCGCTCTTTCTTACACCAACATCTATCGCTGGTTACGTCCTCACAATACTACTGGTGCCAAGATCTATTATGCCTTCAATGATCTTTTTGATTGGCATGTGTATGCGGTCAACAACCTTTATGATTCTATTGGAAGCGTGACCGGTGCGGCCATTGCTCCTCTCAATCAAACCACCAATGATACTGCGGTTCCTTCTTGGGGAACTCGTTTTGGTTTCACTTGGGGTGAAAAAGGTAAAGAAAACGTCGTGGGTCTCTCTTATGCCGGTGGGCCTGAAGGCATTGCGAACAACATCACAGTAGCGGGTGTAAATTTCGCTGCGACTTCAAAAACCCACTTCACTCAAATGGCTGACTTGGATTTCTCTTTCCACGTCACTGATTCTTTCATCATTGCCGGTGAAGGCATTATCCGCATGGATGCCGCCAATGGGGGCCTCGGAGCTTGTACAACCTCTGCTCCTACAAATTGTAAAGCTTTCGCAGGTGACCTGCTCTTTGCTTACAATTTTAATGAGACTTGGGGCATGTATTTCCGCTATGAATACTTTGCAGATCGTCAAGGCAACTACACCTTGGCCTATGCCAAAGTTGCAAACCTCGCAGCGGGGGGTGGTGCAGTAGCAGCCAACTATCAAATGCATGACTTCTCTTTAGGTACTACTTATCAAATTACGGATGGCGCCAAGATGACAGCAGAATACCGTTTTGATTTGGGTGTTCCTGTTGCTGGTGGCAAACCTCAAAACCAAGCTTTCGCGCTTGAGTTTGCTTACAACTTCTAATCGAATTTAATTTCGATTGTAAAAACCCCGTCCGCCTTAGGCAGACGGGGTTTTTTATTTTCTGATTTTTTTATTGGGATTCTGATTAAAATTTAATTGGCATAATCATGATTTATGTTTATAAAGAATTTCTCATCTATAAAATTTAAAGGGTTTTTAAAATTTTGAATTTTAATCTCAAAAACAAACAAAGGAGAGGAAACATGAAAAAACACAAACTATGGGCTTTAGTGGCCGTCGCTGCTCTCTTGGGCGCTGGCACACTACAAGCTGCAGAAAAAAAGAGTGCCGCAGGGGGCTTGGAGCTCAGCGGTAACGTGGATGTTGTCACGGGATTTCAGTATGACAACGCCAATTCACTCAGCTTGGGCTACGCAGGAACTGTCCCCAACGTTGTGAATGATGCGGATAACGTGGGAGTCGGTGAAGGACAACTGGGTGATTTAAGAGGAAGAGGGTTTCCCAGTCATAAAACCTTCAACTTCTACATAGATCAAGTCGAACTCGATATCAACAAAACCTTCGGTGAAAATATCCGCATCCGCGCAGATCTTGACTTCGGTCGTAATCTCTCCGGTTCATTTCGCACCACAGGCTTGGGTTCAAACTTCTTGCTCGAGCAAGGGTATGTCACGGCGAATATCCCCATCGGCAATGGTTTGGAATTCTTGATCGGGCGTTTCAACACTCCCATTGGTCTTGAAGCCGTAGACAGAGCAGACAACATCGCTCTTTCTTACACCAATATCTATCGTTTCTTACGTCCTCACAACACCACGGGTGCCAAGATCTATTATGCTTTCAATGATCTTTTTGATTGGCATGTGTATGCGGTCAACAACCTTTACGATTCCATTGGAAGCGTAACTGGTGCGGCCATTGCTCCTCTCAATCAAACCACCAATGATACTTCGGTTCCTTCTTGGGGAACTCGTTTCGGTTTCACTTGGGGTGAAAAAGGCAAAGAAAACGTCGTCGGTCTCTCTTATGCCGGTGGACCTGAAGGCATTGCAAACAACCTGACAGCAGCAGGGGTAAGTTTAGCAGTCAATTCGAAAACCCATTTTACTCAAATGGCCGACTTGGATTTCTCTTTCCATGTCACTGATTCTTTCATCATTGCCGGTGAAGGCATCGTCCGTATGGATGCCGCCAATGGTGGGCTCGGAACTTGCGTGACCTCTGCGACTACAAATTGTAAAGCTTTCGGAGGCGACATTCTTTTTGATTACAATTTCAACGAGACTTGGGGCATGTATGTCCGATATGAATATTTGGCAGATCGACAATCCAATTACACCTTGGGATTTGTCACACTCCCCGCAAATTTTCAATCTCATGATTTCTCTCTAGGGACCACTTATCAAATTACCGATGGGGCCAAAATGACAGCAGAGTATCGCTTTGATTTAAATTTACCTGCAGGAGGAATTGCCTCATCTCAAAACCAAGCTTTCGCGCTTGAGTTTGCTTATAACTTCTAATCGAATTTAACCTCGATTCTAAAAACCCCGTCCCGCATAAGCGGGACGGGGTTTTTTATTTTCTGCTTACCTAAAAAGCACTTGCTTAAAATTTAATCTGATTTTTTCATTTTCGTAACCTCTATTTATCTGATCTTAAATAATCCAAATTTGTAAACCCCTGTTTTTTATAATCTACTGATGCAGATTTCACTTGGCACACTCATTGCTTATCTGTATGAAAACTTTTTTGAAATTTCGCCCCTCACTTTAAGGGGAAAACTAATAAGGAAAGGAGTAGTTCAATGAAGAAATTATTATCTTTGGTAGTTGTATTATTTCTCGCAGCCTCCCAGACCTCTTGGGGTGCAGAATCAAAAGCGGGGGGCTTGGAACTCTCGGGGAATATCGATGTGGTCACCGGATTTCAATATGATGATTCCAATGCTCTAGGCACAGCGATTGGCGGTCAACTAGGTGAATTTCGTGGCGCCACAGCCCCCAGTAAAAAAACATTCAATTTTTATATCGACCAATTTGAGCTCGATATCAACAAAAGTTTCGGTGAAAATATCCGACTCCGAGCCGACCTCGACTTTGGTCGTCAGCTGTCAGGATCTACCCGAAATACAAACTCTGCAGGATATGCGGGGACTGTATTCCCCACTTCAGGTGGAGGTTTCACAGGTGCAGGAACTTCAAACTTCGAAATCGAGCAAGCTTATATTACCTTCAATGGTTTCGGGGCAGAATTTCTACTCGGTCGCTTCAATGCTCCCATTGGATACTATGTCGTTGATCGTAACGATAACCCCAGCATTTCCTTCTCCACCATCTTCAAATATTTAACTCCCACTAATGTCACCGGTGGAAAAGTTTATTACTCGTTTAACAATCTGATCGATTGGCATGTCTACCTCATGAACAATATCTCGGATTCTACCGCCTTTGGTTTTGGGCCCAACGCTTCGGGTTCTACTCCAAACCCTGGTGGAATTTCCGGCTCAGGCACTGCTTTTCAAGGTTATGGCCCCATTCCTTCTTGGGGAACACGCATCGGCTTTAACTGGGGAGATGAAGACAAGAAAAGTACAATCGGTATTTCTTATGTCGGTGGCCCCAACCGTTTTGGTTGTGGAGCAGGCGGTCTTGCTTATTGCAATTCAAACCTCACCAACATGGTGGATTTGGATCTTGCCATCAAGTTTACTCCCAAGTTCTTACTCGCCGCAGAAGGAATTTACCGACAAGACAATACCGATATTGTTGGGGGAGCTAATGATAAGGCCTTTGGTGCATTCTTTTTGACCAATTACGATTTCAATGAAAAATGGAGAGCTTATCTTCGCTTTGGTTTCCTCCAAGACAAAACTGGATTCTATACAGGGGGTGCTCTAGCTACTGTAGGAGGTGTGACCACATTAAACGGAGAAAACATCTATGACATCGCACTGGGCGCAGGTTATCAAATTACCGATGGAGCCAAGATGAAGGTGGAATATAGCCCTTCCATCTTTAACCCCAGAGTAGCGGGATTAAGCACCTCCCTCTCTCATGGTTTTGCACTCGAATTTGCTTATAACTTTTAGTCCCTCTTTCCTCTCCTTAAATAAAAAACCCGTTCCGCAATGCGGGACGGGTTTTTTTATTTCCTAGAGGCGTTTTATATATTAAGGAAAAGCTCATGACGTCTCTTTTTATTTCCTTCGAAGGAATTGAAGGCTGTGGGAAAAGTACCCAGATTCAACTTTTACACGAGGCCCTTTTGAAGCAAGGGAAAAAAGTTCTACTCACCCGGGAACCTGGTGGAACTTTACTGGGCGAACAAATCAGAAAAATATTGCTCGCTCGTGAAAACACCCAAATGACTTCGCTTTGCGAACTCTTTCTCTACGCGGCAGATCGTGCCCAGCATTGCGAAGAAGTGATTCTTCCGGCCCTGAAAAAAAACTTTATCGTTCTTTGTGACCGATTTTCAGATTCTACTCTCGCCTATCAGGTAGGGGGTCGCCAAATTCCATTAGACAAACTTCAACCCGTTCTGAATTTGGCCAACACAAAAATCAAACCCCACCTGACCTTTTTACTCGATTGCCCTGTAGAAACCGGATTAAACCGGGCCAAAAATCGTGGCCAAATTAAAAAAGACCAAGAAGACCGCTTTGAACAACTCGAGCTCGACTTTCACAAACGTGTACGAGAATATTATTTGAAAATTTCCAGGGAAGAAAAAGACAGAATCGTGGTGATGGATGGAACTCGAGAGATAAAAGAAATTCAAAAAGAAATTTTTAAAAAATTGGAATCCTACTTACAAAAATGAAAATCATCGGCCATTCCCAAACTATTCATTCCCTGCAAAAGCTGGCAAATAGTTCCCAAATCCCCCATGCCCTTATCTTTACAGGCCCTGCTGGTATTGGGAAAAAACAGGTCGCCTTACATCTGGCTCAAACCCTTTTTTGTCTTCAAGATTCAAAACCTTGTGGAAACTGTGTGGCTTGCCTGAAAATAGAAAAGTGTAATCATCCCGATTTATTTTTCATCAACCCTGAAAATGATCTGATTAAAATCGAAGTCATTCGTACTTTAAAAGAATCTTTGGCCTTTAAGCCTTTTGAAGCCCCCAGAAAAGTGGCCATCATCGCAGATGCCCATTGTTTGAATGTTGCCGCCTCTAATGCGCTTCTTAAAACTCTTGAAGAGCCTCCTTCCCAGACTCTTTTGATCTTGACCACTTCTACTCCCCACCGACTTCTCAAAACCATTCTCTCCCGATGCCAAAAGTTTTATTTTTCTCCTCTCTCTGTGGATGAAGTTTCGGAAGTCCTGCGTAAGCAAGGCAAAAACCTTGATTCCCAAATGATCCACTATGCCCAAGGCTCTCCCGGAATGGCTCTCTCTCTCTCGAATGAAGCTTTCGAAATTTTGAATCAATCGATTTTACCGGCCTTGAATCAGCAGCCCAAAGATCTCATCAAACTATTTTCAATTGCAGAAGAAATTGCTTCGGATGAAGATTTGCATCGACCTCTTTTACACCTGCTACGGATGACTTACCGGGACAAGTTTGTACAGGAAGCTCCCCTGGAAAATCTGAAAAAATTTGAAGCGATTGAAGAAACAGAGCGGGCCTTGAATCAATATGCAAATCCCTTGTTGACCTTTGAAAATCTGTTTCTTAATTTGTCCCTCTCATGAAAACTTTCTACCTCACCACCGCTATCGACTACGTCAACTCTCTTCCCCACATCGGCACGGCCTATGAAAAAATCGGGGCGGATGTACTCACGCGATTTATGCGGATGGAAGGGTATGCAGTCCATTTTCAGATGGGAAATGACGAGCACTCGGCAAACGTACAAAAATCAGCCATTGCCGCTGGCTTGGACCCCAAAATTTACTGTGATCAGATGCGTGAAAAATTTACCGACATTTGGAAAAAACTTTATATCAGTCATGATGATTTTATTCAGACCAGCGAAGCTCGTCATCATGCCAGTGCCAAAAAATTTTTTGAGACTGTTTATCAAACAGGGGATATATATGAAGGAGAATACGAAGGCTGGTATTGTGAATCTTGCGAAGCTTTTTATACTGAAAAAGATTTAACGGAGGGACTCTGCCCCAATCACAAACAAAAACCCAAATGGCTCAAGGAAAAAAATTTCTTTTTCAAGCTCTCAAAATATCGTGATAAACTGATTGCCCACATGGAGTCTCATCCCGCTTTTATTTTGCCGGAAATTCGTCGCAATGAAATTTTAAGTCTTCTTAAAAAAGAAGGGCTTCAGGATATCTCCATTTCTCGTTCCACTTTTACCTGGGGAATTCCTGTGCCCGCAAAACCTGAACATGTGATTTATGTCTGGTTTGACGCGCTTATCAATTACCTCACTGCCATCGGTTATGGATCGGATGAAAAAAAATTCAAGAAATGGTGGCCCGCTCAAGTGCATATCATTGGAAAAGATATCACCCGCTTTCACTGCGTGATCTGGCCTGCAATGCTCATGAGTGCTGGGCTTGCTCTTCCCGAAACCGTGTTTGGGCATGGCTTTGTGTATCTCAAGGGCGAAAAAATGAGCAAAACTTTGGGCAATGTCGTTACCCCTTTGGATATTATTGATAAATTTGACGCGGATGTACTCCGTTATTACCTTTTGCGTGGATCAAGCTTTGGTTCGGATGGAAATTTTACCTGGGATGAATTCATCACCCGCTACAACAGTGATCTTGCCAACGACATTGGAAACTTGCTGAGTCGCACCTTGGGCATGGCCAAAAAATATTTTGAAGGAAAAGTGGAAAAAGGAGAAACAGGCGAAGGGGATGACCTTTTGAAACAAAAAGCCTTGGAACTTGGAAAAAAAATTCGTGAAAATTTAGATTACAAACAAGGCGATCTGGAATTTCACCAAGCCCTTGCCTCTATTTGGGAGCTGATTGCGGCTTGTGATAAATACATTGATTCCACAGCCCCGTGGACCCTGAAAAAAAATAATCAAACGCAGCGCCTGAGCCAAGTTCTTCATCATCTCGTCAATTGTTTGCGGATCATTGCCCTATGGCTCACTCCCTTTATGCCTCACACGAGCGAACGCATTTTTGCCCAACTGAAACTAAAACCTTATGCAAAATTTTCTGAAGGTGAATCTTGGGAGTCAATGCCCCAATCTCATCAGCTGGGAGAGGCTTCGCCTTTGTTTCCGAGGATAGAGACAAAAGTGATCTAAAATCGGGCAGGCGCAGCCTGTTTTTGAAATCCATGTCGATGGATGGGGACTTCGCTATTACTGGATTCTACCACATCAATCACATGCCCCGTTTGATCTTCCCACTTGCGCAGGGCTTTTTCCAAAAGCGGTTGATTCATCGACCAAAGGCCCTGTTCTTCGCCTTCCAAAAGAGTGGCAGAAAAAAGAGAGTAGGTAATGGAAAAGGATTCAAATCCGGATTCATCGGGTCCTCCCCAAACCAAAAAAGTGCAGGGTTCCTGAATTTGCAGTCTTATCGGTTTGTCAGGATCATGTTTTGTTCGAAGAAATCCCACAATATTGAGATTTAACCGGATACACCACAGGGGTTCTTTCAAATTTTTCATGATGAGCATGAGCTCGTCTAAAAAAGTTTGTTGATCGAGTTTTTGTTTCTGAATGTGTTGCGTCGCGTTGTAGGTAATGACTTCCAAATTATCAGGGACGACCAAGCCAAAAAAAGCCCGGAGAAAATTAAAGACCTGCTCAAAAAACCATACATTCGTTTCTTCGGAAGTCATGCGGGTAAAATTGATATTGGAATTAAACCCCCAAGCCCCGACCACTCTCTGGAGCTGGGCATTTTCCATGAAATAATCATCGAGGTTTTTGAGCATAGGCTTTAAAAGAACTACCTCTAGTAAAAGATGAATTCAAACGAAAAGAAATTGTAGGGGCGGACTCTTCTACTTGGAAAATCCAGAGAGGGAAGACATTTGCAAATAACGAGAGGGAGCGATGCCCATGTATAAAGTAGAAACCACACAGAACAAAATCACCCCAGCAAGGGCCCACTTGATAACAGGAGATCCAGGCGCAGGCTGTGCCGATTTTCCAAAATACATGTTCACAATCACCCGAAGATAATAATAAGCAGAAACTGCACTCATGAGGACTCCCACAATCACAAGTCCATAAAGTCCCTGTTGAATGGCTTCACGGAAAATAAAAAACTTTCCCGCAAAGCCCACGGTGGGGGGAATTCCCGTAAGCGCCAGCATAAAGATCGTCATCGCAGCGGCCATTTTGGGGGAGCGGCTGGCAAGGCCCAAATAATGGGAATATTCGGCGTTGTCATCCGCCTCACTGGCCACTGCAGAAGCCACCGCAAAAGCTCCAACCGTGATGACGGCGTAAGCAAAAAGGTAAAATAAAGGAGCGCCCAGGGATTCAGGATGAAAACGTCCATCCGCATAAGTGGCACTCACTCCCACCAAAATATAACCTGCATGAGCGATGGAGGAATAAGCCAACATGCGTTTGATATTGGTTTGATAGAGGGCCACCAAATTTCCCACGATCATTGTGGCAATACTTAAACCTTGTAATAAATCAAAGAGAGGAAGAGACGAAAACGGAATCAAGGGAAACAAAAACCGTAAAAAAGCCCCAAAGGCCGTGGCCTTCACGGCCGTCGACATAAAACCGGTTACCGAAACAGGAGCCCCTTCGTAAACATCCGGAGTCCAAAAATGAAAAGGAACGGCAGAAATTTTGAAAGTAAAAGCCACTAAAATGAGTAAAGCCCCAATCTCAAAAAGATGAATTTTTTCTGCGGGGATGAGAGCAAGAGAAATCTTGCTCAAGTCTAAAGTTCCGGTAGCACCATAAATCAGTGCCGACCCATATAAAAAGACACCGGCTACCAAAGCCCCTAAAATAAAGTATTTCATGGCCCCTTCGTTGGATCTCAAATCACGACGCTTGATCCCCACCAATACATAAATGGCCAAACTCATGGTCTCGAGAGCCAAAAAGAAAAGAATCAAATGTGTGGTGGAAACCATGAGCAACATTCCGGAGAGAGCAAAAAGAGTGAGGGAATAAATTTCGGGATAATCTATTTTTTGCTTTTTGAAATATTCGTAATGATTGAGACACGTGAGAAAACCAATCAAAAGAATGATGGAATAAAGATAAAAAGCAAAAGGATCCAACTGAAGCATGTTGGGGCTCCCTACAAACTTGAGTTTCCAAAGACAAAGACTCACCGCAAAAGAAAGACCAATCCCCAAAAGAGAAAAAAGAAGCAGGCCCAAGTGAGAACCTTTTTTTGTAAAAAGTCCCGCGGCCATGACGAGCAAAGCAAAGCCCACCAACAGAAGGATGGGGAAACTACCGAAAAAAAACAAAGACCACGATGTCATCATCTTTTCACCTGTTCAATAAACGCACTCACCGAAACCCCCATCTTGTTAAAAAAAGGTTTGGGATAAAGCCCCATCCAAAAAATCATGAGAATGAATGGAGCCAACACACACACTTCTTTCAAACCCAAATCTTTCAGGGAACGATTTTCTTCATGCGTGAGTGGCCCCCAAAAAACGCGTTGAAACATCCAAAGCATGTAAACTGCTGCCAAAATCACTCCACTCGCTGCAATGCCAGAAGCAATCGGCATCATACGGAAAGATCCCAACAAAATCAGGAATTCCCCCACGAAACCATTGGTGCCAGGAAGTCCGATAGAAGAAAGAGTGACGATGAGAAAGAAAATCGTATAGAGAGGCATGACTTTCGCCAAACCTCCAAAATCGGCGATGAGCCGAGTATGACGACGATCATAAATCATTCCGACCAGCAGAAATAGGGCCCCCGTGGAAATCCCGTGATTTAACATTTGATAAACGGCGCCCTCCACCGCTTGGGGGGTTAAAGCCATGAGCCCCAACATCACAAAACCCAAATGAGAAACCGAAGAATAAGCGACCAACTTTTTCAAATCCGGCTGCACCATGCTCACCAAGGCTCCGTAGACAATACCGATGACGGAAAGGGTCACAATCACTGGCTGAGCTTGAATCAAGGCCTGTGGGAAAAGAGGCATTGCAAAACGCATAAAACCATAAGTGCCCATTTTTAAGAGGATGCCTGCCAAAATCACCGACCCTGCCGTAGGTGCCTCCACATGGGCATCGGGTAACCAGGTGTGAAAGGGAAACAGCGGGACCTTGATTGCAAACGAAAGCGCAAAAGCAGAAAAAAGAATGAGTTGAAGAGTGGGAGCGAGTTGTAGTTTTTGAATCCAATCGGAATAATCAAAACTTTGCCCGGCCTGAAAATAAAGAATCACAATGGCCGCCAGCATCAAAACCGATCCAATCATCGTATAGATAAAAAATTTGAGGGCGGCGTAAATTTTTCTTTGGCCTCCCCAGATCCCGATCAAAAAATACATGGGGATGAGCATGGCTTCCCAAAAAACGTAGAAAAGAAAAAGATCCAGGGCGGCAAAGGTGCCCACCATGGCGGTTTCTAAAAAGAGGAGGAAAAAATAATATTCTTTTTCTCGCCGGGTAACCGAATTAAAAGAAAACAAAATTGCCAGAGGCGTTGTAAAAGTGGTGAGCAAAATCAAAAGCAGGCTGATGCCGTCAATCCCGATCTTGTAATTCACATTCCAGGCGGAAATCCAGGGGAGAGACTCTACAAAAGCAAAACCTGTGGAAGGCGAGTACAGAAAATAAAGCTTTAATGAAATGACGAAATTGAGAAGAGAAAAAATAAATGCGGTCACACGAATGCCGCGAATAAATTTTGAAGGGATCAAGAGGAGCAGCAAGGATCCGATCAAGGGAAGAAAAATAATAATGGAAAGAAGATGATTCATTTAAAAACCCAAACGAGTAAGCCCACCATCGCAATTAAAAAATACAGCGCATAACTATTCACCATCCCATTTTGAAACTTGCCGGCCATCTGTCCAAAAAACTCACTGGTCTTGGCAGAACCGTTCACCAAGAGTCCATCGATCAAACCGGTATCGACTCCCTTCCATAAAACTTTTTGAGAAATCCATTGAAGAGGACGAACGATCAGGGCTTCGTAAATTTCATCCACATAATATTTATTAAAAAGAAGTTGATAAGTTCTTTTGCAAGAGTTCGCAAGGTTTTGAACAATACCGGGCTTCTTTGTATAAATAACCAGGGCCAAGCTTGCACAAAGCACTGCCCAGCCCACACTTGAAGCCGCAAATAATCTTTCCAGCGATTCCGATTCTTCTCCATGAAGAAGAGGTGTACCGCCCTCCAAGCCCAGCCAATGGTGAATCCAATTATGGCCCCCCAAAGCGAGGGGAACTCCCAAAGCTCCACCCACTAGTGCAAGCAAGGCGAGGAGAATGAGAGGAATTGTCATGGAAGGAGGCGACTCATGCAGATGTTCTTGCGTGTGATGATCCATGCGAGGCTTCCCCAAAAAGGTCAGCGCCACTAACCTAAACATATAAAAAGCAGTGATTCCCGCAGCGATAAACCCCATCGCCCACAGACAAACATAACCACGTGAATACGCCTGCCAAAGAATTTCATCCTTACTAAAAAATCCGGCAAAGGGGGGGATACCGGCAATCGCGAGAGTGGAAATTAAAAAAGTGATAAAAGTAATGGGCATCCACTTTTTCAGCTGGCCCATTTTGAAAATATCTTGTTCGCCGTGCATCGCATGAATCACCGAACCCGAGCCCAAAAAAAGACAGGCCTTGAAAAAAGCATGCGTCATCAAATGAAAAACTCCTGCAGCATTGGCACCTATCCCCACACCCAAAAACATGTAACCCAGTTGAGAAACGGTGGAATACGCCAAAACTTTTTTGATGTCGCGCTGAACGAGGCCTATCGTGGCTGCGAAAAGTGCTGTTGCAGCACCTATGCTGGCCACCACTTCCCGAGAGATCGGGGCAAGATCATAAAGAAAAGAAAGTCGCGCGACCATATAGACACCGGCCGTGACCATCGTTGCGGCATGGATTAAGGCGGAGACCGGAGTAGGGCCAGCCATCGCATCCGGTAACCAGACATAAAGAGGAATCTGAGCGGATTTTCCCATGGCTCCCACAAAAAGTAATAAAGTAATGGCTGTGGCGGCGGGAGCCAAAAAGTCTTTGTACTTTTCAAGAGTTGAAAAACTGAGGATGCCCGCCTCTGCCGCTTCAGGAATCGGCAACAAATAAGTCGCAATCAAAAAAATCCCGAGCAAAAAACCAAAGTCCCCAATACGATTGACCACAAAAGCTTTTTTGCCTGCCGAAGCTTTCTCAGGATCTTCAAACCAAAATCCAATGAGCAAATAACTGCAAAGCCCCACGCCTTCCCATCCAATAAAGAGGACTAAAAGGTTGTCTCCCAAAATCAAAAGCAACATCGAAAACAGAAAAAGATTGAGATAGGCAAAGTAACGGGCATAGCCCTGATCCCCCTTCATGTAACCCATGGAATAAAGATGAATGAGAGAACCCACCCCCGTGACGATTAAAGCCATGAGAGCGGAAAGGCGATCCATGCGAAAAGCAAAATCCACTTTGAAAGCACCCGAGGCCATCCATTGAAATAAAGTTTCAATGCGTGGCTCTGAAACTTCATGAAATAAATAAGGCCACACGGCGAGCACGACAAAAGCAAAAGAGGCAAAAGGGAAAAGGATTCCGAAAAAACTGACCGTTTTTTCGCAAGGCTTTTTCTTTGAGTAAGCGCAATGAGAGGCAATGGCGCCATTGATGAGGGCCCCGAGTAAAGGAAGAAGTGGAATAAAATAGAGAGGAAATTTTTCCATATCAATTCTTCATCAAATTCAGTTCATCCACTTTCACCGTTCCGCGATTTCTAAAAATGGCGATCACGATGGCAAGGCCCACCGCAGCTTCTGCGGCGGCGACGGCGATGACGAAAAAAGCGGCCACTTGGCCTTCCAAAGAATTTTGCTCTCGCGCAAAGGCCAAAAAGGCGACATTGGCTGCATTGAGTAATAATTCGACGGACATAAAAATAATGAGCACATTGCGTCGAACGACCAAACCGGCAATGCCAATCGAAAATAAAATCGCGGAAAGAATGAGATAATGATTGAGAGTCACCATGTTATAAATCCTTTTTCGCCAGCACAACCCCACCGATCAAAGCCACCACGAGCAAGATCGATACATATTCAAAAGGAAACCAATACTCCGTAAACAGAATTTGCCCCACCGCTTTTACTGTTCCAAAGTTGGGATCCACTATTCCAAAACCGGAAGAGAGCGGTTTCAAAATTAAAACCAGTACCCCCAGAAATAAACCCAAGAATAAAACCAAAGTCCCCTTAAACAAAAAACTCGCGCGCCGTTCAGTGAGTTCTTCTTTTTGCAAGTTCAGCAACATGATCACAAAAATAAAAAGGACCATAATCGCCCCGGCATACACGAGGATTTGAATGACGGCGATGAAATGCGCAGAGAGCATGGCGTAGAGAGCCGCAATCGCAAAAAAGGAAATCACGAGCGAAAAAGCGGAAGAAATGGGATTTTTAAAAACAACCACACCCAAAGCGGTGACAACGGCAAGAGTGGCAAAGATGTAGAAGAAGATCAGTTCCATATTTTTAAAATACCAACAACACTACTCCCGTCACCATAATATTCACGAGCGAAAGCGGCAGCATTTTTTTCCACCCGAGATTCATGAGTTGATCGTAACGAAATCGGGGCAGAGTCCAACGCACCCAAATAAAAACCCAACAGAAAAATAATATTTTTACCAAAAAGGTGGCGGCTTGAAGCGCTGCCGTTACAATCACGGCTGCTTTTTCTGCTAGCACGAGTGGCCAAACATAAATAAGAGCAGCCCCCAATACCAAACCTATGCCCAAAGCCCCTACTCCCAAAATCACGGGTTCCCAGTCGCGTCTGTCGCCCCATTTTTTATTTTTAATATTGGCTTTTCCTCTCAGAAAAAACCCCACTGAAGCCAGCAAGTGAAATCCAGCTCCCCCTGCCAATACTATTTTGAGAGCCTCAGTCGCATGAGTTCGCAAAAATTCGGTGGAAAGGAAAGGAACCTGCCATCCCCCAAAAAACAGGGAAGCCATCACGGCAGAAGCAATAATCATATTGGTATATTCCGCCATAAAAAAGAGGGCGAACTTCATCGAGCTGTATTCTACGTGATAACCTGCGACGAGTTCCGACTCTCCTTCAGGTAAGTCAAAGGGCAAGCGATTGGTCTCGGCAAACATCGCGATCATGAACATCAGGCAGGCCAGAGGTTGGCGGACAAAATTCCATTTCCAAACTGCTGCACTTTGATCGGCCACAATCTGGGAGATTTCCAGAGAACCTGCCATCATGAGCACACTGATGACTGAAAGGGAAAGGACAATTTCGTAACTGATCATCTGGGCCGAAGAGCGCAAGCCACCGAGAAGAGAATATTTATTGTCAGAACTCCAACCTGCCAGCATCACGCCGTAAATGCCCAGAGAAGCGATGGCAAAAATGTAGAGAAGCCCGGCGTTAAGATCAGCCGCTTGAAGGGTAATGAAATTGCCATTCCAGGGGACAGGGGCTGCAAAAGGCAGCACCGCAAAGGTGACACAGGCCACGCTCATGGTCGTAAAGGGCGCCAAGAAATAAAAAAAACGATTCACACGGGTAGGAACAATATCTTCTTTCATGAGGAGCTTGATGACATCCGTCAACGAATGAACCAGCCCTCCCAAACGAATGATCCCAAAAAGGGCTGCGCGATTGGGCCCACGCCGATCTTGAATATAAGCGGAGCCTTTGCGCTCCAGCCAAATGAGTAAAGGAATAATGTTGAGGATGATAAAAAAAGGAACAATGATTTTGGCAAGAATGAGTAACAAAATATTCCTCAATGTTTTTATTTTTTGTCTCCCCTGCGAAAGCAGGGGCCCCTTGAATCAGTGAGATTCCTGCTTTCGCAGGAATGACAAATCAAATTATTTTTCCAAATGAACCCAAATCCGAATAAGACAATCCAAAACCTTCTTTTAAAAAATCTTCCGGCTTATTGACTTCCCACTTCTTTTCCAGTCCTTGTGCGATCTCTTTCAACCAACTCCAGGCCGGACGCATTTGCCCACGTGGCTTAAGGCCCGGAGAAAACTTTTGGACTCTTCCCTCAAAATTGGTGAAACTTCCTTCTTCTTCAGCAAAAGTAGTGGTCGGTAAAATAAAATCTGCCCTTTCAGTAGTTTCATTGCGATGAGAGGCCAGCACGATGGTTAAAGTGGGTTCTTGGGAAAATATTTTTTTGCGATCGGATTCGGAAAGCTCTCCCAAAATAAATACGATATTGGGGGCAAAATCCCCCCTGCCCCCCTTTATTAAAGGGGGGTTTAGGGGGGATTTAAAACCAAGCTGGTCTACTCCAAAAGTGTTGGGATTTTTATCCGCCTTGATTAAAAAATCATCTTCACCGGCATGGGGAACTTCTTTTTTGGAAAAGAAAAAAGAAGCTTTGGAATTTAATTCCAAAGCAAACTTTTTTAAGGCGTAATTATTTTCATTGGAACTTTGAGCATTCCCCATAGCCATCAAATTTTCCGTGCCCAACTTCTGAAGAGCTTGAACAATGCCTTGGATAGCTTGATCCGAAGAAATCATCTCAAACAAATCGACATTACTTTTTTCAACATGCAGCAAACGATTCTCCGCATTGATTTCTTTGTAGCTCAGACGACCTGCATCACAAAGCCAGCATTCATTGACGGAGTCATTTTGACGCGGCAAATAACGGTAAACTTTTCCTTCATGCGACTGCATTTGAATATTGCAAGCCCGGGAACAACCGGTACAAATAGAGGCCGCTGATTTTAAAAACCACACCCGTTTTTTAAAACGAAAATCTTCGCTCGTTAAAGCCCCCACCGGACAAATATCCACCGTGTTCATGGAATACGGATTATTGAGCTGCTTGCCGGGAAAAGGCCGCAGCTCCACATGATCCCCTCGTTCAATAAAACCCAGCTCCGAGGTTTTGGTAATTTCATCGCAAAAACGCACACAGCGGGAACACATGATGCAGCGCTCGTCATCCAGCACCACTTGCGGGCCCAAAGGCACACGTTTGGGTTTGTGAACTTTTTCTTCCTCAAATTGGGAGCCTTTGACGGATTCGGAAAGATAATAATTTTGTAATTTACATTCACCCGCCTGATCACAGACCGGGCAATCGATGGGATGATTGACCAAAATAAATTCCAAGACATTCTTGCGCCATTTTTTGGCATTTTCAGATTGGGTTTTGACGACCATTCCTTCCGTCGCCACCAAATTGCAGGAAATTTGCGGCTTGGGAAATTTTTCAACTTCAACAAGACACATGCGGCAATTGCCCGCAACCGTGAGTTTGGGATGATAACAAAAATGGGGAATCTCTACTCCGAGCTTGCGCGCAGCCTCAATCACCAGGGTGCCTGGCTCAACCGTAATTTGTTTATCATCAATCGTCAAAGTAGGCATACATCTCACCTGTAGGGGCGAATCTTGTATTCGCCCACAATTGAGGGCGATCACAAGGATCGCCCCTACATTTTCAATTTCTAAATGGACATTTTCCTAATTTAATATGTTCCTCAAACTCCCCCCGAAATCGTTTTAAAAAACTTTGAATCGGCATCGCCAGAGCATCTGACAAAACACAAACGGTTTTTCCCATCATGTTATCGGCGATATCCAAAAGCACCTGCAAGTCCTGGGTGCTGCCCTCTCCTTTTTCCAGACGTTCCAAAATTTTTCGGGCCCAGCCCGTGCCTTCGCGACAAGGGGAACACTGTCCGCAAGATTCATGCGCATAAAAATGCGCGAGGTTGAGCAAACTTTTTACCATGCAGGTGGTTTCATCCATCACAATGACACCGCCCGATCCCAACATCGAGCCTTTGGAGGCCAGCGATTCATAATCCATATTCACTTCTTCTGCTTCCTCACGGGTGAGGATCGGAACCGAAGAGCCTCCCGGAATCACCGCCTTCAAGGCCTTGCCGTTTCTCATTCCCCCACAGTCTTCATAAATCAGTTTTTTAAGGGGATAACCCAAAGGGATTTCATAGTTGCCTGGTTTTTTCACATGACCTGAAACCGAAAAAAGTTTGGTGCCCGGGCTTTTTTCGGTGCCCCACTGACGATACGCAGAGGCTCCCTTTTCGAGGATATAAGGAAGAGCGGCGAGAGTTTCCACATTATTGATGACTGTGGGAGAAGCGAAAAGACCGACGATTGCGGGGAAAGGGGGTTTGATGCGGGGATAACCGCGTTTGCCTTCCAAAGATTCCAACAAGGCCGTTTCTTCTCCACAAATATAGGCGCCCGCCCCACGATGCACATAAATTTCAAGATCCACACCGCTGCCCTGAATATTTTTTCCGAGATAACCCGCCTGATAGGCTTCTTGCAGAGCTGCTTCCATGCGCTGAATCGGCGCCGTAAATTCGCCGCGGATATAACAATAAGCGGTTTTAGCGCCAATGGCGTAACAGCAAATGATGGCCCCTTCAATCAGTTGATGGGGATTAAGCTCCATAATATAGCGATCTTTAAAAGTACCCGGTTCGCTTTCATCGGCATTGATACAAAGATATTTGGGCTTGGAAGAATCTTTCGGAATAAATCCCCATTTCATTCCCGTCGGAAAACCCGCTCCCCCGCGACCTCGCAGGCCGGATTTCTTCACTTCTTCAATGACCTCGTCGGGTTTCATTTTGAAAAGTTTTTTAAGCGTCTGATAGCCGCCGGTGGATTCATATACTTTCAGGGTATGGGAATCTTTGAGGGACCAGTTTTGAGTTAATATTTTTTCCATGAAACTAATCTTTCAACCTTTTAGTCCAATACCTTGGTTTTCTTTTTAAGTGCATGACAGCGATAATGACAATTTCATCTGGATCCACCCGATAAATAATTGAATAGGGAAAACGTCTCACCAGAACTTTTCTAATCTGACTTTCTACAATCATGCCAATGGCATGATAACTTTTTATAAATGAAATCGCGTGTCGTACTTCTTCTAAAAAACTGACTCCCAACGCTGACAACTGTTGATTATAAAATTCAATCCCCTCTGATAATTCCAATTCTGCTTCTGGTAAAAAAATGGTTTTCATTTATTTCTCAATTTTCGTTCCATATTTCTAAAAACTATTTCGGCAGGCATTGCTTTTGTCTTTCCTGCTTTATAGTTTTGATATCTCCTCTCTGCTTCTCCAAACCATGCCTGTTCGAAATCTTCTTCTTCCTCAAGACTTACAATAAGATGCTCTGCCAAAACTGCTCTTTCTTTTTTAGAAAGTTTCAAGGCCTCTTTTTCAAGTTGTTTAACTTTGGAAGTCATGGTTTTTCTCCTTTCAGGAAAGTTTCTTTAAAATCTCATCCAACTTCTCCGGCGTCAGGTTTTCATGATAATCTTCATTGATCTGGGCCATAGGCGCCGTACCACAAGAGCCCAGACATTCCACTTCGGTTAAACTAAAACGTCCGTCGGCAGAGACTTCTCCCAATCCAATCCCCAGTTTCTTTTTCAGGTGATGGACAATTTCTTCTTTTCCACAAAGTTCACAAGATAAAGTGCGACAGACCTGAAAATGATATTTCCCCACCGGTTTTTGGTGGAACATCGTGTAGAAAGTGACGACCTCATAAACCTTCACCGGAGGCAACTCCAAAAGTTTTGCCACATATTCCATCACTTCTTTGGAGATCCAACCCCACTGCTTTTGCGCAAGCCACAAGGTAGGCAGCATGGCCGCTCGTTTGGTGGGATAGCGTTTTAGCAATGCTTCAAACTGTTTTTTATTTTCGGGCGTAAATTCTAACATTATCTATCCAACTCCCCGGCAATAATATTAATCGACCCCAACACCGCAACCGCATCGGCAATCATGCGGCCCTGCACCATTTTGGGATACGCCGCATAAAGGGGAAAACAAGGCGGCCGGCATTTCACGCGATACGGGTGTGTGCCTCCATCACTCACAATATAAAAACCCAACTCTCCATTGGCGGCTTCCGTGGCACTATAAACCTCACCCGGCGGCGGTTTTACGCCTTCATAAATGAGTTTGAAATGATTCATGAGAGCTTCGATATTGGTATAAACTTCGCTTTTGGGCGGCAAAGCCACACGGCGATCGTTGGTCATGATGGGCCCTGGCTTCAAGCGTTCCAGGGCTTGCTCAATCAAACGAAAAGATTGATTCATCTCTTCAAAGCGCACCAAGAAACGATCATAGGTGTCGCCACTTTCCCCAATGGGAATATCAAAATCGTAAGTTTCGTAACCCAAATAAGGCTGATCTTTTCGCACATCGTAATCGACCCCTGCGGCTCTTAAGCAAGGGCCGGTGAAACCAGAGTTGATGGCCTCTTCAGCGCTAATGGCTGCCACACCGGCGGTACGATCGATAAAAATTTTATTTTTCTCCAGTAGTCCTCTCACCTGCTTCGTCGCTTTTCCCACTTCTTTGATAATATTCTTAAGTTCAGCGGCCGCTTCGGGATGAAAGTCGCGCATGAGCCCGCCGATGCGCACATAATTGGTGGTAAGTCTTGCGCCACAAATTTTTTCGATGAAATCGTAAATTTTTTCGCGCACATTAAAGTAATACCAAAAATTAGTGAGGGCCCCGAGATCCACCACGTTTGTCCCAATACAAACCAGATGATCGGTGACTCTCGACAACTCGCAAATAATCACCCGAATGATTTGAGCACGTTCCGGAAGCTCGCAGCCAATCAGCTTTTCCACGGCCATGCAATAACCCACGTTGTTCATGAGGGGACTGATGTAATTCAGGCGATCCGTGTAAGGAATCACCTGGGTATAAGTACCCACTTCACAGTGTTTTTCAAATCCCCGGTGCAGATACCCCATCTCGGCAACACCGCGCACAATCGTCTCTCCATCAATCTCTGCCAGCACGCGCAAGGTTCCATGCATGGCCGGATGATTCGGGCCAATGTTTAAGTACATGGGTTTGGTTTTGAGGTCGGAGGTCGCTTGCATTAGGGTCTTTCCAGTGGCTCAGGAATTTTTTGTCGTTTGTTGATGGGATAATCTTTTCTTAAGGGATGCCCCTCGAATCCTTCAAAAAGAAGAACACGTTTCAAATTGGGATGCCCTTCAAAATGGATTCCCATCATGTCGTAAGCCTCGCGTTCAAACCAGTCAGCGGCTTTCCATAAGGAGACACACGAAGGCACCTTGCAATCTTCTGCTGAAACTTTCGTCTTGATTCGAATACGATGTTTTTTTGAAACAGAATAAAGATGATAGACGACTTCAAAACGTGGGCTTTGTTCCAGATAATCCACCCCGCAAATATCCATGAGCAGATCAAATTTTAAATTTTCATTTTCTTTGGCAAATTGGAGAAGCTCCAAAAGAATTTCTTTTTGGACGACAAGGGTTTCATCTCCAAAATTTTCATGAGCGCTTAATACCCCTTCACCAAACTGATTTTTAAAACAATCGATAATTTTTCCCATAAAAATTAAAACTACCCTGTCCGATGGGGGTGGTCAGGGGGAGCCACGGAGTGCTCCCCCTGACTTTAGCCCCGTTAAGCTTTGCTTAGCGGGGCGAATAGCTTCTGCGGATATTTTCTCCTGAAGCTTTACAATCGCTAATAAAATAGATTCGGGCCTTGGGGGACAACCGGGCACATACACATCCACAGGAATGACTTCGTCAATTCCCTGGAGGACACTATAGTTGTCGTAAAATCCGCCACAGGTTGCACAGGCCCCTACCGCCACCACCCATTTGGGTTCGCACATTTGTTCGTAAATTCTTTTTAAGACAGGAGCTTGTTTGTAATTAATCGTCCCCAACACCAAAAGAAGATCGGATTGTCGCGGAGAAAAACGCACAAGTTCCGCCCCAAAACGGGAAATATCAAACACGGCATCTACCGCTCCCATAAACTCAATGGCGCAACAGGCGGTGCCGTAAGGCATGGGCCAGAGAGAATATTTTCTTCCCCAAGCGACCAGCTCATTCAGTTTGGTGGTTAAAAAATTATTTTGGGTAACTGATGCCATATGTTTTTTCTCACACTCTGCACAAACATGAAGAAATGGCGTGAGACAAGGCACCCGACCGAGGCTGACTGAGGCGTACTATTTTGTACGCCGCAAGGAATGCCGAGGAAGGGCAACGCCGTATCACGACATTTATTCATGTTTGAACTATTTCTCCCACTCGAGTGCTTTACGCCTCCACACATAGACCAAGCCCAAACTTAAGATCAAGAGGAAGACCATCATTTCCCAAAATAAAAAAGGCCCGAACCCCATGTTTTTGAAATCTTTAAAAAGAACGGCCCAAGGGTAGAGGAAGACGGCTTCTACATCAAAAAGGATAAAAATAATCGCGACCAAAAAAAATTTTACCGAAAAACGATCGCGGGGTTCGCCCAGCAAAGGCATTCCACATTCGTAAGGAGCCAGTTTTACAGCAGTGGGTTTTTTAGGGCCCAAACAGGCCGAAAGGAGAATAAAAGTTCCCGAAAAAACAAAGGCGATCCCAAAGAGGAGAAGTATCGATAAATAGGGATTATCCATGAGTATCGCCTGAGTATTTTAGCGCCTCAGTTGTGTCAAGGGATTTGTAGTTTTTTGTAGGGGCGGACGCCCTTACTGGAGGGACTATTAATGCAGGTTCGACTTGATAAACTTTTCAATCGCCAAAATATTATCATTATAAAGGCCATTGAATTTTACAGCGACACCTTCCTGCTCTTGCCTGAGAACCTGGCCAGCCACTTCCACAGGTCGCTTTTGAGTGGGAAGATGAATCACAAAAGAGAGGTCTTGATCTTTTTTGACACGCTCGGGATCCATCATCAAAAAAAGCCCGCCACAACTAATGTTCGCGGTCGTGGCTTTGATGGGGCTTCCGTTAATCACGAGTTCAACTTCCACCCCGATTTCAAGTCTTTTAAAAAGACGCTTCTCGCTATGATTCATAAAAAACATATATTCTTTTTCCAAAGTCATTTGAAAACTCCCCCTCTTTTTGATTCACCATCGATTTTTTTTATTACGGAGAAGACTTTCTCTTGTCAATAGTTTATCCTTAACGCAAGGCGTTAGTTTTACACTTTCTCATTTTGTTCCTGATCCTGACATGTTACAAAACAGCGCCAGATCATTTTTTGCGGAGATTTTTATGAAAGAAGATCTTTCCTTTACACGTCTTCAGGATTTTGTCGGTCACAAGGTTGAAATTATTGCTTTTGGAATTTCTTACATGGGAATCCTCGAAGAAGTGGATCCGGAAAGAGGCACTTTAAAAATCGTGGACGGAGAAGATTTTGCCATGCTCGAACTCGAACGTGTAGAAGCCTTTACGGTGTTGGATTCTTAAACTTAAATATGAATTCCCTTTTTAAAAAAGAAAATTTTTACCTGGGTATGAGCGGCTTTTCTTATGATGCCTGGGCGGGAGGGATTTTTTATCCGGAAGGACTCCCCCGAAAAGAATGGCTGATTCATTATGCCTCGAAATTTAATGCGATAGAACTGCCTCACACTTTTTTCAAACTGCCTGAAAAAGAACAGTTTGTGGAATGGCAGGCTCAGGTCCCCAAAAATTTTCGTTTTTCAGTCAAAGGTTATCAATATATTACTCACGTCAAAAAATTGCTGGGAGCCGGAGAGCCCCTCAAACTTTTTATGGAGCGCGTCACCAAACTTCGGGAAAACCTTGCCTGTGTTTTGTGGGAGCTTCCTGCCCTGAGATTTATCAAATTGAAAACTTTGGAAGGTTTTTTAAATCACCTTCAAAAATATCCCCAAATGAAACATGTGTTTCAATTTGAAGAAAACGCAGAACCCACCCCCGCAATCTTGGAACTTCTTCAAAAAAATCAGAAAGAAGTGCTGAGGCCTCTTGCCAGCTTAAGTTCTTCAGAAAAAATAAATTCTTCTTTTTATTATCTGCACGGTTCTGTGAATGATGAGATAAAAAGTTCTGTTTCTGAAATTCAAAGAATTTTAGAAGCGGGAAAGACTTGCCATCTCTACTTCTTAAACGACCCGCAAAATCGTTGCCTGAAAAAGATTCAAGAACTCTAGCCCCTTGGATGTCCCTAATGACTCATTGCTTCTGAAGTCCAAAAATCCAAAGGATAGGAATCTACATGAACTTCTTGTCCTCCCCTGGGTTTGGGAAAGGGAAAAGTATAGAAAAGATGGACAATCTCAGCTTGTACTCTTGGATCTCCAAGCGTTGTATTTTCACGATCAATTCTGACATCAGAAACAGTCCCCGTGGAAGTAATATGAAACTCCACACTCACCTGACCTGAAAGGTTCGGATTTCTTTTGACTCCTGCTTTATACACCTCTTTCAAAGAAGGAAAATTATCATGAACTACTGCTGCGATTTCATCCTCACTTAAGGGAGGGCCCTCCTCTTCAAAGGGTTTTTCTCTTGTTTCCAAGTGCTGAGCGGCCCAATCCATTTTTTCCTTCAAAACCTCTCGTGGGCCTTTCCCCTGAACATACCAAAGTGAACCTATGCGGTAAGTCGCATTTGAATGGGCCGGATCTGTTTTTTTCTCCTGTTCATTGTAAGCAGGACATTTTTTCTGGGCACATCCTTGTTCGAGCAATTTTAGTTTTTGGTCCAAAAGCGACAAGGCCCGGCGCTCTACTTCTGTGACCTCATTTTTCCCTTTCAAAATAGCCGCCACTTCCTCTGGATGAATGTCTTGCTTCTTCATCAAGAGAGGGCTTGTCAATATTTCATACCACTGATTTGCAAGTTTTTGTTCCGGGCTAATGGAATCTGCCATACTTATTCTCCTTCTCCTTTCATTATCGAATAAGAATAACAAAGGTTGCCTATAATAAATTTATTCATTATTCCCTTCTCCCTTTTGGGAGAAGGTGCCCATAGAGCGGATGAGGGGAGCCTTGACTTGTTTTTACAATTTTATACAGGTCTTGCGATGAAGAATTTTATAGCCAAGACACTCCGAGTGATGTCATAAAAATCACTTTTGTTAAACACGATTAAATAAAACTATACTTTATTTAATCATGTTTAAAAGAATCCAAAAATTCAATGGGAGAGGCCACAAGAACCTGGAATTAATTACCCAATATAGTGGCGAATCTCACTCAATACCCTTTGTTCATAAATCAATCGTTCATCGATCCATTTTTTTAGAAGAGTTTGATACCCTTTTTCTTTTCTCAACTTTGCGAGTGTTTTGAGAGAAGCAATGGTCTTTTCGGATAAACGGATCGAAACGGGTCGACAAGGATTGACAGAAATCCATTTCTCCCAAGAATCATCCTGATCAGCTTGAGAAATCACTAAAGTATCGATTTCTTTTTGAGAGATTTTTTTTCTCATATGTCCCATGCAGTAATAATTCTTACTGCCTTATTTGGTTTTAATTGAAAAATAACTTTAAGCCTTCTTCCAGAATCTGTTCTGCCAATAAGGATGTACATACTATTTTTCAATAAAAATATAGGGGTAAAATGGTTTTAGTAAAAAAGTGTGTATACAAATTTAAAACATTCTTAAACGGGGTTATGACTCACGGGGTGACATTTTTGTATCTCAAGTCCTTCATCATATCTTGAGAGATCCAGGCAATAAAGCGCCGGCCATCTTTTAGGGGGTGCCCTTCCGCATAGAAAGGATGATCTGGTTCTACAAGGGCGAAATTAATGTCCAAGACATTCCTTGATTTTAGATCGGAAGCATAGAGTGCAATACAGGAAGGGGATGGCCATTTAATGGGCGACCCATCCCAAGCTTGAACAATATTCCGGTTACCTGAAGCAGGGTGAAATCGGAATGTAAGTTCTTCTGTATGATACAAGAGTGAAAACATCCGACTCTCGGGAGTAACGAGTAACTTGAATATTTCTTCTTTTTTATCAGGAGTAATTCCTCGTCTTTCAGCAATAGCATCGTCCATTAAAAGATGAACATGAAAAGCGTTACAGGGGTCTCCCTTTTGGTAAGTATCAACGCGTCCCCATCGATTGGCTTCGATGGTCTCAATTCCCTTTTTTAATCTTTCAAGAAGAAAGGGTTGTTTTAATAACTGTTCCTTACCCAAAGAGGGCCATGCCAATATGGAAACGGAACATGTTTTAAAAGGAATGTCTTTCGGATCTGTAAAATCATATTTCCATTTATTATCACAATAATCAGAAGCCCAATGATTCGCTCTATCACCATCTGTTTCCAATGGGACTTCTTGTAATTGTAATTGAAATACATCTCTTGGGGGGGATGCCTTTATATCTTTTGAATCCAATTTTCTTGGCGGAAAATCGCCCTGCGATACTGTACCCGTCACCGTAGAGTTTCTAGCTTTTGATAAAGGAGGAGTTGCCATATTGACTGGGATTATCGGCCAAGAACAAGCAAAAGTTGTTTCGACTTATTTTTACAATTTTATATAGGAATTACTGAAGCCCCACGTAGGTCATTTCAAAATTCATTTATAATTTCTTTTTCTCCATCTCCAAAAGTTTTTTCACCTCGCGATCAAAATCAGAAACATATTTTTTATCCTGCTCTTTGCGATATTTTTCGTATTCTTCAAGTGCCAATGCCTCAGCAATTTCATGACTCACTTTCCCAGCATCGCCTAATATTTGTTGCTCATTAAGTTTCAGAAATGTATCCAGCCTTGATACCCAGTCCTTCATATACATAATAATCCCGCGCTTGGCCTGCAGCTCTGCAAAATCAAGGTACATGGTTACGATCCTGTTTAATCGCATCGAGATTATAAAAACTTGTCTTGTATGTTTTGCCATCAGCGGCAGTTAGTTCCAAAATGGAACTCACTGAATTTTCATTTAACTCCCCACTTTCAAAGATGTTTTTGAGATGTTTGGTGATGGCCGGTCTTTGTACGCCAAACAAAAGAGCTATTTTGTCTTGAGTAAGCCAAATATTTTCATCGCGTAAAAATATCTCTAGTTTCACTTTGCCGTTTGGGGTGGTGTAGAGTAAAAACTCTGTGAAGCTGTTGTTGGGGACAATTTGTGGGGTCTTTTTTTTCATAAAGCCGGGAACTCATGAAGGGCCCTCAAATGAATTCCTGAGAAAAGTCTACTGCAGCCCCACATTGGTCACTTCGATATTATTCTTGCGGGTAAAGTCGGCCAGTTTGGAGAAAACTTTTTCTTCTTCAATGCCGGTGGACCTGAGGTTGGAAACAAAACTTTTTGCCAGTGAATAAATTTCAACTTGAGAGCCGGAGCCCTTGGGACTCACAGTGACCACCAGTTTGTGGTAAGAGCCTACCGTGCCACGATCCTGTCGATTGAAAACAATCACATAATGAGAGTCACTGGTGGAAGCCTGCCAATGCGTTTCTAACAAACCTTTGGAGTCGTCTTCTTTTTGAACCGAATATCCATTGATCTCCAAAGCTTCTTTCGCCGCTTGCAGCGCCACTTTTGCATCCACCGCATAGTCTTTGCGAATAGGCTCAATGGCCATGTCTTTTCCAAAAAGACGCGGCTTTCCACAGCTGATGAAGGTGAGAGCGAGACTCATCAAAACAAGGCTCTTAAAAATTTTAGCGGGATGAAGAAACATGTTGAGAACGAAACCTCCAGAGAATGAGGGCCAACAAAATAAATATAAAACTTAAAACTTGCGCCAGACTAAACACATGCCCCACTACAAATTCCCGGGCAAAATCTCCACGGAAAAATTCAAGGATAATTCGCAGCAACGAATAGAGGATTAGATACAGGAGCATCACTTGACCGTCAAATTTTTTCTTCTTTCGGAAGAAAAAGAGGATAAAAAAGATCAAAAGCTCTGCAACCGCTTCCATCAGCTGAGTGGGATAGAGGGGGATTCCTGCAGGAGCCAAATTCTCGGGATGGGAGGGAAAAATCACTGCCCATTTCAAATGCGTCGACAATCTTCCGTAACAACAACCGGCTGAAAGACAACCCAGCCTTCCAAAAACATGTCCCAAAGCCACTCCCGGCATAAAAATATCCGCTACTTTCCAGAAGTTGAGATGGTGTTTTCGGAGATACCAGACTGAAACAATCACCGCCCCCATGAGCCCCCCATAAAAAACGAGGCCCCCTTCCCAAATTTTAAAAAAATCCAAAGGATGAGACCAAAACTCGGGGTCTGAAGCCAACACATAAAAAAGTCGAGAGCCAAAAATAGCGCCCAATACAATATAAAAACTCAAATCCATTAATCGTTCCGCGGGCAATTTTAAACGATGCGCTTCATAATTCACCCACAAAATCCCCACTAAAAATCCCAGGGCCACCATGACTCCATAAGTGTGAAGCTTCAGCCCTCCAAAAAGGGGAATAGTAAATAAAATAGGGCACATTCATTACCTCCTGACTTGAAGTTGAAAAATACAATCTTCCAACTTTTTTTGTTGAGCGGGACCCGCCTTGTGTTGCTGGACAATACGATCTAACACCGAAGCCAGATCCCCCAAAATTTCGCTGAGCTCATGTCTCAGGTTGATTTGTTCAGCCAGCAGAGCTCCTTGCCTGGCCAGTTCTTGAAGGATCCCTTGGGAAGAAGGATTGCCCGCCAAAAGAGATTGAAGATCAGAAGACAGATCCCGATAAGCGCCCATGGCTCGCTCGAGATGCAGGTTAAAATCTTTCAAGTGTTGTTTAAATTGCCCGAGAATTTGCAAGCCTTCACGCTGATGAAGTGTGCTTTCGGTTTTTAAATTTAAAAAGGGATTCAGGTTTTCCAGACCTTGCATCAATTGCGCATAGGCTTGATCGGCTTCCTTCAGGGAAGCTTCCATTTCTTTTTCCAGGATATCGAGGGAATGTTTCGAAATGATGTGTTCTTCCATGCAGTACTCAATCCGCAAGATTTTTTAGATCCGTGACGATTTCGGTGAGAAGAGTTTCATCAAACTCTGTCATTTCTCCCACCCGCATCATGCTTTCCAAAAGTTGGATGAGTTCGCTCAAGTGCGCCAAGCCTTTTTCCCGAATCGAAAGGTTTTTCTCTGCCACCCAAAGTTCAGACTCAATCATCGAGTAGTCTTCCTGGACGGAGGAGGGAACGCTTCGCAGTCGCAATATTTCTCCCCTGAGCAATTCTCTTTCTCCCTGACCCCGGCGAATGAGTTGACTAAACTCTTCCAACTCATGATGCGCCGCATGCAGCGATTCTTTGAGCCTCTCCTGATCATCCGTATTAAAAACCGTCTTTTTTAAAATGGGGCTAATCAGTCTGAAATTCTGGGTGAGCTTGCCATAGATGAAATCCAGACTGGAAATCAGGGCTTCAAACACCTGCAACTGTTCCATCAACATGGCTTTTTCATCAGACATAGATCGCGGGATGGAAGCATGACCTTGGGGGATTTGTAAAGGGAAAGGATGAATGATCAAAACGGCATCGAAACCCCTGCTCAGGAAAATTATTTTCCCCATCTAAAATAAAACCAAGCCTTCCAAGGCAAGTTCCTGAAAATCTTTATCCAAAGTAAAAAGGGAAGCCTTTGTCATCAGGGCTGTTGCTGCGATGATGGCATCTCCGGCTCCCAAGCGAGGGTGTTTTGCGAGAAGATGGGCCGCTTTTTCGTAAGCCTCACGAGTGGTTTCCAAGAATGGGAAAGAGCGAAGAGATTTTTCATGGGTTTTTCGATCGGCTTCTTTTCTAAATCCTCCCAAATATTCCACCCATACTTGCCCGCAAAACGCAGCCTCGTTCGCCGTTACCAAGGCCCACATTTTTTGGCCGATCGAATTATTTTCTTTTCGATAGAGGCTAATCCAAACACTAGTGTCTATGAGAACTATTGGGAGAACCATTGTCGTTTCTTTCGCAGCTTTTTGATCTTGGGATAAGAGTGGGGAGATTTGGCAGAAAAAAGGCTCTCTAAATAAGCGAGTCTTTCTTTAAGAGACACATAATCTTTCAGGGAAGTCACAATCGCTTCGCTATAACCCTGAAGCCCAGTAAGATCTTGCGCTTTCTTTAAAAGATCTTCTGCAATGGTAATCGTGGTTCGCATGTGCACTTTATCTCATAAAGTGATGCTGTAATCAATATGAAATGCATACATTATTTTAACTTTTTTTTCAAAATCCGCTTCAAATACTGCCCTGTATAGGAGGAAGACACTCGCACTACTTCTTCCGGTGTCCCTGTGGCAATTATCTCCCCTCCCCCATCTCCCCCTTCCGGACCCAGATCAATCAGATGATCTGCCGTTTTGATCACATCCAGATTGTGTTCAATCACCACCACCGTGTTGCCTCCTGCGACAAATCGATGGAGGACATCGAGGAGTTTTTGAATATCCGCAAAATGCAATCCGGTCGTGGGTTCGTCGAGGATATAAATTGTTCTTCCAGTGGAACGTTTGGAGAGTTCGCGTGCGAGTTTGACGCGCTGGGCTTCTCCTCCCGAAAGAGTTGTTGCGGATTGACCGAGTTCGACATAACCGAGACCCACCTCTACCAAGGTGGCGAGTTTGTTGCGAATGGAGGGGATATTCGTGAGCACTTCCATCGCTTGAGTAATCGTCATCTTTAAAAAATCGGCGATAGAATAACCTTTGTATTTAATTTCGAGCGTTTCCCGATTGTAGCGACGCCCTTTGCATTCCTCACACTCGACATAAATATCCGGCAGAAAATGCATCTCGATTTTAATCAGGCCATCGCCTTCGCAGGCCTCACAGCGGCCTCCTTTCACATTAAAAGAAAAGCGGCCGGGTTTGTAACCCCGTATCTTCGCTTCGGGAAGGGCTGAGAAAAGATCGCGCAGCGGCGTAAATAAACCGGTGTAAGTCGCGGGATTCGAGCGCGGCGTGCGACCAATCGGGGATTGATCGATATTGATCACCTTGTCAATTTGGCCAAGCCCCACAATTTCTTTGAGTTTGCCATGCGGTTCACGGGCTCCGTAAATCCTTTGGGCAAGCGCTTTGTAGAGCGTGTCGTTAATCAGGGTGGATTTTCCGGAACCTGAAACACCGGTCACACAGACAAAAACACCGAGGGGAATTTCTGCGTCAATTTTTTTGAGATTATTTTCTTCACAGGCTTTGAGAATTAATTTCCCTTTGGGTTTTCGTCGTTCTTTGGGAACAACAATTTGATCTTTGCCAGATAAAAATCTTCCCGTAAGAGATTTTTCATTTTTAAGAATCGCCGCGGGAGGGCCTTCCGCCACAATCTCTCCGCCTAACACACCAGCCCCGGGCCCCATGTCAATCACATGATCGGATTCTAAAATGGTTTCTTCGTCGTGCTCAACAACCAGCACTGTATTTCCCAAATCGCGTAGTCTTTTCAAAGTGGCAATAAGTTTGGAGTTGTCGCGCTGATGCAAGCCAATCGAGGGTTCATCCAAAATATAAAGAACGCCGACCAAGCTGGATCCAATCTGAGTCGCCAGGCGGATCCTTTGACCTTCACCGCCTGACAAAGTCCCACTGCGGCGATCCAGCGTGAGGTAATCAAGTCCTACATTCGATAAAAAACTGAGGCGTTCGCGAATTTCTTTGATGATACGAGAGGCGATCTCAAGTTCTTTTTCAGTTAAAAATCCCCCCTGCCCCCCCTTTATTAAAGTGGGGGACTTTTGACTTGCCCCACTTTGTAAAGGGGGGTTGGGGGGATTTGAAATCTTCTCAAAAAATCCCAAACTCTCTTTCACCGATAAATGTGTCACCTCATCAATATTTTTTCCCGCAATTTTAATCGCCAAAGCTTCTTTCTTCAGTCGACTCCCGTCACAACTGGGGCAAGGCTGAATATTCATGAAGCGCTCCAACTCTTCTCGCATCCAATCACTTTCTGTTTCCTTGTAACGACGCGCCAACGAAGGCAGCACGCCCTCGAACGGCGCTTTGTAATGAGAAAAGGAAACAGGCTCGTCCGAACCATGGAGCAGCACTTGTTGAATTTTTTTGGTTAATTTTTTGAAAGGTGTTTTTAAATCAAAACCATAATGACGCGAAAGAGCAGTTAAAATATTTGGATAATACGTATTGGTTTTAGAGGCCCAAGGGAGAATCGCTCCCTCCGCCAAAGAAAGATGAGGATTGGGTACCACCAAATCGGGATCAAAATACATTTTGCTGCCCAGGCCCCCACATTCGGGGCAAGCGCCAAAAGGATTATTAAAAGAAAAAAGCCGCGGCGAAATTTCGGGATAGCTAATGCCACAATCAATGCAGGCGAATTGGGTGGAGAAGAGGAGATCAAATCCCCCCTGGCCCCCCTTTACTAAAGTGGGGGACTTTTGACCTGCCCCCCTTTGTAAAGGGGGGTTGGGGGGATTTTCTTCCAACACTTCCACCTTCACAATCCCCTCTCCATATTTGAGTGCCGTTTCCACAGAATCGGCAAGACGAGTGCCCAGACCTTCTTTCACCACCAATCGGTCCACAAAAAGATCGAGGTCGTGTTTCTTGTTTTTATCCAAAACAATTTTCTGACTTAAATCGTAAACCGTGCCATCAATTTTGACGCGCACGAAGCCTTCTGTTTTCAACTTTTGAAGTTCCTTCGTGTACTCGCCCTTTCGCCCCCGAATAATCGGAGCCAAAAGATGAATCTTCGTGTTCGCAGGGAGTTTTAAAATTTGATCGACAATTTGCGTGATGGTTTGCGCCTGAATTTCCTTGCCGCACTGATAACAGCTGGCTCTACCAATGCGGGCGAAAAGAAGTCTTAAATAATCGTAAATCTCGGTGACCGTGCCCACCGTTGAACGAGGATTTTTACTGGTGGATTTTTGCTCGATGGAAATGGCCGGCGAAAGCCCTTCAATCGTATCGACATCCGGCTTGCCCATTTGTTCCAAAAATTGACGCGCATAAGCAGAAAGAGATTCGACATAACGCCGCTGTCCTTCCGCATAAAGCGTGTCAAAGGCGAGAGAAGATTTTCCGGATCCTGACAGCCCGGTGATCACCACCAGTTTGTTGCGAGGAATGTGAACATCAATATTCTTGAGATTGTGCTGCCGCGCGCCTTTGATGATGATTTCTTGGGGTTCCATAAAGGTGAAAACTAAGCGATTATTTTTTTCGCCTCTTCAATCATCTTCTGGGCAGCCTCCAGTGTGGGAGCTTCCGCATAAGTGCGAAGAAGGGGTTCTGTGCCGGAGGGGCGAATGAGCAGCCAGCTTTCATCTTCGAGAAAAAACTTGAACCCATCCAGAAAATTTTGACGCACAATTTTTTGGCCAATTAAATTTTGAGGGGGATGTGCTTTCAGCTTCTCTTTGAGAAGTAAAATTTTATCCTGGGAAAGATGCAAGTCTTCCCGAACAAATTGTAGCGGGCCCACTTCTTTTTGTAGATCTTCGATGATTTGAGAGATAGATTTCTTTTGAGCTGCCAGAATATCCAGCAAAAAAAGCCCCGAGAGAATCCCATCGCGCTCGTAGACATGGTGGCAAATGCCCAGCCCGCCTGATTCTTCACCGCCCATGAGAGGATTTTGAGACTCTAAAAATTTCTGGCAAATATATTTAAAACCAATCGGGGTTTCGCAGATGGGCAGATCAAATTTTTTGCAAAGGCGACGCACCATTTGAGTGGTTGAAACGGTGGTCACGACTTCTCCCCGCATTTTTTTATGGAGAACCAAATGACGGAGTAAGAGCGAAAAAATTTTGTGGGAATCGATGAAGTTTCCTTTTTCATCGACGGCTCCAATGCGGTCGGCATCCCCATCCGTCGCAAGTCCGATCGCACATTTCTGGGAAACGACCGTTTTGATCAAAGCTTTTAAATTTTTCTCGATGGGTTCGGGATTCACGCCGCCAAAACCAGGATTGGCGTCTGCACGGATTTCTACAATTTCTTGCCCCAACACTTCGGCGATAAATCCGGAGCCCGCGCCATAAAGAGAATCCACAGCAATTTTTAAACCTGCTTTTCGAATGGCTTCGACATCCACCAAGGTGCGCAGGTGCCGGATATATTCTTGGGGACTAAAAGAGTGGACAAAGCCTTTCTTCTCCGCTTCCTCAAAAGAAATAAAAGAAGCTTCTTTTTTTTGGGCGTCATTTTTTATAATTTGTTCTTCGATTTTTTTACAATATTCGGGAGAAGCAGAGCCTCCATAACTTTCTTTAAACTTCACTCCATTCCACTGATAAGGATTGTGCGAGGCCGTAATCACAATCCCCGCGAGCGCTTTTTTTTGTTTCGTCATCCAAGACACACAAGGCGTGGGACAATAAGTTTCTGAGAAGAGAACTTGAATGCCATTGGCCGCTAAAACGCCTGCGACTTCTTGGGCAAAAAGATCTGAAGAAAAACGGCGATCGTAGCCGAGGACGACAAATCCCCCCTGGCCCCCCTTTACTAAAGTGGGGGATTTTTGACTTGCCCCCCTTTGTAAAGGGGGGTTGGGGGGATTTTGACCTAAATCACACCAAGCCTGAATCACCTTACGGACATTTTCGTAGGTGTAATCTTTGCCAATAATGGCCCGCCAACCATCGGTGCCAAATTTTATTAATGTCTCAGTCATATAAGTTCTCTCATATTTCAAACCCCTCCCGACCTCCCCTTGATCACAAGTGGAGGAGGAATAAGTCCCCCCGCTTGTGATTTTTTCTCTACCATCTGACATGCCAGCTCTATCGCTGCAATCATACTCGAAGGATCTGCAACCCCCTTCCCCACAATATCAAAAGCGACTCCATGATCGGGAGAAGTACGAATGATGGGAAGACCCAAGCTTACATTTACTCCGTCGTGAAAATGTAACATCTTGAAGGGAATCAAACCCTGATCATGATACATGCAAACCACGGCATCAAATTTTCCCGCGTAAGCTTGGTGAAAAACGGCATCGGGCACCCCTGGACCTTCGACCGGATAACCATAGTCTTTTAAACGCCCAACCGCAGGTTGAATGACAGAGAGTTCTTCATCCCCCAACAGGCCTTGTTCCCCTGCATGGGGATTCAAACCACAAACGGCTATGCGAGGATGAGAAATTCCCCAATACATTTTCAAATTCTCAAAAGTGATTCGAACGGTATCAAATATTTTTTCTTCGGTCATCAGTTTAGAAACCTGTTTCAAAGGAACATGAACGGTGACCAAAGAGACTTTTAAACGGGGAGAGGCCATCATCATGACGACTTTGGGGGTATCTGTTTTGTCTGCCAAAAACTCGGTATGGCCGGGATAATCATAGCCTGCTTTTTGAATATGGGCTTTGCAAATAGGAGCCGTCACCAGAGCATCAATTTTGTGATGGAGGGCATCGCGCACGGCCTCTTCCAAACAAAGAATGCTGGCATGCCCGCATTCTTCGTCTGTCCAGGAAAGTTCAGAGGGGCCATGGGTGATGGGGACAAGCTCTACCTTTCCAGGTTGTTGGGGGAGATTGGAAAAAAGTTGGGCATCTCCATAAATCGAAAAAGTCGCCTGTTGCAGTAGGGGCGTCCGCCCATCAGTCGTGGCGGACGCCCCTACCTTTAAAGCCCGCAAAATAATTTCAGGACCAATCCCGCGGGGATCGCCCATCGTGATTCCTATTTTCATTTTTCTACCTTATCAAGATTTAACGTCAATGAATGCCTTTTCTTTGAGCTGATCGATATGTTTCTGAACTTCTTCTTGCAGTTTGATATCGTAGATTTTGTCGCGAATACCGGACTTGATATCTTCTCCTCCCCTAAGACCCGCTTCGGGTTTATCAATCATTTTTACAATAATAAATCCTGCCGAAGTTCGGATGGGTTCACTGACTTGCCCATCCTCCAAAGCTTGAAGAGCATTGGCCACCTGGGGACTAATCCCTGTAAAACCGACTTTCCCCAAATCACCGCTTCCCTCGCCCCCATATTGTTGAATCAAAGAATCAAACCTTATTCCATTTTTTGCTTTTTTGTAAATCTCCTGAGCCTTGGCCTGGGCTGCCTTGAATTCCGTATCGGAAGAGGACGAAAAGGGAATCACAATTTGGGCGATATGAACCTCCTGGGTATTTTGCAATTTTCCGATGTTCTGTTCATAAAAAGCCTGCACGTCTTCTTCGTTCACTCGAACACGTCCTCCCAATATTTGATTAATATAGCGGATACGTTTGATCTGTTTGCGCACTTCCTCCTGATACCCTGCAAAAGTGGATCCTTTTGAAGCGAGTTCTTTTTTCAAAGTCTCCAAAGTGAGATGATTGCGTTGCAATACCGCATCAATCGCCTGTTTGACGTCTTCATCACTGATTTTGATATTTTGTTTTTCAATTTCCTGATTCAACAAAACTTCGTCGATGAGATGATTTAAGGCCGCCTTGCGAATTTCAGGATTTTGCCCGGGGGGGGTTTTGTCTTTTACATTTTTAAGCGCCTCCGGATTTAAATTGGCAATCACACGATTCAAATCGTAAGTGGTGATGGGTTCCCGATTGACGGTGGCAATGACTTTATCGACCACCTCGGCAAAACCCATGGCTCCGGTGAATAGGATAAAACTGGCCAGCCCTACCTGAAAAAATTTAAACCTCTTTTTTTTCATAAACTGCTTACCTCGCTTACATGACGCCTTAAGTAATTACAGATCTGTCATCCTGAGCGATAGCGAAGGACCTAATTGGATCCACTAGTTGAGCCCAGTAGATCCTTCGCTCGCCGCTCAGGATGACATACGCAAAATTTATGTCGTTACGTATATCTTTCTTAAAATATCTTTCTTGATTTCAATCTTCGCTTTCTTTCGCAGCTCTTCATAGTATTTTCGAAAAGCTTCTTCCCGGGCTTCTTCTGTCAGCCAGTCTTGAATTTGTTTTTCGACTTCTTTAAATGAAAACCTTTTTTCAGGGTGTTTCTCCACTACCTTAAACAGATGAAAGCCGTACAAACTGGGCACCACGGGAGAAAGTTCTCCCACTTTCAGATCAAAACAAATATCAAATTCTTTGGGGAAACGCCCCCGGGAAATAAAACCCAAATCGCCTCCCTGCAGACGGTCGGGCGAGATGGAAAGATCAATGGCCAATTGGGCAAAACTTTCACCTGCTTTCAGTTTTTTCAAAATAGCTTCGGCTGCCCCCCGGGTCTCTGTCACAATTTGACGCACATGAACCGATTCGGGACGTGTGAATTCCTGAATATGCTCCTCATAATAAGCCCGCTTTTTTTCTTCCGGAATCCCGGGCTGAACAAACAATTTTTCTCTCACCCAATGAGCTATGATAAGATTTGTGCGCTTCACTTCTCGCCAAGTGGAATAATCAATCTTTTTTTCTTTCAAAAAATTCTGGAAACTGCTTTCGGTGTAACGTGATTTATACTGTCGAAGCTCTTTTTCCAACTCCTGATCGCTTACCACCACCCCTTGTTCAGTAGCCATTCTTCTCAACAAGGTTTGCCGAATCAGTTCTTCCAAAAGGGTTTCTTTCATTTTCAAAAAACGTTTTTTATCTTTTGTCGCCTCTATTCCAAACCGATCTCTTTCCCGATAAATGACCTGTAATAAATCCGAAACAAACAGAGGATCTCCGTCCACTCTGGCCACCACATCTGTGGGTTTAGCAGGGGCACAAGCTACCCCAAAAAAGATCAATCCTAATATTGTAAAAAATTTTAGAAAACTCACGTGGTGTCCCTGTGTTTTCCGACTACCAAGTCATTTTTGAGTTTGCAAGACGTAAGGTAAATGGACTACGGAGTAATTACTCAGTTTCACTCTCGGAGATCCCGAGGACTGTCTGAGCACACCTTTAAAGATCTGCGATAAACGCCGTCCTCCACGAAACATTGGCGGATTGGACCAAAGTGAGACAGCAATATAATAACCGCGAGTTCCGCAGGGATTGGAGAGAGTGAGACTGAGGGATTACACTACGGAGTAAAATGTGTTTTTAGGTCGATTTCTTATTATTTTAATTTTAATTCTTTCTACCTCCATCGCCCTGGGAAAGGCTCCTCCCTCTCCAGAACCTCCTCTTTCTGAAAATTTTTCTGAAACGGTTGAAGATAACTCCATTTTGGTCGAAGAGGCTTACAATCAGGAACCGGGGGAGGTCGCACATTTCTTGAGTTTTCTTTATATACATAGTTCTCCGCGGCAAATTTATCTGGCGTTTTCTGAAGACTGGCCCGTGATTGTGCGCGCCCATCAGCTGGGGTTTACCCTTCCTTTCTCTTCCATTTCCGGGGAAGGAAACGCCATTGGGGACTTCACATTGAGTTACCGTTATCAATTATTTGATGAAAAAGACTGGGCAGCCGTCTCTCCCCGTCTTTCTGTTATTTTCCCCACAGGAAATGCAGAGAAAGGTTCGGGGTTTGAAACTTATGGAGCTCAAATTAATTTTCCCGTCAGTAAGCGTTGGACAAACCATTTCATTACTCACTTGAATGCGGGCATGACCCTTCTTCCAGACGCCAAACAACTGGGCCCTTCCGGAACTATCGTCGAAGGCAACCTCATCGCGGGAAACGTCGGTGTTGGTTTAGGCTGGCTTGCCAACAAACGTTTTAGTTTTCTTCTGGAATATATGGCCAACTTTTCGAACAAGTTTGGAAATATTCAAAAGCCCCAAAGTTTTTCAGACATGATTTTAAACCCCACTTTGCGCATAGGTTTTGAAGTGGGCGACGTTCAAATTGTACCAGGACTTGCCGCCCCCCTCGTTTGGGATCAGGGAAGTTTTCGACCTGGGGGACTTTTTTATCTTTTTATTCAGAATCGGTTTATGAAGGAGAAATGAAAAATTTTCATTTTTAAGACAGTTTGTGCTTTTAACACCCTATAATTTATGTCATTATATGTTCTAAATGATAGGTAGATTTTTAGAAAAAGCCTTATTGGATTGGAAAGAAGACCCTCTTCGCAAACCTTTGGTGCTCCGTGGGGCCCGGCAAACTGGAAAAACTACACTTGTAAAGCAATTGGGGCGATATTTTGAGAACAGCGTTGCCTTAAATTTAGAACTTCTGAGTGATCGCAGACACTGGGAAGGAAACCCTTCTGTTCAAGAATTATTAAAAAATATTGAAGTCGCCAAAGGCATTAAAATTACCCCCAGTAGAACTCTGCTTTTTTTAGATGAAATCCAAAATGAACCTCGGGCTATTCAAAGCCTGCGTTATTTTTATGAAACTATTCCCAATCTTCACGTCATTGCCACCGGTTCATTGTTGGAAGTTGCCCTGCAAGACAAAGGATTTTCTTTTCCTGTAGGTCGCGTGTCTTTTTTATTTCTCTATCCTTTATGTTTTGGAGAATTTTTAAATGCAATTGGAGAGCACACTCTATACGATGAAATTTCTCATCTCACTTGGAAGACTCCCTTGAGTGTCGCCCTTCATTCTTTGGCTAGCCAATTTTTTTCTGATTACCTCTATACAGGAGGAATGCCGGAAGTTGTGAAAACTTACGCAGAGGAAAAAAGTTTCTTACCTCTTATCCCCATTAAAGAAAGTCTTTTGATTGCTTTTGAAGAGGATGTTCCCAAGTATGCAAAACCTTCTCAAGTAAAATACATTCAATTTTTAATTCGGCAGGCGCCTCTTTTTGCGGGTCAGCGAATCCAATATGCCAATTTTGGAAACTCCGGTTACCCCAGCCGTGAAATGCGCCAGGCTTTTGAAACCTTGGAGCAAGCACTCGTGGTTCAAAGAATTTTTGGAACCTCTCAAAGCATGGCTCCTCTTCAACCCTCTTTCACCGTGAGTCCAAAACTGTTGTATCTGGATACGGGTCTTGTCACACAAAAACTCAATGTAGAACCTCAAATGCTGAAAACAGGCGATTTAAATGATCTCTTCCGGGGAACACTCGCCGAACAAATGGTAGGGCAAGAACTTCTTTGCCAAAATTTTTTAAAACGCGATCTCCCCTCTTTTTGGTATCGAAACAAACCCGGTTCAACCGCTGAAACAGACTTTGCCATTACTCTTTCAGGACAGGTGATCCCGATCGAAGTAAAATCTGGAAAGAGTGGGAGACTCCGTTCTCTTTTTCAATTTATGGAACAATCTCCTCATCCCTTCGCTGTGCGAATTTATTCCGGGCCTCTTCAAGTAGATCCTCTGGAGACAAAGAGTGGTAAAAAATTTGAATTGATTTCTGTTCCTTTTTACTTGGCTTACCATCTCAAAAATATTTTGGGGGAATGGATAAAAGAAAATCCTGTTTAACCAACAGAAACCTCTCCCTCCAATCCCACCAAAAATTGATAAACACTTTCCAAAACCTTTTCGTCACTCAATTCTTTCTGCGGCGTAATCCACTTAAAATCAGGGGTGAGTTGATGATGTTTGGGATCTTTTTTCATGCGAGCCACCAAGGCTTCGGGAGACACAGAAGTTTTAAGATGAAACTTGTAAATCATGCGTGTTTTTTCCTGATGGATGGATTCAATGAGGAGTCGTTTGGCCACCAAGCGAATACGCATGAGGGCAATCAGATGATGAGCGGGGGCTGGAAGTTTTCCAAAACGGTCTTCCAACTCCAGCTTCAAATGATCGAGGGCTTCTTCGTCAGAAGCCTGGGAGATCCGTTTATAAAGGCCGAGCCGAAGTGCGGAGTCTGACACGTAATCTTCTGGCAATACGGCCGGAATCATAAAATTAAGTTCGGGATCTACCTCGATCTTCTTTTCCTCGCCTTTCAGATCCTGCATCGTCTCTTCCAAAAGACGCATATACATTTCATACCCAACCGCTTCGATATGGCCGTGTTGCTGCGCGCCCAAAATATTTCCAGCCCCGCGAATTTCCAAGTCATGGGCTGCGATTTTGAATCCGCTTCCCAATTCTGTAAATCGCTGCAGGACAGCAAGGCGCGATCTCGCCTCGGGCGTAATCGCTGTTTCAGAGGGAATAAGAAGATAGCAAAAAGCCCGCACATTCGAGCGCCCGACTCGGCCACGCAGTTGATAGAGTTGGGCCAAGCCAAAAGTATCCGCTCGATGAATAAAAATCGTATTGGCAGAGGGGAAATCAAGCCCCGATTCAATAATCGATGTGCTCAGCAAAATATTCGCCTTTTTCTCCACAAACTTGAGCATATCGGCTTCCAGCTGATGTTCGTCCATTTGACCATGAGCGATGGTGATGGAGGCCTCGGGCACCATTTTTTGCAAACGCTCGGCCATGGCCTGAATGGTTTGCACCCGATTATGTACAAAAAAGACTTGTCCTCCGCGGCGGAGTTCTCGAAGAATCGCGTCACGAACCAGAGCCTCATCAAAATGCGCCACAAAAGTACGCACAGCCATGCGATCTGCAGGGGGAGTATTAATGACAGACAAATCGCGGATTCCAAAAAGTGAAAGATTCAAAGTGCGTGGAATGGGGGTGGCACTGAGGGTGAGAACATCCACCAAATGACGCAGTTTCTTGATTTTCTCTTTGTGGCTCACTCCAAAACGATGTTCTTCGTCGATGACGAGCAAACCCAGGTTTTTAAATTTTAGATCGGGCTGCAACAAGCGATGGGTACCGATCACCACATCCACTTCCCCCCGGGCCAAAGCTTTGACAATTTCCCTGTTTTCTTCTGCACTGTGAAACCGGGAAATCATTTCTACTTTGACGCTAAAATCTTTTAACCGCTTTTTAAAAGTTTCAAAATGCTGAAAGGCCAGAATCGTGGTTGGAACCAATACTGCCACCTGACGCCCACTAAGTACTGCTTTGAAAGCGGCTCTCAAAGCCACTTCGGTTTTACCAAAGCCCACATCGCCACAAACGAGGCGATCCATGACTTTTTCGTGTTCCATATCTCGCAACACGTCTTGAATCGCGGTTTCCTGATCGGCTGTTTCTTCATAAGGAAAAGCGGCTTCAAACTCTTCAAAAAGTTCTCCTCCACTTTCATAAACAGGACGCACTTGTGTTTCTCGCGTGGCATAGATTTTAAGTAGTTCTCCGGCCATTGAACGAATGGCTTTTTTTACCTTTTCCTGGGCCTTGATCCAATGGGTTCCACCCAACTTGTCGAGTGGGGGAGCATATCCGACATCCCCTGTATAGCGCTGGATAAGATGAAGGCGATAAACAGGTAAGTAAAGTTTGTCGCTGCCCAAATATTCCAGAATTAAAAATTCGCCTTTTGTGTTTCCCAAATCCAAAGTTGAAAGCCCTTTGTAGAGGCCCACTCCGTGTTCGGTGTGTACCACGAAATCCCCCGTCTTTAGATCTTCAAAGGCACTAAAAGTTTCGGAGGGAAAAGAAGTTTTTTTAGCGTGCCGGATTTTCGCACCAAAAATTTCTTCATCCGTAATAAACCAGAAGGGATCGGACTCCAGACGAAAACCTTGGGAGAGGGTACCGGTGATAAGAAAAAGTTGCCCTCTCCCCCCTCCCTCGACGGGAGGGGGTGTGGGGGAGGGTGATTCCTGAATCAAAAACCCCTGTCTTTCAAAAAGATCTTTGAGTCTCAATTTTTGAGATTCTCCACCGGCCACCAATACAATTTGTGAACCCCGCGTCATGGCTTCTCGCAAAGTATCGGCGAGCGGTTTCAGCATACTTTCTCCGGCACTCGGCGGAAGAATTTTAGTCCGCAGCCATTCATTGGTTTGGGTTTCAAAAGAAAGAGGGGGAAGAGAAGAGGCCATGGGCAAAGGATCCACGCTTATTCCACCCAACTGTTTTAATCCCAGCTCTACTTCTTCTTCAGAAAGATAAATCTCTTGGGGATGCACCAAGCGCTCAGCGCTGGTGGCTTGGAGATGTGCTTCTTTTATATCTTCCAGCAATTTTTTGCCGTGCTCTTTGGCAGACGAGTTTTCCAGGAAAATAATTTTTGCATCGGACTTTAGATATTCAAAAAAAGTGGAAACCTTTTCATAGAAGAAGGGTAAAAAAGTTTCGAGCGCAGGAAAAGGAAGCCTGTTTTTAAGTGGCGTCAGGATTTCATCCCGCTCTGACTTCGATAAACCCTGTTCATCAAAGCGTTCGCGCAAACGAGTCGTCGCGAGTTGAATGGTTTTTTCATTGAGCACCACTTCGCGAGCAGGCAGAACAATCAGTTCACTCACTTCTTCCAAACTGCGTTGGGTTCGAGGCTCGAATAAACGAATGGATTCTACATGGTCTCCAAAAAGTTCAATCCGGTAAGGATAAGTCGAGTGGGGCGGAAATATATCCATGATGCCTCCGCGGACTGAAAAACTGCCAGAGTCTTCCACCAAAGGCACCGAAACATAACCGGCTTCCACCAGCTTGTGTAGCAAGCTTTCCCAATCCACCTCTTCTTTGGCAACGATATAGTCGGTGTAAGAATTAAAAATAGAACGGGGAGGAAGCCGACGCAAAATTGCAGAATAAGAAGTCACCACCAGAAGCGGTTCACGGGTAGCGCTCATCTGATACAGAGTGCCCAAGCGTTCGGTGAGCACATCGGGATGAGGTGAGAGTTGAAAATAAGGCAGCACATCCAGGTTGGGGAAAAAAAGAAGTTGGGGAATGTCTCCCAAAAAAAACTGCAAATTACTTTTCAAAAGCTCGGCCTCTTTTGAAGTGGGAGCAATCGCGATAATTGTTTGATGAAGTTGGGGAAAAAGCCGGGCAATGAAATAAGCGCTCGAGGCCGCAGTGAGGCCTGTGGCTGGCACCCAATTTTTAGGAGTTTGTAAGGAGGATAAAATTTTGTCGATAAAACTCATGTGGAAGAAAGTCTAATGGCAGAAATAAAAAGATTAAGGAACCACTGAAATTCCATATTGTTCAAAGTGATGATCAAAAGAAAAAGCAGCGGGAATTTTTAATCGTTCGATGAGGATAAAAGAGGTCGCATCACAGAAGGAAAAATCTTTGTCTTTGTATTTTTTAAGAAGAGCCCAGGCTTTTTCTTCATCTTCAGGACTTACTCTTTGATAGCTCAGGATTCGGCTGGAACGCAGGGCTTCTCCAATTTTCAAAGCTTCCCGGGGAAACCTGGAAAAATAAGCATGAGTTTCGGAAAACACAAAATTAGAGGTAACGATAAGGTGTCTTTCTGTTGCAATCTTTTGGTGAGTCCGTGTGGCTTCTTCATGCTCATCATCACTTTCATCGTAGAGAGCCACCCATGCAGAAGTGTCATAAAAAACTGATTTAGAAAAAATCATGTTTTCTTTCGATGAGCGGTTTTTAAAGAGTTGCGAAGATAATCCTCGTGCCGTCTAGAACCATCTTTAATTCCAGAACGAAAGCCGCTGCGGCTTAAACTCCAAATCGGATCTTTTTCCCATTCTTTTTCTTTGGGCATTTCTTTTTCAATGAGTAAACGTACCGCTTGGGCAAAACTCATCCCCTCTTTTTGTGCTTTTTCTTTAAGAAAACGGTAATGTTTGTCTTCCAGATAAATTTGGGTGCGATGCTCCATGACATCTATACATTAACGATTAGCCGCCATGGCGTCAACAGGATTATTTTACAAAGCATGACTTGTCCCTTGCCCCAAGAATGTTTATGATAAACAAACAACTTCAATCCCTTCTATAACGATAACAAAATTATGTTTTTAGAAAATTTTTTACTGCCTAAAAAATCCCCTCGTCATTTAAGAGGCGCTCCTTGTTATTACCAAGTCGGCCCGCTCATCCCCAGTATCGGGCGTTCTGCGGAAGAGGCCAAAGCAAAAGCAGAAGCCGGGCAGAAAGAAAAAGCAGGAAAGGAAAAACAGGCCAAACAAGCAGAGGCTACCTCAAAAGCTCCAGCGCCCAAAACACCCACACTTCCCCAAAAAACACGGGAAAGCTCTGATCCCCGAGAATCGCGTGAAGAAGTGAGCCATCGGGAAGCCGAGCACAAGGCGACTCTCACGGCTGCAAAACAATCCGCAGCACAAGCTTTACAAGAAAGCACCTATGAAATCCGCCAACAACCTCAGGCTGGAACTTCCTTTCGGCCTTCGGGTTCTACGGGAAGCAATGTTCTTCAAAATGCTCGTGCTCTCACGGGAGAATCTCATCCCGACCCACAATCTTCTGCTTCAGCGGGAGAAAAAGGGGTGGGCGCTTTTTTGAAGGGAGATCCTTCGAGGGTTGAAAAAGGAATGCGCGCAGGAAATTTCGGAATATGGGGTTCTCCTACTCAAGAACAAACCTCTGCATCTGCCACGCGAACGCCTTTTCGCCCCTTCTCTCCCGAAACTCCTTTTGCGGGTTTGGCTTCCAAGGCACTGCTTCCCTGGAATGCCACTGCTTTTGCCACTCTCTTAAAACAAATGTCCCAAAAACTTCCCAACACCCATCCCGCTTTTACCCAAGCGGCTATAGCGGCCACCTTGCATGGCAATCTTATGTTGGTTCGGGATGGAAATCGCACGCGTTCTTACCGTCTTCTTCAAGATGGAACGCTTTATGATACCCATGGGGAACAAGCGGGAACGCCTCTCTCGAAAGAAGCGCGCGCAGAACTGATTCGAGTGCTGAAAGAAAAGGGGCTTCACGCCCGATTGTCGGGTGAAAAAGAAGCCTTGGTGGAAAAACATCAAATGGCCAGAAAAGGAATCGCACAAGACCATTCTCTGGCAGCGCGTGGAGAATTCAGGGCTCTCTTCAAGGATGAATCTTCTTTTGCCCACCTGCTTCGCGAAGTTTTGGAAGAAGGAAAAAATTTGGGGCAACCTTTGGAAGAAGGCGAAGATCCTCATTTCGCCAATAAAAGCGACTGGTCTGGTTTTTTTACCCGCATGTTAAATTTGGGCAACAGCCAAAAAAGTACCCAAAAAAAATTGGATGATATTATCAGTTTTATGTTTCGCGGCCTTTTCAAGAAAAAAGGAGAGGCTGGAGAAACTTTGGTGTCTGACATCAAATATTCTCTGACCGGATTAAAAAAAGAAGACAAGTTTGCCCAAATTGGCATTGACAACCATGAGCTTCTGGAACTTTTGAGAAACTTCGAACCTGGCCAAGCCATTTCAAAAGATTTGTTCCAAAAATTCATGGGAAACGAAATCACTTTTGTGCAACTCTTGCATGTGATCGGTCAAACCGATCCTGCTTATGCTTCTGAAATTTTAAAACACGTGAAGTTTGACCCCACCGCCAATGTAGATGCCTACAGCCAAGCCCGTTTGGAGCATCTTATTTTTTCGAAGTCGCGAGAAAAAAAAGAAACCAAGAGCCCGACCTTGTCCCCTATCCCTGTATTGGAAGAAAAACAAAAAAGAGAAGTTTTTGGAAAACCCAAGCTCTACACTTTACTGACTTATCTTTTGATTCTTTTCGGATTGTTTTTGATTTTGTGGTGGGTGTTCAAATAAAAAGTAGGGGCATCCGCCACGACTTATTGGCGGACGCCCCTACTTGAAGACTACTTCAAATTCAACAGCACATCGATCTTGCCTTGCAACAAGAAGGCAATCACGAGCGCGTAAATGACGAGGGATTCGATCAAAGCCAAACCGATAATCATCGGGGTTTGAACTTTGTTGGCTGCACCGGGATTACGGGCAATGCCTTCCAAAGCAGAGGAGGCTGCACGGCCCTGCCCCAAACCACCGCCCAATGCGGCAATCCCAATGGCCAAGCCCGAGGCAATCGCCAAACCAGAAATAGCAAACGTGTTTCCGGTAGCCACCGCATTGGCGGCATGTTCTTCGGCAAACGCAAGTGCGGTGAAAGCAAAGGCGGAAAATCCACCCAGTAAAGCAGACACGAACTTCTTCATGGGATACTCCTTGTTTTTTGTCCGTTTTCCCAAATGACCCTTGGGTCTTCAAACCAGTGTCTTAGACAAGTAGGGGCACCTTGCAAGGTGCCCCCACAAAATTAATGTTGCTCCTCATGGGCGTTTGCGAGTGCGATGTAAATCATCGACAACAACGTAAACACAAACGCCTGAATGAAGGCCACGAAGATCCCCAGCATCATAAAGATAACCGGAACGACTAATGGAATCAGATTAGAAAAAATTCCCAAAACCAAATGATCGCCTGTAATATTTCCAAAAAGACGCAATGAAAGAGAAACGGGTCTCACGATATGACTGATGAGTTCAATCACCAACATCAGTGGCCCCAACCACCAAATAGGACCCATGAAATGTTTCAAGTAATTGACCAGCCCATGCTCTTTGATGCCCACATAATTGTAATAAGCAAACACACAGAGAGCTGCGGCAAAATTAGTGTTCACGTTATCAGTGGGCGGCACAAATCCCGGGATCACACTGAGAAGATTGCAGGCAAAAATATAAATAAACAAGGTGCCAATGAGAGGGAAAAATCGTCGCGCATGAGGGCCCATGACCCCTTCCATGAGAGAAAGGATATTTTCAATGAGCAGCTCGAAAACATTGGTCAGGGTAAAGCGATGGGAAGGAATAAGGGTTTGCTCCAAACGAACAAGTTTTTTTCGCACGAGTAGTGCCCCCCCAATCAACAGGAGAGCCACCATCAAAGCCGACACTACATGAAGATTTTCATGGGTAATTTTTTCAAACAAGAGACTAAACCAATTAAACCCGTGCATAAAAAACCTCTGAAATTAAAGCGAGCACAATACTCGAAAGCCCGATTAAAAATGCCCCCGTATGAATGGGAAGCTTGATGACAATAATTCCTATTAAACCAATCAGTAAAATAAACTTGATAAAAATTCCCAAGTAAAGAAGCCCCTGGGAAACCTGTTTTTTTTGGAGGAGGCCTTCAACCCCTTTCCAAAGAATTCTAAAATTTACCACCGTAATCAAGCCACCCGCCATCACACTCAAGGTAATGTTTACTGAAAGAAACGCCAAGGAGACCATTACAAAAAGAGCGAGGATATATAAATTTCTTTTTTCAATGCTCTTTGCTCGTGCTGAAGCTTCTAATTTTTCGGCCGATTCTTCCAATTAATGATCCGAATCAGGTTGTAAAATCCTCCGATGGATCCGATGAGTAAACCCACCAAAGTAAGCCACGGAGTCGTTTGCCAATGATTATCCAACCATTGCCCCACAAAAAGACCGGCAATCACTGCAATGGCCAGTTGAAAACCCACGGCCCCATACAATCCAAACGTCATCATAAAAGAATCACGATCAGAAAGTTTTTTGGGTGCTTTTGGGCGAAACAAAGTGCCCGCGTGCTAACACAGCTTTTTTGGGAGTGTCAAATTCAAATGTGGAAAACATTAATGCAAATACTGCATTGCTCTTTTTGGCATCCTTTTATAGTGCTTCCGTGAATTTTCGGGATATCCAAAATTGCTTTCCTCCTCCTTCGAGATAAAGTTGTTCGCCCGTGAGATCAACAGCCTTAATAAGAAAATTAACAGCTGGAGAAATACGGTTTTCTAGACCGCGAATACGCACTCGCTGGCCAACCACTTTCACCGAAGATCTTTTCCCAAAAAAAGCACTTAAATTGCTATGGCTACCAACCACCGCACTTATGCCATCCGGTGAGGTCAAGGCAAAACGACCCTCAAGAGAAATGAGCTGAGCGGGATTCCCCTCGATATCCAGAAAAGTCTTACCAAGAGATTCTGGCGATAAAGGGGTAAATTTGCCTTGTTTTATAGAACCCATCGTGTCTCCATTCATAAGAAGAGTGTTCTCTGGAATAGCCTGAAAATGATATTCTTTGCGAAGACCTGCGGTCCGGCTTTCAGGGACAACAAAAGCCCTTCCATCGTCTAAAATAGTGACTTCCCCAGCCCTGAAACGAATCAATCTCCCCCCTGTTACTACTGCTTGAGGACCCGCTGAGCTACGGATATTAATGCTCTTTCCTAAATCTATAGGAGCATGTGTGGTAAAAGCTCCGTCTGCATCAGAAATTCCAAAAATGGCGCTTCCGTCGGAAGGAAGCGGATGCATTTTATGCCCATCCGAAAACATTTTACTGCCATCGGCCATTACAACTTCTTGTTCATAGGGTCGTGGTGCGGGTTTAACAGTGCCATCGATATCTAAATAGTTACTAGCTGTTACTTCCCCAGGGGAAATGGGGTGAAATTTGCCTTTGGAGTAGAAATAATTTGTGTCTCCTAGTTTTACAGCATACCTATTCACCTCTCTAAAAGGTACCAAGTTCGTCCCATCGTAAACAAACGCTTTCTCATCAATTTTGACAATATCACCCAATTGAATGAATTGCTTTTTTCCATCAATGACAATTGTATCAGGCGAAAACCAGTGCTTTTTGATTTCATACCGACCTGCCGGAGGAGGCTCTAAGCTTGCTTTAGCAGGCTTCCCCATTAACTGATCTGCATCGGCCCTCAATTGTTCTGGAGATAGGGGTGTTTCTCCTGGTTTACTGGCTTCCATTGGCTTGGGCCTTTCCAGAGGTCCCATACCTTCGCCACCCAGAAGAGCAGCCCCAGCTCCCATTTGGGCAGCGCCCATCCCGGCACTCGCCCAGTCCAAGGCAAAAGTCATTTGAGCTAATGCAGCTCCTCCAAAACCAGAGCCTGAAAAAAAATCCAAACCACTAGAAATACTTCCTTTTAAAGTAAGCCCTCCCTTCACCATTCCTTTTGCGCCCATATAAGCTAAGTAAGCTTCTGTAGAAGCAGTGCCCGCTTGGCGCACTGTTCGGCGAGCTTGATCTCCCACTTGATTCCAACTTACTTTGGAATTTCCTGTAGAAACTTCGTAGGCTAGTTCTGCGGTTTTGTATCCCTCGACTCCAATATCAACAACCGATACTGCCGCGCTCGCAAGAGCCTTGGGAATTCCTATCACTATCTCGGTGCCTAATTGGGCAGTCTCTGCAAGAGCATCCGGAATGGCTGAAGCTTCATCTTGCGCTACCTTCTGCAAAAAATTTTTGGGAATATTCCCCCCCTGTTCAATCAAAGCTCCCAGGGCTTGAACAGCAATCGCAATACCCTGTGCAGAACCTATGGCGACTTCAGCGCCTCCTTGAATAATAGCGGAGGCCACAGCAATATCTGCATTGACCAAAGTTTGAGCTGCCGGTGCCGCAGAACCCAGATGCTTCGCCGTCCACTCACTCGAAACGGAGCTGAGTTTATCGGATGAGCTATCCAGGAATTCTTTTACTTCACGCGCAGCGAGCGCTGCTCCCCCTTGGACGCCATAGTGTCTCCAGTAATTGATCCCAGAATATTCTAATGCAAAATGGGTAGCCGCTTGCCCTCCACGATTGATCGCCAGCAAGGCATTCCAAGCTTGATCGCCCACAGTGGAAGAGGTTTCTGCATGAGATGAGGTCGTTGGCGTTTCAGATTTTGGAGAAAGTGCCGTCTCACGATCTACAGAAGTTGTATTCGTGTGAGTTGGCGGAAGGGAAAGATCGGGGGATTGAATTGCATCAGCCATTTTAAACTCCTCACTTAGGATAAATAAAAATCTCTTACCCTCTTTATCGTCTCTACAAAGAATGTGTTGCGAAAAATATCAGATATTAATGATGCAATGTCGATGCCACAGATAAAAGTAATCAATGCTGTTAAAAGATGTATTAATTTTTAGAGAAAAGATTTTATCCGGGTGGGGAGAAAAGTCTTGGGATGTGGGAAAAAGACCTCTGTCATTCTGATCCGCCTTAGGAGGAGAAGAATCCAGTGGAATCAATTAGATCCTTCGCTATCGCTCAGGATGACATCCATTAAAAGACGAGTTTTTAGAGGTGCCCTCTATTAAGAATAGAAAAAACTCACACAGGGCTCAAATTTTTTGAGCCTCTTTGATTAAATCCTCTGACACTTCAATATTATTCCAAATGCCATAAAGAGAAGATTTCTTGGCAGATAGAGTTTCAAAACTCTCTTTCGCTATTTTCAGCGTTTTCTCAATCTCTTTCTCCCCATGAGCCGTCGACACAAACCAAGCCTCATAGGCAGAAGGGGGTAAATAAATTCCGCGTTCCAACATCGCGTGGAAAAAACGGTTAAATCGCGGAGCATCGGAGGCCATTGCCGAAGCAAGATCCGTCACGGGGCTTTCTGAAAAAAATAAGCTAAGCATCCCTCCTATATAAGGAACTTGAACCGGGACACCTGCTTCTGCCGCTACCTTTTGAAGACCGAGTGCCAGTTTTTTTGTTTGAGTTTCTAATTTTTTAAAAGCTCCGGGTTTTGAAATCAATTTAAGGGTTTCAATACCCGCCACCATCGCCAAAGGATTTCCGGATAAGGTTCCCGCCTGATACACAGGGCCCAGGGGTGCCAGTAGATCCATGATCTCGGCTCTTCCGCCAAAAGCGCCGACGGGGAGTCCTCCTCCGATCACTTTGCCCAAAGTGGTAAGATCGGGTTTGATTTTAAATTTTGCCTGGGCACCGCCCAAGGCCACGCGAAAACCCGTCATCACCTCATCAAAAATAAGTAGGGCACCGTGACGAATCGTGAGATCCCGCAAACCCTGCAAAAATCCATCCTGGGGAAGAATCACGCCGCTATTGCCCACCACGGGTTCTACAATGACGGCAGCAATTTCGTTGGGGTATTGTGCGAAAACTTTTTCGACAGAATCCAAATCGTTAAATGTTGTTGTAAGGGTATGCCGCGCAAAATCCTCGGGGACACCCGCGCTGGTGGGCACTCCAAAGGTTAAAGCCCCACTGCCCGCCTTCACGAGCAGATAATCCGCATGCCCATGATAACAACCTTCGAATTTGAGAATTTTATCCCGCTTCGTAAAAGCCCGTGCCAGGCGAAGTGCTCCCATCACGGCTTCGGTGCCGGAGTTCACCATGCGGATTTTTTTCATCGAGGGAAAAAGTTTTTGAATGAAGCGGGCGAGCTCGACTTCGTGGGGATTGGGAGCGCCAAAACTGGTCCCAAACTCCACCGCTTTCTTCAGGGCGCGCATCACTTGCGGATGCGCATGCCCCACAATCATGGGCCCCCAAGAGCCCACATAATCGACATAAGTATTTCCATCGACATCCGTCAGAATTGCCCCCTTGGCTTTTTGAATGAACCGGGGATTACCGCCCACAGATTTAAAAGCACGGACAGGACTATTGACTCCTCCAGGAATTCTTTTTTGGGCTTCTTTAAATAAAATATCCGATTTTGGAGTTCGCATAAAAAATTTCCTCTTCCTTACTTTCCTTACTTAACCTTTGACAAGGCTTTTCGCTCCTGCTTAAGATCCCCCCACTTTAATAATGATGAACAAAAAACAAACAAAATTTTTAATCCTCTTGTCTTCCCTATTCTCTTTTCTGATCCTGGGAAGTTGTGGCAGCGGAACGCTCACAGAAATTGGAGTGGTGGCGACGCCTCTTTGTGTGATCCTGCCTTTGAGTACGAGCACTCCAAGCACCCAGGATTTTTGTGCTGCCGTCAGCAATACCAGCAATCAAAATGTGAGTTACGAAATTTTAAATGGGGATAACTTTGGAACCTTGGGAACAGTCACCGATGGCCGTGTCACTTATACGGCTCCGGATACTCTCCCCAGTTCTTGTGTGGTTATCATTCAGGTGACGAGTCTCCAAGACACCAGCAAAAGTACCCAAGTCTCGGTGCTTCTGGGGGATTCTACTTCGTGCCCCCCTCCTCCTTCTCCCAGTGTTTGTACGGCTCCTGTCACACCCACCTGCCCCCCCTCCCTGTGAGTTCTTTAATTCCTTGCATTGCTTTTTTCTTTGCCACTTCTGCGGAGTCTCGTTTTTTAAAAAAGCATTTACAACTTCATTCCCGCACTCTTTTATTTCCTCATCGTTTCTTTCTGGGAAAACTTTTTCTTCGGGAGAACTCTCCCCTTGTGCTTCTGGTGGAGACTGGAATGGGACCTCTGGCAGCGCGTCACGCAGCTCAATATGCCTTCTCTCATTTTCACATCCAGACGGCTTGGATCTTCGGGCTTGCGGGAGCTTCTCAAAAAGGCATTGAACCCGGCGCAGCTATTCTCGCCACTCAAATGGGGTTTTCCGGGACTGCCCAGGAAGAATGGATTTCTTCAGAACCCCTTCTTGTCGGGCAAGCGGCTGCTTTTTTTCAAAAAAACTTTCTTACTCATCAAAAAGGAAAAATCCTGACTTTAGAAAAATTGCTGGGGGAGCCCAACGAAAAACTGAAGTGGGGAGAAAAATACAAGGTTCTTGCTCTTGAAATGGAAGCTTTCCCCATTGCCGAAGAAGCCCAGAAAAGAAAAATCCCCCTCATGGAAATTCGATGGATCCTGGATCCCGCCCAATATGCTCTTCCCCCTCTTGAAAACTGGGTGGATGAACAGGGAAAAGTAAAACTTCTTTCATTATTAGCAGCTTTTTTTCAGCACCCGGGTCTTATTTTTGAACTTCCTTCCTTTCTCATGAAGGTCAAAAAGAGCCTCGGTGCCATGAATAGTTTCTTGCAGAAATGGATCAAAGAGGGGTATATGCCCTCTCTTTACTAACAAGTCGGCAGTTTATATGACAGCCCGAGAGGGCTCTCTTTGCCGACGGTTGTACTAAAGAGTCGCATTGTGTCAGTTTAATTGTCGACTCGTCAGTAAAAAAAGGAGCCTTATGAAATATCTCTATTTTAAAAAATTATCGGTTGTTCTCACTCTTTTGGTTTTGCTCACCGCTTGTGGAAAAGGATGTCAAAAATCTTCTACTCCAGGAAAAGAGGGGGATGCCTTAAGTTTTATTCCTGCCCAATATAATATTTTGTTTGGCCTGCGTCTTAAAAAACTCACACCTATTCCTCTTTTTACCGTACTCACCCAGGATGCCCCCAGTGAAATTCAACAACTTTTTAGCGACATTGAAACCGCTTTTATTGGCCTGAATATTCGGGGAGGAAATACCCCCCCCTCAGGCTTGGTCGTTGTCACGGGAAATTTTGATGAAAAAAAATTGCTCTCCCTTTTAGAAAGTCAAAAAGAGCCAAATTCTGAAATCAAAAAAGAAACGGTAGAAGGTAAAACCCTCTATATTTCTCCAAAAGACCCCAATATCGGAGTGGTCTTTTTAAATTCACAACTCGTGGCCTGGGGGCAGGTTTCTGCTTTAAAAAATGCGCTTTCACTCGCCTCAAAAAAAGAAGCAAACATTCGTTCCAATAAAGACTTAATGGATCTTTTCAATAAACAAGAAGACAAAAAAATCTTGTGGGGAGCAGGACTCATTCCCCAAACACCTCCCCCTTCCACATCGGATGCACCCGCTCCACTTCAGGGAGTGAAATCCTTTAGTCTCTCGATGGATTACGACAAAGAGCTCTCTCTTGAAATCACCGCCAATACCCAGGATGGTACTCAAGCCCAAAACCTGGCAAACCTTGCCAATTCTTACAAAACCATTTTCAGCACCTCTCTTGCCGCGCAACAGCCGAGTTGGGCCCAAGTCATTCAAAATGCAAAAATTGAAAATCAAAACCAGGCCCTTTCTTTAAGTTTGAAATTAAATGAAGAAGTCTTAAAACAAATGGCCACCCTGATTGCTGAAAGAAAAAAGCAAAATAAACCTGAAAGTGCTGTGGCTCCTGCACCGACAATAAAATGACGAATGAGAGATAAAATGGCTGGGGATTTGTTTGTAAGTTCCTGCTCAAGCTTGTTAGGGGAATTCTTATCAATTCTTAAATTACTTTTACAAAAACCGCCTTTTCTAAAAGGGTGTAAAAAACCCCTTTTATTCAACTCTTAACCCTGTCTTCTAGAGATCTAAAAACATTATAACTGATTGATATTCATTAATTGTTTCTATCTTTGTCTTTGAGTGAAATTCGGCATGCACCTTGCAATCAAACCTGAGTATGTTGCGAGGGAAGCTGAAAAAAGTCTGTTTTAGAATATTTTATTCGACGCTTCTTTTTTTATCCCTCTCTCAATGTGGTGGAGGAAGTGCTGAGAGTTCTCCATCAACTCCCATTCAAACGACTTTGGGTGAAATGAATGTAGGCTCTGCAGAAGTCATTCCTTTTAGTTCTTCCGGAGAGGCTACCGTTTCTTTTCAAGAGCTCACAGGAAAAGAACAATTTATTCTCTCGTACAATTCACTGTCTCAAAGCTCGGGAAATTTTACTGCACTCCTTTCAGGCTCACTCAGTAGTTCCAGTTTAAACTCAAGCTTTCTACCTTCTGATCAGGATGAGGATGGCCTTCCTTTAGAATCAGAAGACTCCCATGATCCTACAGCGACTTTTCATCAATATTTAAGAGAAATGGAATCCACTCTTTCTGCCCAAATCATGAATGGGGAAATCCCTCCCTTTACACAAGATGCCGATACAGGGAATGCGAATAGCAGCACCCCCTTGGGTTCCACCCGAACTATAAAAGTTTTGAATAACCTGAATTCCACTTCAAGCTACACCACGATCACCGCAACCCTTCGTAAAACCACTTCTCATTTCTGGGTATGGGTCGACAATAATACCAGTGAACTCAGCAATAGCGACTTGGATAGCCTGATTGATCCCTTCGAAAAAATGATGGATGTTTATTTGAGTAGTACCGGTTCTATTCCTGATTTCGACAAAAATGGAAAAGTGAATATTGTTTATAATCCCATTTTAAATCAGCTGGGGGGCTCTAATGGAATTGTCACGGGTTACTTTTCTGCCTGGGATTTTTCCAATGGTTCTTCATCCAACGGAGGGGAGTATCTTTATTGTCACGTGCCCGATCCTTCGGGACATTATGGCATCGCCATTCCCAAATCTTTTTTCATGTCTAATACAGGCCCCTTATGTGCACCTCACGAGTTACAACATCTGATTAACTACAACATGAAGGTTTTTGTAAATAACAGCATCTCGGAATCTCCCGCCTTTAATGAAGGAGCCAGTCATCGGGTAGAAGACGTTTTCAATTCTTTTAAAAAAACGAGTAATGAAAATCCCTCGCGGGTGAATTTATATCTCAATACTCCTTCCACTTCTTTTGCCAGTGGGACTTCTCTTGCCCAAAGAGGGGGGGCTTATCTCTTTTTTCTTTATCTCTATGAACAAGCCGAAAATGGACGATTCCCCTATAAAGGATCTGAACTTTTACGCAGAATTACCGGCAGTCCGCTCAAAGGTTTTGCGGCCATTGAAAGTGTGATTGGAGAATCCATTGACGACATTGCCCGGGATTTTTTTGCAGCCACTTATCTTTCTAATACCGGGCTTAATTCTGATTCCAGGTACAATTTTCAAGCCATTGATTTAAGAACCTTGCAAGACGATCATCGGAATACCAGACTCTCCGGCCCTCAAACGAGCTCTCTGTCCGGCTTGCCCAGCTCTCAAAGTATTACTTCGATGAGTACAAATTATTTAAACATCAGTGGATCTTTACTTCTTTCCCAGGGAAATACCTTAAACCTCCAGGGTTCTACGGGGATGAATCCCTCCGCGACACTCATCCGCATTCAAGACAAGAATTGACCGTGCCTACATAAAATACTAATCCACATTCTCCTCCCCTTAAGGTAAGGGGAGGCCGGGAGGGGTTATGAGCGTTTGCAATTTCACCAAGTGTCATAACGCCCCCTAACCCCCTCTTACCTTAAGAGGGGGAAGTATTTGGAAAAGGGAATTTTTATATGGGTTTTAATTGTGGCATCGTTGGGCTTCCCAACGTCGGTAAATCAACTATTTTTAATGCGCTCACTCAGGCAGGAGCCCAGGCGGCCAACTATCCTTTCTGTACTATCGATCCTAACGTGGGAGTAGTTCCCTTAAGAGATAAGCGTCTGGATGCCATTGCCAAGATTTTCAAACCTGAAAAAATCCTCCCTACAACCATTGAATTTGTCGATATTGCGGGCTTGGTCAAGGGCGCGTCAAAAGGTGAAGGTTTGGGCAACCAATTTTTGGGACACATTAAAAGTGTGGATGCCATTGCTCACATTGTACGATGTTTTGAAGATCCGGATGTCGTTCATGTGGAAGGATCTGTAGATCCTATACGGGACATTGAAGTCATTAATACCGAACTTGCCTTGGCCGATCTTGTGACCGTTGAAAAACGCCTGGAGAAAAATGCCCGTCTGGCCAAAGCAGGTGACAAGAAAGCCTTGATGGAAGCCGAAGTGCTCGAAAAAATAAAAGCGTCTTTAAATGAAGCACAGGCGGCTCGTTTCTTGAATTTAAGTCCCGAAGAGAAAGCCATGATTCACGAACTCTTTCTGATTACCTTAAAACCCGTGCTTTACGTCGCCAATGTCAGCGAAGCAGATTTAAAAACCCCCTCAAAGCATGCTCGTAAGGTTCAAGAACATGCGTCAAAAGAAGGAAGCGAATGCGTCATTTTATCGGGGGCCATTGAATCTGAAATTTCCAGTTTATCCCAGGAAGAACAAACTGATTTTCTAAAAGATTTGGGGCTCGCAGAATCGGGCTTGGATCGCATGGCCCATGCCGGTTACCGCCTGCTTCATCTCATTTCTTATTTCACGGCAGGGCCCAAAGAAGTCAGGGCTTGGACCATTCCTCAAAACACAAAAGCCCCTCAAGCCGCAGGGGTTATTCACACGGATTTCGAAAAAGGTTTTATCAAGGCTGAAATTTATCATTTTAATGATCTCATCAAATACGGTTCTGAACTCGCTGTAAAAGAAAATGGTCTCATGCGCCTGGAAGGCAAAGAGTATATCGTTAAGGACGGGGATATTATTTTCTTTCGCTTTAATGTGTAAATTTATTTTTTATGGATGAAAAAGAGAACCAAAAGCAGGAAAATCTTTTATTTTATAACGTGACTGAGGCTCGCGCCCATTTCGCAGAAGTTCTAAAAGAAAATCAGAAGGTGCTCATTACTTGGCATGGCCATCCCATCAAAATTATTCTGGATTATAAAGAATATCTCGCCATTTTGAAAAAATAAAATTCTTAGTCTTCTTTTCCCCTCCCCCGTCGAGGGGGAGGGGGCACTACTTCACGGGAACTTTCGAAAGTTGATACTGCTTCACCGCCGCGTTGTGCTCTTCTAAAGTTTTCGAAAACTGATGAGTCCCATCATTACGACTCACAAAATAAAGATAATCACTCACCGCCGGATTCAAGGTCGCTTGAATACTTTTAAGCCCAGGGCTCGCAATGGGAGTCGGTGGAAGCCCGGGCAACAAATAAGTATTATAAGGTCCGGGCCTTTCGAGATCTGCTTTGCGAATATTGCCATCGTAGTTGGGAATTCCATAAATAACGCTCGGATCCGTGGCGAGCGGCATTCCTATTTTAAGCCGATTATTAAAAACGCTGGCCACAAAAGGGCGTTCTTCGTCCTTCGAGGTTTCTTTTTCAATGAGAGAAGCCAAAGTGATGACCTGATTTTGAGTCCATCCCATCGTTTGGATTTGCTGCGTCATCGCTGCGTCAAAATGTTTTTTAAAGTTTTTGACCATCATGAGAATGAGCTCCTCTTCTGTCATTTCTTTGGAATACTCGTAGGTATCGGGAAACAAAAATCCTTCTAAAGTAGTGCCCGCAAGGCCCATCTTTGAGGCGGCATCGATGGCAAAAACTTTTTGCAAAAAACTTTGCTCATTCACTAGTCCTTTGCTGACGAGTAATTTTGCAATCTCTCGAAGATTATATCCTTCGGGAATCGTGAAAGTACGGCGAATACGCTCCCCTCTTAAAAGTTTTTCCGCGATGCTTTGGGGAGTCGCCTCCGGACCCAACTCATACTCCCCGGCTTTGAGAACTGCCCCCACTTTTTTATGGCGAAAATAAAAACTCATTTTGCGGGGAGAATCGGTAAGGCCTGCTTTTTCGAGTTCTCGCACCACACTCACAATCCCCATTCCTTTTTTAACTTCGATCGTGGCTTGGCCTCCATAAGGCCGGGTGGGAAAAGAGAAAATTTCATAAGCCATCCAAAGCAGTCCCAAGAACAAAATGAGGAGTAAAATTTTTGTAAATTTCATGAGGGTTTCCTTGCCAAATAATCTTCCAAAATCAGGCAGGCCGCCAGGGCATCGACTTTCGCCTTTCTTTTTTTCCCCTTAAACCCTTTCTCGGTGAGTTTTTGTTCTGCTTCCCAACTCGTGAGTCCTTCGTCACACCATTCCAAAGAAATTTGGAGATTCTCTTGAAGGATTTTTTTTTGCAACTGAGAAACAAAGGTTTTTATTTTTTTGGCCTGGGCGCTTTCCCGACCATCTGCATGAAAAGGCAGGCCCACCACCAAACCTTGAATAGACCCCTCTTTGATAAGATCCACCAACTTTAAAAGATCTTGTTCCAATTCTTTTCTAAGGATTGTTTCTTGTGGCCACACCGCCACGCCAAGCTCATCGGTTGTCGCAAGACCAATTCTTTTATCGCCAATATCCAAGGCCAAAAGTTTCATGTCAGAATTTCTAGAATTTCTTTGCAAAATTGTATATCTGAATCTGATGCAAACACGTGTCCACCTCATCATCACCGGAAAAGTTCAAGGCATCTGCTTCCGCGCCTATACGGAACAAGAGGCCATACGTTTAGGTCTAAAAGGCTGGGTCAAAAATTGCCCCGATGGAAGTGTGGAAATCATTGCTGAGGGAGAGGAAAAAAAAGTGGAAGAATTGATTCGCTGGTGCCAGCATGGCCCTTCTCGAGCGCAGGTGACAGAAGTTAAAATTAAAAAAGAAAAATTTGAAAATGAATTTTTCGATTTTCAGATTCGTTAACCCCTACACAAACTTCATCGTCTGCACAAACTTCTGAAAAGGTCGGGCGTAAATTTCAAATTGTTCGCCGGGAAAGCTGGCGGTGAGGTTAATCGCCACCATATCTTTTAAAATGGTGATTTGAATTTGCTGCACTTTTTGGCCGGCTTTTACATTTTGTAGAGCGGCGGTTTCATTGCCGAGCATTTGTTTCATGGCGGCCAAATCCCACTGACACACCATTTGCATGGCGGGAAGGCCGCCGACGGTGATTTGTCGTTCATCCATAATTTTAAAGCTTTGAATGCCCCGTGCTTTTACAGCCTCTTTGATCTTGTTAAAATAGGTAGGTAAATCAACGGATTGCGTGAGACGCTCTTTGGTTAAAATCACATTGGGTCTTACATTTTTATCGGTAGAAGGAATCGTGAGAGTGATCATGCCTTGGTCTTGCCAATTATTGGGGAGTTCAACTTCCAAATCATTCAATATTAACTTGCCCATATTAACGCTCCTTGTTCTTAAGTTTATGGATGGTTTTCCAAACAATATAATTTCAAAATTGTAGCACGGTGGGTTTAAAGTCTGCAAACAAGTATTTTGAAAGGTTAAATATCCAAATTTTTCACATTTAACGCATTTTGTTCGATAAATTCTCGTCTGGGTTCTACCTGATCTCCCATCAGCACCGTGAAAATGGCATCCGCTTCTACCGCATCATCGACTCTTACTTGAAGTAAGGTGCGTGATTCGGGATTTAAAGTGGTGTCCCAAAGCTGGGAGGGGTTCATCTCTCCCAATCCTTTATAGCGTTGGATATATTGGCCCTCTTTGCCTTCTGCCAAAACAAAATCCTTCACTTCTTGCAAATGGTTCATCGCAAGATCCTTGTCTTTTAAAATCAATTGAAAAGGACCTTCTCCCAATTCTTTGAAATTTTTATAGAGTTTTTTAAGTTCTACAAGTTCCGGAGAATTCAAAAACTCCAAATCAATAAGGGTCTCCCGGAAAATCCCGTTTCCAGAAGTTTTATAGACAAGTCTTTTCGCAGAATGTTCCTGATCCTCCAAAATTTCCAACTGTAAGTCTTTTAATTCCGGATGTTTCCTGACCAAGAAACTTGAAAGCCGATCGGCTTCTTTGTCTAAAGCTTTCGCATTCTTCAAGGTTTCCACTTCAATGTCTGTGGCAGATACCAAAGCATCAATCACGCGAGAATCGGCTTTCTTTTGAATATGATTTAAAATTTTTGAATAGCGAATGAGTTTCTTGGTGAGTTCCACCAAAGTTTTCCCCACCGATTCTTTGCCTTTTGACTTCAGGCGCACATCCTCCGTGCCAATTTCAATCAGATAATCTTCCAGCGCTGTGTCATCTTTGAGGTAACGTTCTGTCTTTCCTTTTTTCACCTTATAAAGAGGCGGTTGGGCAATAAAGAGATGGCCTGCTTCTACCAAGCTGGGCATCTGTCGATAGAAAAAAGTCAAAAGAAGGGTTCGGATATGGGCGCCATCCACATCGGCATCGGTCATGATCACAATGCGATGGTAGCGTAATTTTTCTATATCAAAATCCTGCTCTCCAATTCCTGTTCCCAGCGCCGTAATGAGAGTTCGAATTTCATCGGACGTGAGCATTTTATCAAAGCGCGCTTTCTCAACATTCAAAATTTTCCCTTTTAAAGGCAAAATGGCCTGATTGCGACGATCACGGCCCTGTTTGGCGGAACCTCCTGCCGAATCTCCCTCAACCAAATAGAGTTCTGCAAAATGCGGATCTTTTTCCTGGCAATCTGCAAGCTTTCCGGGCAGAGAACCCACATCCAAAGCGGATTTGCGACGGACCAAGTTTCTTGCATTTCTCGCTGCAATACGCGCTCGTGCCGCTTCAATCAACTTCCCGGCAATTTTTTTGGAGACAGAAGGATTTTCTTCCATGTAGGCAGAGAGTTTTTCGCTCACCATGGATTTCACCTGTCCTTCAATTTCGCTATTTCCCAACTTGCCCTTGGTTTGCCCCTCAAATTGGGGATCTGGAAGCTTTACAGAAATCACGGCGGTAAGCCCTTCTCTCACATCTTCTCCTTCCAAACCTTCTTCTTTCAAATCTTTGAGCAGATTGTTTTTGCTCAAATAAGCATTAAAAGTGCGCGTCAAAGCCGATTTAAAACCACTCACATGAGTTCCCCCATCGTGAGTATTGATGTTGTTGGCAAAGCTGAAAATTTGTTCCGAATAACTATCATTCCACTGCAGGGCAATCTCAATCACCACCTGGTCTTTCTCGGCTTCAAAATAAACGGGTTTGGGATGAATGGGAGTTTTTCGTTGGTTCAAATGCTCTACAAAACTGATAATGCCGCCCTCGTATTGGAAAGAATGGCTCTTTCCAGAACGCTCATCCAAAATATGAATTTTGATTCCTTTGTTCAAAAAAGAAAGTTCCCGAAGACGGTTGCTTAAAATATCAAAGCTATATTCGGTCGTTTCAAAAATTCCGGTATCGGGTTTAAACCAGACTTTGGTCCCTCGCTTATCTGTTTTTCCTGTTTGTTCGAGAGGTTTGGAGGGAACACCTTTTTTGTAATGTTGATGATAAACTTTTCCATCGCGCCGAATTTCCAAATCAAGATCTTCCGATAAAGCATTCACGCAAGAAACACCGACTCCGTGTAATCCTCCGGACACTTTGTAAGCGCTATGTTCAAACTTTCCACCCGCGTGAAGTTTGGTCATCACCACTTCTGCCGCGGAGACTTTTTCTGTGGAATGCATGTCGACGGGGATTCCACGGCCATTATCTTCCACGGTGATGGAATTATCGATGTGGACTGTGACAAAAATTTCATCGCAAAAACCCGCCAAAGCTTCATCAATGGAATTGTCGACGACTTCATACACGAGATGATGCAAACCCGTGCTTGAAGTGGAACCAATATACATGGCCGGTCTTTTTCGAACGGCTTCAAGACCTTCTAAAACCTTGATGGAACTTGCATCATATTTTTCAGCACCTTTTTTTGAAGCTGCACTTTTATCACCCGCTTGCGCCACAGAATCCTCCTTAAAATAATATAAATTTCAGATGAACACGCGTTCTTATCACAAACTTTTCGGAAAGCAATCTTTACAAAGATTTATTTCAAAATTTGTCCTCGTTCCATGGGAAAAACAAAACCATCCAGTTCTTTTACCTTTACTCCATAGGGAGTAGTGGAAGTCAAAAAAACTTGCGTACAAGATTTGGCCAATTGATCCAACACGGCCTGATTACGTGATTGATCCAACTCACTCAACAAATCATCGAATAAAGCCAGGGGCCTCATCTCTTGCAAGGTCATGAGTTTTAATTCTGCAAGTTTGAGAGCGGCTACTGCAATACGGTGTTGCCCTTGAGAGCCTTCTTCCTTTAGGCGAACCGTTCCCAAAAGCAGGTTCCAATCATCCCGATGGGGGCCGACCAAGACCTGATTTCTTTCAATTTCCTCTTCTTTTCTTCGAAGACTTTCTTCCCAAAGTAATTTTTCCACTTCGGGAACATTTTGGGTTTGTTGAAGAGAGGAAATATACGGTTGATAAACCAAAGTAGCTTCCCAGTCTTCATGGGAAAGCGTTTTAAAAAAGGGAGAAAATTTTTTTGAAAGATGGGAGGTTTGCAAAAATCTTTCCACGATGATTTTGGCTCCTACCTGAACCAGTTTGGTATTCCATATTTCCCATTCTTCTTTCCAGGGCCCACTTCTTCCCATTCGAACTTGTTCCAAAAGACGATATTTTTGTTTCAGAATTCTGGCGTATTCGTGGCTGTCTTGAAAATAGGAGTCTGAAATCAAACCAAAATAACGATCAAAATAAGATCGTCTTTCGCTGGGAGAGGCTCGAAAAAGCTGAACCGAGTCGGGAGTAAATAAAATAACAGGCAATCTCTGGCGCAACAAACGTAAGGGACGCGGACTTTTCCCATTCAAGAAAACTTCCTTCCTATCCGGAAAAATTCTTATTTTGAGTTCATTTTCCAACCCGGAATATTCCATGCTTGCATCCAGGGTGGCCAAAGAAGTTTCGTGTTGGATGAGAGAAAAAACATCTTTTGTCCGAAAAGAATGGAGCTCGGAGAGAAAATAAATCGCTTCTAAAATAGAAGTTTTACCCTGGGCATTGTCCCCCAGAAAAAAATTAAAGCGGGGGTGAAACTCGAGTTGAAGGGAATTTAAATTTCTAAAGTGGTGAATCTCTAATGTTTTAAGAGGACTGGCTTTCAAATCAAATCCTCATGGGCATAATCACACTTAAAAAACCTTTATCT